>Ga0209808_1001548_pt1 | contig 11881 bp, 9 predicted proteins | sample GraSoiAngelo_157_FD_186171 | JGI IMG/M metagenome (GOLD analysis project Ga0209808, IMG submission 186171) | Grasslands soil microbial communities from the Angelo Coastal Reserve, California, USA - 14_1009_16_20cm (SPAdes) (version 2) | ecosystem: Environmental > Terrestrial > Soil > Grasslands ...
AATGGCGCGAAAAATTCCCGGAAATGGCGAACGCCTGCCGCACCAGCCGGGAATGGGCCACTAATCATCTCATGGGGTACGGCTGGTGGTGTTGGATCATCCCGCTGCGCGGCGGCGATGTCAGTGCCGGGATCGTTTACGATAGCCGGATTTTTGATCTGCCCGCCGGTGCAACTCTCGCTCAGCGTTTGCACAATCACCTGATTTCGCATCCAGTCGGGCGCGCCATCTTCGGCGAGGCGCAGGCGATCGAAGGCGACGTTCACGCTTTTTCCGCGCTGCCGTATTGGAGCGAAAAAGTTTGTGGCGATGGCTGGGCTGCGGTTGGTGACGCGACTGGTTTCATCGATCCGCTCTACAGCCCCGGTCTCGATTTTTGTTCTTTCACCAGCTATTACGTCGGCACCTTGCTTTCGCGCAGTCTGGCGGGCGAAAACGTCAGCGCTTTGCTTGATTACTACAACACGCAATATCCCGTGACCTATCGCAGATGGTTCGAGTCGCTGTATCAGGACAAGTATTTTTACATGGGCGAAGCGGACTTGATGTCGGCTGCGTTGCTACTTGATGTTGCCAGTTATTACATCGGACTGGTCCGCCCGGTTTATCGTGACCCCGAATGCGGGTTTGCCCGGTTGCCGTTTGAGGGCAGGCCGGGGCGTATGGTTGCGTCAATGATGCGATTTTATCGGCGACGTCTTGTCGCCCTCGCCAAAAATCGCGCCGCCGCCGGGCGTCTCGGTGAGGCGAATTCTGGCTGGCGCGAGCTCTACGATGGCTTCGTTCCCGATTTTCGCTTGCACAAACAAATTGGCCAGGGCCTGCGACGGTGGTGGCGAGCAGAATGGAAAAATCTCACGATGTCACCGCGCCGGGCTCAGTCCCCGTCTGCAACCTGCGCTGTCATGCCAACCGAAGCGCCGCGAAGTCGAGGGATCCCGTCGAATATAGCTTAGCGGGATCCCTCGACTTCGTTCGGGATGACGACGAAGATTCGCGGCGATGCTCGCGTATTTCGTCGATAATTTCGATCCCTTTATCTTCCGGCTTTGGGACAATGTCGGGCCGCGCTGGTACGGATTTGCTTATGTCCTCGCGTTTATTTCCGCCTATTTCATCGTTCGCCTACTTTCGAAGCGCGGCTACTGCGACCTGTCAGCGGAGCAGGTCAGCGATTTCATTACTTGGACGGCGCTTTTCGGTGTGTTGCTCGGCGGACGAATCGGCTACGTCCTCTTTTATAAACCAGAAATGCTGCGCGAGCCGCTCTCGATCCTGCGGGTATGGGAAGGCGGCATGGCCAGTCACGGCGGCATGATTGGCATTCTTGCGCTCACTTTTTACTATGCGCGCCGACACAAACTTACCTGGACAAATCTGGGGGACGCACTCGTGGTCGCTGCGCCGATCGGTTTGTTTTTCGGGCGCTGCGCGAACTTCGTTAACGCCGAACTCTACGGACGCGCCACGAGCGTTTCGTGGGCAATGCAGTTCCCAAAAGAGCTGATTGAAAACAGAGCGCTAGGAGACCGGGCAGTTGCTGTCGCGCAAAACCTTGATTCGTCGTTGACCGCTCCGGAACAAATCATCGAGGCAGCGCGCCATAATTCGCAATTGAACGATGCACTTCGGGGAATTCTGACGCCGCGTCATCCTTCGCAGCTTTACGAAGCCTTCTTCGAAGGGATTGTCCTTTTCGCGATCTTGTGGTTCGTGCGCACGCGAATGCGACAGCCCAATGGCGTTCTCACTGGGTTATTTTTTATTTTCTATGCGATCTTCCGCATCATCTGCGAAAATTTTCGCGAACCGGATGCGCCGCTAGTGGGCGTTTTCACCCGTGGACAATTTTTTTCCTTTTTCCTGATCGCGATCGGAATTGTATTTGTCGTTGTCGCAAAATTACGCCCGACGTTTCCGAAAAACACTGCACCGTCATCCTGAGCCGCGCAGACGGCGAAGGACCTCCCAAGCGTTCGAGGGTGCGTGACCAACTGTGAGGTCCCTCGCTCCGCTCGGGATGACAGGCCGCGCGGAACACAGACTTTCAGTCTGTGCGCCCAGCGGAGTTGCACTCCGCTGAATCCTTCCAACGCAGCGGACAAAATGTCCGCTGGGCGCACAGGCTAAAAGCCCGTGTTCCAATGCGCAGCACTTTCGCTTTTTTCGAAACACGTTATTAATTAGTTCAACTTGTCGCCGATTCTGTTCTCATTCCTCGCGAGCGGCGGGCTTCTTTTCGCTTTTGAACATTCCACAGTCGCGGGAAAGATCGTTCTCCTGACTCTCGCCATCGGCTCGATCTTTAGCTGGTCGGTCATGATCACAAAAATGCGCGTAATCCGATTCGCCCGAAAACAGACAGCGCGCTTTCTCGAAGCGTTCCGCCAAGATCGCCAGCCCTTGCGCCTGTTCGAGCGAAATGCGCGCTTTGTCGGCGCACCGATCTTTAATGTTTACCGGGCTGGTTGTCAGGAACTCGCATTTCATCTGCTCGGCTCGGCCGAAGTGGATGAAACTTTTCGCGCCCGTCTCGGTGTCGCCGACAAAATCACCCCGGCGCAAATGAATGCGGTCCGCGCCGCGATGGAGCGCGCCGTTGGAGAAACTGCACTTGAGCTTGAATCCCAAATGATCCTGCTGGCGACGGCTGTTAGTGGGGCGCCTTTTCTCGGTTTGCTCGGCACGGTTTGGGGCGTGATGGACACCTTCACCGATGTCGCCGTCGCCGGTTCGCCGAATCTGGCGACGATGGCGCCGGGCGTTTCGGGAGCGCTTATCACCACCGTGACCGCCCTCTGCGTCGCGATCCCGGCGATGTTCGGCTACAATTTTTTGGTCACGAGCATTCGCGGAATGATCGTGCAAATGGATAACTTCGCCGCCGAACTTGCATCCGAGGTCGAGCACAAATACGTCGAGCACAATGCCCGCGTTGGCGAGTTTTCGCGATGAGGTCATCCCGAGTGAATCGAAGCGAGATTGAGGGATCCCGTAGTGACACCTTAAGGGTAACTTCAACGGGATCCTTCGATTCCGATCAGAATGACGGGATCAAAAGATGAAGCGTTACTCGAATCGCAGCAATTTTTCCACGCTGAGCGAAATCAACGTCACCCCGCTGCTCGATCTCGCTTTTGTGCTGCTGATTATATTTATGATCACAACACCGTTGCTCGAAAATAGCATGAATTTGGTCATTCCTTCGAGCAGCGCGGCTAACGCGCCCATTAGCAAGGCGCAAGTGCAGACGATTTCGATCGATCGTGACGAGACCATCAGGATAAACAACGGAATTGTGGATTCCGATTCATTAACGGCTCGGCTGCTGGAGTTGAAGCGTGCGAATCCCGATATTGCCATCGTGATTCGGCCTGACCGTGAATTACCGGTGCAGAAATTAGTAACGCTGATGGATTCGTTGCAACGCGCGCAAATCACGAAGGTCGGTATCGCGACAAAAGCGGAATCGAAATAGGAATGCGACGCAACGCACGTTTCTGGCGAAACGTCACCTTGATCGCGCTCGTCCACCTCGGGGTATTGATTGCACTCTTGCGGTGGGCCGGCTCTTCGAAAATCGCCGGCGCGCAGGAGATCACGTGGTTGAATACTGGGAGCGAACCGACTGCGACGGCTGACGTTGCAAAAGCAGAGGAAGCGCCGACGCCCGAGTCGGAACGCAAGGCATCTCCCCCGGGAGAAAATCAACCAGCCTCGACGCCGGCAAAAAGCGAGATCCAAATCCCTGCTGCTATTCCTCATCCAACGCCGTCACCAAGCGCGGTCCCGAAACCGTCGCCAAAACCCTCACCCAAACCCAGCCCCAGGAAAAAGGCCTCACCAAAACCGAGCGTCACCACGGAGAAAAAGAAATCACACGCTGAAACGACGCCAGCGAAGAAAAAAGAAACAGCGAAAAAAACAGCGGATAAGAAAGACAAAACCGCCTTTGCCAGATCCGAAAAGGAATCGAACGAAAAAACTGTGCCGACCGGAAAAGGCAGCCTCAGCGGAAAAACCAACGCTACGGCCAATCCGGCCAATGCAAGTTGGTACGGCAACATGTTGCACGATCGCTTTTATCGTGAATGGGAGCAGCCAACCACCGTGGTCGCCAGCGGAGCAACGCTTTCGGCATTGGCAAAAATCCGAATCGAAAAAGATGGCCGCATTTCCGACTTCAAGATTGTGCGCTCGTCGGGGAATGTCGTGGTCGATGACTCGGTCGAAGCCGTTGGAAAAAAAGTGACGCGCGTGGATGCGCTTCCGGCCGGGATAGCCACTGGCGGGCACTACGATGTGAACATCAATTTTGCGTTGAATTCGAAGTAGGGGTAGCGCGCGCATTCTGCGCAGCACTCCTTCAGTGGCAATGAACAATGGAAAGAAAATATCGGAGAGAATCTCCGACACACCGCGCAGAATGCGCGCGCTATCGTCACAGCAATGCAATCGCGCGACCTTCACGATGCGCGACCTGGTCGAGCGTACATTGCCGCGCCGCTTTGTCTTTTCGCCATCTAACGATTCTTGTGCCGTGACGAAAACGGTCGCCAGTGAAATGATCGTAGGTTACTTCCACCACTACTTTCGGATCGACCGGCTCCCATTCGCCGCTGCGTTCAGTGCTCCACCGACTGGGACCGCCCGGGGCGTTTCCGGTGAAACCCGGTGGTTTGCGTAACGCTTCGAATTTTTTCGTCAAAGCACGCTTGTCAGTCGCCTTGAAAGCGGAAGTGAACCCGACGTGATGTAACAGGCCGGCGTCATCGTATAGACCGAGCAAGAGCGATCCGATTAATTTCGATCCGCTGGCGTAACGGAAGCCGCCCACAACGCAATCGGCGGTACGAATGTTTTTCACTTTCACCATCGCGGTGCGTTCCCCCGAGGCGTAGGCGGCATCAAGACGTTTGGCAATGATGCCGTCGAGATTGCCACCGGCTTTGTCGAACCATTTTTTGGCCTGGGCGAGTGAAGTAGTTGCTGGCGAAAGTTTAACCGCGGCGGCCGATTTCAGATTTTTCACCGCGAATTTCTCCAACGCAATTCGCCGTTGGCGCAACGGAACTTGGAGTAGCGATTTGCCAGCATCGCTTTCGAGCAGATCAAAAACAATGAAGGTTGCAGGATGGACTGCCGCCAATTTTTGCACCCGACTGGCGGCGGGATGGAGGCGAAGTTGCAATTCGTCGAAGGAAAAACGGCCACCAACATCGATGACAAGTTCGCCGTCGAGGACAAGTTTCTTCGCGGGCAGGCGCGTGAGCGCGACGACGGTGTCCGGGAAATAGCGCGCGAGCGGCTGGCCAGATTTCGATTGCAGATAAATGTCTTTCCCGCGCCGAAACGCGAGGCAGCGGAAGCCATCCCATTTCGGTTCATATTGCCAACCGGGGCCGGTTGGAATTTCATCAACCGAGTGGGCTTCCATTGGCAGCAGCGGAGGCGTGAGCAAGGCTGACATCGTAGTGTTCGATCAGGCGCCCGCGGCAGCAAACGCGTTGTCGTCCTGAACGAAGTGAAGGATCTCACCGAAGCTAAGCGAGCACACAAGATACATTGGGTGATGAAATGGAAATCGGCGAGGTCCCTCGCCGTCTTCGCGGCTCGGGATGACAATTCATATCGGCCAAGCCTTCAGGTAGCGCCGCGGCGTGAGTTTCGGTGGACGCTTGCCGCTGCGAACAGCGCCCATCACGGAAATGTAAGTCAGTTCCGTTTTATCCACCGCGCAACGCAACAGCAGCCCACCGCGACTCATGTCGCCGCGTCCGACAAAATCGGCCGGGAAACGCAAACGATGTTGAAAGTTCTCCAGTAAAACGTCGACATACTTGGCGGTGGCGATGCTACCGAGCAAAACAACTTCGCATTCGGCGCTTAATTTTTTGGCAAGCCGCTGCGCATCCCGCGCAAGCGGTTCCCGGTAACGGGGATCGCTTTCATGAATGTCGACTTCGGCGAATTCGCGCAGATCGCGCAAACTTACTTTAGTCGCAGCATCGACCAAACCGCGCGTCGGCGTGATAACGAGCACACCGCAAATTCCCTCCGCCGTGCGGGCGAAGGTATTGGCGTAGGCAAGTTTGCCGCGAAAATAAAGTCCGCTGAGAAAGGCGAACACTTCACCCAAAGTCGCGCGTTCGCGGCTGCGCAATCGCCGGGCCAGATCGAACTGTGCGCTCTCGCTCAAAATCATGCGCGCGCGCTCGCCGCCGGCGTAGGCGGGCGAAAGCAGAAAGATGCGATTGGGTTTAATCTGTTCCACGCGGGTTACCTGCAGAAAAGATGCGTGCGAGCCGGCAGTCAACCCATCGGGCGTGGGGCGCCGCGGCTCGCCCTATCAATGCGTCCTCCGCACATTTTCAACGGTGGGGCGACGCTCTGCGGAGCCGCAAGCGAGGGAAAACCGATCGGCTCGAGGCTGCCAGTCGACAGCATCGGGCCGTGCTGGTTGCGACGGCGCGTTCAGAATCCTAAATTCACTATATGATTAATCTTAATCGCATCCGTCGCCCTCATATTTTAGCAGCGGCTGAAACGGCGGGAAACAAACAAGCGCCGGTACCGACAGCCCCTGCCAAGGATGATATCGCTTTGCTCGATGAATATTCGCGCACCATTGTCAGTGCGGTTGACCGGGTCACGCCTTCGGTGGTGAACATTGAATCGCGGGCCAACGGCTCGCGCGGCGGCAGCGGCTCGGGGTTCATCATCGCGCCGGACGGTTTTATTCTGACCAACAGCCACGTCGTGCATGGCGCGCGCGAAATTGTAGTCAACCTTTCAGACGGCCGTGAATCTCGCGCCCAGCTTGTCGGAGACGATCCGGATACCGATCTGGCCGTGATTCGCATTGATGCGGCGCAACTTTCCCACGTGCGGCTGGCCGATTCGGAAACATTGCGCGTCGGTCAGATTGCAATCGCCATTGGTAACCCGCTCGGGTTTCAAGCGAGCGTGACCGCCGGAGTGATTAGTGCGCTCGGTCGCTCGATGCACGCGCAATCGGGCCGACTGATCGACAACATCATTCAAACTGACGCCGCGTTGAATCCCGGAAACTCCGGTGGGCCGCTCGCGAATTCCGCAGGCGAAGTGATCGGAGTCAACACCGCGGTGATTCGGCCGGCCCAGGGAATCTGTTTCGCAATCGCGAGCAACACCGCCAAACTTATCGCCGGCTGGCTGATCAAGGAGGGGCGGATTCGTCGCGGTTACATCGGCGTGGCTGGGCAGACAACGCCGTTGCATCGCCGGGTGGCGCGCTTTTATCATCTGGCGAACGAGAGCGGCGCAATGGTGGTCTCGATTGAAAAAGGGAGTCCAGCGGAACAATCCCGCATACGGCCCGATGACGTGATTGTCGCCTTCAACGACGAACCGATCGCGAGCGTGCACGATTTGCACAAGAAACTTGTCGGCGACCGGATCGGTACGCCCTGCAAGCTGACCGTCCTCCGAGGGACCGAACAGCTAACGATCTATGTTACGCCGGCGGAAATGCCGGCGTTACGGGCGCGCTGATTTCGATTGAAGCGCGGGGTCTATCGCGGCTCGACGGAGTCTCGCCCTACCAATGCGTGCTGGCGAAGATTTCACTGGTAGGGCGACGCTCTGCGGAGCCACGAAGTCCTTCTAGACACTCCCGGGCGAACTTGTTTTTCATTGGTAGCTGACGCACGCTCGCCCCTGTGAAGATTCTCGTCGTCGGCGGCGGAGGCCGCGAGCACGCACTGGTGTGGAAGCTGGCGCAATCGCCCGAGGCTGGCCGCATTTACTGCGCGCCCGGGAATGCGGGGATCGAAGGAGTTGGCGAGAATGTTCCGATTCCGGCAAGCGATCTGCCGAAGCTGGCGCGCTTTGCTAAAGAAAACCGGATTGATCTCACCGTTATCGGACCGGACGACCAGCTTGCGGCCGGGATTGTCGATTTGTTCGAGGCCGAAGGGCTGCGTGTTTTCGGCCCGAACAAAAAGGCGGCGCAATTGGAAGCTTCGAAGATTTTCGCCAAGGAATTGATGAGCGCAGCAAAAATTCCAACTGCAGAGGCGCGCGCGTTTTCATCCAGCGCGGAGGCGCTGAATTACTGTGATGAGGTCGCGCTTCCTGTCGTGATCAAGGCGGACGGACTGGCCCTGGGTAAAGGTGTAATTATCGCGCGCGATCGTGCGGATGCGCGCCAGGCGGTTCGCTCGATGATGGAAGAGCGCGCTTTTGGGGAAGCGGGCCGGCGGATCATCATCGAAGAATGTTTGCGCGGAAGCGAGTGCTCAGTGCACGCGCTCGTCAGCGGAAAATCGTTTCGCATGCTTGCAACTGCACGCGATCACAAGCGCGCACTCGATCACGACCTGGGTCCGAATACCGGCGGTATGGGTGCAGTCAGTCCGGCGGACAATTGGAACGCGGCGCGTGAGAGCGAATTCGCCGGCTCGATCATGCAGCCATTGCTGGAAGGGCTAACGAGAAATGGAACGATGTTTTGCGGTCTCCTTTTCCCGGGGTTGATGGTCACGCCGGAGGAGTTGCGCGTGCTTGAATTCAATTGCCGATTTGGCGATCCGGAAACGCAGGCCATCTTGCCGCGAATGAAATCGGATCTGCTTCCATTATTAATCGCGACGATTGAAGGCGGGCTCGAAAATGTGGCAATTGAATTCGATTCGCGAGTTGCGGTAACAGTGATTCTGTCCTCGGGCGGTTATCCCGGAAAATATGAAACCGGAAAACCAATCACAGGATTGGAAAATGCGGCGCAGCTACCGGACGTGCAGATTTTTCACGCGGGAACGAAACGGCAGGATGGAAAGACCGTGACATCCGGCGGTCGGGTGCTGGCGATCACGGTGCTAGGTGACTCGGTCGAACAAGCACGGGAGCGCGCCTACACTGCCATCAACCAAATTCATTTCGATGGCTGCCATTTCCGGCGCGATATTGCCCTGCGACCCGCTCACACAGAGTCTGCGCCCGTCGGATGAAGGCAAAAACAATTGTAGCTGGCGTGCTACTGGCCGGGTTCGCGTCTGCGGTTCTTGCGCAAACACCGAGTCCGTCGGCACGACCGAGCGCTTCGGTTGACACAAAAACGACGGTCGATTCCCTCGCCCCCGCGGAAATCGATGAAACAATTCGCGCGCTAAAATCCAATTTTGTCGATCCGAATGCGCTCAAGGATCAGGAGATTAATCGAGCGACGCTGGAAGGTTTACTCACGCGTTTGCGCGGTGGCGCAATGCTTTTGCCTGGCAAAACCACGAACCCGGAATCGGCCGCGCCTTTTTATAGTGAGGTGCTGGGAAATCATGTTGGCTACATCCGCGTCGGATTGCTCACCACTGACAACCTGCACGCCATGGAGAAAGCGCTGGCGGATTTCATCTCGAAAAAGGTGGACGCGTTGGTGATTGATTTGCGTGCCACAGTTTCTGACGATTTCGATATCGCGGCGGAAACGACGAAACGTTTCGTGGCAAAGGGCAAACCGTTATGGACGCTGCGCAAGACGGCGGCGCATCAGGACCGCACATTTACGAACGAGCGCGATCCGGTTTTTCAGGGAACCGTCATGGTATTGATCGACGGCGAAACTTCCGGGCCGGCGGAAGCGATGGCGGCGGCGCTGAAAGCGCACGGACAAGCATTGTTGATCGGGCAACCCAGCGCGGGGCGCGCCGTGGAATATTCGGACTTTCCACTTTCGAGTGGAAAAATACTGCGCATCGCAGTCGGCGAAGTCATCGGCCCAAATGGGCAATCGCTTTTTCCCGGCGGCGTGAAACCGGATGTGCCGGTGGAATTGTCGCCCGCGCAAAAGCATCAAATCTTTGCCCTCAGCATGCAACGCGGTCTAACGACTTTTGTATTCGAACACGAACGTCCGCATTTTAACGAAGCCGCGCTCATCACCGGCACCAACCCGGAGCTCGATATCCGCCAGCAGCGGCGCAATCCGGACGAAAATCTGCATGACGCAGTATTGCAGCGTGCCGTGGACGTGATTACCTCGCTCGCTGTCTTTCAAAAACACTGACGTGGAAACGCTCGAGCAACGCCTCGGCTACCAGTTTCGCAACCCAGCTTTGCTCAAGCAAGCTCTCAGCCATCCCAGTCTCGGCCACGAAAAACAGCGCTATCACGAGGACAATCAACGCCTTGAATTTTTGGGCGATGCTGTTCTCCAGCTTGTCATAACAGAATATCTCTACGCTCATTTTCCACGAGAACAGGAAGGACCGCTCACAAAATTGCGCGCCCGACTGGTTTCGCGGGACGCGCTCAAGGCGCATGCGCAGGCGCTCGATCTCGGACGGCATTTGTTGATGGGGCGTGGCGAGGAAGCAAGCGGCGGGCGTGTGCGGGCTTCCACTCTGGGCGACGCTTTCGAGGCAATTGTCGGCGCGATTTATCTCGACAGCGATTTCTCTACTGCGCGCGATTTTGTTTTACGCGAAGCGCGTGCTGCCCTCGAGCAGGTGCGAGAAGAACCGATCGACATCAATCCCAAGGGTCAGCTCCAGGAAATTTTGCAAAGCATCGCCATGTGCGGGCCGACTTATGAAGTGCTTTCGGCGACCGGGCCCGAACATGCCAAGACGTTTGTCGTTGAAGCGCGCTGGGAAGAGCTCGTCCTTGGTCGGGGGACCGGCTTGAGCAAACAGGCGGCGGAGGTCGAGGCGGCACGCGATGCTCTTGAAAATAAGCTTTGGGAAAAGAAGTAATCGTCATCCCGAACGAAGCGAAGCGGAGTTGAGGTTTCCGGTGCGAAAGCTTGAAGGGGACATCGTGTCATTCGTGCCGCTCGTGCTGTTATCCTGAGCCGCGCAAACGGCGAGGGATCTCTCATTGCTCGGGAATGTACCTCCCGCTTGAGAGCTCCCTCAGTCCAAGCCGGACTTGCGTTGTCTGCGCGATTCGGGATGACGCGGCAGCGCTTGGCGCGATCCGCTACACTCGTGGGTTGAGAGCAAAAATCTTCCCGCGTCCAGATTTCCAAACGAAATGAGAGCGAATGGCGGAGGAAACAATTTTCTTCGCAACCGCGATTGCACAGGGCAGCTCCGCACCCTTCGCCAACTCCGCCGCAATCGCTGCCGAATAAGTGCAGCCGGTTCCGTGCGTTTTCACGCCTGGTAGAAATGCCGCCGAATACTCCTTGGTGTAAGCGCCGGACGACAAGACATCGATTGCTCGCGGCCCGCGGAGATGACCGCCCTTTAATAAGACGGCGGTGCCATATTTTGTTGCCAGGGTCCTCGCTGCTCGATGCATTGCGGCCAAATCTCGAATCGGATGGCCCAGCAACCGTGTTGCCTCGCCCAGGTTGGGCGTGATCAAGGTCGCGAGCGGGAAAAGATCGCGCTGGTAAAGCTGGATTGCCTCGGGCTCAAGCAAGACGGCACCGCTGGTCGCAATCATGACTGGATCGACCACTAGCCGGCACCCTTTTGCTTTGCGCAAACTCCACGCTACCTGCGCAACGATTTCTGCGTTGCAAAGCAGACCGGTCTTGATCGCAGCGACCGGAAAACTTTTCAGCAAGAGCTCGATTTGCTCGCTCACGATTTCCGGATCGGCCGGCTGGATCCGCGAAACTTTCCCCGGTGTTTCCGCGACGATACAGGTGATTGCGGTAAGTCCGTAAACGCCGAGCGCGGTAAACGTTTTCAGGTCCGCTTGCGCGCCCGCGCCTGCGCTACTGTCCGAGCCCGCAATAGTGAGGGCGATGGGGACGTCTGACGTTTGACGTTTAATTTTTGATTTAATGCAGCAATAACCTGCGCTGCTTAATTTGACAGGGCAAACCATCTCGGTTGCCGGACACGTCCCTACAGCAAGGGTCTGTGACCGCCGGGGGATTTTTGCAAGGCGG
>Ga0209808_1001564_pt1 | contig 11844 bp, 11 predicted proteins | sample GraSoiAngelo_157_FD_186171 | JGI IMG/M metagenome (GOLD analysis project Ga0209808, IMG submission 186171) | Grasslands soil microbial communities from the Angelo Coastal Reserve, California, USA - 14_1009_16_20cm (SPAdes) (version 2) | ecosystem: Environmental > Terrestrial > Soil > Grasslands ...
TTTGTTCTTGAAATGTTCCCATCCGCTCATCATATTTGGCGCATGCATATGCCGGCCACCCCCCCGCCGCGCAAGGGACGCGGCGCCGGAAGCAACGAAAGCGGTCGCTTCGAGACCGAGAAGCGGATGCCGTTCGACGATGGCTGGGGCTCCTCGGAAGACGAGCCGGCGCGGCTGGCGACGACGTTGGTGGTCGACGCGACGCGCACGATCATCGCCCGCAATGACTCGCCCGACATCGGCTTCGACCGCTCGATCAACCCGTATCGCGGCTGCGAACACGGCTGCATCTATTGCTATGCGCGGCCGAGCCACGCCTATCTGGGCCTGTCGCCCGGCCTCGATTTTGAGACCCGCATTTTTTATAAACCGAATGCCGCCGCGCTGTTGCGCGACGAATTGCGCAAGAAGGGGTACGTCTGCCGGCCGATCGCGCTCGGCAGCAACACCGACCCCTACCAGCCAGCCGAGCGCAAGCTGGGGGTCACGCGGTCGATCCTCGAGGTGCTGCGCGAGTTTCATCACCCCGTGACGATCGTCACAAAAGGCGCGCTGATCCAGCGCGACATCGACATTCTTTCCGACATGGCGCGCGAGAAGCTCGCCGTCGTCACGGTTTCGGTGACGACGCTCGATCGCGACCTCGCACGAACAATGGAGCCGCGCGCCGCAACCCCCGAGCGCCGTATCGAAACGATCGCCGCGCTCTCCAAAGCCGGGGTCCCGACCGGGGTGTTGTCGGCGCCGATGATCCCGGCGCTCAATGACCGGGAGATGGAGGCAATTCTCGCGCGCGCCCGGGAGGCCGGGGCGAGCGTCGCCGGCTACACGCTGCTGCGCCTGCCACTCGAGCTGAAGGCGTTGTTCAAGGAATGGCTCGAAACCCACGAGCCGCAAAAGGCTGCGCATGTGTTGTCGCTGGTGGCGCAGTGCCATGGTGGAAAGATCTACGATTCTGCGTGGTCGAAACGCATGGTCGGCGGCGGCCCTTATGCCGAGATGCTGGCGGCGCGCTTCGACCGCGCGTGCCGGAAGCTCGGCTATTCGCCGCGCTCGACGCATATGCTCGATACGAGCCGCTTCCACCCGCCGGCGCAAAAGGGCGATCAGCTCGCGCTGTTCTGATAAGCTGCCGCGGGCGGGCGGAACGCCCGCGAAAACGGGCGGAGGCGAGCGGCGTGGCCAAAGAAAAGCGGCTCGAAGCGCGCGATGTCGAAGCGATCTTCCGCGCCTTCGCGGAGGTATTGCGGGAATTGCCGCCCGATACCGAAGCTGGTTTTCTCGATGCCCAAGGCGATCTGCGCCTCGCTCCGGATATCGGCCGCAAACTGCGCACCGCCCGTAATGTGCGCGACGTCTTGCGCCAGATCCGCGACGCGGAGCGCGAGCAGTAGGCCCGCCCGCGCGGGGCTATTCAACCAAACCACGAAATCCACCTGAATCCGACCTGCAATATCAGGTGGCGGTATTAACCGAAATAAACCGTCGGTTGCGTCCCGTTGACCGGCAAAGGGATCGGACCCTCGGGCGATTGGCTGCGGAGTCGCTTTGCTGCAAATCGGCTGCAACTGCAGCAAAATCGGAGGGAGCGGCTGCCGCGTATCGCACCATCCGGCTTGCCGACAATTTCCCTGTTAAAATGCAAAAAATTCCCTGTTCTGGGGGAATTTGGCTTGAGGCGGTTTGGCTTCGCCTCGCCCGCGTCCTATTGCCCAGGCGGGCCGACAGCGATGCCGGTATCGTGCAACCGCGCGATCTCGCGGCCCGAAAGACCGAGCACCTCCGCGAGCACCTGATCGGTGTGCTCGCCGAGGCGCGGCGCCGGCCGGGTCGGCTCGCGCGGCGATGCGCTGAATTCAAGCGGCAGGCCCGGCATCGGATAGCGGCCGATCCCGGGCTGCTCGACTGTGGCGAAGAGCGGGTTGGCGGGCGAGCAGCGTGGATCGTTGCGCACCAGCTCGACAAAATCCTGGAACGGGCCCCACAACACGCCACTGCCGGAAAAGGCCGCGGTGATTTCCGCAAGCGTCTTGCCGGCGCACCACCGCGCGACCAGCGCAGCGATTGCGGCGCGCGCCTCGTAGCGGCCGGTCTCGGTGTCAAGATCGACCTCCATCATCTCGCCGATCATAGCCAATTTGTCGGTGAGCCCCGTCACGCGGCCGAGCGCCCGCCATTGCCGCGGCGTCAGCGCGATGATCATGACCCGCCGTCCGTCGGCGGTCGCAAAATCGCGCCCGAAGCTGCCGTAGAGATCGTTGCCGATCGCCGGTCGCGCCCGGCCGTTGATGCAGACATCGCCGACATAGCCGAGATGCCCCACCGCCGCGAGCATGACATCGGCCAAGGCGGCGACAACCTCCTGCCCCTCGCCGGTGCGCGCGCGGTGGCGCTCGGCTGCGAGCAACGATGTCGCGAGATAAAGACCGGAGGCGATGTCCCAGGCCGGCAACACATTGTTGACCGGCGCGCCGCCTCCTTCGCTTGTCGGCCCGGTCACCATCGGAAACCCACTCGCCGCGTTGACCGTGTAGTCGACCGCAGCGCTGCCGTCGCGGTTGCCGATCAGCCGCAACAGGATCACATCGCCGCGCTTTGCTTTGAGACTGGCGTAATCGAGACCGGGCAGCGGCGGCAAATTGGTCAGCACGATGCCGGCGCCGGGACCGGGTGCGGTCGCGATTGCCTGCGCGACTTCGCGCCCCTCCGGCTTGTCGAGCGCCAGCGCAACCGAGCGCTTCGCCTTGTTCATCCCGGCCCAATAGAGGCTCGCGCCGTCTTTGGTTACGGGCCAGCGGTTGAAATCGATACCGCCGCCGATCGGGTCGATGCGGATCACCTCGGCGCCAAACTGCGCCATGGTCATGCCGCCGAGCGGCGCGGCGACAAAAGCGCTCAATTCGACGATGCGCAGATCCGCCAAAAGCCGGTTCATCGCCGCGCCTCCGTTTGCCGTCTCGGCCCTATTGAGCCGAAACCAGCCCCGCGCGGCAACCTCAGACGCTTGTCAGGAGCCGAAGACCACAGCGTGCATGATGCGGCCGGGCAGGAACGTGAAGACGCCGGCGATGACCAGTGCACCGAGGAACAGGCCCAGCATCGCGCGCTGATGCTTACGCACATCGTGCTGCCGCGCCCGCCACACCGCGAGCGGCAGCGTGATCAATGTCAGGACCGACAGCAAATGGATCGGGCTGAACGGGCCCCACATCCGGATCGTGTGGATGAAAAACGAGCTCAACACGACCGCGAGCATCAGCCCGGCCCAGAGCCACCCGACCGTACGGTGCGGGATCGTGCCCTTCGGCGCCGCCAATTGCACGACGCCCAGCGAAAACGCACTGAACGCCGCCAAGGCGTGGATCTGAATGACGGCCGGCGCGGCCAAGAGTGGAGCAAGGTTCATCGGCGCATACCCGCAACCACGCTAATGTTAACGATACTTACATTAGCATGCAAGAACCCTCGCCGCAGGCCGGCCGCCTTACGCGCTGGCGATGAAGGAGCGCAGCGATTTCGCCTCGAACTCAACCTCGTCGAGCCGGTTCTTGACGAGATCGCCGATGCTGACGATGCCGCAGAGCCGTCCGTTGGAGACGACCGGCAAATGTCGCATGCGCCGGTTCGTCATCTCGGCCATCAACTCCTGCACGGTATCACCCGGCGCGCAGGTCACGACATTGCGCGTCATGATCTCGTCGACGCCGCGCGACAACAGCTCGGCGCCACCGTCGGCAAGCGCGATGACGATGTCGCGCTCGGACAGGATGCCGTCGACGCTCTCGCCATCCGCGCTGACGACAATCGCGCCGATGCGCTCGCGATTGAGTGTCTCGACAGCCTCGGCGATCGTCGAGCCGGGCCGGATCGTCGCGACCCGGCTGCCTTTGTTGCGCAGGATTGTCTCGACATTCATCGGGGGCCTCCCAGGCCGGAGAGAGCGGCGCCCCACACTCGCGGGAGCCGGAGCCGCCGCCGTCTTCCGAAAGATAGGACAAAATGTCGCAGCCCGAAAGGGGCGGGTTATCGGTCCGCCGCGTCAGCCGAGCGAATGGATGATCTCGCGATAGGCGGCTTCCGGGAACGCCTTCAAGGTCCGCGTCCGCACCGACCCCATCTGGCCCAGGAGCAGTGAAAAGCGGGCAGCCACCGCATCGTCCGGCGCCTCGTAAATGACGATCAGGTCATACTCGCCCAACGTCATGTAGAAGGATTTGAACTCGCCGCCCATTTCCACCAATGCCCTCCGAGCGGTCTCGACACGCCTCGGCGACTCTTTCACCTGGCGAGCGCCCTGATCGGTCCAGTTGGCGAGCATGACATAGGTCGGCACGGCGGCTCCCCTTTCAGGCTTGTGGCCGTCAGCCCGTCGAGCGCTGCGGCGTTCTGTCCGGGCATGATGGCGAAGCCTGCGGCCTAGAACAAGCGAGGGCGCGGAATTCGCGGCCGCTATTCGCCGTTTAAGAGATAAACGGAACGGATTGCGTGCTTAACGGAAGGTTTACGGGCCGCGCCGTATAAACCTCGAGAAGAGCGGGTCACAACCGCGCGGCTGATGGTGGCTGGACATGCGTGACTGGATCGCCGATTGGAACAAGTGGAGCCGCGCCGAACGCGTGCTCGCGCTGCTCGTCACCTTGATCCTGCTGGCGCTGCCGCTCAGTCTCCTGATCAGCGCCAAGACGGGCGTCTAAGCCCAAAGGCTCTCGGACAATCCGTCGCTCGCGGCCAAACTGCCGCTGACTATTTCGCGTCGGCGAAACGTCGGCTGAACGCCTCCTGCCATTCCTCCGTCGCCGTGAAGCCGGCCAGCGTCTTGGCGGTGCCGCGTGTCGCCTCTTTCAGCGTCTCGTCCGGCTGGTCGTAATCGACATCGAAGCGACAGGGCTGGGTCGCGTGCCACGGCGTTTGCGTGAACACCTCGATGCGATTGTCCTCGGGATCGCGGAAATAGACCGACCAGGTGTTGGCGTGCGACACCGGCTCGGGCTTGGCGTACGGCAGCTTCCGCACCTTCTCATAGACGCTACGCACCTCGTCGAGGCTGTCGACGCGGAACGCGACATGCCCGATGCCGCTCCCCGACGCTTGCGCATCGCTCGGAATCAGCACGATCTGGTGGTGCTCCTCGGGGCTGTGGCTGAGGAAAATCAGCTCGCGGCCTTTCATCGGTCCCGCATCGAGGACGCCGCGGTCGCTCACGATGAAGCCGAGCACGTCCGTGTAGAACTTCTCCATCGCGGCCGGATCGCGGGCACGGATCTCGAAATGGCTGACGGTGTAGCTCATCGGCGTCCTTTCGGGTTTGCTGCGGCAAATGATGCGCGAAAGCGGCGCGGCGGAAAAGCCCTTGCGGCCGGACGGCGTTGCCCCTAAAGCCGGGGCGAACCTTGACCGGCCGGAGAGACATGATGCCCAGCCTGCCCGATCGCCACAGCCTCGAGGCGCTGCGCGCCTGGGATACCCCGACGATCTGCAACGCGCTCGAAATCGTCGTCCCGGCGCGGCGCGCGATCGGCTTTACCCGCCGGCCGCTGGTCGCCTGCTTTCCGGAGATGAAGCCGGTCGTCGCCTTCGCGCGGACGGCGATGATCCGCTCGCGCGAGCCGCATCCGCGCGACCGGGAGAGCGCCAACCGGATCCGCCTCGGCTATTACGAGCACATCGCCGCCGAGCCGCTGCCGAGCCTCGCGGTGATCCAGGACATCGATGCGCCCGATACCGGGTTCGGCGCCTTCTGGGGCGAGGTGCAGACGCATGTCCATAAGGGGCTCGGCTGCACCGGCGTCATCACCGACGGTTCGGTGCGCGATCTCGATGCGATGGCGAGCGGCTTCTTCGTGCTGGCCGGCTCGATCATGCCGAGTCATGCGCATGTCCATCTCGTCGAGTTCGGCGGCACGGTAACCGTCGGCGGCATGGTCGTCTCGCCCAACGACATCATCCATGCCGACCGGCACGGCGCCGTGGTGATCCCGCCCGAGGCGGTCGGCAAAATTCCGGAGGCGATCGATCTCTTGACGCGCCGCGAGAAAGTGCTGATCGAAGCCTCGAAGCAGCCGGGCTTCTCGGTTGACCGGTTGCGGCAGGCCTATCGCGAGCAGGACGAGATCCACTGAGACGCCCCTTTTCCCCGGCTGAGGGCGCCTCGCACAATTATGGTCATTCCGGGTGCCGAGCGGAGCGAGGCAGCCCGGAATCCATGAACACCGGCCTCTGGAAAATGGATTCCGGGCTCGCCGCCTGCGGCGCCGCTCCGGAATGACGGCGTGTTGGGGGGGTTTGTGCAAAGCCGGCTGCGGGGGAGAGCGGTTGAGGCGAGGGGCCGCTAAATTTCTATTTGGCCGCCGAGCTCGACGACGCGGTTCGGTGGAATGCGGAAAAACTCCGTAGCATCGAGCGCGAGGCTGTTCATGAACATGAACAGCCGGTCGCGCCATCGCAGGAAGCCGGTGCCGCGCGGCCGCAATTTCTCGCGGCCGATATAAAAGGACGTGTCCATCAGATTAATACGGAAATGCTGCACCCGGCAGAGCGCGAGGGCGCGCATGATGTTGGGCTCGTCCATAAAGCCGTAGCGCACCCGCATCGTGTAGAAGCCCTTGCCGATCTCAGCGATTTCGAGCCGCCGGTCATCGAGCACGTGCGGCACGTCCTCGGTGTCGACCTGCATCATGACAACCCGCTCGTGCAGGGCTTTGTTATGCTTCAGGGCATGCAGCAATGCGCTCGGCACCTGGTTCAGGTCGCGCGCCATAAAGATCGCCGTGCCGGGCACCCGCACCGGCCGCTCCGGGTTGAGCATCTCGACGAACTGCGTCAGCGGCATCGCATCGCGGGCGCGCTGCTCGGCGAGGATGCGGCGGCCGCGCCACCATGTTCCCATGATTGTGAAAACCAGCGCGGCGACGACGATCGGGAACCAGCCGCCTTCGATGATTTTCAGCATGTTGGCCGACAGGAACGTCAGATCGACCAGCGCGAAAAGCGCGAACACCGGCACCGCAACGGCGAGGCTCCAGCCGTGGGCGCGCATATAGAGAAAGGCGAGACCCGTAGTGATCAGCATCATGCCGCTGACCGCAATCCCGTACGCCGCGCCCAGATTGTCGGATGATCGGAAGAACAGCACGAGGATAATAACCGCCAGCAGCAGCCCCCAATTTATCGGCGGCACATAGACCTGCCCGATCTCGGTCGCCGAGGTGTGGCGCACTTCGAGTCGCGGCAGGTAACCGAGCTGCACCGCCTGTCGGCTCAACGAGAAAGCGCCGGAGATGACCGCCTGCGAGGCGATGATCGTCGCGATCGAGGACAGGGCGACAAGGGGGTAAAGCCCCCAGTTCGGCACAAGCCGGTAGAACGGGTTTTCGAGCGCCGCCGGGTCTCCAAGCAGCAGCGCGCCCTGTCCGAAATAGTTCAACAGCAGCGCCGGGAAGACGAGGCCAAGCCAGGCGCGCCGCAAGGCGCGGCGGCCGAAATGCCCCATATCGGCATAGAGCGCCTCGGCACCGGTAACCGCGAGAAACACCGCGCCCAGCATCAGAAATCCGTGCCAGGGATGCCGCACGAGGAGGGCGAGGCCGTAATAGGGGTTTACCGCCAACAGGATGTGCGGCTGCCGCGCGATGCTCCAGATGCCGAGCACCGCCAGGACCGCGAACCAGACCACCATGATCGGCCCGAACAGCCCGCCGATTGCCGCCGTGCCGCGGCGCTGAACGATGAACAACGCGGTCAGCAGCACCAGCGAGATCGGAATGATGTAGGGCTCGAAGAGCGGTGTCGCGACCTTGAGCCCCTCGACGGCGCTCAACACCGAGATCGCCGGGGTAATGACGCCATCGCCGTAGAACAGCGCGGCGCCGACCAGGCCCGCCGCCATGATCCACAGGTGCCGCCTCTGGTTGCGGTTCGTGGTGCGCAACACCAGCGCGGTCAACGCCAAAAGCCCACCCTCGCCGCGGTTATCGGCGCGCATGATGACAAAGACGTATTTGACCGTCACGACCAGCGCGAGCGTCCAGACGATCAAGGAAAGCGTGCCCAAGATCGATGGCTCGCTGGTATCGGCAAACTCGACCAGCGACTGGCGGACCGCGTAAAGCGGCGAGGTGCCGATATCGCCATAGACGACGCCGAGCGCCGCCAGCGTCAGGCTGTGCCGCAGATCGGGGCTGATCGCGGCGCTCGCCGGCAACGAGGCAGTTTGGGCCACGTGTTCTCCGTCGGCAATCCGTTGAGCGGCTAAACCGCCTCCACGGCGCGATCCCTATGCCTTTTGTCAGATCTCGACTTGGCCGCCGAGCTCTACGACCCGGTTCGGGGGAATGCGGAAGAACTCGGTCGCGTCGACCGCGACGTTGGTGAGAAAGATGAAGAGCCGGTCCCGCCAGCGCAAGAAGCCGGTCCGCCGTGGCCGCGGCCGGATCTTCTCCCGCCCGATAAAAAACGAGGTCTCCATCAGGTTGACATGAAAATGCTGCATCCGGCAAAGCGCCAGGGCGCGCATGATGTTCGGCTCGTCCATAAAGCCGTAATGCACCAGCATCGTGTAGAAGCCCTTGCCGATTTCCTGGATCTCCAGGCGGCGCTCGTCCGGTACATGCGGTACACCCGCGGTATCGACCTGCAGGATGACGACGCGCTCATGCAGCGCCTTGTAGTGCTTTAATGCATGCAGCAGCGCGACCGGCACCTGCGTCAAATCGCGCGTCATGAAGATCGCCGTGCCCGGCACCCGGACCGGCCGCTCCGGCCGTAGCGTCTCGATAAAGAGATCGAGCGGCATCGCATCGCGCGCCCGCTGCGCGGCCAGCAGACGGCGGCCGCGCCACCACGTCCCCATGATGCTGAAGGCCAGCGAAGCGACGATCAGCGGGAACCAGCCGCCTTCGGTCACCTTCAGCAGGTTGGCGCCGAAAAACGACAGATCGACGATCGCGAAGAGCCCAAAGAGCGGGATCAGCAACCAGAGCGGCCACCGGGCGCCCATGTACAGAAAGGTAAAGCCGAGGATCGTATCGACCGTCATCGTCCCGGTCACCGCGATGCCGTAGGCCGCACCCAGCGAGTCCGAGGAGCGGAAAAGGAGCACCGTCACGACCACCGCGACGAGCAGAATGCTGTTCACCTCCGGCAGGAAGACCTGGCCGATCGCCTGCTCGGAGGTGTGCCGCACCTGCATGCGCGGCAGATAGCCGAGCTGGACCGCCTGGCGGCTCAGCGAGAATGCCCCCGAGATCACCGCCTGAGAGGCGATGACGGTGGCTGCCGAGGCTAACGCGACGAGCGGAAATACGGCCCAATCCGGCGCCAAGTAATAGAACGGGTTCTGCAAGGTCTCGGGGTTGGCCAGCAGCAGCGCACCCTGCCCGAAATAGTTCAGAAGGAGGCAGGGAAACACGAAATAGAACCAGGCGCGGCGGATCGGCGCTCGTCCGAAATGCCCCATATCGGCATAAAGCGCCTCGGCGCCGGTCACCGCGAGGACGACCGCACCCAACAGCACGAAGCCCTCAACGGGGTCGCTGACAATCAGCTCGATCCCATAAAGCGGGTTCAACGCCTTGAGGATGCCGGGATTTTGCGCGATTTGCATCAGCCCGAGAAACCCAAGTACCGAGAACCAGAGGATCAGCACCGGGCCGAAGAAGCCGCCCACGCGCCCCGTGCCGCGCCGCTGCGCCATGAACAGGACGATCAGCAGCACCAGCGTGAGCGGTATCACATAGGGCTGCAGCTCCGGCGCTCGCACCTCCAGACCTTCGACCGCGCTCAAGACGGAGATCGCCGGGGTCAGCACGCTATCGCCAAAGAACAGGGAGCCGCCGATCAGCCCGGCGACGAGGATCCAGCGGTTTCGCCGGCCTTCGGTCGCGACCAATGCCTGGATCGTCAAGGCGAAGATGCCGCCCTCGCCGCGATTGTCGGCACGCATCAGCAGGATCACGTATTTCCCGGTAACGACGATCGTCAGCGCCCAAATGATCAGCGACAGCACGCCAAAGACGCGCGGCTCGGTCACCGCCGACCCATCATGGAAGCATTGCTTGATGGCATAGAGGGGCGAGGTGCCGATATCGCCGAACACGACCCCGAGGGCCGCAATGGTCAGATTGTGAGCGGGGCCAGTGCTTGGCGGGCGGTGACCCGACGGCGCCGGTGCAGTTTCTGCTGAAGCGGTTTGCGGAGCCGTGGTGTCCGGCATCGTGCGCCTGAAAAGTGTCAGCACCGCAAGACGCCGGCAGGCTGACCGGCGAGGCGCCGTCCGGCGAACGGAATTGTGCTCGGAGGCGGAGCGACGGCCATTGCAGCCTGTCTTCGATGCGCCGTTTCGCACCCCAGGGGTATCGACTGCGGCATTATTGGAGAAAACCAATCAGCCGGTGAGACGATCCAGGCCCGATCCAAAAAAGATGCACGACAGCGCCGCTCGGGCGACCGGAGATTGCCGAGAAACCCGCCTCCCGTCCAACAAATCTTATGAACTCGAGGGGCCGCCTCGGTTCTGGAGCTGATCGAGGCTGTAGCCGGCGACCTGCTTGTACCGATCCGACAGCGCGCGCAACTCGTCCTGCGTGATGAAAGCGTCGAGCTTCTCGAACGGCCGGTCGCCGGTCAGCTCCTCGACCTTGATGTTGATGAAATCGGGCGGCGAGGTGCGGTTCGTCCGGACGACATCGGCGGCTGGGCCGGCGCGGATCGCCTCATAGGCGTGCAGCGCAGCGACCGGCTCGGCCTCCTCGCACAAGCAGTCGGCGAGCACGCGCGCATCGACCAGCCCCTGCGCCGAGCCGTTCGAGCCGCGCGGGTACATCGGATGCGCCGCATCGCCCGCCAGGGTGACTCGGCCGAACGACCAGCGCTCGATCGGGTCCTTGTCCACCATCGGGTATTCGAAAATGACATCGGCGCGGCGGATCAGCTCGGCAACATCGAGCCAATCGAAGCGCCAGCTCTCATAGAGATGAATGAAATCGTCGAGCCGGCCTGGTTTATTCCAGTCGTTCTGCTGCTCGCCGCCGGTCTGGATCTCGGTTGTCCAGTTGATCAGCTGGTTTCCGTTGCCGTCGACATTGTCGATAATCGGGTAGATGACGATCTTGCCGGTGCGGATCGAGCCGACCCGCATATAGGTGCGGCCGGTCAGGATCGGCGGCCGGCGCGTGACGCCGCGCCAGGTGTTGATGCCGGTAAAGACGAGCTGCTCGCCGGGATAGAATTGGGCGCGCACCGCCGAATTGACACCGTCGCAGCCGACAGCGATGTCCGCCCGTACGGACGGGCAGAGCCCGCCAGTGCTCGTCTCCCGGAACTGCAACGTGACCCCGGTAACGTCCTGCTCGAGGCCGACGCAGCGCCGGTCGGTGACGATGCGGTCGCGGCCGAGGCGGTCGAGCGCGGCCTGGTACAAAACTCGGTGCAGCCGACCGCGGTGCATGCCCAATTCCGGTATGTCGTACCCCGCAAAGCGGCCGCGCGGCTCGCGGTAGATCAGCTGTCCGAACCGGTTGAAGAAGCAGCTCTCCCGGTTCTCGATGCCCAGCGGTTCGAGGATCTCCTGCAGACCGAGCCGCGCCAATTCGCGCATCGCGTGCGGCAAAAGCGTGATGCCGACGCCGAGCTCCTTGACCTCCGGCACCGCCTCGTAGACCCGGCACTGGAGCCCGCGCTGCTGCAGGTTCAGCGCGAGGCCGAGCCCGGCGATGCCGCCGCCGACGATCGCGATCTCCATCGCTCGTCTCCTGCCTGATGCGCTGCTATCGTCGACGCTGGCCGGAACGAGGGCAAGCAGCATGAGTTTCGATCCGGAGGCGGTGCGCGCCTTCGAGCATGCCGGCT
>Ga0209808_1001566_pt1 | contig 11841 bp, 9 predicted proteins | sample GraSoiAngelo_157_FD_186171 | JGI IMG/M metagenome (GOLD analysis project Ga0209808, IMG submission 186171) | Grasslands soil microbial communities from the Angelo Coastal Reserve, California, USA - 14_1009_16_20cm (SPAdes) (version 2) | ecosystem: Environmental > Terrestrial > Soil > Grasslands ...
ATGGCGCGACGAATGGGGGCTCGGGCGTCTGACGACATTGATGGCCTCGAATGCGGGAATGACAGGGGAAAATTTTACCAGTAGAAGCGGCCGCCGTGTGGGCCGGAGAATTGAGGAGCGGCGATGTGGGAGATATTAGTGGTTTTAGGGAACAGGCACGAACGCCAGGTTGCTAAGTCTTTGCCTTGGCCTTCAGCTTTACATGCCCGCCATGCATTTCGACGCTGTATTCAACCGCTTGGCAGCCATACTGCTTGCGAATCTGGGCGGTTTTCTTCTGCACAAACGACGTGAAGCTATCGAGAGTTCCCGAGACGCTCTCGCCAGCCTTCTTCTTTGCTTCCATCAGTGCCCGATAAAGCTTGAGTACCTGTTCGTGCTCGGCGCTCACGTCTGAGCACTGCACGGTAAACGGTCTCTCTTCAATGGCCGGTGCGGCGGCGGCGGCGGCGGTTCCACCCGCCTGCCCGACTCCGTAAACTTTGTGCTCGGGTTCATGTTCCCCCTCGCGCACGCCCTGGATCGAAAGCAGTGCATCCTGCGGCCGTCGGTAGCCCTCTTCGCGAATTCGGCTTTTCTTGCGCCACAGATCGCTATAAATAGCATAACGCTGAGCCATTTCGTTGTAGCGAAAACGCTGAGTGAAACTCATGCGGCTGCCATCACTGAATTTGCGGAGCAAACTGAGAACCTTCCACTCGATGTCCGAGGGCGGCTTCTTGCTTGGATTACTGAAGTAAATCTCGTACTCGATCTTCAAGCGCCGCAGGCTCGAGTCGAGAAGGTTCAGTTCTTCGTCGATGGTCACCTAGACTTCTCCAGCCGATAGTTTAGAGATTTGGGACGAGGGCGACGAGGTGTCCGTTGGCCACAGGATGGATGGAACGAAAGTACCCAAAACAGCCGTCAGCAATCAGCCTTCAGCCGTCAGTTTTCAGTCGCCCGCGAAACTCGGCAGGATGCAAGGGAAACGTGGCCTTCGGCAGAGTTTGGGACCAAACGTCAAAAACTCAGAGCTGAAAGCTGAGGGCTGAGAGTCTACCTTCCCGCATTCGCGGCCATCTTCTTCACCATGGCCAACACCAGCTTGCGGTCGCTATCGTTCAGGCTGACGGCGTAGCGGCGGATTTGGCTGAGGAAGCGGACTTCATCATCCGAAAGTTGCGGCAAGCCTTTGGAGCCATTGGTGTGCCCGGAGTCGGAGAAGAACTGCGACAGGGGAAGCTCCATCGCCCCTGCGATTTTAGCTAGGGTATCGAGAGACGGAATAGTGTGACCGTTCTCTACTCGCGAAAGGTAGCAGCGCAGCAGGCCAGTGCGCTTTTCGATATCACCCTGCGACATGCCTTTTTGCAGTCTGTAGCTTCGGATGGTCTCGCCGATATTCATAGATAATGCAGCCAACGGACGCTCCTGAGGATGGCTGCATAGTAACCAGAGTAGTACCGTCTGGCAAGTAGAATTTCACTGCACAAAAATTGGGCAGTAGCGCCCCCAGTTAATCGCCGCCCGGCAATCGAGAATCGCTGTCCGCCGGGCATGATCGCTTCTGTTATCTCTGCTGGTGCCCCGCTCTCCCGAATTGTTTGGCCTCCGCCGCCCTTCGAGCATAATCATCGCAGTTCATCCCGTACACGGCTGGAAGGACCGTGCCGGTTCAGCGTGCCTTCATTCTGGTGTCGATCGCGCCGCCCTGGCTATTACGGCAGCTATTCATGGCAGGACAAATCATCCCGCGATCATTGTTGTCGCTTCCGACGAAGCTTTGGTCGAAAAAGTTGAGTCCACGCCCGGCACCGTCGGTCTGGTGGACGTTTATTCGATTACTGGAGGAGTAAATGTGCTGCGCGCTTCCGGCAAGCTGCCGCTTGAGCCCGGCTATCCGCTGCACGGGAATTGATCATCCGTTTTGTGCCCGCGTTCATCTGTCATCCAGGCAAGCCGCAAGGAAGGGACAAGCGTGAGCGGCACTGGGCCCAACCCTACGCCACAATCTGGAACTTCGCGCCGTTTCCCACGTTATCCATTGGACGTCCGGCTCTCGGTAAATGTCTTCCGGCCTTCCGCCAATCTTTCGCTGTGGGGACGTTCAAGCGAGATTGGAGAAGACGGCATCGGTGCAACTCTCACCGGCGAATTGCAAATTGGCGAAGTCGTCTCCATGGAACTTTCATTGCCTATGGCGGCCTATCCCATTAAGTTACGTGCTCTGGTGCGTTATCGTGATGGCCTGCGCCACGGTTTCGAATTTCTCGCCGTCGGTGCGGAACAGCGCAAAGCCATCCGCCGGGTTTGTGAAATGCTCGCCGCCGGAACCTGAACTTTGTCCTCTCACTCTCCTGCAATTACCTTTGTAACTTTCGAGTCATAAGCAGCCGTTCTACCATCCCGAAGTCGAGCTCTGGGACCGAATCGGGAGGATTAATGGGTGAGAAAATCACCCGGCCGGCGAACTCCGCCGAAGTGTCGCGGGCCAAGCATCTTAAGGAAGCGCTGCATCGCGGCGTTCCTACACTTTCCCGGACGGGCGAACAGCCAGCAGCCCCTACGCCGGTCCCCGGTCCTGCCCTGGACGATCCCGCAATCCAAAGAGCCTATCTCGAAGAGTTGGTCGAGTGCGCGCCCGAGGCCATCAGCATTCTCGACGATCAGTATCGTATTGTGCGCATTAATGGCGAGTTCACCCGTATGTTTGGCTTCTCTCCCGAAGAAGCGATCGGCCGACGCATTGATTCACTGATCGTGCCGCCGGACCGCAGCTCGGAGACGCATTGGATTGGCGATGCCCTAAGACAAGGACAAAAGGTAAGTCTCGAGACCAAACGGCAGCGCAAAGGTGGCACTCTGGTTGATGTATTTGTCTCAGGTGCGCCAGTGATTGTCGCAGGTCAGCAAGTCGCCGCCTATGTTTTATACCGCGACATCACAGATCAAAAGCGGGCGGAGTCGCTCAGTTCGGCGCTCTATCGCATCGCCGAAAAAACCACTTCAGCCGAAGACCTGAACCAATTCTATGGCTCGATTCACGCTACCGTCTCTGAGTTGATGTATGCGCGAAATTTCTACATCGCGTTGTACGATCCGGTGACTCAACTCCTTAGCTTTCCCTACTTCGTCGACGAAGCAGATCCGCGGCCAGAGCCCAAAAAGCTCGGCCGCGGTCTCACTGAATACGTCCTCCGCACCGGCGAACCTTTGCTTTGTACTCCGGAGGTGTTTGACTCGCTGGTCAAGCAAGGTGAGGTCGAATTGATTGGTGCGCCCTCTCTGGATTGGATGGGCGTGCCCCTCAAAGCTGCCAACAGGGTCTTCGGAGTTCTGGTTGTTCAGAGCTACACCGCGAATGTCCGCTATGGTGAGAAGGATCGCGACATACTGACGTTCGTCTCTCAGCAGCTCGCCAGCGCGGTCGAGCACAAGCGGCACGAGGAAGCGCTGCGCCGTTCAGAAGCGCGCTACCGCTCTCTGGTGCAGTCCGCTGTGTACGGAATCTACCGTTCCAGTATGGAAGGCAGATTCCTCGACGTGAATCCCGCGCTCATTGCCATGCTGGGCTACAGCTCAATCGAAGAAGTCCTGTCGCTGGACACCAAGGTTGATGTATTTGCCGATCCGGAGGAACACGCGCGCCTAATCAATGAATTTCGCCGTGGCGCACGGCTGGAGAACGTCGAGGTCCGCTGGAAGCGCAAGAACGGCAATGCCATCACGGTCCGGCTGAGTGGTCGAGCCGTCACCAGCCCCGAAGTTGCTGAGCAGGTTCTGGAAGTGATTGCCGAAGATGTCACCGAGCGCCGCGTACTGGAAGATCAGTTCCGCCAGGCGCAGAAAATGGAGGCCGTGGGACGGCTCGCTGGCGGTGTGGCTCATGATTTCAACAATCTTCTGATGGTGATCAGCGGTTATACCGAAGTTCTCCTCGAGAACACAGGTCGTAACAATCCCATGCACCCGAAAATCGCGGCCATCCAACAGGCAGCCGAGCGCGCGACCACCCTCACTCGTCAACTGCTCGCCTTCAGCCGCAAGCAACTTCTCGAGCTCAAAGTCGTGGATCTGAACACGATTATCCGGGATATGGAGCGGCTGCTGCGCCCGCTGATCGGGGAGAACATCGAGCTGCAAACTCGTTTGGCAAACGACTTGGGTCGAACACGCGCTGATGCCGGCCAGATCGAGCAGGTCGTTATGAACCTGGCCGTAAATTCAAAAGACGCGATGCCTAGCGGCGGTAAGATCACCATTCAGAGCAGCAATGTGCATTTGGGAGATGACCTCCGGCGCCTCTACAACTACATTCAACCCGGCCCATACGTAATGCTGTCCATCGCCGATACAGGTCATGGCATGGATCGCGAAACCCAGTGCCGAATATTTGAACCTTTCTTCACCACGAAAGAAAAAGGTAAGGGTACGGGCCTTGGTCTTTCTACCGTCTATGGCATCATCAAGCAAAGCGGCGGTTATGTTTTCGCGCAGAGCGAAGTAGGGAGCGGGACGACTTTCCGCATCTATCTGCCCAGGGTAGAGGATTCTGCAGAACCATGCTCCGTGCCAGCCTCGCAAGCTGCCGGTGGCGGTTCGGAGACGGTTCTTCTCGTTGAAGATGAAGAATCGGTGCGCCAATTGGTTCGAGAAACTCTGCAATCCAAGGGTTACAAGGTCCTGGAAGCAGAAAATGGCGAGGCGGCGTTGCGTATCGCTAGCGCGCACCTGGGTTCGATTGACATGCTCATCACCGACGTTGTAATGCCCGGCATGAGCGGCCGCGAGCTCTCGAAAAAGCTTGACGAGGCACGTCCGAAAACCAAAGTGCTTTATCTCTCCGGCTACACCGAAGATGCCATCATGCAACAGGGCGTCTTCGAAGCCGGCACGGCCTTCCTGCAAAAGCCTTTCACGCTACAGATGCTCTCCCGCAAGGTACGTGACGTCTTGCGCGGCTCGCGCGGATAATCTCTTTCTAATCAACAACCCTCAAAGCTTTGGAGTGTCATCCACTCGGCTGTGCAACTTTTTCGTCCATTGTGCGTCCTATCTTGTGGGACCCATTGGAAATCCATTCGTGTGACTTAGCCGTAAACTAAACGGGAATCTTTCGATGCTGATCAAAAAGGCCGCAGATATTCACTCATCTGAAATAACTTCCAAGAGCCTGTATTTAAACCGGCGCAAGTTCCTGGCCGGCACAGCGATTGCAGGCGCGGCGGCATTGGGCGGCTCAGCAATTAGCAGATTATTCTCCCCATCGACGATCGCCCAAGCAAATGCCAAAATCGACGGTATTCAGAAGAACAGCTTCTCGACGGCTGAGAAGATCACTCCTTACAAAGATGTCACCAATTACAACAACTACTACGAGTTCTCGACCGATAAATACGAGCCTGCCGGGCTGGCGAAAGACTTCAAGACTCGTCCGTGGACCGTCACCATTGATGGTCTCGTAAAAAAGAAGCAAGTGCTGGACGTTGACAGCATCATCAAAATGGCCGCGCCCGAGGAGCGCATTTATCGCCATCGGTGTGTAGAAGGCTGGTCGATTGTCGTGCCGTGGGTGGGGTTTTCACTGAATGAACTGATCAAGCGCGCCGAGCCTCTAGGCAAAGCACAATTCGTGGAGTTCACTACGCTTTACGCACCCAACCAGATGCCGGGGCAGCGTGTCCCCGTGCTCGATTGGCCATACGTTGAGGGCCTGCGCATGGATGAGGCTATGCACCCGCTCGCGCTGCTTTGTTTCGGCATGTACGGTGAAGTCTTGCCGAATCAGGATGGCGCGCCGCTGCGCATTGTGATTCCGTGGAAGTATGGTTTCAAAAGCGCGAAGGCGATTGTGCGGATCCGTTTTACTGACAAGCAGCCGGTAAATAGCTGGAATAAAGCCGCACCGAACGAGTACGGGTTCTACTCGAACGTGAACCCGAACGTGGATCATCCGCGGTGGAGTCAAGCTAAGGAGCGGCGCCTGGGTGAGTTCTTAAAACGTCCGACGCTCATGTTCAACGGCTACGACCAGGTTGCGAGCCTCTACAGTGGGATGGATCTGAAGAAGAATTTCTGAAAAGCAGTTGTTCCCTCTGTGTGCCTCTGTGTCCTCCGTGGTTGCTTTTACCACAGAGGGCACAGAGGTGCACAGAGTCAAGTTCACAGAATCACGCGTTCATCTCCCACTCGGCGCGTAACCCGCTCCCGATCCAGGTACTCGAGCAATGGGATCGCGTATTTCCGGCTCACTCCCGTCAAGTCTTTGAATCTCGCCACGTTAATCTTGGGAGACTTCGATTTTTCTGCACCAAGTTGTCTTCGCAAGGCCTGCAACGCCTCGCTGTGAAAGACCAGATCGTCCGAAATCTTGATCAGCACTTTATCTCGCAACAGCAGTGTGACCAGTTTTTGCGCCCGCGCCTTGTCAACCTTTAGCCCAGCAAGCACATCATGCAAGGCGGGAACTTTCAGACCCGCCGCCGCAAACGCTTTCTCGATGATCTGTTTCGATTCAGCCTCTTCGTCTTTCATTACCACGCCGCGTCCGGCCAAGCGAACAAACTCTCCAACAATCTCTACCTTTTTCGCATTCGCCAAAGAGTCGAGAGCGTAGCCAAAGACTCCTGGCTCTGCGTCCAGTGCTTCACGAAGAGCTTCCTTGCTCATGCCAGCAACCAGCGGGTTTTGCTGATGGAATTTGGCGAGTTTACTTTCCAGTTCTGATTTCATCGTCTCGATGGCGCTTGAGCCGACTAACAAGTCTCCGATCGAGATGATTGCGCCCTCGGCGATAGAGTTACGCAAATAGTTGTTGATTTGCTCACGGCGCCATCCCGTCTCAGCAACCGCTGCCGTAAGCGGAAGCCCGCGGTCGCCGCGGCGTTCGATCCGCGCTCGCAGGACGGAGGTGGGGTCGCCCGACGCTAAGATCCCGAGGAAGCTGTGCTGAGCGCTCTTGGGAACTCTCCGAAGCGGGGCTGCGTCCAACACTGCTCCCCCGCCGATAGTCACGACCGGAGAAAACTTCCGGATGATGAAACGATCACCCGGCAGCAGCAGGACGGGGTCATTCAGACGCAATTGCGCAAGTGCAGTTTGCCCCGGCCCGATCTGCTTTTCGTCGTAGAGCGTGACGGTGGCAATCGTTTCGGAAGTGTAGGCATGCAGGTGCACCCGTGCGCGGTCCTTAAGCGTAGCCGACGATAGAAGCGAGAGCGATACGTCGAGGCGATTGCTTGAGTGAAAAGTCGCCGGTGGCGCTAACGCCATGCCGCGCGCAAGTTGTTCGGTTCCGACTCCGGCCAAGTTCAGCGCGGTGCGTTCGCCAGCCGCTGCCTGTTCTGCGCCTTGGCCGTGGACTTGAATGCCTCGCACCCTCGCGCGTTGCCCGCGAGGAAAAATCTGCAGTTCGTCATCTTTACGAATGGTTCCCGAAATCAGAGTTCCTGTGACGACCGTCCCGAAGCCTTTCATGGTAAAGACCCGATCGATCGGAAGACGCGCGAGCGCGCCCGAGTCTTTCGCGTGAACTTCTGCTGCCGCTCTTATCAACTCCTGCTTGAGCTGATCCAGTCCTGCGCCGGTCAACGAACTTACCGGAATGATGGGCGAACGAGACGTATCAAGAAACGATCCCCGCAGGAAATCTTCGACTTCCAGCCGGACCACCTCCAGAGTTTCGGCGTCGACTAGATCGGATTTGGTTAATACGGTGATGCCCTGGCGAACGGAAAGCAGTCGGCAGATGTCGAAGTGCTCGCGCGTCTGTGGCTTGATCGATTCATCTGCCGCAATAACCAGAAGCACCAAGTCAATCCCGCCGATTCCGGCGAGCATATTGCGCACGAAGCGCTCGTGCCCGGGAACGTCGACAAATCCCAGCCTCAGGTTCTCGCCGTTTTGGCCGGGAAGTTCGAGGTGAGCAAATCCAATGTCGATCGTGATGCCGCGGCGCTTTTCTTCTTCAAGCCGGTCGGCATCAATACCGGTCAAAGCCTTGACTAGCGCGGTTTTGCCATGGTCGATGTGCCCGGCGGTGCCAACGATAACCGACTTCATTAGAAAGGACAGTATAGTCGGAAGAACGCGGCTGATGTGGCGTGTGTCAGTTACCGGCCGCTTGCGTCTTTCTCGACGGGACTTCGCGCGCGCCTAAAAACGCGTCTTTCAAAGGCCTCTCCGAAGCCTGCCAGAGTTTGATGACTTCGAAAACAATCACTGTCGCGTAGGTGACCGCGATCCAAACACACACGGCCTCGATTGGCAGCCCGGCCCACGCCCCAATAAACAAGCCCATCATTTGTTGCTGCTGGTAACCCCACCAGCCGTAAGGAACGGCCAGGGTCGCCTCCCAAAACAGGCTCACGAGCAGAATAATGAACAGCGTCAGGCTCAAGGCCCGCCAATTGATGACCGGCCGAGCAGAGGGAAAGAAGCTGACCGCCGGGACAATGCCGCCCGCCACGAGAAGAGTGAAATATCCAGGGAAACCCGGACTATGCGAAACGAATTTCTTGTAAGCAATGGCAAGCCCGGTCAGGGCCAATCCCAACACCAAAGATGTCGGATGAAACTGCAACAGCCGCCGGAGCTTTTTCGCTTCCGCCGGATAGTCAGGCACGTTATACGCGAGCAGCCAGTATTCGTCGAGCCAAACGTAAATCAGCAGCACCGCAATGAACCCGGTTAAGTAAAAGACATACTCCTCAATGGGCACCGGCCCGCCCAAGGCTGGCGCTGGAATTCGCAGAGTGGCGGCGGGGTTCCGGTAAGTAAAAAAGCGATTGGCAAAGAAGTAGTCCAACGCGCAGCCGGCAATAAACAGGACCGAGATTGTGCGCGAGAAGGCTCGCTTAGGAATTTTTATCCCTTCTTGCGGAACGAACCACCATCCGATCACGATGATCGGAATAATGAACAGCAGCAGGCTCACGGTGTATCCGTACGGCGTAGCGTCGGCAGGTGGAATCTGTGTAGGCGCCGGGATCCGCACGGTGTGCAGGGCGATCCCTGCCGGCACCGCGACCATCGCAAGCATGGCAACGACGAGTAACGCATTATTCTGCGGATCAGAAGAACTACGCGAGGAAGGTCTGGACATAAGAGGCACCTCCCGGAATTTCCGAAAATTCTGCATCACAGTGCCCTTATACCGCAAGCATTATTACTAGAATTGCGGCTCTCCTCGGATCACCGCACAACTCACTCTTTCCTCCATTTCTACAAGATGCGACAATAGAACATCCCATGACCTCTTTAGCCACTCCTGCCATCACAGGAGCTCTCATCCGCCAACACGGTCTTACGCCCGAAGAATATGAAAAGGTCAAGAAACTGCTCGGCGGACGCGAGCCTACGATTACCGAACTCGGCATCTTCAGCGTGATGTGGAGCGAGCACTGCTCATACAAATCCTCTCGAGTGCATTTGAAGCGCTTGCCCACCCGCAGCCGCCACGTGTTGCAGGGACCGGGAGAAAATGCAGGGATCATCGACATCGGCGATGGCTGGGCCTGCGCATTTAAGATCGAGTCGCACAATCATCCATCGTTCATCGAGCCGTTTCAGGGTGCCGCGACCGGAGTAGGTGGAATTCTGCGCGATATCTTCACCATGGGTGCGCGTCCGGTTGCGGTGATGGACTCTCTGAGATTTGGACCGATCACCACTGATGTGGGGACGGGGCTTCGCCCCGTCCAGCCGGGTCAGAGACCCGGCTCCACACAAACTGAGATTCACAAGAATCATTCCATCCTCGAAGGCGTGGTCAGCGGGATTGCCTCATACGGCAACTGCTTTGGAGTGCCCAATCTAGGTGGCGAGACAAAGTTCGAGCCTTGCTATTCCGGCAATCCGCTGGTAAATGCGTTCGCTCTCGGCCTGGTGCGCAAGGACCAGATTTTCTACGCGCGAGCTTCCGGCGAAGGCAATCCAGTGATTTACGTCGGCGCCAAAACCGGGCGCGATGGAATTCACGGCGCGACCATGGCGAGCGAAGAATTCAGCGAGGCTTCGGAAGCCAAGCGGCCCAACGTGCAGGTTGGCGACCCCTTTCTCGAGAAATTGCTTCTCGAGGCCTGCCTCGAAGCCATGCAAACCGGTGCGATTGTCGGCATTCAAGATATGGGCGCCGCCGGCCTAACTTGCTCCACCTGCGAAATGGGCGCGCGCGGGCACGTTGGAGTCGAGATCGAGATGGATCGCGTGCCGCAGCGAGAAACCGGCATGAGTGCATACGAAATCATGCTGAGCGAGTCGCAGGAACGCATGCTGCTGGTTGCCCAGAAAGGACGAGAGGAGGAAGTGTTCCGCGTCTTCGAAAAATGGGGGCTCGACGCTGTCGAAGTCGGGCGCGTGACCAAAGACGGGAAGATGCGCGTGCTTGAGCACGGGGAAGTTGTGGCCGAGATTCACAACGAAGCGCTCACGGATGACGCGCCTTTGTATAAGCGTCCGTTGGAGCGCTGGGAACCGCCGGTCCCGCGCGAGACGCCGGGGCACATCAAGCTGGGTGAATCCGGAGACCTCACAGAAAATCTCAAGCAGCTTCTGGCCAGCCCCAATATCTGCAGCAAGCGCTACATTTGGCAGCAATACGATTCCATGGTGCAGACCAACACAGTCGAAGGCCCCGGCGCAGGCGATGCCGGCGTCATCCGAATCAAAGGCTCGCAGCGTGGCCTGGCCATGGCGCTCGATGGCAACAGCCGCTGGTGCTATCTCGATCCGCGGCTTGGCGCGATGCACGCCGTTGCTGAAGCCGCGCGCAACGTCGCCTGCACAGGCGCAACCCCGGTCGGCGCCACGAACTGCCTGAACTTCGGCAATCCAGAGAAGCCGCACATCATGTGGCAGTTCTCGCAGGTGATTGATGGTATGACCAAAGCTTGCGAAGAACTGGACGTTCCCATCACTGGCGGAAACGTCAGCTTTTATAACGAGACTTTAGGCGAAGAGATCTATCCGACCCCCGTCATCGGCATTGTCGGGATACTCGAAGACGTGCACAAGGCCGTGAGACCGGATTTTCGCGAGCCGGGGCGAAGTATCGTCCTGCTTCGCGCTTCCGAGCAGGGTGATGTTACCGACGCGGAATCAGAATTTGGGTCCTCCGAATATGCCAAGGAAATTCTGGGCGTGGTTTGGGGCTATCCGCCAGAGCTGGAGCTTGAAAGCGAAGCGGCGCTGCAACAAGCTCTTGTTGAATTGGCGCAAGCCGGATTGCTCGATTCGGCGCACGATTGCTCCGAGGGCGGCCTCGCTGTCGCCCTTGCGGAGTGCGGCTTTGCGCACACTGTCGGCTCGAACATACAGTTAGAGTTGCTGGGCCTTCCCGCCGAGTTCGTCCTCTTCGGCGAGGACGCCAGCCGCGTCGTCATCTCCTGCAATCGTGATAATCTGCCGCGAGTCCAACAAGTAGCGATAAAATACAGGCTCACCGCTGACATAATTGGTGAGACAGTTCCGGGCCAGATGGAAGTCAGGCTGGACGGGCGTGTTGTGATTTCAGCGCGTGTTGCCGACTTGCGCGACGGGTACGAAGGCGCGTTGGAGAAGGCGCTGCAAACGGAGCCGCAGTTCGGCGCTGCAGATGGAGGTTGAACTGTGTTCAATGTCCTCGATGAAGATGTCATCCTGAGCCTGAGCGCAGCGAAGGGGGAAGGATCTATGCATTGCAGTCTGGAAGGAATGCAGAATGCATAGATTCTTCGGCGCAAACAGCGCGCGCCTCAGAATGACAAGTTGCTACAGCTGGGAGCTAGAAGCCAATAGCTAAAGGCTAATGCTACCTTTCGACAAATTTCGTGAAGAGTGTGGGGTGATCGCAATCTATGCGCATCCTGAGGCGGAGAAGCT
>Ga0209808_1001567_pt1 | contig 11833 bp, 11 predicted proteins | sample GraSoiAngelo_157_FD_186171 | JGI IMG/M metagenome (GOLD analysis project Ga0209808, IMG submission 186171) | Grasslands soil microbial communities from the Angelo Coastal Reserve, California, USA - 14_1009_16_20cm (SPAdes) (version 2) | ecosystem: Environmental > Terrestrial > Soil > Grasslands ...
ACCGCGAACAGATTTTGGCTGCAAGAAAGATGGGCGAAGATAGCGAAAACTGAAGATTGGTGTGGGACCTGTGGACAACTTCGAAAGTTGCTGGAGATGTCGCCACAGCAAATCGACGGGTTGTCGGACCAGGAGAAAGCGAAACTTCGTCAAGAAATCAGGTGAAGCACCACCTCGGCCTTTACGTTTTCCAGCGCGATGCGCTGCTCGAATATCCGACGCTGCCGCAGCCGACAGATCAAAACTCCGCATAAATGTTAGAAAACGTCCCATCTGTCCCGTCGTCCCCATGCTCGCAGTCTACACAGGAAGACGCAGTTCACTACCACCAATTTCTTCACACGTTCCTGTCCCCCGTTTTTCCGTTTTCAAAGCACGAAGATGTGCTTCAACAGAAATACGAGGCCTGCGATGATTGCAAGAGATCCGATGGCTTTGAAGAGGTACCTTGCCGGATTGATGCCGTCTTCAGCGTTGGCCTGTTCAGCCGGTATGTTCTTTACCCTTGCAAGAATTTGCTCTGTTCGGAGGAGAATGAAAATCCCGAGGGCAATAGGAATCACGTCGACTGCCAGTGCGTACCAATGGGCTTGGTGCTGAGTGGCCACAGTGGGGAACGCCCTGTGCCCCTCCCTTATGAGGGAGCGGAGGATGACAATGAGCATCAGTAGGCCAAAGCAAAACGCATAAAGACCTGGTAGCCGCCAGTTCCTCCATGTGAAGGAGCGGTCGGCCCTCCACTGGTACTGCACTTCGGGGAAACCGATCTTCCTCCCCCACCAACGTCCTGCGGCTATGAACTTCTCAGGGGCAAAAAGGAGTAAGCCGCCCACGAGAATGAACAGGAAGCTGCCCACTATGAAAATCAGATATGTGGCCACGTTGGTACCTGACATTACTAGAAATCCTTGCAGCCTGAGACGGTGAAGCTTTCCATGATTTGACTCTATCACGGGATTCGTTACGACACCGGAAGCGTACCCGACTGGTGCTATCCTCGCTCCAAATGGCCGACCAACGAAGCGGCTTCTGCCGATACTGCGGCTGCACGGAATTCAAGCCGTGCCGATATCTGCCACCTCCTGGGGCACAGCCAGGTGGTCAGCAAGTGCTGGTGTGCAAATGGGCGGATAAAACGAAGACCCTCTGCACGAATCCGGTGTGCCTAGAAAAGGCCAAAGATGCGAAAGCTTGAGACTCGCCATCGGATGCGGTTATTTCTTGGGGTTTTCTTTTTGGAGGCTCCAAAGTCGAGGTGGACGACCGACCCCGGAGCAATCCCTGGCGAGCCTTACGACTATCTTGACATTCCTATAGGGGAACAAGGCGAAATAGGTGAAGCGAAAGCCGTTATAGTCGAGATTGAAACACCCGGAGGTTCTCGTTGGGAGGCGAGGGCATTCGGCGGGAAGTCTCTCGGAATCTTTGAAACCGCAGAGCAGGCTAGGACTGCTGCTGAGGCCCATGTTGACACCTCGCTTTACTGAGGCAATAGATTACTCCCTCTTCTAGCTTCTAGCCTCTTTCGTATGGCCTTTTCTGTATTCATGCTTTTCTACGATCAGTTCACGTATATACCGCTGGCTTCTCCGGCGTATGAATCAAAAACATGCTGATAAACCTGTTCGCACTTTTGGTCATAGATTTGCGGCGTGTACACTCTCGGCAGGTGGTCGAGCATTGTCTCCACCGTATAGCGCACCGCAGCTCTGGTCGTTTGACGCTTTTTCCAATCCAAGACGAGCTTTTCTCTTTTCAGGGTTTCGAGTAGCTCCTTAGCTACCTTCTTCACGTCGCGCTCTTCACCCTTCGACAGCTTCATATCCGGTTTGGTCAGCAGATCGAAGATCACCAACTCTTCTTCGGTGAGTTGTTCAGCAATCCCTCGCTTCTCCTCATCGGAAAGCCTCTTTGTAAAAGACATCAGACGGTCGAACAACGTTTCGAGGTTCGACGCACCCGAGTTGTATTCGTCTATCATCTTCTGGAATTCTTCCAAGAAGTTCATCCGAGTACGATTCAGCCTGACCATTTGAACGAGCTTTTGGGCAATCCGGCCTCTAAGCTTCTGCACCTCAATCGGCTTTCTTCCTTTTTCAAACTTCTGTCGCAACGCCTCGAAATCAATCTTGCTCAGATCGATGTAGTTCTGCGCAGTTGCCGAAGGCCGGATCACGTATCCTTCTGTCGAAACCGAGTTGTCGAGAAGCTCCTCGACCTGCTCCATCACGTCCGATATCTCCGCTGGCGGTATTTCCGAGCGAATTTTCTCTGCAACGACTGAGATCACCTTGCGGATTGGTCCGAATTCATTCGCAGCGGGGTCTGGCAGCAGGGACTTAAATAGTTTTTCGACATAGCCTGCTGACTCCATGAATCGTCGTCTGGTCTTGTCATCAATGACGAAGGTTGCGACCGCGTCGTCCTTCAGCTTTTCTCTCTGGAACCCGCTGGAATCTCTGATTGCTTCGACATCCACACCGCGATCTCGGCAAAATTCAGTCGTTTCCTGAATCGCTTGTCGAAGCAGCTTAACGAGTTCGAGCTTATCCTTAATTGGCAACTCGCCCTGCTTGGCTCCACCTTTGGTGGTCCCATAGATCGCCAGGGCTTTCTGAAGGTCGCGAAAAATTCCGACGTAATCAACAATCAGCCCGTTCTGCTTTTCTCTCCAGACGCGATTTGCCCGAGCGATGGTTTGCATCAGCGTGTGGTTCTTCATCGGCTTGTCGAGGTAGATGGTGGAACAAGAAGGCACATCGAAACCCGTAATCCACATAGCGCACACGAACACAATTCGGAGCGGATCGTCTGACTTCTTAAACTTCTTCTCAAGGTCTTCCTTAACCATCCGCTTGCGGTGCGTTCCGATGTCCAAGCCCTTCTTCTTGAACTCATCAATCTCGTTTTGGGACTGAGAGACCACCACGGCCATGTCAGTCTCTTGGAAGAACCGCAGCCGTTTCTCTAGGTCCGGCCTGTCTGCGGGGTCGGCGGCATTCAACTCCTTTTGTAAACGTTCTATTGCAGTCCTCCAATGCTTCTGGACTTTGTTGTACATCCGCACAGCAGTGGCTTTATCAATCGAAATGACCATCGCTTTGGCCAATACGCCACGGCCCATGAAATGCGCGACGATGTCTTCCGCGATCCGTTCTAAACGATCTTCTCTTGTGATCAATTGATATTCGCGTGCAAATTCGCGTTCAATCTTCTCTTCCTGGTCTTCGTCCAATTCCGCCGAGTCAATGATCTCGGCCATGTCATCAGTCAGGTTGGGATTTGTAAGCTGGAGTTCGGGAATACGGTTCTCGTAATAGAGAGGAACGGTGTTTCCATCATCGATGGACTGCTTGAAGTTGTAGATAGAGACGTAATCACCAAATACCTGCTTCGTCCGTTCTTCCCCTGCCATAAGGGGCGTTCCGGTAAAGCCGATGAACGCGGCGTTCGGCAACGCATTCCGCATGTTTAGCGCGAACTGGTCATATTGGCTCCGGTGCGCCTCATCCGTGATGACGATAATGTCTGATCTGTCTGAGAGCTTTGGATAAGTTTCCCCTACATCGGTTCGGAATTTTTGAATCAGGGTGAACAGGTATCGGTGATCTTCCAAGTTTAAGAGTGTCTTCAGATGCTCTGCACTTTGCGCCCGGACGCTCTTCTCGTCTTCAAGGAGCGCACCTGTCGAAGCGAAGTTTCGATAGATTTGGCCGTCGAGGTCATCCCGATCCGTAACGATCACAAAGGTCCAGTTGCCGGGCAGCTTTCTTAGCACTTTCTGCGAGAAGAAGACCATCGAGAAGCTCTTGCCGGAACCCTGGGTATGCCAGAAAACTCCGAGCTTGCCCTGGTTATCCTTGATTTTTCCAGTCGCCTCAATCGCTCGGTTAACGCCAAGGAATTGATGGTTCTTCGCAATCAGCTTTGCCGTTTCACGTTCGGCCTCGCTGTACAAGGTAAAGTTCTCGACCAGATCAAGCAGGTGGGAAGGCTCGCATACTCCTCGGATCATCGTCTCCAAACTGACAATTCCTTCTTCACCCTCATCGCTGATCTTCTTCCACTCGGCAAAGTGCTCCCAACCGGCCGTTATGCTGCCGATCCTGCTTTTGGACCCATTCGAGAGGATGATTAGGGCGTTGTGCCAAAAGATTTGTGGGATCGTGGTGCGATAATCAGAGAGATTGTATTTGTAGGCGTTCTCCAGCGACTTGTGCGATGCCTTGAGTTCAATGAACACAAGCGGTAGTCCATTAACGAACCCAATCAGGTCTGCCCGTTTCCTGCCGTAGTCACCGGAAATCCAGAGTTGCGATGCGAGAAAGAAGTCGTTGTTCTTAGGTTCGTCCCAGTCTACGACGCGAACGATCTCTATGCTTTCTTGGCCGTCGTGTTTCCGAACGCAGGTCTTCACACCATCCCGCAGCAGCTTGAACATTTCTTGATTGGTACGGACAGGACTTAAAACACTCCGATCTTTGCTGAGTTCTTCAACTGCCACATCCAGGGCCAGGGGAGTGATGCCGGGATTCAGCTTCAGAAGGGCAGCCCGAAGTCGCCGTTCGAGAACTACCTGCTCTGACGTTTCTCGTCCCAATGAAGAGTTGGGGCCAAAGGTCTCGTGGTAGCAATCAGCGACTTCCCATCCAAGTTCTTCGAATAGCTGTATAGCGTTGGCTTCGAGCGTGCCTTCGGAATCAGGGCCGAGGTAGGTCATGAGATTTGGCTGGCAGTTTCGGTTTCAAATCGTTCAACACTGATCTCACCAGAGATAAGCCTTGGCAGTAAAAGGTCACGAGTTCTCCGAAGACTAACGTTCTTCAGGTTCATGATGTGTACCAGCTTAAACATCGGCTCGACTATGTTGTGAAACCTCGACACAACCTCCGAAGGGGGCTTAGCGATGACGAACTTCTCGAAGCAACGCTCTTGAACACGTTGCCGACCTGTCGCCCCACACATACTTTTGATCGCAAGTTCACGAAACTCATCCGAACGGGACATCAAATAGACATATTCAGGACAGACAAGCCGGGATCGCAGCACAATGAACTCGGTAGAACCGAAGGCCACGCTTTCGGAATTTGGTAGAAATTGAACGAATCCAGTTTTGCCGTTTTCCAAACAGGGCGTAATTCTCGCAAAGAGGCTGTCTCCATTTCGAAACTTTGACCCACTGTTACCCTCCCGCTCCTCTACCTGTCCGACGAGCATACAGTTTTCTGACAATGCTGCCATCGAAACGAACGGTTTCAATCCATCTTTGGGAACTTTTGTCACGGGGTTGACCTCAATAATGTCGGTAACGCTACATGTCTTCCAGCCCTTCGGAATGTGGCGTTTGTCCGACTTCACCATCTCGACCTTTTCATGACCGGGGAAACAGAAGTTCACAAACCACTCCCGGTAAATCATCTGCGCCATCTCTTCCAGAATCTTGGTCCGGCGAGTGTTGTTTTCGATCAGGTCGTCATATGAAGAGAGGATAGATGCGATTCTCGTTTGGACGGCAGGGGGAGGGTATCTTATCGGAACACTACGCAGGATGCCTGTGTTCAGATTGGGGAGTGTGGCTCCGATTGCTTGGTTTGAAATCCAGTCGATGACAGATGTTTGTCCCAAGTAGTAGTAGAGGTAGACCGGGTCTAGAACAGTACTGCCGAGACTCAAGCGTAGGCATCCCGTTCCGCACAGCCACCCACGCTCCCGTTCTCTAATCAAAGCTCTCCTACCGATGTCGCCACGCCGTCCATAGACGATGTCTCCGATGTCCAGAAGATGTCGTTCAAGTCGCTTCGCATCTCTTTCAGATATGCAGGCGATACCTTCGGTCGAGACTCGCCCATCAATGATATTTTTGGGCATTACCACCGGAACGCCACTTTTAACGTAATCCGACTCGTGAAGTTGGGAGCCAAAAGGGCCAGTTTGAATGACACCATCCACTTCATCCGAAATCTCGCCGAGAGTCCGATCATTCCAATTCATGTGTTGGTACTCTCAAGCAGTGACTGGACGTTTTCAGAGACTTGTTCTTCCAGTTTCTTAGCCTCAGTGTTTAAGGCTTCCAATTCCTCCTGGAGTTCTTCCAGCTTCTCAGCAAATCCAAAGTCATCAGCTTTGCCTTGAGCAACTCCTACATAGCGTCCTGGATTCAGGCTCCAATCTTGCGCCTCAATCTGCGACAGAGTCGCCACCTTGCAAAGTCCCGCCACATCGAGATACCTCCCCTTTGGGAAGTTGCCCTTCATCACCTGCTGACTTGCGCTTTCGATTTCGACATCCTCTTCTCGGTAGAGCCGCACGATATTGGAAATGAACTCAATCTGTTCAGGTGTGAAATCCCGATGTGCTCTGTCGATTTGGCGAAAAACATCGCGAGCATCGATGAAGAGAACTTTGTCTTTTCGGTTTGTTTTTAACTTGCCCCTGTCCAGAAACCACAATGTGCAAGGCAGGGTCACCGTGTAGAAGAAATTCGGACCTATCGAAACAACGACATCGACAGCGTTCTTCTGGAGAAGCTGACGCCTAATCTCCAGTTCCGATCCTCGGGCATCGCCAGCCGAGTTCGCCATCACGAATCCCGCTCGGCCTTTGGCATTCAGTGCGCTGTAGAAAATCTCTATCCACAGATAGTTCGCATTGTCGGCTTTCGGCAATCCGAAGGGGTATCGGGGATCATTCTTGATCCGCTCCTTGTCCACCTTGTCCACGTTGAACGGCGGATTCGCCATCACAAAGTCGAATTTCCCTACGCTCTTGTGTGGGTCCTCGTAGTAGGTAACAGCTTGACGGATGTCGCCGGAAAGCCCGTGAACTGCAAGATTCATTTTGCAGAGTCGGATTGTCTCGGCAACTTTCTCCTGACCATAGATCGCTATTTCGTTGATGCTCTTCTTGTGGTGTTCGACGAACGCGGCTGACTGTACGAACATGCCGCCAGAACCACATGCCGGATCGAAAATGCGCCCGTGGTAAGGTTCAATGATCTCGACGATCAATTTAACAATGCTCGTCGGGGTGAAGAACTCGCCGCCCTTTTGTCCCTCCGCCATCGCAAATTTCCCGAGGAAGTATTCGTAAATCTTTCCGAAGGCGTCTCCCTCAATCGTCATCGGAATCGATGAGAAGTTCTTGAGAAGAGAGATCAGGAGGCTCTTATCCAGAGCGTTGTATGTTTTTGGAAGAACGTCCTTCAGGTCTTCGTTCTCGGACTCGATGGCCTTCATCCCGTCGTTAATGGCCTTACCGATGTCCGCTCCCTCAGGCAGGTTCAGAAGCGTGGCGAACCTCGCCTTTTCCGGTATGTAGAGCACCCCTTGCGCTTGATAGTCGATCTTTCCGCTCTTCCGTCGTCCGCTGCCCGACGCTGCGAGCTTTTTCTCGGCGTCCGAGAACTTCTGATCCGCGTATCGGAGGAAGATCAACCCCAGTACAGGGACCGAATATTCCGACGATTTGAGCTTGGAATTGGCCCTGAGTTCATCGGCGGCTTCCCAGAGGCGTTTCTCAACTTCTGTGTGGTTAGCTGGCATAGACTGTTTTGATTTGAAGTAACGTTTAGAGTCGGAAAGAGTTTATTCTGCTAGCGGCGAATTCCGCAAGGATTCTGGGAAAAGGATTGCTCAATCCAGAATCGGGCCTAGCGTAGGGTCAAGACCGATGATTCAGCGAGAGACGGTGATCACTGGTTGTTAATCTCGACGGACAACGGAAGAAGCAAATGCGGCCAATCTGAAGGATGCGAACGAATATAAGGATTAGAAAGGGGGGAGGAAATCCGTTTCCTCGTCCTACTGCGTGCCGAGTAATTTCCGCAGCTTTGCTTTCCTGGTTTCTTGCGCCGGATACGTGGATTTCTCTTCAATCCACTTCAACAGCTTCGGGACATCGACTATGTGTCGGGTAGGCTCTTGGTGAATTTCCACTTCAACTCGGCTTACCGTTTCGCCCGTGTTAGATTCCCATCCAATATCCTGCAAGCGATTCAATCCTCGAAGAACAGCTTCATATAAGGATTCTGCGTACACTTCGACGCTGTGCTCGGTATTGTGGCAATCCTTCAAACGGACGATGCACTTGCTGATCGACATGATGAACTCGGAGGTTGAGATCAATAGGTAGGAGAATCGGGAGAGACCAGCTTACGATTTCTTCTCCCACAAGTCCATGAACAGTTTGACTGTTGCCGGGGCCACGATTTGGCGCTTGTCCCGTAAGCGCGTCAATCAAGAATTGCATTCCACATATCGCTGATTTAGAATAGTGGCGCTGGGTCAAATGTTTCGTGTAACGATAAGGCCCACACTAAATCGGGTAAGGAATCGCGCCACACTGAGAGTAGCTCAGAGCCGGGGACCAACGATTCCAAATGGCAGGGGGCTTTTCCCGACCCCCGAACGCGGTCTGTAAGTGGTTTGCGGTTACGAGCATACCGCCCCTCAGCGTACCCGGCTAAGCTGAAATCAGGGGCTTAGGTGTGCATCTTGAACGCTCTTCTTGTTCGGCTTTCCCTCTACATCATCGAATCTGCTTCCGCACTTACCCTATTGTTTCTTGCGCTCGGTTGGGCTTTGCGCCATGTTGGGGAGGCGATTCTTTCGTTAGCACTTGATTTTGCCCACATTCGCGCAAAATTCAGGGCGGTGAAAAGGCAGTCGGCTGAGACGCAACTAGTCGTGACGGAACGCGGACTGTCTGGCCGATAGTTCTAGGTTCGGGATGCGCAAGAGTTCGCCACAAGCTTGGCACGATTTCATTGTCTCTTGTCCCACAAGTCCATGAACAGTTTCACGGTCCCTGGCCCATGCCCGGCGTAGTGGTTGTTCCCGAAAGCGTAATAGCTTCCGAATCTTTTTGTTGTTCACCATCTCTTTGAGGAGATCGACCCAATTTTTCCAGCCTTGCTGCTTCTCAATCCCCTTGCGGTCTCCAAGCCAGCGAACATAAGCGAAATCCGTCGTAATCGTGTCGAACCTCTCCTTCATTTCCCAGGGCCGGGGCATAAACGATGCATCATATTCGTTGAATATATACATTCTCTATGTTAAACAACCCTAGGCCCTAGGGTGCGTGCATTTCGATTGCTTTATCCCGGTCCCGATGTCCACAGAGCAAGCCAAGCATCTCGAATTCGTGCAGAACGCAGTCACAAGAATGGCGAGCAATTCCTTTCTACTCAAAGGCTGGACGGTCACGATTGCCGTCGCCCTCTTTGCACTGGCCGCAAAGGACGTAAATCATCGATTTGCAGTACTGGCACTGTTCCCGTCTCTCACCTTTTGGGGCCTGGACGCCTTTTATCTCCGGCAAGAACGCCTCTTTCGCAAGCTCTACGACGAACTTAGAAAACTGTCCGACGAAAAATACGAGAAGGCCGACCCTTTCTCCATGTCAACAAAGAAACATTCTCGTGAAGTAGCAAGCTGGTTCCGAACCCTTTGGGCACCCACAATTTTAGGTCTCCACGGTGTTGTTGTTGCCGCTGTCATCGTCGTGATTGTTGTCCTAAGCAGATAAGGGGGTCATTATGGCTCGTCGAGTTTTCTTCAGCTTTCATTTTGATAGGGACATCTGGAGAGCAAATCAGGTCAGAAATTGCAATGTTGTGGCAGGTTCGGATTATGCTGGCTTCTTTGACCATTCTGAGTATACAGAAGCGAAGAAGACAGGTGATGAAGGTATCCAGCGCATGATTAACCGACACCTTCGCAACACTTCCGTGACCGTAGTCCTGATTGGCACGGAAACAGCAGGTAGACCGTGGGTTCGATACGAAATTAAGAAATCAACCGAACAAGACAATGGTCTTCTCGGAATACGCATTCACCACCTGAAGAATCAAAAGGGGGAATCGGACTCTCGGCCCGGTGCGACGCCGAGTGTATCTGCTGGAGTGGAGTTCCCGGTTTACGACTGGGATGGGGACCTTGACCGCTTTCGTAAGGCCATAGAAGCGGCTGGTAGGCGCTCAGATGCTTTGCGGAGTAAAGAACGTTGAAAAGTTGGACGGGGACGAAACATAGATCAAGGTTGGGTCTTTGTTCGAAGCCACTATTTTGCGGCCCGTGAAGCAAAATGTTCGGAGTTGACCCCGAGACGGCCCGGTACTGGATTGGCAGTGCGGCAGAAGTGGTGTAGCGAATCGTTTCAGGAAACCATGAAATTCTTGAATCGGATAAAGGAATTGGTACCCGGCAAGAAGACGCCTGTTTCCTTATCTGCGAAGGTCACGCCAGAGATGCTTGCGGCAGCCATTGTGTACGCAGCAAGTTCGCATGTGAAAGGCGTTGAGACTAGCCTGCGTCAGTTTGAGAAGGCCGCTGGGAAAGACTTTCCTCTGCCAGACCTTCAGTCCGAAGCAGGATTCCGCACCCTTGAGGAAAGCATCAACGCATTGTGGGCTTTCGCTCACACGCGAGTGTTGGAGCACTTTCAAGACAGCACAACGGCGAATATCTACCATACGCTTCTGGTTCCAGAGCTTACGAAATTGGCTTCTGGATGCAGCATTTCATTGACTGAGGAAAAGTTCAGGGAAGCGTGGCGACTGTATTCTCCTTACTCACCTAGTCCACCAAGCAAAGAAGAAGTCTTTAAAGACTACCCTGAATACGTCTTCGCAGGAGACATCGAAGAACACGGTGACGCTGCTCTAGCACTGAGCATCTTCCATGCGCGAGTGCTTCGTGCGCTTGGCATCACCATCAGCGTCAATCTCATCCTGTGTGACGGTCTGCTTATGGTCAACGGTATATTCCTTTCTGAATTTCGGAAGCTCTTAGAAAAAACTGAACCAGACTTAGGGTGACGCGGGGCTTGGAGTGTTCTGGGTCTAGTGAATCGGAGTGCTGCCGCTACCAAATGGCGCGTCGGTTAGGGAAGCCGTCCCAGACGCAATAATTAGGAACCGGGCAATCATGCCGGGTGACGTTACCGCGAGTCATTGGCTAAAGCAAGCGCGTCCGTCTGTGGTAGATTAAGCGCCCGGAGGACTCATGAATATCTTGGCGGCCTTGAAGCGGGAAGAAGCGAAGTTACAAAAACAGGCGGACACAGTGCGTGCAGCGATAAAGATTCTAGCCGGTAGAGTAACCGGCAGCGGTAAACGGATTGGCAAGAAGAAACGTAAAATGTCTGCGGCTGCGAGAGCGAGGATTGGGAAGGCAACAAAAGCGCGGTGGGCAAAGCTTAGAGCAGAGAGGGCGAAGGGGAAACACTAGAGCCTCTGTGCACTCAGCCACCCGCCCACAGAATGAGTCCATCCACATATTTTATTTATTGAGGGAAAAGCCCAGTCTATGGACACGCTCAAATGTGTCCACTTTTCCCAGACCGGGGTACCTGCCCGGCCACGGTTGAAATCTGCGGACGCATACAGTGGATCACTCTTGACTAGCCAGACAGCACCGTGATCGATTCTGTCGAGGTCATTCGTTCTTACCTAACGCCGCTGTCAAATGAGCTTCCGATCCAGCTAGTGCAGTGATTTCGCGCGACCAGTCCTTGAAGCCCGCCATCGTGACTTTGATAGTGTGCTTCCCAACACTGAGTTTCAAAGTGGCGGGGGCGCTGCCAACGAACGAATCGTCAGCGTAAATGTCGGCTCCATCAGGGCTGGAAGATACTGAAATTGTGGTCAATCCATTCGGAACGCTTTTGGTCGGGGCTTCGGATGGACGATCTGCGGGGCTAGAGGCGGTTCGAGTCAAGCGGATTCCAAGGTTTTGCGTGTCCAAGTGTCATGGGATGGCTTATGGGAAGATGGTGATACAGAAATGCAGCGGCACCTTGTCGTAGAGGAACTAAATGCGGAGCAAACATGAGA
>Ga0209808_1001570_pt1 | contig 11817 bp, 14 predicted proteins | sample GraSoiAngelo_157_FD_186171 | JGI IMG/M metagenome (GOLD analysis project Ga0209808, IMG submission 186171) | Grasslands soil microbial communities from the Angelo Coastal Reserve, California, USA - 14_1009_16_20cm (SPAdes) (version 2) | ecosystem: Environmental > Terrestrial > Soil > Grasslands ...
TCGAGCCCGACCAGGTGCGGATCCATCTCGCCGGCGTCGGCGGTGCCTTCGGCGGTCGAGAGGATCTCTCGATTCAGATCCACGCCGCGATGCTTGCGCTGCACGCCGGCCGTCCGGTGAAAATGGTCTACAACCGCGAGGAGTCCTTCGTCGGCCACATCCACCGGCACCCGGCGAAGATCTGGATGGAACAGCGCGCGAACCGAGACGGCAAGCTCGTCAACGTCCGCGCCAAGATCCTCCTCGACGGCGGCGCCTACGCCTCGAGCTCCGCCGCCGTGACGGCCAACGCATCCTCCTTCGCCTGCGGTCCCTATGCCGTCGAGAACGCGCTCGTCGAGTGCACCTGCGTCTACACGAACAACCCTCCCTGTGGCGCGATGCGCGGTTTCGGCGCCGTCCAGAGCTGCTTCGCGCACGAGGCGCAGATGGACAAGCTCGCGGCCGAGCTCGGCATCGACCCGGTCGAGCTGCGCCTCCGCAACGCGCTCGCCCCCGGCGACTCGCTGCCGACCGGCCAGAAGATCACGGGCTCGTTCCCGGCCGCCGAGGTGATCCGCCGCGCCGCGGCCCTCCCCATGCCCGAGCCCGAAGAGCTGCCCCGCGACCCTTTACGGCTCCCAGGCGGCTCCGGCAACACGACCCGCGGCCAGGGCGTCAAACGCGGCGTCGGCTTCGCGGTCGGCTTCAAGAACGTCTGCTACTCGGAGGGCTTCGACGACTCGACCGCGGCGCGCGTCCGGCTGACCGGGACCGGAAACGGCCTGGAGGCCGAGGTCGACTGCGCCGCCGCGGAGGTCGGTCAGGGCGTCGTCAACGTGATCCTGCAGACCGCGCGCACCGAGCTCGAGCTCGACGACGTCGTGCTCGGCTCGGCGACGACGAGCTCGGTCGGCTCCGCCGGCTCGGCGTCGGCGTCGCGGATGACCTGGATGGCGGCAGGCGCCGTCCAGCTCGCGGCGCGCGCCGCCAGAGAGGAGCTGGCGCGCCGCGGCGGTGAGCTGAAGCCCGCCGAGACGATCGACGTCGAACGCGTCTACCACCATCGGCCGACGACGCCGCTCGACCCCGAGACCGGCCAGGTCACCGGCGACGGCGCCCATGTCGCCTATATCTGCGCCGCGATGCGCGTCGTCGCCGAGGTCGACGTCGAGCTCGGCCTCACCCGCGTCGTCTGGATCGGCACCGCCCAGGACGTCGGCAAGGCGGTCAACCCGCAAGCCGTCTACGGCCAGATCGAAGGCGGCACCGCGCAAGGCTTGGGGCTGGCGCTGATGGAGGAGATTCAGACCCGGGACGGCCTCATCGCGAACGCGAGCTTCACCGACTACCTGATCCCCACCACGCTCGACATGCCGCCGGTCGTGGCGGAGCTGGTCGAGGAGCCCGAGCCGGACGCTCCGTACGGAGTCAAGGGCGTCGGCGAGCCGCCCACGGTCGTCTCGACCGCCGCGATTGTCTCAGCGCTCCGCGACGCGACCGGTCGCGACCTCAACCGGGTCCCGGTCCGGCCCGACGACATCGTCGGGCTCTCGTAACGCGACGACCGGCGCCGCCTGCCGGGACTCCCGCCGGACGACGATCGCGACCGCGGCGATGATCAGCAGCGCGCCGCCGACGATCCGCCAGGTGATCGACTCACCGAGCACGATCGCCCCGAGCGCGATCGCAATCACCGGGTTGACGTAGGCATACGTCGAGACCTGCCCGATCGGGGCGTTCGCCAGCAGCCACGCGTAGGCGCTGTAGCCCAGGAGCGAGCCGAACACAATCAGGTAGGCGAGGCCGAAGAGCGAGCGCGCGGAGTAGTGGGCCGGGTTGAGCTGGTCCGGGCTGTACGCGACCAGCGCCACGGCCGTGATCACGGCGCCGCCTGCCAGCATCTCGTACGCAGTCGCGGCGAAGGCGTCGCGCGGCACCGGCATCCTTGGGGAGAAGAAGGAGCCGATAGCCCACATCAACGCGGCGAGGACGGTCAGCAGCAGATAGCCGAGGGATCCCGAGCCGCCGCCGGGCTGGACCAGCACGGCGATTCCGACGAAGCCGAGCAGCAGGCCGGCGACCGAAACGAGATCGGGCCGCTCGCGCGCGGCGAAGCGCAACAGCAGGACCCAAAGCGGGATCGACGCGATGATCAGCGACGTCAGCCCGATCGGCACCTGCCGCTCGGCCAGGAAGAGCAGCGAGTTGGCGCCGGGGAGCAGGATCCCGATCAGCAGCGAGGTGGCGGCCTCGGCTCGGGTAAGGCGCAGCGCGCCGGCCCCGCGGCGCCAGGCGACGATTCCGAGCATCAGCAGTCCGGCGATCAGGAAGCGCATGCCCGCTCCGAAGAACGGCGGCATCGTCTCGCCGGCGAGCTCGATGCCGAGGTAGGTCGAGCCCCAGACGATGTAAACCGTCCAGAGGGCGATCCAGACCTTCGCCTTGTGGCTCACCATGGTGACAACGAGCGCTACCCGCGATCCCATCCCGTTAGGCTCGGGCGACCTCGAGCGAAGGAGAGCCGATGTACAAGGCAGTGGTCCTGTGGGAGCAGGCGCCCGATCCCGACTGGTATGCGCGCCACGGAGAGCTCTGCAAGCAGGTGCCCGGCGTGACGTTCAGAGCGGGCCGGATCTTCGGCGGCCCGGCCGGCAAGCCCGACCGTGAGCAGTACGCCGAGTTCGAGTTTCCGGACCGGGAGAGCTTCGACCGCGGCATCAACAGCCAGGAGATGGCCGCCGCCGTCGAGGACGGTCAGACGCAGGGGATTCCCTTCCACGTCTACTTCGTCCAAACGAACTAGCGCTTGAGCACGAGCGCCGTTCCGACCGCGAGCAGCGCGAGGCCGGCGATGCGCGGCCAACCGACCGCGATTCGGTCGAGGCCGAACAGCCCGTAGCGGTCGACGACTACCGCGGCCGCGAACTGGCCGACGAGGAAGACGGCGACTGTCGCCGTCGGCCCGATCCGCGGGCCGGCATACGTGATCGTCAGGACCACGATCGCCCCCATCAGCCCGCCGAGCCACATCCAGGCCGGCTGGTCGACGGCGTGGCCAAAGCCGGCGAGCGAGCGCCGGACGGCGAGTAGCACGAGGAGGCCGATGGCGGCAGTGACGACCGCCGCGAATGCGAACGCGGCGACGACTCCGATCCAATCGCCGAGGCGTCCCATGACCGCGATCTGCACGGTGCCGGCAACGCCGGCGACGAGGCTCAGCGTTACCGGGAGCGTGTTTCCTCCCGACATCGGCGCGATGCTAAAGGCCTGAGTTAGTCTCGCGCCCGTGACCGAGCCCGACGCGCCGCGGCCAGTCTCGCCCGACGAGCTCGGGTTCGAGCGGATCGTCTACGAGAAGGCGCCGCCGCGGGCGACGATCACGCTCAACCGGCCCGAGGTGTTGAACGCCTTCGACTTCCGGATGCTGCGTGAGCTCGCGCGGGCCTGTGAGGACGCGAGCTGGGACGACGAGATCAAGGCCATCGTCGTCACCGGCACCGGGCGCGCGTTCTGCGTCGGCGCCGATCTCAAGGCCTGGGGCGCCGACCTGCTCGACAACCCACGCGAGTACTGGAAGTGGTTCGGCGCCTTCAAGGACATGCACGACCGGCTGCGGGAGATCGGCAAGCCGACGGTCGCGCGGGTGAACGGGATCGCTGTCGGCGGCGGCAACGAACTGCAGATGGCGTGCGACCTGGCGGTGATGGTCGACGACGCCTTCATCCGGCACGTCGGCCCCGAGCACGGCTCGGTGCCGGCCGGCGGTGCGACGCAGTGGCTGCCGATCTTCGTCGGCGACCGTCGCGCGCGGGAGATCCTGCTGCTCTGCGACGAGATCCCCGCGAAGCAGGCCGAGGAGTGGGGCCTGATCAACCGCGCGGTCCCGCCCGCGGAGCTCGACGCGGCGGTCGACTACTACGTCGAGCGGCTCGCCGTGAAGCTGCCGCAGACGCTCCGCTACACGAAGCAGCAGCTGAACTGGTGGCGGGACATCTCCTGGCACGAGACGGTCGGCCACGCCCGCGACTGGCTGGCCATGTCGATGCTCGGCGACGAGGCGAAGGAGGCGATCCAGGCATTCCTGGCGAAGGGCAAGGACTAGTCCTCGTTGAGCGGGACGACGCGGTCGCGGTCGTTCTGCTCAACAGGCCCGAGGCGCTGAATGCACTCTCGGACGAGCTGATGGACGAGCTCGTCTCGACACTGACCGAGCTCGACCGCGACGAGGCGATCCGCTGCATCGTCCTCGGCGGCAGCGAGCGGGCATTTGCTGCAGGCGCCGACATCGGCGAGCTCGCGCGCTTCTCGGCAATCGACCTCTACTACCAGCGCCGGGTCGAGCGGTGGGACGCAATTCGCTCGCTCTGGTCGCCCCTCGTCGCCGCGGTGTCCGGCTTCTGTCTCGGCGGCGGCTGCGAGCTCGCGATGTCGTGCGACCTGATCGTCGCCTCCGAGACAGCGCAGTTCGGCCAGCCCGAGACGACCCTCGGGATCATTCCGGGCGCGGGCGGCACACAGCGGCTGACGCGCGCGGTCGGCAAGGCGCTGGCCATGGACGTGATCCTGAGCGGTCGCCGCCTGGCGGCGCAGGAAGCGCTGGCCGCCGGCCTCGTCTCGCGCGTCGTCGCCCGCGAGGCGTGGCTCGAGGAGGCGAAGCGGGTCGCCCGCGAAATCGCCGCGAAGGGGCCGGTCGCAACGAGGCTCGCGAAGGAGTCCGTCAACCGCGCCTACGAAACAACCCTGCAGGCGGGCCTCGAGGCCGAACGCCGGGCGCTCTACCTCGCGTTCGCGTCGGAGGACGCGAAGGAGGGCCTGACCGCCTTCACCGAGAAGCGCGAGCCGGACTTCAAGGGCCGGTAGGGACTACCCCCGCAGGGACTGTCCCTAAAACCGTTCCGAGGTTCGCTGCCGTTTTAGGGACAGTCCCCGTTCGGGGACAGTCCCTCCTAGCCGACGTAGATGGGCGTGTGCAGCGGCACCTGCGGATAGAGCTGTTCCACGTCGGGAATCGACATCCGGATGCAGCCGTGCGAGGCCGCGGTGCCGAGGGACGAAACCTCCTCGGTGCCGTGGATGCCGGCGCCGTTGTAGAAGCCGAGCCAGCGCGCCTTGATCGGGTCGTCGGGCCCCGGCGGGATCACCCTGCCAGCCAGATCGCCCGCCCAGGAGCTGTTCGGGACGTGCCAGGAAGGGTTCACCTGGCGGTCGTTGATCTCGTAGAGCCCCGCGGGCGTCTCCAGTCCCTGGCGGCCGACCGCAATCGTGTACGTGTGAACCAGCTGAAGGTTCTTCCAGAGCCGAAGCCTGAAATCGGCGCGATCGATCGTGATGAAGGTCTGGTACTTGTAGGTCAGCCGCGCAAGACTGAGGTGCGGCCGCAGGACCCTGGTCGGGACGAAGGCGAAGTGAGGCGAGCTCGGATCGCGTAGCTGGCGCAGGATCCGCACCGCGAGGAACTTTTTCTGAACCGCCAACCCGGTGTGCGAGGGCGTCACGTTGAGGGCGTAGCCGTTCGGGTTGATCGTCGCACTGACCGCCGGCCGGTCGATCCGTTTCGCGACCGAGTCGATGAACGCGTAGAGCTTCGTCCGCGAGTGTGCGACGCGCAACGGCACCGACGCGCGCACCTTGTCTCCGCGGAGGTCTCGAACCGCGCGGCCCAGAAAGCTTCCCCTGCGGCTGCGCCGAAGGGCCTCGCGCACCATTCGCTGTACGGCGAGTCGCGCGTCGATGTCGGCCGCCCGCAGCTTCCAGCCGTGGACGTGCCACCTGAGGAAGACGCCCTGATCGAGCTTCGGGCCGAGGCTGCGCCGCAGGACGTCGCGGGCGCGCGCCGCGCTGAGCCCGCCGACGTCGACCCCGCCGGCGGTGACGCCCCGCGCGATCACGTCCGACCGCGACGAGTCGTAGGCGTACAGGCCGCCCGCGCCCGCCGCGAGGACGAGCAGGACCGCCGCAAAACCGATCGTGAAGATGCGCTTTTTCATCCCATCCCGGTTATCGAGTTCCCGCTGGCAAGAACTGTTACGCGGGAAAGTAGCGGTTGCGTCCGACGGCTGCCGGCGAACGAGCTAGCCGACGAGCTCGACCGGGACGACGCCGGCCTCTGCTCTCGGCGGGATTGGCCTTTAGGTCGGCGTCGCGAGCGAACGCCTCAGCCGACGAGCTCGACCGGGACGAGGTCGAGCTCGCGCTCGGAGCCCTCGCGGAGCACGCGCGCGTGCACCTGGGCGCCGATCAGCTCGCCGACCATCAGCCGCTGGATGTCGTCGACCGTCTGAACGGGAACGCCGTTCAGCTCGACGATCAGGTCTTCCGGCCGGAGACCCGCCTGCGCCGCTGGGCTGCCGTCGACGACCTCGACCACCTCGACGCCGCTGGCGCGCTGGAGCCTCGACGCGACTCGCGGCGGCAGCGGCCTCGTTCCGCCCGCGATGCCGAGGTAGGCACGGCGAAAGCGGCCTTCGGTCATCAGCGCGCCGACGATCGTCCGGGTCGCCTGGTTGATCGGCACGGCGAGGCCGAGCCCGACGCCGGCGACGGCGGTGTTGACCCCGATCACGCGACCGCGGCCGTCCGCCAGCGCGCCGCCGGAGTTGCCGGGATTGAGCGCGGCGTCGGTCTGGATCACGTTGTCGACGACTCTCCCGCCGCGTGTGGGCAGCGAGCGGCCGAGCGCGGAGACGACGCCTGCCGTCACCGAGCCGGCGAAACCATGCGGGTTTCCGATCGCGACGACGAGTTGCCCGACCCGCAGGCGCTCGGCTTCGCCGAGCTCGGCCGGCTGCAGGTCGCGGGCGTCGACCCGCAGCAGCGCCAGGTCGGACATCGGATCCGAGCCGACGACCTCGAAGGCGAGCTCGCGGCCGTCGACGAACGAGGCGCGCCCGCCGTCGGTGCGCTCGATCACGTGCGCCGAGGTCAGCGTGAAGCCGTCGGGCGTGATCACGACGGCGCTGCCCCCGCCGTCCAGACGGCGGCCGCCACGGACGCGCCGCGAGACCCGCAGGTTCGCGACCGACGGCGTCAGCCGCTCGGCGACCGCGGTGACCGCCCGGGAGTAGGCGTCGAGCGCCTCGTCCTCGTCCGGCGTGTTGTAGGTAGACCCGATGAAGGTCAGCTCCGCCATCGAGCCAAGCTAGCAACGGCGAACGGGCTCGCGAAGTCCTTTAGGCTCGCGCGCATGGCCGAGGTCGAGACGTCGCGCGACGGCGCGGTCCTCACTGTCACGCTGAATCGTCCCGACGTCCTCAACGCGCTCAACGCGGCGACGCACAAAGCACTGGCGGCGGCGCTCAAGGACGCGCGCGCCGACGACGTCCGCGCGGTTGTGATCACAGGTGCCGGCCGCGGCTTCTGCGTCGGGCAGGACCTGACCGAGTTCAGAGAATCGGCTGGGGACATCGGCTCGCGACTGCGAAGCACCTACCACCCGAACATCAAGGCGATCCGCGCGCTCGAGAAGCCGGTGATCGCCGCCGTCAACGGCGCCGCCGCCGGGGCGGGCCTCTCGCTCGCGTGCGCTTGCGACCTGCGGATCGCCTCCGACCAGGCCACCTTCGTGCCTGCCTTCGTCAACATCGGCCTCGTCCCGGACTCGGGCGGCACGTTCTTCGTCGCGCGGCTCGTCGGCCAGGCACGCGCCTTCGAGTGGCTCTGCTCTGGCCGGCGTTTGACTGCAGCCGAAGCTCAGCAATGGGGAGTCGTCTCCGAGGTCGTCGACGCCGACAGGCTCGCGGCACGCGCCGCGGAGGTCGCGGGCGAGCTCGCGGCCCTGCCGACCCGCGCGATCGGGATGACGAAGCGCCTGCTCGACCGCTCGCCAGCCGCGACGCTGGACGATCAGCTCGAGTGGGAAGCGCAGCTTCAGGCCGCGGCCACGAAGACGGAGGACTTTCGCGAGGGCGTCACCGCCTTTCTCGAAAAGCGGCATCCGGACTTCCACGGACGCTGATCGTGCTCTAGGATCGTCGCGTGGAACAGGCAGGCGAGGCGACAGCGCAAGCACGGCACCCGGTCCGGCTGGTCGTCAACGACGACCTGCAGCGAAATCGGTTGACGGTCTTCTTCCGGCTGATCCTCGCGATCCCGCACATAATCTGGTTCGCGCTCTGGTCGGTCGTGAACGTCCTGGCGGTGATCGCGAACTGGTTCGCGACACTCGTCAAGGGGCAGTCGCCCGAAGGGCTCCATAACTTCATCGCCACTTACTTGCGTTACCAGACTCACGTTTACTCGTACGTGCTGCTGATCGCGGACCCGTTCCCGGGCTTCGGGGGCCAGCCGGGTTACCCGATCGACCTCGACGTCGATCCGCCGCAGCCGCAGAACCGCTGGACCGTCGCGTTCCGGGTGATCCTCGCGATCCCCGCCTTCATCGTCTCGGGAATCATGGGCTACCTGAACCGCGCGCTCGCAGTCTTCAGTTGGTTCGTCGCCCTCGTCCTCGGCCGGGTGCCGGAGGGGTTGCGGAACTTCGCCGCCTTCGCGCTTCGCTACGAGCAGCAGACCGCCGCCTACACCTCGCTGCTGACAGGGCGCTACCCGAGCTTCAACATCTCGGTCAGCGAGTAACCGCTCCGCCAGGCCGGCTGCCCGAACGAGTCGCCGTTCGAGACTGTCCGTGAGGCCGCGGGCCGGTCAGATCGTCTTAAACTGCTCGAACGGCTGTCTGCAGCTCCGGCAATAGCGCACTGAGCGGCAGGGCGTCGGCCCGAAAATATTCTCGAGCGCCGTGTCCTGCGAACCGCAGTACGGACAGCGGAACGCGTTCGATTGAAGCTGGACGAGCTTCGGCCCGCCCAGCTCGCGCAGAGCAGGCGGCGCGAAGCCACTGGCGCGCAGCTTCTCGCGCCCGGCGGGGGTGATCCGGTCGGTCGACCACGAGTCGTCCGAGATCACCTGAACGTCGGGCTGGACGCCGAGAGCCGCGATCCGCTCTGCCATCGCGTCCCGCATCACCTCGAGCGCGGGGCAGCCGAGGAAGGTCGGCGTGAACTCCACCCGGACCTGGTCCCGAGACACGTCCACCGAGCGGATCACGCCGAGGTCGACGAGCGAGATCACCGGGATCTCGGGATCCGGGATCTCCGCGAGCGCGTCCCAGACCTGTTGCTCGGTTACCACGTCGCCCCCGCGACCGAGCGCCGCACCATCGTCATCTCCTCCCACAGCGCCGCGAACTCCGGCACGTGCTCGTCCCGGACGTCGAACAGCGGCTCCAGCTCCTCGAGCGCCGCCGAGAAGCGCGGCTCGTCCTTGAGACGCTCGGACCACATCTCCGCGTGCATGCGGTGGTACGCCTCTTCGCGGTCGATCTTCGCCGCCAGGCCGCCGACCTCGGCGTCCTCGGACTGCTTGAGCGCCTCGATCCGTGCCTGGTCGGAGCGCTCGTAGACGCAGTGGCGGGCGATCGTCCGTGCCCAGTCCGGCACGAGCCGGAGCTGGACGAGCGTCGAGCAGCGGTACTCGTCGGGTTGCCGGTCAAAGGCGAGCTCGTCGGCGGTGGTGCCGAGCTCGCGCGCCGCGAGCTCGTACCAGGCGCGCGCGTGTCCGATCTCGTTCTGGGCGATCGAAGAAAACGCGACGTCCTCCTCGAGCAGCGGCGCGATCCCGGTCCACTCCGAGTTGCGCCAGCCGAGGATCAGCTCGTCGTCAGCGAGCTCGAGCAGCTTCTGCGCGTTCACGGGCTCTCCCTAGTTTTTCCTTGAGCGGATAGCCGTCGACGCGGTGGTAGTTGCGCCCCAGCTCGTCGACGAAGTCCTCGATCTCGTGCAGAGCCTCCCGCGGCGCGATCCAGAGCGCGGTCGACTCGCCGCGGCGTCCGTACTGCTCGCGCGCGTAGGCCTCGGCGAACTCCTCGTTGGGAGCCTCCACCGAGCCGGCGTGCGCGAATGCCTGGCCCTTGCGCTCTTGCCGGAAAACCTCGTAGATCACGCCGCTTCGGCCAGCACCGCGCGCCGCACCCACGCTGTCTCCTCGCGCGTCGTCCGCCGCAGCTCCAGACGCTCGGCCGTCTTCGGGCCGTGCCCGGTGACGACGTGCTTCAGCTCGTCCCAGTCGGGCTCGGTGTACTCCCAGACCCCGTCGTCGCGCTTGCGCAGCTTCGGATCGGGAACGGTCAGGCCGAGCTCCCAGATCTGCGGCACGTAGCCGTCGAGGAACTGCTGCCGCGCCTCTTCGTTGCCCTGCGATTTGATCCGCCAGACGTACATCGGATCCTTGTCGCGCGGGATCGGGTTGCCGTGGAACTGCATCAGCGGCCCCCACCACCGGTTCAAAGCCTCCTGGACGAGCTCGCGCTGCTCGTCGATGCCGAGCATCATCGTCAGGACGACGTCGCGGCCGTGGAGGATGTGGAACGACTCCTCCCAGCAGATCTTCTTCATGATCCGCGCGTAGGGCGCGTACGAGCACTTGAGGAGCGCCTTCTGGCTGATGATCGCCGCGGCGTCGACGAGCCAGGCGATCACGCCCACGTCGCCCCAAGTCTTGGTCGGATAGTGGAAGACGTTGTGAAACTTCGACTTGCCGGAGATCAGGTCGTCCAGGCACTGCTCGCGCGGCTTGCCGAGGTCCTCGACGACGCGGTAGATCAGCTGCGAGTGGCCGACCTCGTCCTGCACCTTCGCAGTGAGCGCGAGCTTCCGCTGCAACGTCGGCGCGCGCAGGATCCACTCGCGCTCGGGCAGGACGCCCATCAGCTCCGAGTTGCCGTGCATCTCGATGAACTTGATCAGCTTGGCCCGGTACTCATCCGGCAGCCAGTCGTCGGTCTCGACCTGGCCGCCCTCCTGGACGTACGTGAGGAACTCTTGCTCTCTCGCTTCCACCACGCTCCTTTGCTCGACCCTAACGATCGTTAGGGTACCCCAGGTGAGCACGAGACGAAACGAGCTGACTCGCCAGGCCGCACGGCTCTTCGCCGAGAAGGGTTACCACGGCACCTCGATCGGCGACCTCGCCGAGGCGATGGGCGTGCAGAAGGGCTCGCTCTACGCGCACATCAGCTCGAAGCAGGACCTGCTCTACGAGACGATGGCCGAGGGCGCGCGCGCCTTTCATGCCGGGCTCGATGTGATCCCCGACGACGCACCGGTCACGGAGAAGATTCGGCTCGCGCTTCGCTCGCACTTGCAGGTGGTCGCCGATCAGCTCGACGTTGCGACCGTCTTCGTCCAGGAGTGGCGCTACCTCGAGGGCAAGCGTCGTGAGGAGATCGTCGCCGAGCGCCGACGTTATGAGGAGCGGATCCGCGCGCTGTTTCGCGAGGGCCGCGACCTCGGCGAGCTGCGCACCGATCTCGACGACGCGACGGCCGCGCTGCTCGTTCTCTCAGCCGTCAACTGGGCGTACACCTGGTTACAGCCCAGCCGCGACACGGACGAGCTCGCCGACCGCTTCTACTCGTTGCTTGTCGACGGGATGCGCGGCTACGCGACTCCTTCCTAGCTTTCTCTTTGATGCAGGCCAGCGCGGCAAGCGAAGGCTTTCAAAAGAATTGTCTACCGATTTCATGTTCTCCCTGACCTGATTGATCGGTCAATCAAGGGCGTTTTAGATAAGCAAATTTGCTCTTCCTAAATCTCCCTAGATATCCAAGGTTGCATTTTCGGCCGAGCTGGGTATAAGTTCCGCCGCTTTTGGCGGGTGCGCATTTCGTCGGGGGAACACCCAGGGGAGACCTGAGGTCGCCGTCGCGTCGCGCGCTCGCGTCCAGAAATCCCGGCTCAGAGGAGGCAGACTCATGAGGTTGCCCAGGCTTCTCTTCTTCGCTGTGGTCCCCCTTGCCGCTGCGGTCTTGGCCCTGCCCGGGACTGCGCAGGGCGTCGGGGA
>Ga0209808_1001577_pt1 | contig 11788 bp, 10 predicted proteins | sample GraSoiAngelo_157_FD_186171 | JGI IMG/M metagenome (GOLD analysis project Ga0209808, IMG submission 186171) | Grasslands soil microbial communities from the Angelo Coastal Reserve, California, USA - 14_1009_16_20cm (SPAdes) (version 2) | ecosystem: Environmental > Terrestrial > Soil > Grasslands ...
GCGGTTGATGTCGGTCCAATAAACGGCCTTGTGCGCCGCATGCCAAACCGCACCTTCTCCGCATACATCGCCTGTTGGCGCAACACAAACCGGATTCTCGCTCATTGCACTCCGATACCGGGTAGCACTCTGCCATCCACATTGTAGATTGCACCTTTGGAGGCGGCCTAAGCCGCCTCGCCGAACTGGCATGCGCATCTCCGAACGGACGCAATGTCGAGAATGGACCCCCCGCCGCGTTTCTTCATCTCGGGAATGCCAAGATGCGCCATCAGATACATGTACATGCTGCCGACGTTCATCATCATGCATTGGTTCCGAGTGTCAAGATCTGTCTCTGTCTCGAGCACCGTACCGAAGCGATGAATGGTGGCAGCGTTGACGACTAAGTCTAGGCCTCCAAACAACCCTAGCGTTTTTGCAATGACCCGCCCGTACTTGGTCAGGCTGGGTATCTGCCCACCGCAACACGATTCGCAATGGCGCGGCCAATGCCCGTGGTACCCGTCACAATGGCAACTTGCGCGCCAAGCTCTTCCATGTGAGCTTCCTCCTTAGTGTGCACGACTTGGGCTTGCCGACTCGGAGGTATCCGTGAAACTCATCATTCCTGCGACAGATTGATCGCGGCTCCAGAGCTACCTACTATTGGCCCGACCGATCGCTGTAATACTTATCAAGTTCGGCATCGATAACCCGCGTCAACTCGGCATTTAGTCGGTTATCAAAGGTCTTGAGTGCTTGTCTCCGGAGCCGTCCCATGAGACTCCGTCGCAATGAATACTGTCCTATCCATCGATCGCGCCGCTGCTGCGGTCGCGAAACAAGGCACTATGCGCGCAGCCTACAGCCTGGGATTCGACGCATCGATGATCCGCATCACCCAAGGGGATATCGGGAACTCAGGTCACCGGCGGAAATGCGGAAACTCCTGAAGCGCAAAGTCGCCGAACAGAACGGAATATGCGCAATCTGCCACGAAGAGTTCACGGACTACAACGACGTTGTGCCGGACCACGAAGATCCCAGAGCAATGGGAGGCGCGTGGAGAGATGACCATCCGGACAACATCCGGGCGGTTCACTGGTGGTGCAACTCGGAAAAAGGATCAATCAGAATTGGCGACTGACGGCCGATCAGTCGTGCGAGGAGGTTGAGCACTCAAGCAATGGGAGAGCGCAGCCTAAACGTCAGACGCCGCGTTCATACAGGTGATCACGCCCGGTCGCAGTAATCACCTGGCAGGAATGACGCAACGTGTAGGAGCAAACCTATAGCCGGGAATTACCGCTGGCTAACCGTAGAACCTTGTCTTTGGAAATATAGATGTGGTCACACATCCGTTTGCGGGCAAGCGCGGCATCCCGATTCTGAATCGCTTCCACAATACCGCAATGCTCACGTACTGGTAGTTCTCCGTAATACCCCGCATCGATCGAGGCATACATGATCCGCTCCATTTGAGATCGCATGTCGGCAACGGCACGGATCAGCAGTGGATTGCGCGTCAGCTGGGCGATCGCATTATGGAACGCCGTGTCCGCCTCGATAAAACGCACATAGCTGGCCCGATCATCTACCTTATGTTCTGTGTTGGCCAGCTCAGCCAAGGGGTCCAACGTCGCCTGGTCCCAGTTCTTCTGCGCAGCTAATTCCGCTGAGGCCCCTTCAACAGCGGCTCGGAACTCGTAGAGATCATTCACCCACTGAATCGTAATGTGCGTGATGAAGTACCCACGATTGGCCACGATCCTCATCAGGTGTTCCTGCTGAAGACGTACTGCCGCCTCCCGCACCGGCGTCCGGCTGCCGTGATATCGCTTGGCCAAAGCCTTTTCACTCAGCGCTTCCCCCGGCTGGTACTGGCCCGTGATGATGTCCTTCTTGAGCGCCTGGTAGACTCGCTGACTGAGCGTCCCGTTCGACTCGCCTCCCAGAGCGGTCGTCCCCATTTTCAGGCCCCCTGTCCGGTGCGAAGACCCACCCTTCCTTCTCGTTTTGTCCCGAGTCAAAGCCTTCTTTTTCATGGATTTCGTTTTAACGAACGGGCCGGTTGCTGGCCCGGCTCGCTTCTCGTATGCCGTTCTGCGCCAAACGACCGCTTGCCTGTAAAGAAATATACATTGGATATATCATTTAGGACACATTTGCCAGGCCCTCCGGCGCCGGGCGTTTCAAGTTCGGCACGTGTCGATGTACCGATTGTATACCAGCGGTAATCTTCTTGACATACATACGGGTCTCGGTGTAGGTTGCGCACCTATCCAGGGTATCGGGGAACCGCAAGGGGGTGACTATGTCATGGGACCGCTTTTCTGGAATCGCTTTGGTCGCAGTCGTGTTATTCGCCACAACCGGCTTGATCGCTCAAATCTTCCCCGGCCGGATTACCGGTACAGTGCGCGACGCTCAGGGAGCGGTCGTTTCCGGCGCCAACGTAAAACTGCAGAACACCTCCACCGGATTGGAGCGTTCCGTTGACACCAACGAAAACGGGGAATTCAACCTCCCCCAGCTCGCCCTCGGCACCTACCGGATCACCGTCAGCAAACCCGGCTTCCAGACAGTTGTCCTCATTGACATCACCACTTCGCTGAGCCAGGTGAACACGCTCTCCCCCGTTCTTCAGGTCGGTACTGTAAGGAGCGAAGTTGAGGTGATGTCGCTTCCCCCGCTCATACAAACCGAAACGAATTCCGCCGGCGGGCAACTCTCGGAAGCGCAAGTTATTTCCCTTCCCATCGGAAACAGCGACTATACGCGCCTGGCCTTGACCCTGCCGGGTGCCACACAGAACAGCAACTTTGCCTTCGCGCAATACACCATTAACGGCTCGCGCTCCCGATCCAACGCCTTTTTTGTGGACGGAGCCTCAAACACCGATCCCTCCACCTACCTGCCCTCCCTCAACGAAGGCGGCAACTCCGCCACCGCAGCCACCCGTCTGCCGCTCGATGCCATTCAGGAAGTGAGTGTGGTCAGCGGCGGCGGCGCCGACACCGGCCAGAATGCCGGCAGCGTGATGAATGCCATCATCAAGAGCGGGACCAATCAGATTCATGGATCCGCGTACGAAGTGCATCGCGATGCGGCGCTCGACGCGGCCAACTTCTTTGAAGATTTGGCGGGCAAACCGAAAGCGCCCTTCGTCTGGAATGAATTCGGCGCCACCATAGGCGGCCCCGTGGTGATTCCCCACGTGTACGATGGCCGCAATCGCACCTTCTTTTTTGGCGGTTACGATGGAAGCAGGCTCCGGCTCGGAACTACATTGCGCGGTCTCGCGCCCACACCGGCACAGATTCAGCAAGCTGAGGGTCTCCTCGCAACCCAGAACATCCCGGTAAATCAGCTGGGGTTGAGCGTGGTAGGACTCTACTCGAACCTCGGCCTCTCAGGCCCATTCGTCGTGGATAATCGCGGCCAGCAGTCTCCGAACAGCATGGTCGCGAAAATGGACCATCAGATTTCAGAGAGTGATTCTCTTTCCGGCCGGATGCTCTACGCCAATGGCGAAGATGAATTCCCCGGCGGAGGTCCCGGACCCGGAGGTGGCTCGCAGTTGAGTCCATGGTTCGGCGTGACTCCCACTCACGTCGCCAACTTTGCCATTAGCGAAATCCATATCTTTTCGCCGAATATCGTCAACACGCTGCGTCTGGGTTATAACCGCTTCAGCCAATTCCAGAAGGGCCGAGACGCCAACGTCGATCCCGCCTCAATCGGCCTGAACACGGGTGTAGGCCCGGAGAGCTTTGGCATCCCGGAATTCGACATCGGCGGTTCGGCCTCGGATCGATTCGCGAACCTGGGCTTGCAATATGGGGCTGGCGGGCGCGTCGCCACCACGTTCCAAGTTGCCGATGATTTCAACCTGACTCACGGCTCACACGCTCTGAAGCTCGGCTTTAACTACTTCCACAACTACTCGGATTACACGGTGGTAGGAAGTCGTGGGTTGTTTTCGTTCGACGGTTCTCAACTAGGCGACACGTTGACAACGGATGGTGGACTCGCAGGTCTGGTCGACCTACTGGCCGGATTGCCTACTCCGGGAAACACGTTCATCACCCGGGTGGGCAGCGACCGTGCCAACATCTATCAGAATATCCCCAGCTTTTACGCGATGGACACCTACAAAGTCACGAGCAAGCTGACCCTCATTGCGGGCATGAGATATGACTTTTTCGGAACCGTCGGTGAGTCGCGCGGCCGTTTCTCAGCTTTCGATCCCAACCTGGGCTTAGTCATGGCAAGCCATCTGCCCGGAGGAAAAATCTACGACGCCCCCAAGCGAAATTTTGGCCCCCGCATCGCCCTTTCCTGGGCTCCCCCGGTTCAGTTGATTCCCGGACGGCAAACCGTAATTCGAGCGGGATACGGCATCTACTACGACACCATTCCACTGAACAATTTCGAGGAAGGCATTGCCCAAAATCCGATCGGACCTACTGGCGGTTTCACTATTACCCCGGCAGCGCCCATCCCATTCGACGTGGGCGTACCTATATTTGGCGCTGGTGCTCCCCAGCCTCCCTTTAACGTCACGAGCATCGATCCTCACTTAAGGACTCCGAACACCCAGCTCTGGAACCTGAATCTCCAACAGGAACTGGGTCTCAAATTTGTGTTGCAAGTGGGCTACATCGGCAACCGGAGCAACCACCAGCTTCAGCTGCTGGATATCAATCAGCCCACCCCCGGCACCAACACCGCAACCAACACTTCTCAATCGCGACGGCCTTACAACACGCTGTTCCCGACGCTGCGCCAGATCAACACCATCTCGTCGAACGGCTGGTCCGATTACCATTCGCTCCAGGCGGTCCTAAAGTCAACCGATTTCCATGGCCTCACCACACAGGTGGCTTTCACCTGGTCGCACAATATCGACACCGCGTCCGAGGTTGAAGATTTTTTCGGAACCAGCGGCTACGTCCCGCAGGATTCACGCAACCTCGCAGGCAGCGTCGGAAACTCGGAATTCGACCAGCGCCGCGCACTGATCATCACCTACGTTTATCGGATCCCCGGTCCGAAGATCGGCAATTTCGTTGGCACGGCCTTGAAAGACTGGCAGCTGTCAGGAACTACAACTTTCCGCGACGGTCTGGCCTCGCCGGTGTTGACGTTTGGCGGAGAAAGCGGCGTGGATAATTTCCATGAGCGTCCGAACTGCATAGGTCCCATTCGCTATCAATTGACGGATTTCACGCAGCCCTACGTTCTGCCCGGAGCGTTTGCTCCCCCAACTCCCGGGACATTCGGAAACTGTCCTCGAAATCCCATTGTCGCGCCGGGTCTCAACGACTGGGACATCTCCCTCCAGAGGACTTTTCGACTGGGCGAGAGGGTTTCCTTTGAGTTTCGTACCAGCTTCTTTAATGCGTTCAATCACCCGAATTTTGCCGAGCCTTCCCCCGACTTAAGTACCACGATTACCGCAACCGCTGACGATGGCAGCTTCGATTCTCACTTCGGCGTCGGCGGTCCCAGAAACATTCAGTTCATGGGAAAAATTTCCTGGTGAAGCATAATCTGAAATGCGGAAATTCTTGAGCACCGGAGGACGGGTGGTCGCCAAAAGTCGCACGCAGTGGCATGTCGACATCTGGGTGTGTGCCCTCCTCGCGACGGTCTGTTCGCAAGCCAGGGCTCAGAATCCATCCACACGGCCTATAATCATTTCTGTCGACGCCACTCATGCACCGCAGAAAATCCTCCACTCTGAACTCCAGATACCAGCTTCCCCCGGATCTCTCACCCTTTACTACCCAAAGTGGCTACCCGCCGACCACTCCCCCGACGGTCCCATCTCCAATATCGCCGGTCTGAAGTTTTCTTCTAACGGAAAAGAACTCCCCTGGCAGCAGGACGACGTCGACATGTATACCTTTCATCTCGATGTCCCCAAGGGTGCAGACTCCATCGATGTTCACTTGGATTTCCTGCTCTCCACGCCGGGCGCCGCCATCGACTTCAGCGCTTCTGGTTCATCCAAGCTGCTGATACTGATGTGGCATGAGGTGTTGCTCTATCCCGCCGGTTTGCGTGTCAATCAAATCACATTCCATCCCACGCTGCAGCTGCCCCCGGAATGGAAGTTCAATACCTCGCTGCCCGTCTCTAGTCAGTCGGGCAATACCATCAACTTCGCCCCCGTGCCTCTAGACCTTCTCGTCGATTCTCCCGTGCAATCAGGCGAATTCACGAAAGTCATTCCTCTTACGCCCGGTGACAAACTCTCACACGAACTCGATGTCGTCGCCGACGACGTCTGGGCACTCGACATTCCATCCGCACTCATTGACAATTACAAGAAGCTCGTGGCGGAAGCCGGCGCTCTCTATCAATCGCACCACTATCGCGACTACCATTTTCTGCTCACGCTCAGCGACAACACCATCAGTCTAGGGCAGGAACATCACGAGAGCAGCGACGACCGCGTTCCCGAGCGTACGCTCGCCGACCCCAGCAAGCGCCTTCTCGAGGCGGGACTCTTCCCGCACGAATTCACGCACTCCTGGAACGGTCAATTCCGCCGCCCGGTGGGGCTGGCAACTCCCGATTTTCAGCAGCCGATGAAAGGTGAACTCCTGTGGGTGTATGAAGGGCTCACCACGTACCTGGGCACGATCCTCACGGCGCGTAGCGGACTGTGGACGCCCGCTGAAACGCGAGAATACCTGGCGACTGTGGCTTCCTCGCTTGATCATCGCGCCGGCCGGACATGGCGCTCGCTCCAGAACACAGCCAACGCAGCCCAGATCCTTTATTTCGCGCCTTCGGAGTGGACATCGTATCGTCGTGGCACGGATTTCTACGGAGAGAGTGTGCTGATCTGGCTAGAAGCTGACGTGACCATCCGCAAGCAGACCCAAGGCGGGCGCTCTCTCGACGATTTCTGCCGCACCTTCCTCGGTGGGCCGGACGGAGCGCCCGTCATCAAGACTTACACCTTCGACGACCTGGTCTCAGCTCTGAACGCGGTCGTGCCTCTTGACTGGCGCACTTTCTTCCGCGACCGGCTTCAGTCTGTCAATTCCCACGCGCCCCTCGGTGGCATCACGGGCGGAGGCTGGCGCCTAGTCTACAACGATGAACCGAACGTTATGATCGCCGCCAGCCAGGACGCATCTGGCAAAGGCGATTTCACTGCCTCCATCGGTCTTATTGTTAAGGCCGACGGGGCGATTGAAGATGCTATCCCCGGAATGCCCGCGAACCAAGCCGGGCTCAGCCCTTATATGAAAATCGTCGGTGTGAGCGGTCATCAATTCTCGGTCGATGATTTGAAACGCGCCATCCGTGAGTCGAAGGCAAACCCCGCGCCCATCAGCATCATTGTTTCGAATACCGGATCGCTCGAAACCCACGAGATCACGTACCACGAAGGCCTGCACTCTCCCCACCTCGAACGCATCGAGGGGGCCAACGACTATCTGAACGACATCCTGAGGCCGCTTGCCAATTCCTCTTCCGCGCGTGCTAGGTGATGCCGATGATGTTCGCGATCAACAAAGAAAACTTTGAAGGTCATCGTGAAGTGACCTGCTGTTCGTGCCATCACGGGGCCGCAAAGCTGGTGCCAATGCCCGTGATCAGCGATGAAGAGAAGCCTGCCACTATGGCGGAAGCGACAGGTGCCGCAGAAGACGAATCCGCTGCAAACTTGCCGACACCGGATGAGATTCTCGGCAAGTACATTCGAGCGCTGAGCGGCGCGAGCGCAAGTGGAGGCGACGTGTGGGCCACCAGCGTCGGGTTCGTCTCCCCGCTGCCCGTCGTCCCGTCGGGGCACTACACCGCGACGCTGACGTTCACGGTGATCGGCCGGTGAGGCGACACCATCACCGCCTTCGACGGGAAGGACGGCTGGTTAGTCGCTCCCGGCCTGTTATACGCGACGCTAGAGAATTCGCAGAGGGTCACCGTCGGCAAGTTGTAGAACTGAAAGAGTCGCTCTTGACATCAGATCACAGCTCAATATTGGCGATTCGCTCCCAGTTCCCTGTCTTCGAGCGAAAGGTATACCTCAATAGCTGTTCCCAAGGAGCGCTCTCAAAGCGCGTGGAAGCCGCCTTCGGCGAGTATCTGCGCAGTTGGCACGAGCAGGGTTCGCCGTGGGATCTCTGGGTTGAGAAATATGAGGAGGCGCGCGGGCTGTTCGCCAGGTTTATTGGCGCCGAGCCTGACGAGGTCGCTCTGGTGGCAAGTGCATCAGCCGGCGTAAATTCCATTGCCAGCGCCCTTTCGTTCACAGAGCGACGAAAAGTCGTTCTGGGCGAATTTGAGTTTCCCACCATGGGGCACATCTGGCTGTCCCAAGCCAGGCGAGGCGCGGAGATCACGTTTATCGACGCCGAGAACGAACGCCTCACAGTTGAAGCCTACGAGCCCGTGATCGACCGCAAGACGCTGATCGTGCCGCTTACACACGTCTGCTTTCGCAACGGCTTTCGCATGCCGGCGGCGGAGATTGCGAAGATCGCGCATGACCGTGGTGCGCTGGTACTGCTGGACGACTATCAGGATTGCGGCACGCGGCCGATGGACGTCAAGGCGATGGATCTCGACTTCTATGTGAGTGGAACTTTGAAGTACCTGCTCGGACCGCCAGGGCTGGCTTTCCTTTATGTAAGGAAGTCGCTTGCGCTCTCGCTGCTTCCGTCGATTACGGGATGGTTCGGCCAGGCGAATCCGTTCGCTTTCGACGTCAAGCTGCTCGAGCCCGCGCCGAATGCGCGGCGTTTCCAAGCTGGCACGCCCGCGATTCCTCCGGTGTATGGAGCGAGCGAGGGCGTCAGATTGCTGCAGGAAATTGGGCTTGGCAATGTGGCGGCCCAGGTTGGCGCTCTGACAGCCGCACTGCTGAAGGAGGCAAGCCAACTAGGGATCCACGCAAAGACACCGGCGGACAGCGTGGGCCCGCTGGTGGTGCTGCAGGCAAAGGACTCAGATGCGCTGGTGAAGATCTTCGCGGAAAACGGAATCGTCGTATCCAACCGGCATGATGGTTTGCGGATTTCGTTTCACCTGTACAACACGCTCGACGACGTGAAGGCGGTTCTGCAATTGCTGGAAAAGAACGTCAGCCTGCTGGTCACCTCGAAGGAGTTGAACACGGCTACGAGCAAGCGGTGGCAGAAAGAGGGGAAATCATGTTGCCCTGGATAGGGCGTGCGACAAAGAGAATGCTGGGGGCAGCTCAGGTCAACGTCTGTGTTGTATCGCGTCGATCGGCGTGTTGTTATTTGCGATCGCTTCTGCCCCCGCTCAAACAACACCTGCAGCTCAGACCATCGTGATTCGAGCTGGAAAACTCTTTGATGCCAAGTCGGGCCGCCTGATCGGATACAGAACTCAGGACGTATGCACATGCGTGTGCCCATAATCTTCAACGTGCACGGTGTTTCGCCGGCGCAAATGGCAACCGTCTTGGCGGAAAGGGACATCGGGGTGCGCGATGGAAACATGTATTCCCCGCGCCTGCTCACGCGACTCTCGATTGCACCGGAGAGTGATGCGGTACGCACTTCCCTAGCTCATTACAACTCTTTCGAGGAAGTCGACCGTTTCCTGGGTGCACTTCACGAAATTGCCGGTGAGTAACTTTTCTCTCTTGTGCGAAAGTTCGTCCAATTTGCGAGATTTGTTCCAGTTCAAGAAAAAGGCATGAATCGTGCCTAACCGTCAGAGGCACTTCACGGCCGAGGTCGACGCCGCCTCGGGCATTGTCCGCGAACAAGACGGATTGCAGCGGAGACTCAGCCAGCGGCAGCTAACCATGATCGCGATCGGAGGCGCGATCGGTGTCGGTCTCTTCCTCGGCAGCAGCGTAACCATCGAACTTGCCGGCCCCGGCGTGATCGTTACCTATCTTCTAAGTGCACTCATCGCCATGGTCGTCGCTTATTCGCTAGCGGAAATGGCCGTGGTGCACCCGGTTTCCGGTTCTTTCGGAATTTATGCCGAAAAGTATCTCAGCCACTGGGCGGGATTCTGCGTCCGGGCGACGTATGGCCTAGTGCAAATCATCGCGATCGGAGCGGAAGTCACCGCGGTGGCGATCTACTTTGCGTTCTGGTTCCCGAGCGTTCCGGGCTGGACTTGGGTGGTTCTGGTTTCTGCTGGCCTCGTCGTCGTGAACTCCATGCAGGTGGGCAACTTCGGCGAATTTGAATACTGGTTTGCGATGATCAAAGTCGTGGCCATCCTCGCCTTCATCGCCGTCGGATTAGCACTGATTACCGGCCTGGGCTCAGGGCACGCCATTGGCTTGGCCAATTTGACGCAGAACGGAGGCTTCTTTCCCCACGGCTTGCGGGGGGTCTGGCTGGCTCTAACTCTGGCCATCACCAGCTACATGGGAGTGGAAGTGATTGCGGTAACGGCGGGTGAGGCTCAGGAACCGGAAAAATCGATTCCGCGCGCGATGCGGACGATTGTGTTTCGGCTGATCTTCTTCTATGTGTTTGCGATCGCAGTCATGCTTGCGATGACCCCGTGGAACCGCACCGGGAGCACAAGTCTGAGCGGAAGTCCCTTCGTACGCGCCCTCGCGACCGCGGGAATTCCGTATGCGCCAAGCATCATGAATCTGGTGGTGATCACGGCGGCGCTCTCGAGCGCGAATACCAATCTGTATCTTTCCACGCGGATGTTATTTTCACTTTCGCGTGGTCAATATGCGCCGGCCTGGCTGAGTCGGCTGAGCAGCAACGGCGTACCCCATCGCGCGCTCGCCATTTCCGCAGGCGGCATGGTGGCAGCGATCCTTTTGGCAATATTCGCCCCCAAGGGCGCGTTCCTGCTTTTGTACGGCACTGCGGTCGCAGGCATGTTCTTTGTGTGGATCGTGATTCTGCTGACGCATCTTCGCTTCCGGCAGTCCATCAGCCGCCAAACACAGAAAAACTTGCCTCTTAAACTGCGCGCTCATCCCCTGCCAACGTTGGCGAGCATTGCTGCTGTAGCCGCAATCGCATTGAGCACGTTCTGGGTGGACGGACTGCGCTACACGTTGGTTACGTTTGCGCCGTTCCTGCTGGTCATGTCGGTGGTATACGGAAAATATCGAAACCGATCGAGCAAATCTGGTCTTAAGTAATTAATCACCGCGCCATGTGGCCGAAGCCGGATAAACATTCCCTTTACAAGAAGATGACACTTACTTGACACTCGCTTGTTTGCGCTGTGCAAACTGCTCTAGGAGGGAGCACCCGGTTGGAGAGAGTCATGAAGATGACTTCTGTGTTGTTGCTCATGATACTGTGCTTTCGATGCAGATACTGCTCCCCAAGGCTGCCTCTTCGCAGCCTGGAGTTGCTACTCAGACGGTGGTGGCGACCTAAATCAGTACAAGCAGTTGGATCGGGAAGCGCATTGCCCCGGATATCAGCAGGGATACCACGGTGAACCGGAGAACATAGAGACTGCGAAGTTTAGCCCCAGTGAGTGAGCAAGCCAGTGTAACAAATTTCTGATCAGTCTTCGACTCGCGCACGGCCGATGAGCGATTGGGACTCGCGGCAGCTCTGGCCCATGCTCTGGAACATCAGCACGGCCCGTTCTTCCGCATGGACCGTGCCAGTCGGCGAATTTCTAAACCTCAGTTCCCAGCGTCGCGGACCGTTTCTGCGGACGAATGTTCTGGTTCAGGCGGAAGAGGTTATCCGGATCGTAATGTGACTTAATAGCTACCAGACGCTCCCAGCGTTCCTGGTACGCTTCAGGAACCCGGTCGTCCTCGTCGCCACTCATGAAGTTGACGTAAACGCCTGGAGTC
>Ga0209808_1001583_pt1 | contig 11766 bp, 5 predicted proteins | sample GraSoiAngelo_157_FD_186171 | JGI IMG/M metagenome (GOLD analysis project Ga0209808, IMG submission 186171) | Grasslands soil microbial communities from the Angelo Coastal Reserve, California, USA - 14_1009_16_20cm (SPAdes) (version 2) | ecosystem: Environmental > Terrestrial > Soil > Grasslands ...
CCCGTATTTTCCGGAGGCTTTGTTGAACAGAACATTGTGGTTGCGGAGGAGCGCATGTTGATTGGCCATTCCTCTCCTGAACTTGTGCCGGATCTTCGACTTGAAGGTCCCTGCCTCGGCCTCGAAGAAGGAAGCTCCTAGATCGTATTCGGCCCTATATCCCTTAGACCGGACTCCGACTGTCAACTCAATATCATCACACATGGTACCGGGCCGAAGCGGCTGGAGTAGCTCTCTGCGATAGGCTGAAAACTCGCTTTCGCACATGAATGGAGTGTCAACGCTAGCTTCCGCCATCCGGATAGCAGTGTAAATCCGTCTGTAGTCACCTTCGACGCCGCCCATCATGTCATCTCCGCCAACAGGAACTTCGACACCGGAAACAGCACCAATACGCGGATCCTGGAAGCCAGCAACTATCTCATACAATGAACCCGACGGGAACGTCACATCAGCGTCCGTAAGGATCAATATTTCGGCATCAACATGGCGCAATGCCTCGTTTATCGCCTCACTCTTCCCCATCCGAACCGGCTGTTCTAAGAGAGTGCAAGCCAGATTCCCCGCATTGTCAGCAACAAACCTCTTCACTAGACTAATTGTGTCATCTGTAGATGCGCTGTCTACAATTACTATCTGCAACTTGTCCCGTGGATAATCTAGCTGACGAATGTTTTCGAGTTTTCTCGGGATTACGGCTGCTTCATTGTAAGTAGGGATGACAAGTGCAACTGTTGGATTGAGTTTCCCCCTCGGCTCCGCTCTGTATTCCTTGGCACCCAGCAACAGAGTGGACAGCCCCAAGGTGTACACAACGCTCAGAAGCATTACGGCTCCGTAGAAGAACGCATCTAGACCAATCAAGAGTTTTCCACGAAAGAGACGAGCCTATCCTCCCGCTTACTTGAAGTGCTCAATTAACACTCTATTGTTTTTCTAGTTATTGAGGTTTCCAAGAGATTGCCCTAAACGAAGGCAAAGGCGAAGACGTGATTCCGCTTGAGACCTTTGTCAAGGTCCCGTTGGAATATGTTAGCTCCGTACCGCCGTTCCCGATAATGTAGGCTGTGCCTGACGGTGACCAGGTGACACCGTAGAGCCAGCTGAATGTCACCTGGGAGAGAAGGGTTAGTGTTGAACCGTTGTAGCTGAGGACCATGCCGTTGTTTCCGACGAGAAGAGCTAGAGTGCCCGAGGGATTGAAAGCTATGGACGCGATCGCGTTGGTCCCAGTGAGGCCATTCGTGTTGATTGGGGTGATCTGTGTCCCGTTGAACCTAAGAATTGTTCCGTTGAGACCTCCGATAAGAGCGTACTGGCTATTCGGGTTCCAGCCTACCGCGTCCAGATCATATGCTGTACCGCTAGTCAACGAGCGGACAGAGGTGCCGTCGTAGGTGAGCGCAGCTCCACTCTTGCCCACGATGAGAGCATAGTTGCTCGTCGGGTTCCAGCCGATCGCGAATATCGTGAGAGTGTTTGGATCGCTGATGGCGGTGACAGAGACTCCGTCATACTTCAGGAGCAGCCCTGAGGTGCCACCAATCAGAGCATACGACCCGTCAGGTTTCCAAGAGACTGTCCAGAAGTTGTAGCCTGTCGAGACGCTTGTTGGGATAGAGGTCAGTTGAGTACCATCATACTTGAGCAGGACAGCAGAGTCGCCACTTATCAACGCATAAGAACCATCAGGCTTCCAGCTGACCTGTCGAAGCTCAGTTGTAACTGGCTGACCGATCAAGATCATGGTTCCGTTCGCATAAGTCTTGTAGACTTTGCCGTCAGCTGTGACCGCTAGCGCGTAAGGAGTAGTCGAGGCAGGCTTGACGGACTCGAGTCTTGTTCCTTGGCTTGTTGAGCCGCTGTTGTCGGTCGCGACGATGGTGATTGTGAAGTTCCCGGATACCGGGTACGCGTGTGTGTCCGAGGTTGCAGTCCCGGCGAGGTTGTGGACAGATGTTCCGTCTCCCCAGTTGACCGAGATTGAACTTACTGTGCCGTCGCTATCGGTACTTGAGAATGTTGCAGTAACAGTCGTGCCTGTATTTGCCGGGTTTGGAGAAACTCCCGTTAATGCGTGCCTGTATTTGCCGGGTTTGGAGAAACTCCCGTTAATGCTATGGTAGGAGGCTGGTCATTGACTGAGACGTTTGTGGCAGCTGAGCCTGATCCTGCAGCATTCGTTGCCGTTACCGCTATCGTGAAAGTTCGAGTTTGGACGTTTCCGGTGGAAGTGTAGAAGTGTATATCGGATGTAGCAGATCCCGCGAGACTGTCTGTTGCTCCATCACCCCAGTTGACGGTTACTCCTGAGACGCTCGTAGTACTTGACACCGTGAAGGTCACAGTGACCGCCTGTCCGGTGCTGGCCGGATTGGGCGAGACATTATTGATTGTCACAGCAGGCGCTAGGGGAGCGTTTACACTTTCGGAAATTGTCCCTGTACTGCTTGAACCACTATTGTCCGTGGCGGTGACTGAGATAATGAAGCTGCCGCCCGAAGCATACGTGTGAGTGTCTGATGCGACCGTTCCTGCGAGAGAATCAGACGGACTGCCGTCCCCCCAGTTGACAACAATTGAGGAAACCGTCCCATCGGGATCACTTGTTGAGAAGCTTACGCTGACAGGCTGGCCCGCTAGAGCGGGGTTCGGCGAGACGCCAGTGACACTCACGATCGGAGGTCTATCGTTAACCGTCACTGAGGCGAGGGTCTGTCCTGTAGAGCCGCTATTGTCAATTGCGGTCACGGTGATGGTGTAGACCTTGGATGGCGAGCTGCCCGTGGTTGTGTAGATATGAGAGTCAGACGTGGCAGTTCCAGGCATAACGTCAACCGATGTCCCATCGCCCCAGTTGACCGATAACGACGAAATTGTCCCATCAGCGTCACTGGCATGGAAGGTCAGGCTTACCATCTGGCCGGTATTCACCGGGCTTGTTGCGCTGGAGACGGTGATGGTTGGAGGCCTGTCATTCACCGTCTCTGTCGTCGTGCCTGAGCCGGGCCCGGCCGCGTTCGTTGCCGTCACTGTTATCGTGAATGTCTCGGACTTCGCGTTTCCTGTCGAGGCGTAGATGTGTGTATCAGAGGTAGCCATTCCGGCTAGGCTGTCGAGGGGTGTGCCATCGCCCCAGTTGACCGTGATCCCTGTAACGTTGGTCGGGCTTGACACTGCAAAGTTCACGGTGACAACCGTGCCCGTGCTAGCAGGGTTCGGAGACGGATTGTTTAGAGTCACAGCGGGGGGCTGGGGAGACTGAACCGTCACATTACCTCTTTTCTGGCTGGTTGAGCCGAAGCTATCGGTAACTGTGACCGATACTGTGTAAGAGCCTGGTGACGAGTAGGAGTGGACCGCGTTCCCACCGATCGCTGAGTTTCCGTCACCGAAATTCCAGTTGAAGCTGTAGGGAGATACTCCCCCGCTTGCGCCAGCGGTAAAAGAGACGGCTGTCTGCGTTGACGGGTTAGTGGGGGAATATGTGAACGTAACGGACAATGTCTGAGGGGTCCAGGCTATGCTGGCAATGTCCGAAGTGGTTCCACTAGCTAGCTTTGTGAGAGTCCCTCCGGCGTAGGAGAGCAGGGTTCCACTCTGGCCGACTATGTAGCCGGCGCCCGCAAACCAGCTGAGAGAGAGCAGGTTCTTGTTCGTTCCACTTGTTACAATGGCGAGTCTGGTTCCATTGTAGGTTAACACCATGCCAGTGTCACCGGATAATAGTCCGAGACCTGTAGCCGGGTTGAATTCTATCGACCGTACGTTCTTGCCCGGCAGAGATAATCCAGTCGTGCTTAGCGCATTGAACGTGGTTCCGTTGCAGGATAGTATGACGTCGTTCGCTCCTGCCGTTAGAGCGTACGAGCCGGTTGGGTCCCAGGCCACGGCGAACAGAGGTTGCCCCGTACCAGAAGAGAGTGGGGTAATTGTTGCTGGTTCAGTGTACTTCAAAGCCGTTCCTGAGTCTCCGACGAGGAGTGCAGAGTTGCCGTTCGGGTTCCAGCTGATCGAGTAGATGTTTTTAGTGGATGGGTCTGTGACCTTGGTGATCGCAGTACCGTTGTAGTTGAAGATCAGGCCGTTCTGGCCTCCGATAAGCGCGTACGACCCATCCGGTTTCCAAGCGACTGCGTTGAGATTCGTGCCTCCAATAACAGTCGAGGAGAACTTGGTTAGAGAGGTGCCGTCGTATGTGTAGACGATACCTTTGTCACCAATAATCAACGCATAGGCCCCGTCAGGCCTCCATGCTACTTGTCGCAGGGCGCTTGCAACAGGCTTGCCTATGAATACGCTTGTGCCGTTCTGGAAGTACTTGTAGACTCTGCCATCCATTGTTGAAATTACAGAGAAAGGCGCGATATTAGCCGGGATCCCAATTGAGACATTTCGAGAGTTTGTGCCTGCAGCGCCAGCCGCATCCACCACGTTCAGTGTGACTAGGAAAGTTCCTTGCACGGTGTATGTGTGAGTGACAACTGGGTCGGTGGTTGAAAATGTGGATCCGTCTCCAAAGTTCCAGCTGTATGAATACGGAGGCGTGGCACCGCTCGCCGACGCGGTGAATTTTACCTGCTGCCCGACCTGCGGGTCGGTTGGATTCGTTGTGAAGCTTACTGTTACGAATCCAGCTGCTATTGTCGTGTAGACTAAGTACTTCAGAGCATTACCTGCCGCGGTGCCGATTCCTTGCCCATCCATGAACATCACACCTATTGCCTCTGCTCCATTGTTGCCAACCTTCGAGGCGTACTGGAAGCTTGTGATCGAGCTGACGCTTGTTGCTTGATTTGTGGTCCAGCCTAAGGTGGGGCCTGACCAATTGCTATCGAGCCCGTGGTAGAGGTCCACTTCCTGGTTGGTGTAGTTGTACCAATAGAGGTAGAGGGATTTGGACACCGGATCGAAAGTGGCTGTCCAGGGCTGCGCTCCATAGACTGAGCTTGAGGAACAGCATTCGGATGTTGCGATCTTGACTGGCTTGTTCCAGGTTTCCGTCGACGGGCCCTTGAAGCTTGTGCTAGCGAACATCAGCCTCTGAAGGCTCTCATCCAGCCACACGGCGTAGACTGTGGAGCCGTTGCTGAATACGAAGGCATTGTTATCGAGCCTATCGCTTGCCGAGCTGATCGCCTGGTCGGGAGAGAAGGTTGAGTTGTAGAGTCGGCCATGAAGGTCGGTAGCGCTGTTCGATGATGAGGCGATCCAGTAGGTGAAGTATATGGCACCGTTCCCGAGCGACGTGAGATCCACGACCCAGTTGCCGTTTAGAGCGTTCGAGAGAACTGTCTGACTACTCCAGGCGCCATAGTTCGTGCCTTTTGAATGGATCGCTCTCGGCTGCTCCGTACCATTGCCTCCGCACGTGTTGGTCGCGCTGTACAGGTAACCGATCCATGCTTGCCCGCTGCTGTCAAGCTTAAGATTCGGACTGATGAACGCCGTCGTCGCGTTGGCAGGTAATGCTATGTTTTCAGGTTGCCAGTTGATCGAGCCGCCGGAGATGGCTCCCTGGCGGAACAGAAGAGCGTGGCTGCAGGTGCTCGCGAAATAATCAGTCTCGTTGTAACGGGCATAGTAGACGTTGGTTCCATCAGTAGTGACGGAGAAGTCCTCGCGGTTTACGTGGACCCCGACGTTTGTAGGCGTGGACCATGTAACGCCGTCCAACGAGGTGCTATAGTAGAGGCATCTGCTCTGTCCCTCGCACGTCCCGTCGTTCGCCCAGAAGGCCCAGTATAGCCCCTTGGCAAAGAAAGTTGCACGTTCCCATGCGAACTTGAATTCCTTTTCACCGGTGCCAGGGTTGGCTACGAGGGCGGGCCATGGCGAAAGCGGGATTGGACCTGAACCGTTCGATATGCTGAAACTGTCAGAGAAGTTTCCCGAGAAAGACGTCTGCACGTCTATTCTTGACGCGGATATCGTGTATTTCGTAAAGCCTAGACCGTTACCAGGCGTATTCTTTCCCATCAACTTTGCGAAAAATGGCGCCTCTGCCACGTTTGCTGGCGCAGATGCTGAAGCGTTCACTCCGTAAAGATCGTTTACCCACGCACCTTGAACTATGACGACGCTACCCAATCCGCGAGTGTAGTTACCTAGCCCGCTATCCACAATGCATCCGGAATTGTAGACCACATACCCGTTACCGTCCGTAGCAATTTTCGGACAGGATCCGCTGTTGAGCGCAAGTTGCTTCGACCTCTCATACGCGTTATCATGTGCCTGGATGATAAGGTCGACTTTCTTCTGGACCAACATGTTGAAGAAAGAGATTCCCATTGAGCACGTGGCGTCAGCGCTGCTCATGCAGAGCTTGTGAGTCGCTACAACGACCCACCCTATCCCTTGAGCGCGGGCATTGTCAATCGCGTTGGCGGCCCAGTTGTAGTGGATATCGTTGGCATCATACTGCCAGCACCCGTATTGTTCGGTACAAGGCTGACCGGTCTGCGAACTACAATTGGGAGATGAGGTACAAACCCCTGTAATGTTGTAAATTTTCGGAGAAGCAAAGATGAAACGGGCGACAGGATTGATAGTCGGATAATCAAAGTAGTACTCCTTCCCGTAACAATTGCCCTGAACTGGCCCGCAGACAATCGGAACCCCAAGATTGAAAGGGCACCCATTCAAGTATCGCTCATAACTGTGCGTCTCTCCAAAAGTGGCTGAATTGTGCCCTCCCGTGTCGCGATCTCCTGGCGTAACCTCGATGCTGCTGAACGCGGACGCGAACTGACCACACCAAACATCCCCAGTGACAGAAGGGTCGTAGCTCATATCGCCTAGGCTGAGGAAGAAGCTAGGATTTGCCGTAGCCAGTCGGTTGAGGCTGGTTGTAGACGTGCTAACCGTGAGGCTGCCCATATCGCCAGACGCAGCGAACGAGAAACTCGCAGAAACCGCGTTCACTGGGAGGATGAGGTTCCAGAGAGCCGGAAGCAAAAAAATCGACAGCGTCAAGAGCAGTATGGCGAGGAGAGATGTACGTCGCATCCGGTTCGTGTTAGGTCGTTCGTTCCCCTTGTATTAAAGGCGACCCAAGATCGATAATCCAGATGGTATAATTTTCATCCCTGGTATACCCATTCTAACCTAATGTGATCAATGCCCTTGTGCCGAGCCTCTTTTGGATCACCTAATCAAAAGGGAACGTTCTTAGTTAGCTTTGCTGGAGACAGACCGTCGCCGGGCAGCGGAAGCCCTGAGAGGCTCCACAAAGTTAACGGATATTTCTCGAACCTAGTAAGAGGAGCGTACCACCTTGGTTCCCTACACAAACTACAATAGCTTCGACGAGCGGCTCCCTGAAAGAAGTTCGATGAAAGCTAAGATTCGAACGATTGGTCTGTTGATGATAGCCATTCTGACCTTGGGAATGGTGGAAGGTCTGTTGCCCTCCCACGGAGTGTCTGTTAGTCCTCCGGTCAGTTTTACATTCTATTTTGGAGGGGACACGGGATACTACTCTGGGTCAGCTATGGAAGCCATAAAGAGCCACCAGTTATTGCAGCCAGATTTCTTCCTAAATCTCGGAGATATCAGCTACAACGGAACCAGCAACGGCAATCCGCCGACTGGAAACGAGGTTAACTGGTGCAACTTCATCAAAGCCAATGTTCAGAACAGGCTGGGCAATCCAAACTATCCTTATGTGATGATTGCAGGAAACCATGAGGACGGTCACGCTGCCCTGGATGGCACTAATGATGGCTACATAGATGCCTTCATCGGTGACAATTGCCTGCCACTCTCAGCTTTCAATTCTCAATTGACTACAGGCAATGGATACATCAATTTCATCGGGTCCGGCCTCTGCACTGAAAGCACTACCTGTTATGGCAAGGAAGGCTACTTCGATTACCCAGCATCTAATCCGATAGCACGCATCATTACCATAACCGTTGCCGACACGGTCGGAAACGTTTCTAGTACAAGCGTGAACTACAACTATTGTCCGCTGTCAGTTTGCGGCAATGCAGGGATGGATGCGCATTGGAACTGGCTAACTGGAGTCGTCTCTGCGGCAAAGAACGCAGGTCTCTGGATCATTGTCGCGTTTCACAAGCCGTGTCTTTTACCGGACCTCCCGCAAGGTTGTGAAGGCAATGGTGACTACAACGGGCATAATCCAAACTATCAGCTGGAGACCTATCTAATGTCGCACGGCGTTGACGTACTTCTCACTGGCCACGCCCACATCCACGCCCGCTCGAAACAGCTGACCTGCTTAGGACCTACCGAGCCACCTTCAGATTCAAAAGTCAACATTACGTACTCGCAGTCTTGCGTTGCTAACGATGGATCCTCCGGTGTTTACAATCGCGGGGCAGGAACGGTTCAGATCATTGAGGGAGCCTTCAGCCAGAGGGACGATCAGCTCAACTTCACTCGTTCCGACACCAACTATTTCGCCAAAGCAATGAGCGCAAGAGGTTGTTGTTGGCAATATGGAAATGGAGTCGGCAACGTTTGTTGTTGGGAATATGGAAACGCCATGAACCTGACGGCCGGAAACGGCCTCGGCATGATGACGGTCAACGCAACTCAGATCTCTTACAATTTTCTACCATCTGGAACCCCCAGTCGCACTGTTACAGGAGCCAGCGAGTTCACTGACAGTTTCGTGATAAAATCCCCAAGTAACCCCGGGGGCGGTTCGTCCTCGCCTGGCGGATTATCACCATGGATCCTGGGCACGTTATTTGCTGGAGCAATCGGAGTTGCGGCCGCAGTTTCAGTGTTGATCGTTAGACGCCGAAAGAGGAGCAATCAAAACGCAACAAAGTCCGTAGCCTCCGCCTGAAGAGACAGTGAAGACGTGATTTGGCTAGCTCTGCATTCCGAACTGCACTACTTGAGCCGTGACTCGAATATGTCGAAAGGTTGTCATTTCATACCTAAGGTCACCTCTCGGCCCCGCGTGAACTTAGTTTGCTCTGACAGCTGCCGACGCTATCTTTATTTCAGCGGAAGCCCTTGAACACTAGCGTCCCGAATCAAGAAGAGTTCATCGGATGCGAGTTTTTCTAGTTATTCTTTACTGCTGCCTGGCAGTGGGACCCTTCCCTCTCACCAAAATCGGGCAGGTATTCGGTAGCTCCTCTCAACTGCCGTTCGACCCTTCCAAACCCTACGCCCTCGTCGTCGGCGACTACGGCACCCTCTTCATCTTCGACGGACACCAACTTTTCCCATTTCACACCCCTACAAACTTCAACCTCACTGAGGTAAGATGGAGGCACGATGGAGCCTATGCTCTGGCAGTAGGGAAAAACAACACCCTCCTGAAGATCACACTCTCCAATGGCGCCGTTTCGGTCCAGGCTATCCCGACCCCTTTCTTGTCCAATAGCACCACCTTACAGAGTATTACCTGGAAAGCTGACGATTCGTCCGCACTAATCACAGGTCCGTGGGGAAAATACGTCCTTTATGACGGCCAGCTAGCTACCTTCATTTCATCTCCCATTAGTGATAGGTCAATTGACGCGTCGGCTTGGGATCCTACAACCAACATGGCCCTACTTGCTGGAAACAACGATACCATCGCAGAATTCGACGGAACCAATACCAATACCAGTATCGCTCCGCCTTCGACCAACTGTACGCGCGATAACACCTGCGTGTACCACAGTGTGAGATGGAGCCCTTCCGGGTCCTACGCGTTAATCGGTGGCGACAACTCAACACTGTACAAGTATCAGCAAGGATCACTCACGAAACAGAATACCGCTGTGTTGTTCGAAGTCTATCCCCACCGGATCTTCTCCATTTCCTTCAACCCGGATGGTGGAATCGGCCTGATAGCAGGTGCGCTCGGGTTGACAGTCATTGCCACGGAGACCAAGTGCGACTATAATATTTTCAGTAATGCCAACACCGTATGTTTGAACTACAAACGGATCCAATTGTACACAGCTTTTAACGGGACTCTGATTGATCTCCACAGAATAGGAGACTTCTTCGACGCTGGGTGGATGCCAGGAACCCAAAACGCTTATGCGGTAGGTCCTGCATTGGTGACACCTTGCCCGCTGGATAAGGGGTGTACGAGGTTGGGCTGGACCGTCGCTCGAATCACGAGTTCATACGTGAGTCTGTTGTTGCAAGACACGAGTGCCAGCTATTCCCTGAGAAGCATCGACTGGCAACCTACGATCAGAGCTTCGAATCCGCAGATGTTCACATGGTATCTATTGGGCTGGGGCAGCATTGGTTTCACTGCAACCATAATAGTGGTAAAACGCAAGACATTGAGAGAATGGCTAGGAAAATCGGCCAGATCGACTACCGTTGGCCCTGCCATCAATCCTGTTTCCCGCGGCCCTGACAAGCAAGAAGAGTACTCCTGAACACGGCACATCTCAGGTCTTCAGCTCCTCTTGCCGCTCTTAGAATCGTCTGCCATAGTTTTTCCATGATTCCTTTTTTGCGTGAGAGTGGTCACGGTGGCTAATAGTCCGGCCACTCCGGTGATTGAAAGCCAGAAAACTGGCGTTCCAAGAAACGCGGATCCTGTTGACGGGCTGCACTGACACTGTGGTGGTTGTGATTGTGGTGTCGGCGGACTCGCTGGCTGAAAACTCAACAATTCTCCCCAAGTGTCCAGCACACCGCAGCAAGACCCTTCGCCCGCCTCCCACCAGAGCCAGCCCATGCTCTCGGACTGCATCAGGTTTGTGAGATACTGGATGAAATGTAATGTGGTGATCGAATAGCTGGCATCGTCCGTTCCAACAGCATCGGGCGGATTAACACAGACATTATTGCAACTGTAGTAGACAGCCCCGCCCTCCGTGTCCAGTATCGGCATGTGATACTTGCCACTTGCCTGGAGCATTCCTTGGTTGTAGACGTTGGCGACGCACTCGGCTGTACCGTTGCCCCAAGGGTTCGCACTACTAGAACTGCAGACCCCATAGGTGCTGGAGATGCTTTGCCAAAGGTCGTAGAAGAGATACGGATGAATCGACAGAAAAGTCTGGTTTAACGGATCAGTAACCTTCGGATAACAGTTCACAAGAGACAGAGGGTCAAAATTGCAGCCGTCGTTGCTTATCGTGTTCTCGACTGCAATCCAGTGTTTGTCTCCGAGACCCCTCGCAAGAGTGATCCACGCTTGATACGCCGAGGATAGAACAGCCACGGAGCCTGCGGGCTCGTTGATCGGTTCCCAGACAATTCTGTCATAACGCCAGTCAACGGATAAAACGCTGTTCCAGAACAACAACCACTGCGCTTGACAGGTGCTGTCAACGAGATCTGCATAGCTGTGATAGTCAAGAATCACCCACAAGCCGTATTGCTGAGCAAGGTGTATGGTTTGATTGAACCAGTCCGGGCTCCAAGAACCGAGCTCGCCAGAGGAGCAATGCGTAACGCTACCGCTAAAGCCTATCCTCACTCCGTTATATCCGGACTGATTTAGCCGTGACAATGTGGGCTGTAACTGACCGTTCTCGGCCTCATCCAACGTAACGCCACCCCAGCCTTGAATTATCGGTTGGGCCACACTCAGGCCAAGAGTCGTCTTTACGATAGGACCGAGTGAAACGATCGAAACCACCTGTCTCGCTAGACCTGATGACATACTCTGGTCGATCACTTGAGTAGGTACGGAAGAACGGGGTATGGCAACGCTGAGGAGGAATAGAAAACAAAGTAGAAAGACTGCATTACTACGGCTCAACAAAGACATGTTGACTCGCTGCGTTTAGATAGACCTGGTCAGGTCCGCGCCTTCTTGTAAAT
>Ga0209808_1001588_pt1 | contig 11737 bp, 9 predicted proteins | sample GraSoiAngelo_157_FD_186171 | JGI IMG/M metagenome (GOLD analysis project Ga0209808, IMG submission 186171) | Grasslands soil microbial communities from the Angelo Coastal Reserve, California, USA - 14_1009_16_20cm (SPAdes) (version 2) | ecosystem: Environmental > Terrestrial > Soil > Grasslands ...
ATCGTGCTTGAGCGCCACCGTCACCGCTTCGAGTTCAACAACGCGTACCGCGAGCTGCTGCAAAGCCGTGGCATGCGCTTCACGGGCCTCTCGCCGGACGGACGGCTCGTCGAGATCGCGGAGATCCCCGACCACCCGTTCTATCTCGGGACGCAATACCACCCGGAGTTCAAGTCACGTCCCAACCGGCCCCACCCGCTGTTTGTTTCGTTCATCGAGGCCGCGATATCGTTCGCGCGCTCGAACGGGCGTGCCACCGAATCGGCACCCCGACTGCAGGAGCTGCCGACGACATGAAGCTCTTTCTCGACACAGCGATCTACGAAGAGATCCAGCAGGGAGTGACCTGGGGAGTCATTGATGGCGTGACCACGAACCCGACGCTTATTGCGAAGGCCGGCCACGACCACGAGGAGCAGGTCAAACGAATCTGCCAGATCATCGGCAACGTTTCGGCGGAGGTCGTATCCGAGAAGACCGAGGACATGATCGTCGAAGGCCGACGGATCGCGGCATGGCACAAGAACGTCATCGTCAAGGTCCCCCTCACGCCAGAAGGTCTCGCCGCCGGAAAGATCCTGGCTGGCGAGGGCACCCGGATTAACGTGACCCTTTGCTTCTCGGTCAATCAGGCGCTCCTCGCGGCCGCGATCGGTGCGTACATCGTCAGCCCCTTCGCGGGACGGCTCGACGACATCAATGAAGACGGCATGCGCGTCGTCGCCGACATCGTTGCCGCGTACCGGCAGCAGGAGATCAAGACAAAGGTGCTCGCGGCATCGATCCGCAACCCGATGCATGTGACTCAAGCTGCCCTCGCCGGCGCAGACATCGCGACGATGCCGTTCGGGGTGCTGAAGATGCTGTTCCTGCATCCGCTCACCGAGGCCGGACAGAAGAAATTCCTCGAGGACTACCGGAAGACGCAGGAAGCCAAACCGATGCCGACCGTGCGACCGGAGGCCGCGGCCAAGCGCTAGCGGCGGGGCGCTTCGACGAGCAGCATGTCGCGGAGGTCGGCGTTCGCGACGCCACAGAGGTCGAGCACGCAGAGAGTCAAGGCTGCGACGTCTGACTCCGCGCGTCCCGTCTTGATGACCTGATCGGTCGCATAGATCGTCTCGTACGCGTGAACCACGTCCGCGCGGGTGACGCGGCGGGCAAAGGCGGTGGCGCGCTGGATCGCGTAGGGACTCGAGCGAATTGCCTTGGCCATCCGCTCGGCGTCGGCGCTCGAGCGCATCGCCGAAGCGAACAGAAGCACTCGAAACTGCCAGAGCAGCAGCGCGAGGATCTGCTGGACCGCATTGCCGTCGGCGAGAAGCCGGTCGAGCGTGGCGACAGCGGTACGAGCGTCTTTGCGAACGACCGCCTGGGTCAGTTCGAACACGTCCGCCTCGATCGCGCCGCTCACGAGGGTCCGCACGTCTTGTGCGGTCACGGTCGCCCGGCTCGCGTAGGCCCCGAGCTTCTTGATCTCCTGCTCGATGCGCTCCGTGTCGCCGCCCACGGCCGAAGCGAGCGTGCCGACCGCGTCTGGCTCCAGCTTGACTCCGTGGAGGCGCGCGCGAGCCGAGATCCAACCCGGCACGTCTACCGGCCCCAGCCGCTCGATCCGTTCGACGGACCCGCCGGCCGCCTCCACGGCCTCGAGCAGATTCGCGGCAGGCGCGTTGGGCGCTCTCGTACGCTGACTTCCCCGTCGCGCCCGCCCGGCCGCCAGGCGCTCGACGGAAACGAGGACGAGCGCAGCTTCGCGCGGGAACGATGCGATCAGGTCGAGGTCCTTAAGGGCTTCGGCGTGGTCAACGATTACGACGCGCGGCTCGTCGAGGACATCGAACAGGCCCTGCGCCTGGCCCGACAGCATGATCGCGCCGGCTGTGTCGATGCGGGCGTCATGACGGGTGATCCCGAGCAGAGTCCCAAGCCGAGGCTCGGCCAGCGTGGAGAGATCGGTCGATCGGGCGGGCGCACCTGAAAGGAGCGCCGCCGTGAGCTCACCCAGCCGGAGGCGCGTGCGGAAGGAATCCTCCCCGTGGAGGAGGAAGACCATTCGCGTGGGTACGGACGACGAGCTGGGCGTTGTCACTCTGATCGAGCTCCACCGTGCCGTCGCGGTCGGTGCGGTATGTGGGTACGCGGCCGAGCGCCGCGAGCGTCTCGGCGGTGGGATGACCATACCGGTTCTGAGCGCCAACCGAGATCACCGCAGCGCTCGGCCGGATCGCATCGACTAATGGGACCGCGTACGCGCTTGCGGCGCCGTGGTGCGGCGGTACGTATACGCGCGCGGGGAGCGACGTCGGATTCAATAGAAGGTCGGCCTGGGCCTGCTCGGTGGCGTCACCCATGAAGAGCATGGAAAACGCGCCGCGCTCCAGGCGCAGCACGAGCGATGGAACATCGACGCGCGGGTCGCGGTTGGGCGCGAGGATCGCGAGCGTGGCATCGCCGATGTGTATCCGCATCCCGGCAGCGACGGCACGCCGCGGTACGTGCGCGCGCCGGATGCGGTCGTTCCAAGCGGTGGCGACCGCACCAGGGTTCAAGCCAACCGGTTCGATCGCGAGACCCACCTCGTACCGTTCGAGCACGCCAATAAGACCGTCGGCATGATCGGCGTGCGCGTGCGTGAGCGCGACCACGTCGATCCGGCGTGTCCATGGTGGCAAGCTGGCGCCGAGCTCGGCGAGAAGCCGCGATGGGTCCGGCCCACCGTCGATGAGGACCGTCCGACCATCGAACTCGACGAGGAACGCATCGCCCTGCCCGATATCCAGCGCACGCACGCGGATCCCGGATGGCGGTGGCCACAGAAGCGCGGCCCCGCCTGCTACAAGGACGACGAGTCCAACACCGGCGGCCGCCGCGAGCGCCACACGCGCGAGCCGAGGTCGCACTCCCAGACGGACGCTCGCGCGACGCGGGAGTCGAACCTTACCGCCGATGGCTCGCGCGACCCGCGAGGCAGCTACCGGGCCGAAAAAGAGAAACAGTCCGACCGCCACGCCGTAGGCGAGTCCGGCGACCGGACCATCCGGAACGGCCAGCGACGCAAGGGGCAAGCTCGCGGAGGTCTCGACGACCAGCCGCAAAAGGAACGCGAGCATGTACGCGAGGAGAGCCGGCAGCTGCGCGAGCTCGGATGACACCGTGCCGAGCCCCGCGGTGGCAGCCCCGGCCAACATGAGGGGCGGAAATAGCGGTACGGCCAAGAGGTTCGCGAGCGGCGAGACCAGCGACACCCGACCGAACACCGCGGCGATGATCGGAATGGTGGGCAGGGTGGCCGCGAGCGTGGTGGCGAGGCCCTGGCGTATCGCCGCTGGCAGAAGCGCGAGCCGTTCTGAGATCGGATCTCCGAGGTACAGCAGGCCACCGGTCGCGGTCGCTGACAGAAGGAACCCGACGTCGCCGACCGCGGATGCGTCGATGCCGACCATCGTGGCCACCGCCAGCGCGAGCGCATTGTCGGTAGCCGGACGCCGCCCGAACGCCAGACCGAGCGACGCGACCACCGCCATCACCGCCGCGCGCGCCACGCTGGGTGCGAGCCCTACGAGGATGCTGTACACGAGCACGCACGCGACCGTCATCGCCGCGGTGATCGCCGGACGAACGCGGCCACGCGCGATCAGCGCGACCGCCGTTGCGACGAGCGTCATGTTGAAGCCGGATATGGCGAGCAGATGGGACGTGCCGCTGCGGGCGAAGGCACTGGCGAGGTCGGCGTCGACACCGGCACGCTCGCCGAGGACGATCCCCCGAACGATGCCGCCCTCGGGCTCAGGAATGAGACGGCGAAGCGGCTCGGCGAGAGCCTCGCGAAGCCCATCGAGTGGACCGGCGTGACGTAGATCGAACCCGGGAAGAGGTCCGAGGAGCGTCGTTACGCCGGAGATCGAGGCGACGAGCGCGGCCGCACACCAGCACAGCCGGCGCGCGCGATCGGCGCTTGCGACCGCCAGCGTCGCGAAGAGGAGCGCGAGGGCCAGCGCAAGCGCGACCCCGAGAAGCGGCGCCATCTGGACCGCGAGCGCAATAACCACCGCGCCCGCTGCCGCAGGAAGAAGTGGAGCCCGGAGGATCGCTGTCACCGGACCGCGACCATGTCCTTTATGTCAGTGAAGACGCGTGCCGTCACGAGACCTCGTGTCTGCAACTCCTCGACTCGTGCAAAGGGATGGCTGCCGCGCGAGCGGACGATCCGCGCGGCGGTCGTCGGCCCGATGCCAGGCAGCGCTTCGAGCTCGGCGGCGGTCGCGTGGTTCACATCGATCTTGAGCTGCGCATCGCTCCCAGCGCTCCCCGAAGGGACCGTCTCACCCGGGCGCGGTACGTAGATGCGCTGGCCGTCGTGGATCGGCGCCGCCTTGTTGAGCGCGTCGAGGTCGGCTTCGCCGGTCATCCCACCGGCCGCGAGCAGGGCATCCACCGTCCGCGAGCCCACCGAAAGCCGGTAGACGCCGGGATGGGCTACCGCGCCCGTGACGTCCACGACGATCGGGGGCTCGGGCGAGCGGGTCGGCGCAGGCGTCTCGTCGACGATCGCCACCGCTTGGCTGTCGCCGCTATGAAAGCGCGCGACGGTGAGAAGGCCGACTGCCAGAACGGCGATCGCGAGGAGGACGAGGATTGGTCTGCGCACATCCGCAGGGTGAGCCGCACGAGTCGTCGTGCATAGGCCTGCGACGCATCAGTGCTGTCGTCATTTCTGACGACAGCCCGTCGTCAATTCGTGCGACGGCCCTGTTGCTGTTGCTGCATCTGAACGATCGCGACGGGTAGTCCCCCGATGGAGCTGCCGTCGACCTCGAGGTCGAACTTGTGCGTCCCGTAGCTGGTAAAGCTCATGTTGTTCAGCTCGACGATGACGTTGACGTCCTGTCCGGCGACGGCGTGCACCGAGATCTCGGGCGGATTCGGCATCGCCTGCTGTCCGTCCGGCCGCAACAGACGCACCTTGACGGTGTGTGCGCCGACCTCGAGCCCGAGGATCGCCACGACGAACATCCGCGGATGCTGCGCCGGCAGGCCGCTGACCGAAATATTGCGGAAGATACCCATCAGGCTGACCTTCCCGTCCTGTCCGACGAGGGCGTGATCGCACAAGGCGGCGAGCCGGATCTCCGCGGTCACGAGCGCCGCCGCGTGACCAGGTTCACCAGGCGGTCGGCGACGAAAATCGGCCGTTCGACCTCGCGACCATCGAGCGCCGCTTTCACCTTCGGGCTAGCGAGCGCGAGCCTAATCGCGTCGGGCTCGGGAATCCCTGCCGCCGCGGTCACCCGGTCGCGCACCTTACCGTCTATCTGGATGACTAGGGTGATCTCCTTCGCGGCCGCCATCGCGGGATCAAACGCCGGCCAGGCCTGGCTGTGCACCGAGCCGCGACCGCCGCGCCGCTCCCAGAGCTCCTCGGTCATGTAAGGCGCGAACGGGGCCAGCAGCAGGAGCAGGGTCGCCACGCCCTCGTCGCGACTCGGACCGCTAGCGCGCTGCAGGGCGTTCGAGAGCTCCATCATCGCGGCGACTGCAGTATTGAACGAGTACGTCTGCAGATCCTCCGTGAGCTTAGCGATGGTGCGGTGGACGGCCCGGTCGACGTCCGCGTCTCGAGGCCCCGTGGGCGCGGCCTCCGACTGAGCCAGTTCCCAGACGCGTCGCAGGAATCGATGCACGCCCTCGATGCCGGAGGCGTCCCAGTCGGCGCCGTCGACCCATGGCCCCATGAACATCATGAAGAGGCGGAGCGTGTCGGCGCCGTATTTTTCGATGTACGCGTCAGGGGTCTCCACGTTCCCGCGCGACTTCGACATCTTCCGGCCCTTGAAGACGATGTTTCCCTGGTACCGGAAGCGCAGCGCGGGTTCGTCGAACCAGATCTCGCCCAGATCGCGGAGCGCCTTCGCCATGAAGCGCATGTAAAGCAGATGCAGGATCGCGTGCTCGACGCCTCCGGTGTATTGCCGGACCGGCAGCCACTTCTTCCCGATGTCCTTGTTCATGAACGCCTTGTCGTACTTGGGATCCACGTAGCGGTACATGTACCAGGAGGAGTCGACGAACGTGTCCATCGTGTCGGTATCGCGGCGGGCTGGCCCGCCGCATTTTGGGCACGTGGTATTGACGAACGACGCCACGTGACTCAGCGGCGAGCCTCCCCGCCCCGTGAACTCGACGTCACGAGGCAGCACGACCGGGAGCTGCTCGTAGGGCACCGGTACTACCCCGCAGCGCTCGCAGTGCACGATTGGGATCGGTGTGCCCCAATAGCGCTGGCGTGAGATGAGCCAGTCGCGCAGGCGATAGATGACTGAGGGGGCTCCAATGCCGCGCTTCTTCGCTTCCTCCGCGACCTTTCTCTTGCCTTCTTCACTCGGCATTCCCGTGAACGGCCCGCTCCGGACCATGCTCCCCTCCCCGATGTAGGGCGCGTCCAGGCGGTCATGCTCCTTGCCATCGGGTGAGATCACTTCGCGGACCCCGAGGCGATATTTCTTGGCGAACGCGAAGTCACGCTCGTCGTGGCCGGGGACGGCCATGATCGCGCCTGTCCCGTAGGTCGACAGGACGTAGTCGGCGATCCAGATCGGAATGCGCTCTCCGGTGAAGACGTTCCGCGCGAATGCTCCCGTGTCGACACCGGTCTTCTCGCGTTCCGCGGAGGTGCGCTCGATCTCGGCCATGTTGCGCGCGGTCTCGACATACCGTTCCACCTCGGAACGTTTGGCCGGCGCGGTGATCTTGGCGACGAGCGGGTGCTCCGGCGCGAGGACCATGAACGTCGCGCCGTAGATCGTGTCGGGACGGGTCGTGAAAAAACGGATCTCCTCACCGGCGTGGCCTTCGACCGGGAATGCGAGCTCCGCACCCTCCGAGCGGCCGATCCAGTTCGTCTGCAGCACACGGACGCGGTCGGGCCAGTCCAGGCCCTCAAACTTCAGCAGCTCCTCCGCGTACTGGGTGATCCGGTAGAACCACTGCGTCATCTGCCGCTTCACGACGACCGTGTCGCAGCGCTCGCATCTTCCGTTGATGACTTGCTCGTTCGCCAGCACCGTTTCGTCGCGCGGGCACCAGTTGACCGGCGCGTCGGCCCGGTAGGCGAGCCCTTTCTCGTAGAACTTGAGGAACATCCACTGGTTCCAGCGGTAGTACTCGGGGTAGCAGGTCACGACCTCGCGGCGCCAGTCGATCGCGGCGCCCATTCGGTTGAATTGCTCGCGCATATGCGCCATGTTCTTTTCTGTCCATACCGCCGGGTGAATCTTTCTGTCGATGGCCGCGTTTTCGGCGTTGATCCCGAACGCGTCAAATCCCATTGGAAAAAGAACGTTGTGGCCGCGCATACGCAGGAAACGGGCGGCCGCATCCGGCGGCGCGAACGCGTACCAGTGCCCCACGTGGATGTCGCCCGACGGGTACGGGAACATCGTCAGGAAGTAAAAGTTCGGCTTGTCCGAATCGTCCGGAGTGTTGTGGAGGCCCGACGAGGCCCAGCGCTCGCGCCACTTCTCTTCGATGGCCGCGGGCGTGTAGCGATCGATCTTCTTTTCCACTTCGCTCGTCAACTCGACCTCCTTTCAGCAAAACAAAAAGGTCTTCCATCCCAAGGGGACGAAAGACCTCCGTGGTACCACCCCAATTGAGAGCCGGTGTCCTAGTGGAGCTGGCGGGATTCGAACCCGCGACCCCCACACTGCCAGTGTGATGCGCTCCCACTGCGCCACAGCCCCGATGCTCTCCGCTCGAGCACGCTGATAACGGGCGTGACCCCGGCGAGGGCTAGCCGCCAAGCGGTTCGCTCCCGCGGCTCCCGGGCGAGTTCCGCGCTCCTGCGACGCCGGCTCGCACCTGCCGCCGGCTCTCTTTTGTGTCGAGGGATTCGCGTACTGCTCCCGTTCGTTGCCGTTCGCGCAAAAGTATACGGACTAGGGCCCCTCGGGCTCGCGGCGCATGGAGACCGACTGCAACACGCCGAGCGCGAAGCAGATCGAAACGAGCGAGCTGCCGCCGTGCGAGATGAACGGAAGAGGGATGCCGGTCACCGGCATGAGCGAGATGGCCATCCCGACGTTCACCAGGATCTGAAAGAGAAGCATGGTCGCCACCCCGCCGCCGATCAGCATCCCGAACGGGTCCTTCGCGCGGAAGGCGACCCGGAGCGCGGCGACGAGCAGCACGATGTAGAGCGCGAAGAGGATCACGGCACCCGCGAAGCCCAGGTCCTCGGCGAGGCCGGAGAACACGAAATCTGATTCGGCGATCGGCAAGTAGCCGAGCGGCGACTGCGTCCCGGCGGTGAGTCCTTTGCCCGTGACACCTCCCGAGCCGACGGCGATAAGTGACTGGATGATGTTCCAGCCCGCGCCCTGCGGATCGGAATAGGGGTCGAGGAACGCGGAGAGACGGGCGCGCTGGTAGTCCTTCAGGAGAGCCCACACCAGGGGGAACGACGCCGTGGCGATTGCGACGAGCGCCACGAGCTGCCAGATCCGCGCACCGGCGAGGAAGGCGATGCCGAAGAAGATGGCGATAAACACAAGGCTCGTGCCGAGGTCCGGCTGCCGGTAGACGAGCAGCACGGCGGGGGCGAGCAAGGCGAGGCCGAGCAACATCGTGAGCGGCGACCCGATCGATGCGCGCCGGTCGGCAAAGAACTTCGCGAGCACGATGATCATCAGGACCTTCGCTACCTCGCTGAACTGGAACGAGAGGCCTCCGATGTTGACCGAGCGTTGCGCGCCGAGGCTGGAGCTGCCGATCGCGAGCACCACCGAGAGGAGGCCCAGGGTGAAGACGTACAACAGCGGAGCGAACGCGCCGAGCCAGGCGTAGTCGAAGAGCGCGATCGCGGCCATCGCGGCCATGCCGACCGCAGCCCAGATGGCGCCGCGGACCACGAACTGCATCGGATCGCCCGTGAACGTGCGCGTTTCGGCGGTCGTCGAGTACGTCATCACGAGGCCGTAGCCGATGAGCAGCACGGTCACGATGAGCAGGATCGGATCGATCTGGATCCAGCGGCGCGGAGCCGGCCGGTCATGCAGCGGCGTCGCGGGACGCGGGAGGGTCATGGCTCGGACGCTCATTTTTTTGGCACGAGGTATTGCTCGAGGATCCGCTGTGTCATCCCGACGGCCGGGTTCAGGCAGAGCTCGCAGAGCGATTTCGAAGAGTCGTACGTGAAGATCGCCATCGCGATCTGCGCGGTGGGGTCCGTGTTATCGGCCTGCGGGACGAACGACACGAACCAGTTGTGGAACCCAAGTTTGTTGCGACCGGCGCTGTCCTTGCCTGCCGAGGCGCCGAATTCGGCCGTGCCGGTCTTGCCGGCGATCGGGATCTTCAGATTCGGCATGTACGCGTGACCGATCGTCACCACGCGGCGCGCCGCCTCGCGAATCAGGCGGAGGTTTTCCTCAGTCATGTCGAGCTTCTGTGAAGTCCACTGAGGAATCGCGATGCTCTTGCCTGCCGCGTCGGTCACCTGCTTGAGAAGATGCGGCTGCCAGAGCGTGCCACCGTTCGCGACAGAGGCGTACGCGTTCAGTAGCTGCAGAGGGGTGACGGCGACGAAGCCCTGGCCGATCGCCTCCTGGTACGTGTTGCCAATGGTCCATGGCTCATCGAAGGTCGCGAGCTTCCACTGCGGGTCGGGCATGATCCCACCATCCTCGTTCGGAAGGTCGATGCCGGTCGGCGATCCGAAACCGAGCATGCGGGCGTACTTGGCGATCGCGTCTGGCCCGACCCCGCGAACGTTGGGCGCGAACGGCGTCCCCCCGGCCAATGTGTAGAAGTAGATGTCGCTCGAGTGGGCGAACCCGTGGACGAAGTCCAAAGAACCGTGCTGGCGCCAGTCGTAGAAGGTCGTGCCCGAAACGCTGAACGAGCTTGCGGAGACGTTGACCACGGTCTCCCTCGTCGCCGTGCCCGCGGAGAGCGCCGACAGCCCGGTGACCATCTTGAAGGTCGAGCCCGCCGGGTAGCGGTCGCCAATGGCCTTATTGACGAGCGGATGGCGATCGTCTGCGTTCAGAGCGGCCAGCTCCGCGGTGCTGATGCCGCGCGCGAACATGTTGTTGTCGTAGCCGGGGATGGAGACCATCGCGAGGATCTCGCCATTTTGTGGATTCATGGCGACGCCGACGGCTTGGGTGAATTTGTCCTCGTCGACGCCCTTACGGAGCTCGGCATCGAGAAGTTTCTGCAGACGGTCGTCGATGGTGAGCGAGACGGTGCTGCCAACGGTCGCCCGCTGCAGGGCGAGGGTCTTGATCTCCCGCTGGGCAGCGTCCCGCTCGATCTCACGCCAGCCGTACGTTCCCCGGAGATACTGCTCGTAGACGTCCTCGATCCCGGTGCGTCCGACGTCGTCGTCGGCGAGATAGCCGCTGTCTTTGAGCTTCGTCAGCTCCTGTTCGGTGATCGGGCCCGTGTACCCGATCACAGGCGCGTAGAGGGTCCCATCGACGTAGAAGCGAATGCTCTCGGGGTCGACCCGCACGCCCGGGAAGAGCTCGGCGCGCTCCGTGACCGCCAGGGCGATCTCGCGAGGCACCGGGGTCTTCGAGATTCGTACCGGCTCGTACGGATTGCGGATCCGTTGTGCGCGGATGACATCGGCGATCGCATCGCTCGGGAGGTCGAGAAGCGACGCGAGCCGCTGCGAAAGCTCGTCTTCGCGCGTGCGCGAAAGGTCGACGGGGATGACGCTGATCGCAAATCCCGGGATGTTCCGCGCCAGGACGTACCCGTTCCGGTCGACGATCCCGCCGCGCTCGGCCGGCACCGGCAGCCGCACGATGCGGTTCTGCTCGGACAACTGGTGGTAGTAGTCACCGCGGACCATCTCGAGGTCGTAGAGCCGGGCCGTCAGGGCCGAGAAGATCACGACAATGGCGACGCCGAATGCGATGAAGCGCCGTATGGATACGAACGACCGCCCCTCTTGTCTCACCAGACTCCTAACGCCCCCTGCTTCTCGGTGGCGCGGCGCAGAAGTCGCGCAACGGGATATATCGCGAGCGCCAGCAGGCCGGTGTAGATCGCGCTCGCCACGGCAGTACCCGCCGCGAGGGGTGCCGAGGAGATGCCAGCCCCGGTGACCGCGAGGATGCCGACGTAGATGATCCCCGCGGCCAGAGCGGCCAGTCCTACGAGGACGGCCGCGGGAAGGATCGGTGTGGAACGTCCGCGAACCCCCTCGCGGAGCCCCACGGCGGCCACGGGCGGTAGCGACGCGAGCGCGAACGCGCCAAGGGGTCCTCCCGAAATCAGGTCCGAAACAAGTCCACCGATAAAAGCCCACCACACTCCCTCGCGGGCGCCGGCCGCGATCGACCAGGAGGCAGCTACCAATATCGGTAGCGAGGGCCGGGCACTCCCGACCGCGATCAGCGGCGCGACCGTCCCCTGAAGGAGGGCGGCGGCGAGCGGGATCAGGACTCCGAGAACAAAACGCATCGTTCCCCCCTCGCGGGACCATGTGGCCGTAGACACGCCTTCGTTCGCTGTCTGCTCAGGACTGCGCGCGCCGGTCCAGCACGCGGGCCGGCGTTGTCGGCGTGGCACGCGGAACCTCGAGCTCCTGTTCGAGCTGTGGGAAGGGGTCCTCGTCCCGAAGCTTTGCGCCGACGTAGATCAGGACGAGCCGGAGCGTCGCGGCGACCGGCACCGCGATGAGGACGCCGAGCAGTCCGTACAAAGCGCCACCGGTTAAGAGCGA
>Ga0209808_1001600_pt1 | contig 11695 bp, 10 predicted proteins | sample GraSoiAngelo_157_FD_186171 | JGI IMG/M metagenome (GOLD analysis project Ga0209808, IMG submission 186171) | Grasslands soil microbial communities from the Angelo Coastal Reserve, California, USA - 14_1009_16_20cm (SPAdes) (version 2) | ecosystem: Environmental > Terrestrial > Soil > Grasslands ...
TGAGGGTAGTGGTGACCTGCCCCACCACAGCGAGCAGGAGGGCGAGCAGCAAGGCGCGGCGCCGGCCGGAGTACGCGCTGGCCGAATCGATCACGCTCGCGGCGAAGCGACGGGCCCGCCCGCCGGGCACGAGACGGAGGAGCCCGCGGAACCAGCCGGGCTTGAGGAGGATGAGCACGGCGAAGAGGGTGGCTCCCGCGAGCGGCAGCTTCATGGCGGCCACCAGCTCGCCGAACGACTGGCCGCGCGTGATGCGTGCGGCGAACGGCATGAAGAGGAGGATGACGGTGAACAGCCCGACCAGCCCCAGGACCCGCTCGACGCCGAGGACGGTCGTGCACTCGACCGGCCGGCGCGTCAAGCGGATGGTGTCGTACAGGCGCCAGGCGTCGAGGCCCATCGTGCTCGGCGTGACGATGCCGAAGTAGCGGCCGATGAAGTACGTGTTCGCGAGGTAGCCGAAGCCGAGGTCGATCCCCTGGCCTCTCAGCAGGATCTGCCAGCGCCACACGTTGGCGAAGATACCGACCAGCTTGATCGCCATCGCGGCCAGGAACCAGGGCAGGAAGACGCGCCAGGTGAGGCCACGGATCTCCGCCCACAGCTCCGACATCTCCGCGGGCACGAGCTGGAAGCCCTGGATGCGGAAGTAGGCCTCGGGCGGCGCCTCGGCGAGCGGCACCTGAACGAACGAGCCCCCCGGCGTACGAGCGTACACCGTGGTGAGCCCGCCCTCGCTGCAGTGCCGGAGCGGCTTGAAGCGGCGGACGGAGCCGTCCTCCAGCTCGACGAACACGGCACCCTCCACGGCCGCCAGGCACACCTTCTCGATCGGCACCGGCAGGCGCGGGGGCGGGAGCGACGTGCCGCGCAGCCGGACCCGCAGCCGGCCGAGCAGGCTCGGGAAGGCCGGGTTCGCCGCCTCGAACGCTCCGGGCTCACGCAGCCGGGCGGTCCGGACCGCCCGGTACCCGCCGCCGAACTCGAGGAAGATGCCGACGAAGATCGCGAGCGTGACGCCGAACTTGGCGAGCAGAGCGAGAGTTCCCTTCATGTCGCGGACCGGCCGTGCGGCGCGCCGTATATCGCACAGCTCCTCCCGGCGGCCAAATCGCGAGCCGGCTCTCTGGCAGCGCTTCGGGACCCGTGATACACGCCCCGGCCAGAAGGGGGGTGAACTGTGGTGAAGCGAACTGGGCTAACGCTGGTTTCTCTGCTGGCGGCCGCTGTCCTCGTCGGATCCCCGGCGCTGGCAGCGCGCAAGGGAGCGCATCACGCTACGGTGTCGTGCGCGAAGATCAAGGAAGCGATGGCGGCCGGCAAGACCGCTGAGGACGTCGAGAAGGAGATGAAGGTCTCGGGCGCGACCGTGAAGCGCTGTACGGCGGCGCCGGCGAAGAGCGGCGGCAAGAAGGCGCCGGCGAAGAACCCGAGCTGATCGCTCGAGCGTCCGGCTAGAACGAGAACGGCGGAGGGGCTCTCACGAGCCCTCTCCGCCGTCTGCTCTCTCGGGCGCCGAAGCGCGCGCCCGCTCAGGCGTCGAAGTAGAGCGCGAACTCGTAGGGATGCGGCCGCAGCCGGATGGCGCTCACCTCGTTCGCCATCTTCCACTCGATCCACGTCTCGACGACGTCCTCGGTGAAGACGTCGCCCTTGAGCAGGAAGTCGTGGTCGCGCTTCAAGGCGTCGAGCGCCTCGTCGAGCGAGCCGGGCATCTTGGGGACGTCCCTCAGCTCCTCGGGCGTGAGGGCATAGATGTCCTTGTCGAGCGGGTCGCCCGGGTTGAGGCGCCGCTCGATGCCGTCGAGTCCGGCCATGAGCATGGCCGAGAAGGCGATGTAGCCGTTGCAGGCCGGATCGGGGAAGCGCACCTCGATGCGCTTCGCCTTGGGTGAGGGCGAGTACATCGGGATGCGGACTCCCGCAGACCGGTTACGGCTCGAGTAGGCGAGGTTGATCGGCGCCTCGAAGCCAGGCACCAGCCGGCGATAGGAGTTGACGGTAGGGCAGGTGAAGGCCGCAAGGGCCGGGGCATGCTTCAGGATGCCACCGATGTAGTGCATGCCGAGCTCGCTCATGCCGCCGTAGCGGTCGCCCGCGAAGAGCGGCTTCTCGCCCTTCCAGATCGACTGGTGGGTGTGCATGCCGCTGCCGTTGTCGGCGAAGATCGGCTTCGGCATGAAGGTCGCCGTCTTGCCATAGCGGCGGGCGACGTTCTTGACGATGTGCTTGTACCACATGAGCGCGTCGCCCATCTTGACCAGCGACAGGAAGCGCAGGTCGATCTCGGCCTGCCCGGCGGTCGCCACCTCGTGGTGGTGCTTCTCCACCCGGTAGCCGAGCTTCTCGAGCTCGCGGACCATCTCGGTGCGGATGTCCTGGAAGGTGTCGGTCGGCTGGACCGGGAAGTAGCCCTCCTTGTAGCGCGGCTTGTAGCCGAGGTTCTTGCTCTGGATGAGCCGGCCGCCACGGTCGTTCAGCGTGTCGACCTCGCGCGCCGTGTTCCACTGCCCCTCGGCCGAGTCGATCAGGTAGAAACCGGTGTGCTGGTTCTGCTCGTAGCGGACCTCGTCGAAGACGAAGAACTCGGGCTCGGGCCCGAAGTAGGCGACGTCGCCGATCCCGGTCGACTTGAGGTACGCCTCGGCCTTGCGCGCGATGTTGCGCGGGTCGCGCGAGTAGTCCTCCTTGGTGAGCGGATCGACGATGTTGCAGATGAGGCTCAGGGTGGGAAGCGCCGTGAACGGATCCATCACCGTGGTGCTCGGATCCGGCACCACGAGCATGTCCGAGGCGTGGATCGGCTGCCAGCCGCGGATCGACGAGCCGTCGAACCCGTTGCCTTCCTCGAACAGCTCCTCGGTCAGCTCACTCGGCGGGATGGTGAAGTGCTGCCAGAGGCCGAGCAGGTCCAGGAACTTCAGGTCCACCGCCTCCACCTTGTTGTCCTTCGCGAACTTGAGCACGTCCTTTGGTGTCTGAATCGCCATACCGAGCCCCTCCTACGAGTTCTCCGTCAAATCGCGTCGCCGCCGCGCTCGCCGGTGCGGATGCGCACGACCTCGTCGATCGGCAACACGAAGATCTTCCCGTCGCCTATGCGGCCGGTTTTGGCCGCCTTCTCGATCGTCTCCACCACGTCCGCGACCTGCTCCTCACGCACGATGATCTCGAGCTTCACCTTGGGGAGGAAGTCGACCACGTACTCTGCGCCCCGGTAGAGCTCGGTGTGTCCCTTCTGCCGGCCGAAGCCCTTCACCTCGCTCACGGTGATGCCCTGCACCCCGATCGCGGAGAGGCTCTCCTTCACCTCGTCGAGCTTGAACGGCTTGATGATCGCCTCGACCTTCTTCATGGTGATTTCCTTCCGTCGGGGCCGCTGCTGCGCGGGCCCCCGTTTACTTCAAGCGCGCGCCGCTTGTAAAGTCGAGTGCACGCCATCGCCGTCAGTCCATCGCGCTGCGCTGCTCGGCCGGTCGTGCGCCGAGGGCCGAGTGGGCGCTGTAGCTGCCGCCGGCGAACACGTACGCGCTCTCGCTGTGCTGCGAGAGGTCGAGCCCGGCGAACTCGTCGTCCTCGCTCACCCGGAGGCCGCCGACCACCACCCCGGTGATGGCGAGGCAGAGGAGCGAGCCCACTACCGCCAGGACGTAGGTGAGCAGCACGGCGACCACCTGGTAGCCGAAGAGGCCCCACTGGCCGGAGATGAGGAGCCCCTCGGAGACCGCGGAGCCGCCGCCTGCCTTGAAGGCCGCGGGGTTCACCTGCGCCGAGGCCCACAGCCCGGTCGCGAGCGCGCCCCAGCTCCCGCCCACGCCGTGCACCCCGACCACGTCGAGCGCGTCGTCGTACCAGCCGAGCACGGTCTTCAGGTTGCACGCACCGTAGCACAGCACGCCCGCGACCGCCCCGATCACGAGCGCCGGCATGGGAGCGACGAAGCCCGAGGCGGGCGTGATCGCCACCAGCCCGGCGACCGCGCCGCTCGCCGCGCCGAGGATGGTCGGCTTCCCGCGCCCGAGCCACTCGGCGAACATCCACGACAGCGACGCCGCCGCGGTGGCGGTGTTGGTGGCGACGAAGGCGCTGGTGGCGAGCGCGTTGGCGGCGAGCGCACTCCCGGCGTTGAAGCCGAACCAGCCGACCCAGAGAAGCGCGGCGCCCGTCAGCACGAAGGGCATGTTGTGCGGCGGCATCGGCTCGGAGCCGTAGCCGAGGCGCTTGCCGAGCACGACCGCGCACACCAGCGCCGAGGTCCCCGAGCTGATGTGCACCACGGTGCCGCCCGCGAAGTCGAGCGCGCCGAACACCGTGCCGAGGAGCCCGCCCTTCCCCCACACCATGTGCGCCAGCGGGTCGTAGACCAGCGTCGCCCACAGGAGCGAGAAGAGGACGAACGCGCTGAACTTCATGCGCTCCGCGAACGCCCCGGTGATGAGCGCCGGCGTGATGATCGCGAACATGCACTGGTAGATCATGAAGGCCTGGTGCGGGATGGTGGGCGCGTAGGCGTTCGGCTCGAGGCCGACACCGCGCAGCCCGATCCACTCGAGCCCACCCATCACGTGGCCGTGATCGGGCCCGAAGGCGAGGCTGTAGCCCCACAGCACCCACTGGATGCTGATCAGGGCGACCATGACGAAGCTCTGCATCAGCAGGCCGAGGACGTTCTTGCTGCGTACCAGCCCGCCGTAGAAGAGCGCGAGCCCGGGCGCCGTCATCATGAGGACGAGCGCCGACGAGGTGAGCATCCACGCGGTGTCGCCCGAATCGACCTTCAGAGCCTCCTCCGCGTGCGCCAGCGAGGCGAGCGCGAGCACGGCCGCGAGCGCGAGCGACGAGCGAACACACCAATACCCGGCGGCGAAGGATCGATGCCTCCTTTCCATAGTCCCCCCTGTGCTATGCGAAGAAGCGGTTGAGCAACGGTGGTGCCACGACCTGCGGCAAGGGGTCAACAGGAAACCGCCGGGTGCGAGCGCGGCGGCCAGAGGTCGGCTGCCCAGTTTCCAGGCGCCGCCTGCTTTTTGTGCAGCGCCAGGGCGAGGTGGGGCCGCGCAGCCGCCGGAAGCGGGAGCGCGACGAAGGCGGTCGTCAGGATTGTCTAGAGCCGGAGTTGACCCCGCTGGCGACCGTCGTGCCGGCGCTGCAGCAGACGGTCCACGAAGAGGCCGATCGCCGTGCCCATGCCGAGCAGCCCCGTCACCGCCCAGAACGTCCACTCGGGTGCCGGATCTGCCGGCGCGGGTCCTCCGACGAAGCGCTCGTCGAAGCGCCGGGCCAGGTCGCGCTCCGCCGCCGAGAGGCGCTCGAGCTCTCGGCGGACGCGCTCGAGATCTGCGGCGCTGGCCGGCTCGGGCCGCTCCGCCAGCGCGTTCACCTCTCGGCTGAGGTCATGCAGCTCGTCGGCGACGTCCCGCGGTGCCGCGCGCGGCGCCTCGGGCGGCTTCGTCTCGGCCCCGGCCAGATGGTCCGCCCACACGTACCCCGTCTTGCCGTCGGGCGCGCGCACCTGCTTCCAGCCGCCGCTCTCGCCCAGCACGTCGAGCGCGGTCCCGGCGGGCAGCTCGCCGAGCAGCTCGCTGGCCGCGCTCGGTCCCCGGCGCAGGTGGGCCCGCTCCTTCGTGGTCGCGGACTCCGCCCGCGCCATCGACACGCCGAGCAGCGCGGCGAGCGCCACGCCGACGAGCGACCGATGTAGCCCCCGCACCTCTGTAGCCCCCGCACCTCGGTTGCCTCTGGCGAGATTGCCTGGCCGAAGAACGATCGGGGTGACTGGATTTGAACCAGCGGCTCCTGCGTCCCGAACGCAGTGCTCTACCAGGCTGAGCTACACCCCGTACAAGGCCGGCCAGCGTGTGCGAGCCCGCTTAACACAGGCGTTGCGGCAAGAAAAGCTCGCCGCCGACGGCTGCGACGTGGCGTTGCGCCGGGACGCATCGTCCCCTGCCACGAGCGGCGAATTCCCCTCGCGCCGCCGCGCGCGCCGTCTGGCACGTCGCTTGCCCTCGAACCGGCTGCGAGCGGCGCCGCAGGGGCGCCAAAGGAGGTGGAGATGCAGCGGATCACGAGAGCGGTGGCAGTGGGGCTCCTCTGCGGGCTCGCGCTGGCCGGGACAGGGCGCGGCGCCGTCGCCGCCGGTGCCGCGCCCGCAGCCGCGGGCGCGCGCGTCGACCTCAACTCGGCGGGTGCGGACGAGCTCGCGAAGCTCCCGGGCATCGGGCCGGCGAAGGCCCGCGCGATCATCGAGTATCGCAGCGAGGCGCCGTTCCAGAAGCCCGAGGACCTGCGCAAGGTGAAGGGCATCGGCGACAAACTCTACGACCGGCTGAAGGACCAGATCAGGGTCGAGCCGGCAGCGACTCCGAAGGGCCGCGGCAGCTGAGCCGCGGCGTGTGGCCGGATCACGGGGGCGGGCCGACAACGAGGGCGGGCGGCCCGTCTCCCCGGCCTTCTCTTCAGCCGCCGCGCAGCGCGCGGATGGTCGCGCCGTAGTCGGGCGACTCGAAGATTGCGGAGCCCGCGACGAGAACGTCGGCGCCCGCGGCGGCTGCCGCGGCGGCGTTGTGCGGCTTGATGCCCCCGTCCACCTCGATGACGAAGCGGGCGCCGGTCTCGCTGCGCAGGCGGCGTGCGGCGGCGAGCTTCTCCAGGGAGCCCTCGACGAAGGGTTGCCCGCCCCAACCGGGGTTGACGCTCATCACCAGCAGGAGGTCGATCCCATCCGCGAACGGACGGATGCGCTCGAGGGGCGTGGGCGGGTTGAGCGCCAGCCCCGGACGCGCGCCGGCCCCGCGGATGGCGGCCAGGGTGGCCGCGACGTCGGTCGAGGCCTCGACATGCACCGTGACGCCGCCGGCGCCGGCACGCACGAACTCCTCGACCTGCTTCTCGGGCGTCTCGATCATCAGGTGGACGTCGAGCGGCAGCTGGGTCGCCCGGCGGATCGCCGCCACCACCAGCGGGCCGATGGTGATGGGCGGCACGAAACGTCCGTCCATGACGTCGACGTGGATCCAGTCGGCGCCGGCCGCGGTGACCGCGCGCACCTCCTCGGCGAGGCGCCCGAAGTCGGCGGAGAGAATGGAGGGCGCGATGGCCGTCACGCGCTCGGTCTAGCGGAGGGCGGCGCGCGAATCCAACCGCAGGCGGGCCGCGAAGAAGCCGTCGAGGCCGTGGCGGTGCGGCAGGGTGCGGAGGTATCCCGCGGGCGCGAGGAGATCGCGCGCCAGCGCGGGCCGCTCGAGCACGAAGGCGGGGTGCGCGCCTTGGAACCACTCGACCACGTCCTCGTTCTCCTCGCGCGCGAGCGTGCAGACCGCGTACACGAGCAGGCCGCCGGGGCGGACGAGCGGGGCAACACCCGCCAGGATCTCCCGCTGGAGCGCGGCGAGGCGCGGGATGTCCTCCGTGCGCCGCCGCCAGCGTAGCTCCGGGTGCCGGCGGAGCGTGCCGAGCCCGCTGCACGGCGCGTCCACCAGCACGGCGTCGAAGGGACGTGCGAAGGGCGGGCGGCGGGCGTCGCCGACCGCGGCCTCGACGCACGCGGCGCCGAGCCGCAGCGCCTCGTCCCGAACGCGGCGGACGCCGCCCGGGCGGCGATCGAGGGCCGCCACGAGCCCGCGCCCCGCGAGCAGCGCGGCCGCCTGCACCGCCTTCCCGCCCGGTGCGGCGCACGCGTCGAGGAGCCGGTCGCCGGGCGCGAGCGCGAGCAGCGTGGTGACGAGCTGCGAGGCCTCGCCCTGGAAGGCGAGCCGCCCGTCGCGCCAGGCGGGGAGCGCGCGCAGGCGCGCGGCGCCCTTCTCGACCACCAGACCGTCGGGCGCCCAGGCGCTCGGGAGCGCGGCCACGCGCGCCGCCGCGAGCTCGGCACGGAGAGCGTCGGGGGTGGTGCGAAGACGGTTGGCACGCACCGCGCTCGGCCCGCGCACGTTGTTCGCCGCGAGGAGACGCGGCAGCTCGTCGCGCCCCAGCTCGGCCGCCCAGCGCTCGACCAGCCAGCGCGGGTGCGACCACTCGATCGCAAGGCGCTCGAGCGGGTCGGCGGCGGGATCGGGCAGCACGAGCCCGGCCGCGCCGGCCACGGCGGCGCGGCGCAGGACCGCGTTCACCAGGCCGGCGGCGCCCGCGCCCCGAGCGGCGCGCGCCAGGCCCACGCTCGCGTCCACCGCGGCGTAGGCCGGGACGCGGTCCAGGAAGAGGAGCTGGTAGAGCCCGAGCCGGAGCGCCGCCCGGACCGGGGGGTCGAGGTCCGCGACCGGCATGCGCACGAGCCCTTTCAGATGGTGGTCGAGGCGGCCTTGCCAGGCGAGGGTCCCGTACACCAGGCGGGTTGCGAGGGCCTGGTCGGCGGCGTGCGCCAGGCGGGCCGCGCGCCTCGGCGCGCGCGCCAACCGGTCGGCGAGCAGCACGTCGGCGAAGGCGTCCGTCGTCTCGACGCGCACGAGCACCTCGTGCGCGACGGTGCGCGCGTCCGTCCCCGCTACCCCGCGCCGAGGCATGTGCCCGGGGCGAGCCGGTGCCCGATCAGGAACTCCGCGGCGGAGAGGCGGCGCCGCCCCTCGAGCTGGACCTCGAGCAGGCGGAGCGCTCCCGTGCCCGCCGCGACCACGAGCCCATCCGGCCCGGCTGCGACCACCTGGCCGGCGGGCCCGGTGCCGGTCGCGAGCGCGGCGCGGTGGACCTTGAGGAGCTTCCCCCCGAGGGTGGTGAACGCCGACGGCGAAGGGGCGAGCGCGCGCACCTGGCGCTCGAGCTCGATCGCCGTGCGGCGCCAGTCGAGGCGACAGTGCTCGCGCTCGATGCGCGGCGCGAAGGTGACGCCCGCGGCGGGCTGCGGGACCGGGCGCAGCGTGCCGGCCTGGAGGCCGTCGATCGCCTCGCCGATGGCCGCCGCGCCGAGACGCGCGAGCCGCTCGCCGAGCGTGCCGCCGGTGTCGTCGGGCGCGATCGGCGTCTCGCGCTGGAGGAGGATGTCGCCCGCGTCCATCTCCTCGTTCATCGCCATGATGGTGACGCCGGTGACGGTATCGCCCGCGAGGATTGACCAGGCGATCGGCGCCGCGCCGCGGTGGCGCGGCAGGAGCGAGGCGTGGACGTTGATGCAGCCGCGGGGCGGCAGGTCGAGGACGGCGCGCGGCAGGATCTTCCCGTAGGCGGCGACCACGACGAGGTCGGGCGCGAGGGCGCGGAGCGCGTCCTGGAAGGCGGCGTCGCGCAGCCGCTCGGGCTGCAGCACGGGGAGCCGGTTTGCCTCGGCCAGGCGCTTCACCGCGGGCGCCGACACCCCGAGCCCGCGGCCGCGCGGGCGGTCGGGCTGGCAGACGACGCCCACCACCGGATCGGCGCGCACCAGGAGCGCTTCCAGGATCGGGCACGCGAAAGCCGGCGTGCCCATGAACACCATGCGCCAGTGGCTGGTCAGATGAGGAGCGGGCGCGCGCCGCCGCTCTTCCGCCCCTGGCGCTCGAGCTTGCGCTGGCGCGCGCGGTAGAGGTCGCGCTTCAGTCGCGACAGCCGGTCCAGGAAGAGCCGCCCGTCGAGGTGGTCGATCTCGTGCTGCAGCGCGACCGCGAGCAGCTCCTCGGCCTCGACCTCGACCTCGCGCTCCTCGGGCGTCCACGCGCGCACCAGCACGCGTCGCGCGCGCTTGACCGGGGCGGTGAGGCCGGGGACCGAGAGGCAGCCCTCCTCCCACACCACCTCGCCCTCGCGCTCGGCGATCTCGGGGTTGATGAGCTTCAAGAGCCGCTTCCCGGGCGCCTCGTCCTCTCCGTGGAGGTCGAGCACGATGACGCGCTGGCCGACCCCCACCTGCGTGGCGGCGAGGCCGACGCCGGGCGCGGCGTACATCGTCTCCGCCAGGTCCTCGATGAGGGTGGCCACCTCGCCGCCGATCGTGGCGACCGGGGCCGCGCGCTTCTTCAGGAGCGGATTGGGATACTCGAGTATCTGGCGGAGCGCCATGCGGAAGGGGACGGGATAGCGAATCTATAACATGCTGTATGGATCCACATCAATTACGAGGCGCACCGGCGCGCGCGTCGCGCCGGGCAGCGCGCTCCGCGCGGCGGCCGCGAGGGTGCGGAGTGCGCGCACGTCGCCGCTGCGCAAGAGGATCTGCCAGCGCCAGCGCCCGCGCACGCGCTCGAGCGGCGGGGGCGCGGGGCCGACCACGCTCCCCTCGCCGAGCCCCAGGTCGCGCGCCCGCCGACGCATGCGCCCGGCCAGCTCGCGCGCCGCGCGCTCGACCGCGGCGCCGTCGGGGCCGTCGAGCCGTAGGTTGACGAGGCGCGCGAAGGGCGGGTAGCCGAGCGTCCGGCGGCGGTCGAGCTCGCGCGCCATGAAGCCCGCGTAGTCGTGGTGCGCGGCGGCCGCCACGCTCGGGTGCTCGGGGCGGAAGGTCTGCACCACCACGCGTCCCGGAGCGTCGCCGCGGCCGGCGCGCCCCGCCACCTGCACGAGGAGCTGGAAGGTGCGCTCGGCGGCGCGGAAGTCGGGCACGTTGAGCGACAGGTCGGCGAGCAGCACCGCGACCAGGGTCACGCCGGGCACGTCGTGCCCCTTGCTCACCATCTGCGTGCCGACCAGGATGTCGGTGGCACCCGCGCGCCAGTCGCGCAGGATGCGGCGCTGTGCGCCGAGGCGCTGCGCGGCGTCGCGGTCGAGCCGGTCGACCACCGCCAGCGGGTAGCAGGCCCGCAGCGCGGCCTCGATCTGCTCCGTCCCCACGCCGAAGGCCTCGAGGGTGCCCGTGCCGCACGCCGGGCAGGCGGCGGGCGGCCGGCGCGTGTGGCGGCAGTGGTGGCAGACGAGCGCCCTGGCTGCACGGTGCCAGGCGAGCGTCACGCTGCACAGCGGGCAGTCGAGGGCCGCGCCGCAGCCGGCGCACTGCAGGTAGACCGCGAAGCCGCGGCGGTTCAGGAAGACGAGCGTCTGCCCGCCGGTGGCGAGGTTCGCCTCGAGCGCGCGGCGGAGCTCCTCGGAGACCAGGCGCGAGCGCTTGCGGTCGTCGGCCCGGGCGCGCAGGTCGACGACCTCCACCACGGGCAGCGGGTGCGCGGTCGGCCGCTCGGGCAGCGTGAGCAGGTGGTGCCGGCCGTCGAGCGCGGCCTGGTAGCTCTCGGCCGACGGGGTGGCGGAGGCGAGCACGGCCACCGCACCGGCGAGGCGGGCGCGCACGACGGCCAGGTCGCGCGCATTGTAGCGCAGCCCCTCCTCCTGCTTGTAGGCCGCGTCGTGCTCCTCGTCGACCACCACGAGCCCCAGCCGCCGGGCCGGCGCGAAGACCGCCGAGCGCGCGCCGACGACGACCCGCGCGTGGCCGGAGAGGATGCGCCGCCACTCGCTCCAGCGTTCGCGCGGCCCGAGCCCGCTGTGAAGGACCGCCACCTCGCTCCCGAAACGGCCGCGCACCCGCTCGACCAGCTGGTGGGTGAGCGCGATCTCCGGCACGAGCAGGACGACCTCGCGGCCGGCGGCGAGGGTCGCCGCGGCGGCGGCGAGGAAGACCTCGGTCTTGCCGCTGCCGGTGATGCCGTGCAGGAGGAAGCAGGTCTGCGGTCCGCCTGCGACCGCCTGCGCGATCGCGTCGGCGGCCGTGCGTTGCGCCGGCGTGAGGGCAGGGCGGGGTGCGGCCGCGGGCAGGGCCGCCGGGGCGCGCGCGCGCATCACCCGCTCCGCGAGCCCGGCGGCC
>Ga0209808_1001603_pt1 | contig 11689 bp, 11 predicted proteins | sample GraSoiAngelo_157_FD_186171 | JGI IMG/M metagenome (GOLD analysis project Ga0209808, IMG submission 186171) | Grasslands soil microbial communities from the Angelo Coastal Reserve, California, USA - 14_1009_16_20cm (SPAdes) (version 2) | ecosystem: Environmental > Terrestrial > Soil > Grasslands ...
GGTCCCCTTGCCAGACCCTGGCGGACCGAGGAGCACAAGATCGAGGAGCACGCTCAATACCTGCATGGAAAGCCGATCGCCTCGTTGTACGCGGCAGCCACCTGCTCCTGGCTGATGTAGCCATCGTGGGCCATCTGAGCGAGGACATTGAACTGGCGGGCCCGCGCCGAACAGGGATTCCGGTAGAGGTCGTAAAACGAGGGCGCCTGGGGCAGGCCGGCGAGCATCGACGCGCGGGCCAGGTCCAGCTGGTCGGTTCTCATGTGGAAATAGACGTCGGCGGCCTGGCCGATACCGTAGGCGCCATGTCCGTAGTAGACGGCATTGAGATAGCTCTCGAGGATCGTGTGCTTGTCGAAGCGGGCTTCGAGCTTGAGGGCCAGCAGCAGATCCTCCGGCTTTCGCCAGCCGTCGTCGTCATTGTCCATGTAGAGGAGTTTGATCAGCTGCTGGGTCAGGGTGCTGCCACCTTCGAGCGCCCGATGGTGGTAGAGGTCGGTCAGGAGCGCTCGGATCAACCCCTGGGTGTCCATCCCGCGGTGCTGGTAAAAGCGCTCGTCTTCGATGGCGATCAGGGCTTCACTCAGCTGATCGGGGACCTGGGTCAAGGGCACGCGGTCACCACCGTGCTCCTTCAGGATGGCATCCACCCGCTTCGGCATATCGTCGATCGGTGGTGTAATGATCAGCCCGGCAACCACGGCAATCCCGAACAGTGCCGGGAGGCCCAGCGTGAGGGCGACGATCACGGCGATCACCTGCTGCCGCCGCGTCCGCCGGGGGCCCCGCATTGCGGATGAATTCTAAGGAGACCGCAGTAAAATGATCTCGTGGACGAACTGACCCCTACCGTGGGCGACCGCCGGGGAACCTGGAAAGTCAAAGCGGGGCTGGCCGAGATGCTCAAAGGGGGCGTCATCATGGATGTCGTCACCCCCGAGCAGGCCAAGATCGCCGAGGATGCCGGGGCGGTGGCGGTCATGGCGCTGGAGCGGGTTCCGGCGGACATCCGGCGCGAGGGTGGGGTGGCGCGGATGAGCGATCCCGGCCTGATCGCGGCCATCATCGATGCGGTGACCATCCCGGTGATGGCCAAGTGCCGCATCGGGCATTTCGTCGAGGCGCAAATCCTGGAATCGCTCGGCGTCGACTACATCGACGAGAGTGAGGTGCTGACCCCGGCCGACGAGGAGCATCACATCAACAAGCATATTTTTAAGATCCCGTTCGTCTGTGGGTGCCGAGACCTGGGCGAAGCCCTGCGTCGCATCGCCGAGGGTGCGGCGATGATTCGGACCAAGGGCGAGGCCGGGACCGGAAACGTCGTCGAAGCCGTCCGCCACATGCGGGCTGTGACCAGCGCCATCCGCAAGCTCCATGGCGCGGGTCCCGAGGAGCTGGTGATGGAGGCCAAGCGAATCGGTGCGCCGGCGGATCTGCTCGAAGAGAGCGCTCGCCTGGGGCGGCTGCCGGTCGTCAATTTCGCCGCCGGGGGCCTCGCGACTCCGGCTGACGCCGCGCTCATGATGCAGCTGGGCTGCGATGGGATCTTCGTCGGCTCGGGCATCTTCAAAGCAGAGAATCCGGCCGCCCGCGCCAAGGCCATCGTGGCGGCGACCACGTACTTCGATCGGCCGGACATCCTTGCCGACGCGTCCAAGAGCCTCGGCAAGGCGATGCGGGGGTTGGAGATCGGGGCGATTCCCCAGGAGGAGCTGCTCGCCGGCAGAGGCTGGTGAAAGCCCCGGGGCGTCGCCCCGCGCGAGTGGCGCGCAGTGCCAAACGAGCGCTTGAGACGTAAGCGCGTCGGCGTCCTTGCGCTGCAGGGGGATTTTCGAGAGCACCTGGCGGCGCTGCGCGCCTGCGAGGTCGAAGGCGTTCCCATCCGGCTGGCTGCCGACCTGGACGCGGTCGATGCCCTGATCCTGCCGGGCGGCGAGAGCACGACCATGGCGCGACTGTTGGAACCCGGGCTAGCGGGGTCCATCCAGCGCCGCAGCGCGGCGGGGATGCCGGTGTTGGGCACCTGCGCCGGGATGATCTTGATGGCCCGAGATATCCAGGGCGGCCGGGCAGACCAGGAGCCGCTGAAGCTGATCGATATCTCGGTGCGTCGCAACGCGTACGGGCGCCAGATCGACAGCTTCGAGGCGGAGGTGGAATCCCGCGCCATCGGTGGCACTGCCCCGGCGGTCTTCATCCGCGCGCCGCAGGTGACCGAGCGGGCGCCGGACGTTCAGGAGCTGGCCAACCACGGTGGCCAGACGGTAGCGGTGAAGCAGGGCAACCGGCTGGCGCTCGCCTTCCATCCCGAGCTCACGCCGGACCGGCGCTGGCATCAGTACTTCCTGTCGCTCAACGGTGATCATCGATGAGCCAGCATGTGCGCCCGGCGCAGCTGAAGGACCTGGGCGCCATCGAAGCGCTCTACCGCCAGCAGGCTCGTGAGGCCGAACGACCGCCGCTGAAGCGACAGTTCGCCTCGACGCGGCTCTGGTTCTTGCTGAACAATACCTTCGCCTCGATCCTGCCCATCACGTCGGCGGCCGACCACGTCTACGTGATGGAGGACGGCCGTCACCGCACGATCCATGGTTTCGTCCAGGCCGAAAACGCCGCCCTCGGTTCGCATGTCTGGCAGATTCTCAACCTGTGTCTGAGCCCCGATCTGGACCGGTTTCAGGATGGCACCGCCCTGCTCGACCACCTCTTCAACGAGGGCTTGAAGCGGGGCGTGACCAAGTTCATCGTGCGGGTGCCGGTCGGTGATCCGATCGCCGACCTCTTCAAGGCCCGCGGATTCAGCGCGTACGCGACCGAGCACGCCCTTCTCAAGGAAAGCCTTGACCCGCGCCAGGCGCCCGTGGTGCCGGGATGGCGGCCGATGCGGCGCGAGGATGAGCTCGGCCTCTACCTTCTATATGTTGCGACCACCCCGAAGTCGGTGGCAGCGGTGGAGGCCGCCAACTTCGCCGAGTGGCGGCGGAGCTTTCAACCAGGCTCCTTCAGCGCCCGCATTCCCCGCCGCGCCGGCCAGCCGCGGTTCGTCGTCGAGCGTGTTCAGGTGGTGGGCTGGATGAGTCTCGTCACGGGCGGCGGTGGCCGGCCGCACAGCCTCGGCCTGATGGCCGCGCCCCAACCCGGCGATCTGTGGACGTTGCTCGTTCAGCGTAGCCTTGCCTACGTTGCCGAGCATCAGCCCGGTCCGGTCTGGTGCAGCCTCCGTCATTACGATGAAGCCGGGATTCGGTTGCTGCAGAAGGAAGGCTTCGAGGTGATTGCCTCACAAATGTTGATGGTCAGGGAGCTTCCGCTGAAGGTTCCCGCCCGGATGCGGGTAAGAATCAAGGACAAGCGGCTGGTACCACAATATGGCTGACGCACTGCACGAACTGAGGCGATCGCACAATGGCTTGACGGACGCGGATCCGGCCGAGCTCGACCAGCTCTTCCAGGCGCTGCCCCCCCACATCAACCGGGCGGTCAAGCGGCTCGATCATCAGGGTCTGCTGCTGGAGGTGGTGCTCGACCTCGGACGCGAGCCGGAAGCCCGCTTTCCCGACCACGAGGTAATCCTTGACGACACCCCCGTCACGCTCGAGGACCTCGAATTCGTTTCCACCCGGGTGGGCTCGTTCGGTGATGACAACCGCGCCGGGATCGAACGTACGCTGCATCGGATCTCGGCGATACGAAATCGCTCGGGGCAGATCGTGGGCGTCACCTGCCGCGTCGGCCGGGCCATCACCGGCACGATCGACATCATCAAGGACATGGTCATCGGCGGCAAGAGCATCCTGCTGTTGGGTCGCCCGGGGATCGGCAAGACCACGATGCTGCGTGAGTGCGCCCGCGTGCTGGCCGACGAGATGAAAAAGCGTGTCGTAATCGTCGATACCTCGAATGAGATCGGCGGTGATGGAGACATCCCGCATCCGGGAATCGGTCGCTCGCGACGGATGCAGGTCAGAACGCCGCCGCTGCAGCACTCTGTGATGATCGAAGCCGTCGAAAACCATATGCCCCAGGTGATCGTCATTGACGAGATCGGTACCGAGCTGGAGGCGGCGGCCGCCCGCACCATCGCTGAGCGGGGCGTGCAGCTGGTGGCGACGGCGCACGGCAATTCACTTGAGAATTTGCTGGTCAACCCGACCCTCAACGATCTGCTGGGGGGCATCCAGACCGTCACCCTTTCGGATGAAGAGGCACGCCGCCGCGGCACCCAGAAGTCGGTGCTGGAACGCAAGTCGCCACCCACATTCGATGTCCTGGTTGAAATTCACGACCGCGATCGTCTGGCCATCCATCAGCCTCTGGCCGAGGTGGTCGATGCCGCGCTGCGGGGCAGCCTGAAGCCACCCCAGATGCGGATCCGCGGCGCCGATGGAGCGATCGTCGCCCGCCTGGCGGAGACGGCGCCGATGCGGACCGCCGCCGTGCGGGAACCGTTGGAAGCTCCGCGATCGCGCAGCCTGCACGAGACGGTCTCGGTCTTTCCCTACGGCGTCAGCCGGAACTACCTGGAACAGGCGATCAGTGAGTTGCACGTCCCCATCCGGGTCCAGAACCACATCGAAGAGGCTGACCTGATCGTCACTCTCAAGAACTACTATCGCCGGAAGGATTCGCCGTTGAAAGAGGCGGAGGCCGACGGCATCCCGATCCAGGTGTTGAAAAGCAATACCATCACACAGATCAAGAACGCGCTCAGCCGGATGTACCAGCTGGACACTCCCGATCCGACCGAGTCGGCCTTGCAGGAAACGCTGGAAGGGATCAGCCGAGCCAAGTCGACGAACTCGATGGTCGAACTCTCCCCCCAGAACGCCTACGTCCGCCGGCTGCAGCACCAGCTGGTGGAGCGCCACGAGCTGACGGCTCGCAGTACCGGAAAAGAGCCCAACCGGCGACTGCGCATTTATACGACGGCCGACTGAACTCGCTATAGTGCACGCAAAACCGATGGATGCCCCGGGGAAGGCAGGCGGGTTCTTCATCACCCTCGAGGGGCCCGAGGGCGGCGGGAAGTCGACGCAGATCCATCGCCTGGCGGCGTCCCTTGCCGAGGAAGGCCATGTGGTTTGGACAACTCGTGAGCCTGGCGGTACGCGCGTCGGTGAGATGATCCGGCCGCTCTTACTGGGACCGCGGCAGAGTCGGCTCGCGCCCTGGACGGAGGCGCTGCTCTTCACGGCTGCGCGGGCCGAGCTGGTCAATGAAGTGATCCGACCCCGCTTGCAACGTGGCGAAATTGTGCTCTGCGATCGTTTCAGTGATTCAACCCTTGCCTATCAGGGTTACGGCCGAGGCTTGAATCTCGAGAGCCTCCGCCGGCTGCAGAAGGAAGCCACCGGAAGCCTCACTCCGGATCTCACCCTGCTGCTGAACCTCCCCGTGGAGGCAGGGCTGGCGCGAATTCCACGGAGCGCGCAGGACCGGCTCGACCGAGAGACCAAGGCCTTCCATCAGCGGGTGCACGCCGGTTACGAGCAGATGGCGGCAGAGGACCCGCGACGTTGGCGAGAAGTCGATGCCTCCGCCGACCCCGACGAGGTCGCCCGACGGGTCCTTGAGCAGGCCTCGAGCGCGCTCCGCCAGGCCGGTGTGCAGCCAGCGCAGCGGCGATCCGCATGAAGCTGCTGATCGCGGTCGTTCATAGCGAAGATGCCTCGTCGACGATGGATGCGCTCAACGACCGCGGGATTTCGGTCACGCGCTTTGTCAGCTCGGGCGGTTTCCTGCAACACAAGAATGTGACCCTGATGTCCGGGATCGACGACGACCGGATCGAAGAAGTCCTTGGCCTGATCAAGGAAAACTGCCGCACCCGGAGTGAGTTCATGAACCCGATGCCACCGCTGGTGGAGCCTGGTGACTTCTTCGTTCCCTACCCCGTCGAGGTCCAGGTCGGTGGCGCGACCGTGTTCATCGTCAACGTCGACCGTTTCGAGAAGCTGTAGCTGGTCGCCCGTCCGGCGCTGCCGGCTCGACGATGATCCCCGGCCTGGGCACCGTCCTTAACACGGGCACGGTGCTCGCCGGCGCCGCGATTGGCCTGAGCCTGGGGCGGGTCATCCCCGCCAGCCTCCAGCGGACGATTCGCGCTGGTCTCGGCCTCTTCGTGGCGGTCTACGGGATTCAGATGACACTCCGGACTCGTAACCCGCTCATCCTGCTGATCAGCGTGCTCTTGGGCGTCGTGATCGGCGAGCTGCTCCACCTCGACGACGGGGTGCAGGCGCTTGGACGCTGGGCGGAGCGGCGAACGCGTCGGGATGGCGAGCCTGGACGGGTCAGCCTGGCCTTCGTCACGACCAGCCTGCTGTTCTGTGTGGGGCCGCTGACCATTCTGGGCAGCTTTCTGGATGGGACCCGAGGCGATGTCACCGTGCTGGCCGTAAAGGCGGTCCTGGACGGCTTCAGCTCGATCGTCTACGCGGTGACTCTCGGCTGGGGCGTGATCCTTTCAGCCGTCAGCGTGCTGGTCGTCCAGGGCAGCCTCACCCTGATCGCCTTCCTGATCCATGCCGGCCTGTCAGAGCTGGAAACGGCCGAGCTGACCGCGGCCGGCGGCATCATCGTGCTCGGCATCGCGCTCGGACTGCTGGACCTGAAGGTGATCAAGGTCGCCAACTTCTTGCCGGCGCTGGTGGTCGCGCCGCTGCTGGCCGGAGCCCTGCAGGCCGTCGGCGCCGTCTGACCGATAGACTTATTCGGCTTCAATGGCGAGGTCTCAGGCGGGCGGCGGGCGGAGGGTCGACTGGTTCGCGGCCGGGTTGGGACTGGTCCTGTCGGTGGTGATTCAATTGGTCGGGGGCACCCTGCTGTTCGGGAATCATCGCGGGCCGCTCGTCTCACAGGGCCTGCTCACCTTCGGTGCCCTCCTGGCCGGAGGATTTCTGGCCGGCTTCGTCGGACCCCTGGGTGGCGCCGTCTGGAATGGCGTGATCGTGGCGGTTGCCTTTATCGTGGTGGAGGAGTTGGCTGGCGCGATGGGACCAATCGGCCCACTCGGCTCCGCCGGGCTTGACACCGTTGGCCTGGTTATCGACGACGTCCTCGTTCTGAGCGGCGGCACAATCGGCGGCCTGGCGGCCGGTGGAGCTCGGCGACTCAGCCTACGGTAACGAAGCGGCGGCGCTGCCGTTAAAACAGTACGCGACGATAAGCTCGGAACCGGATTACCGAAAAGGAAGTAAGAAGGATGCAGGTGGAGAACGGCTCGGTCGAAGCGCTTGGTTTAAGAATTGTCCGGAATGTCAGCCGCGTGCTGGTTGGCAAAGAGGCAGAGATCGAGCTCTGCGTGATCGCCCTCTTGAGCCGGGGCCACCTCTTGATCGAAGACGTGCCCGGCGTGGGCAAGACGATGCTGGCCAAATCGCTGGCACGATCCCTCGGCTGCTCATTCGAGCGGCTGCAGTTCACTCCTGATCTCCTTCCTTCGGACGTCACCGGGGTCAACATCTACAGTCCCTCGACGCAGCAGTTCGAATTCCGCCAGGGCCCGATCTTCACCCAGGTCCTGCTGGCGGACGAGATCAACCGAGCCACGCCAAAGACCCAATCGGCCCTGCTCGAAGCGATGGAGGAGCGGCAGGTCACGGTGGACGGCACGACGTACGCCCTTTCCCTTCCTTTCCTGGTGCTGGCGACACAGAACCCGGTGGAATTCGCCGGGACGTTCCCGCTGCCGGAGGCGCAGGTGGATCGATTCCTGATGCGGCTCAACGTCGGGTACCTCGACATCGCCCACGAGGTGCAGGTGCTCGACCGCTTCCAGCGGGACTCGCCGATGGAGCAGCTGGAGGCGGTTGTCCCAGCCAACGAGGTGCTGGCGGCTCAGAAAATGGTCCAGGAAATCTACGTCGATGACCAGCTCAAGGAATATATCGCCCGGGTCACCCATCGGACTCGATCGCATGCGGACATTGGCCTGGGCGCCAGCTCTCGCGGATCCCTGGGCTTATTCCGAACCGCGCAGGCCCGAGCCGCCCTCGAGGGACGGGACTTCGTTACCCCGGACGATGTGAAGGCGCTGGCTCACCCTGTCCTGGCGCATCGCCTGATTCTCAAGGCCAATGCCGAGCTGCGCGGGCTGACGCCGGTCAAGGTGCTGAACCAGATCCTGGAGTCGGAGCCGGTGCCGCCACCGAACGTCGTTTCTCGATACGGGCGGCGGGTGGCAAGCTAGGCAAGCATTCCGATGCGGCTGCCTCGTCTCCCCCTTGTCACCGCGCTTACGCTTCTCTTCTTCTTTGCCTACGTCACTGGCGTGCGGCTGGCGTACAGCCTTCTGTACGCGCTCATCCTGCTGTTCGTCGTCAGCTACCTATGGAGCCGGCTGGCGGCTGACAACCTGGTCGTCGAGCGGGCCAGCCCGGAAGGGCAGTTCCAGGTGGGGGATGCCTTCGAGGAGTCCTTCGTCATCCAGAACCGCTCCTGGATCCCGGTGCCACTGATCGAGATGACAGATTTCTCCAACTTGCCCGGCTACAATCCGGGACGCGTTTTCAGCTTGAAGGGACGCCGGGCGCGCCGCTGGACCTCGCGTGGCCGGTTCAAGCAACGGGGCCTGTTCACCTTCGGGCCGGTTGAGCTGCGGTACGGCGACCCATTCGGCCTGTTCACCCGCACGCTGCGGATCGCGGGCAGTCAATCCGTGGTCGTCTATCCCGTGGTCCGGCCGGTGGGCGGGTTGGATGCGCTGGCGCCGAGCACCGCCGGGGACGAGCAGCTGCGCGGCCGTGTGCTCGACATTCCGCCCAACGCCACCACGATTCGAGAATATGTTCCAACCGACAGCGTCAAGCGCATCCACTGGGCATCGTCGGCCCGGCTTGGCCGGCTGATGAGCCGCAGTTTCGAAACGCGCGAGGGTGGCGACGCCTGGATCGTGCTCGATCTGCAGGCGTCGGTTCATGCCGGGGAAGCGCCGGAATCGACGCTCGAGTATGCGATGAGCCTGGCTGCCTCGATTACGGACGCCGCGCTACGTCGCGGAAGCGCCATCGGCCTGGTTGGCAACGACAGCCACCTCAGCGTGATCGAGGCCGCCCGTGGTGATCAGCAGCGCAAGAAGCTGTTCGAGCACTTCACGTTGGCGCAGGCCGACGGCACGGTGTCACTGGCCAGCCTGCTCACCTCGCAACGGCAGCAATGGCGGCATCGCGGCGGGCTGGTCGTCATCACCCCATCCGCCGACGAGCACTGGCTCGAGGCCTTGCTCGATCTGGGGGTTCGAGGTCATCGCAGCCTCGTTGTCTACCTCGATCCACGCGGTTTTGGTGGGAGCCAGCCGACCCTGGCATCGGCCGGACGCTGGCGGCAGGCGCTGAACTGGTGGATCGTTGGCGGGCCGGACGACCTGGAGCCGGAGCGACGAGTTGCCGCAGGTTAATCCGGCGACGGTCTTCCTGCTGCTGCTTGCGGTCCTCGGAGGCGCCTGGGCCGCGGGGTTACTTCGTCCGCACTATGAGGGGGGCCGCCTGACGATACGGCTCTTCCGAGCCAATCGAGTCCTGCTCACGGTTGATTTCCGGGATACCTGGCTGCTGCTGGGATTCGTGCTGCTCATGGGCTGGGCGGTGGCGATCGCCGTGGAGCGTTCGGCCTGGGTGCCCGACACGGAAGGGCGGCTGGTACCGGCTCTGGCGATCGCAACCGGGCTGGGATGGATCTTTGCGATTGCCCGGGCATCGCGCCTGGCGTATGCCGCCATGTCGGGTCTGGCGGTGTTTGGCAGCCTGGCGCTCCTGACGCCATCGCCGCTTACCTCGGGCGGAGCGCTGCCGGCGATCAGAACGTGGCTCCTGGCGCTTCCGAATCGGACCAATACGCTCCTGCTGATGAGCCTGCTGCTGATGTTCGTGGCCACCGGGCTGTGGACCAGTTGGTGGGTGTTCTTGCGGCGCAATGGGCTGGTGGCGCTGCTGCCCTCAGGCACCATCCTCGCGGTGGAGATCATCAACGACACCAGCCCCGGCCTTACGCTCTTTACGCTCATCTGGCTCACCGCCGCCGCCGCCGTCTTGCTGCGGCTGAACTTCGTCGCCCTCAAGGAGGGATGGCGGACACGCCGTCTTCCACGCGCGGCCGATACCGGCTGGACCTTCGGAGAAGTCGGCATCGAGGCGACCGCAGCCATCCTCGTCATCGCCTTTCTGCTGCTTCCGCCCTTGAGCAGCAGCGACATCAGCGCCGCCCTGATCCCTGGCACGATGAACCCCGACGCGATCCACCCGTTCGGGATCGGGAGCAACAATTCCAAACCCGGATCGGTCGGCTCCATCGGCTATAGCGAGGTGGTCCGACCGGGCTCGCAGCTCAAGGCGAAATCGCAAACCGTGATGGTGGTCACCGGTGACACGCCGGTCTTCTATCCGTACTGGCGTGGCATTGCGCTGGCGGGCTGGGACGGCATCACCTGGTACGAGCTGCCCAGCAGGGCCGGCGGCGTCCCGGTGCGACAGCAGCCGCTGGTGGTGGCACGCGCAAGCGTCCCACGCGATGATTTGCCGGCCGATTCGCAGCGCATCCAGCTGCTTCACAATTCGTTTCACGTCGTGGTGCCGCCCGAGCAAACCCTGGGAACCGTGTTCAGCGCCGGTGAGATCCTCTCCGTCGACAACCAGCCAACAACCGTCCGCGGCATCATGACGTCGGTTCCGGCGCCACCGGGGTCGAACGTGTCGTTGGTGAATGTCGCCGGAGACAGCGACTCCACGGCCACCTTCGACACCGTCGATCGCATTCGCTTCGCGAGGCGGCTGCAGCCCCCCTACAACTACTCGGTCACTGAAGCGATTCCCAACGTTGATATCCAGGATCTGCAGAGCGCGGGCACGGATTATCCAGCGTGGCTGGCACCCTACACCACGCTCTACGAGGATGGCAGGGTCGCCCAGGGATACTCGACGGCCCGTGATGCCGAAGTCGCGACGCTCGCCCAGTCGATCGTCCGGTCAGCCGGTGCCACCACCCCGTATGACCAGGCCAAGGCGATCGAATCCTGGTTCCTGGCCAAGGGCCGTTTTACCTATACGCTGAAGCCGCCCCTCGCCAGGTCCGGCGAGCGGCCGCTGGACTTCTTCCTCTTCACCTCGAAGAAGGGGTTCTGCCAGGACTTTTCCACCGCCATGAACGTCATGCTGCGGACGCTGCGGATCCCGAGCCGGCAGATGAGCGGGTTTGGCGCGGGTGTCTTCGACGAGAAGACGCATCAGTACACGGTGAACTCGCTGGACGCGCATAGCTGGGTGGAAGTCTTCTTCCCCGGGTATGGATGGATCCCCTTCGAACCGACGCCAGACGGCATCAACACACCGGTAAACCGGCCGGCCACCAAGGAAGCCCTCAATGCCCCACAGTCGGCCAACGTACAGCCCAGCGCCCGGATTCCGCCCGGCTTGCGAGAGCCTCCCGGTGCGTCGACGGGATTCGGCTCGAGCGCTCCCTTCGCCGATATATGGCGCCCGATATTGACGGTGGGCGCGGGCCTGTTGCTCCTGGCGCTCATCGCCGTTCTCCTTGCGCTGCGCTGGCTGATGGCGGTTCGCGACGTGCCGCGCATCTGGCGCCGGCTGCTCTTCCTGGGAGACCGGCTGAAGGTCCCGCGGCACCTGGGTGATACGCCGCAAGAATTCGGTGGACGGCTGGCGGCCTCGATGCCGGCACTTGATTCCGAGGT
>Ga0209808_1001607_pt1 | contig 11678 bp, 7 predicted proteins | sample GraSoiAngelo_157_FD_186171 | JGI IMG/M metagenome (GOLD analysis project Ga0209808, IMG submission 186171) | Grasslands soil microbial communities from the Angelo Coastal Reserve, California, USA - 14_1009_16_20cm (SPAdes) (version 2) | ecosystem: Environmental > Terrestrial > Soil > Grasslands ...
GGCGATCAGCCGGTTGACGCCGTCCCAGCGGGTCGGGTGCCCGTGCACGATCTCATGCTGCAGCGAGCCGTGCAGCGTGAGCAACACCGCCGCGATGGGGGCCACGATCGCGAGCGGCCAGTGGCCGTGAGCAAAGGTAATCGCGAGCCAGCCGCCATAGCTAACCAGGGCGATGAGCAGCGTCGGCAGTTCCACCACCACGCGGCGCGTGTGGCGCGCGGCGCCTGCGCCGGGCGCATCCGCTTGGGTGGCAGTCACGGCGAGGTGGTTTAGCGTCATCCGACAAGAGCCCCTTCCGGTAGCACGGAAGTCGGCGAGCTGGGCAACCTGCTACGTGCTGTCGGAAAACGGCGTAATTCTACCTAAAGTCGCCCCGCCGCGCCGTCGAGGCTTGCGCTTCCGGGAACTGAGTCTCACGGCCGATGCGGGCGCTTTGGCAAAGGCACCGCTTGCGCCCGACGGGGACGGGCGGTCGGCGCGTTCCGGCGGCCCGAAGCCTCTCGGGTAACCGCGCGGTATGTGTGAACCGCGTGGTGGTGCATCGCGACGCACGACTGGCACGAGAGCGGTAATCGGCTCATGGGGGAAAATAGGTATTGGTCGGGCGTTCTCACAACGCCTACCCTTTGGCCAAGTCATTGCGCAATCCGTAACCCGCCGTCCACGACAAATTCAAGGACGCCGGTCCGAACAATTTAAGGGGAGACGAGACGTGACGACTCCAACGCGAGCCTTTCGATTCATTTGCCGCGGCCTGGCTGCATGTGCAGTCATCGCCTTGATTCCGCTCTCGGTCACCGCACAGTCCAGTGGCCGGCATGCACTTCAGCGCCTCACTGGAACCGAAATTCCAGGCGGACCGCTCACGCAACGCCCGCGCACGGTGGTACTGAAGATGGCGGGCGATCCGGTCGCCGTCGTGCGCAGCCGCGTGCCGGGCAAACAGCTTGCCGAGGCGCAGCGGCAGTCGATCGAGCGCGACCTGCGCAGCCGGCAGGACGCGATCACGCCTTCGATTCAGAGAATGGGCGGCACCGTGTTGGGGCAGTTCCAGCACGCCATCAACGGCATCAAGGTGCGCGGCACGCCCGAGCAGATCAGGGCGCTTGCCGCGCTGCCGGGCGTCGTCGCAGTCAAAGCGGTTCGCACCTACCACGTCGTCAATGCGCAAAGCGTGCCCTTCATCGGCGCGCCGCAGGCGTGGCAGGGCCCGCGCGGGCTGCATGGCGAGCACATCCGCATCGCGGTCATTGACACCGGAGTCGACTACACGCACGCCAACTTCGGCGGGCCCGGCACGGTCGCCGCCTGGAAGGCCGCCTTCGCGACCAGCACTCAGCCGGCCGATCCGACGCTGTTCGGCCCCAACGCGCCCAAGGTCAAGGGCGGCACGGACCTGGTCGGTGATGCCTACAACGCGAACGACCCGACCAGCGTGCCGATGCCCGACCCGAATCCGCTCGATTGCTTCGGGCACGGCAGCCACACCTCGGGGACGGCCACTGGTTTCGGCGTGACCTCCGCGGGCACCACCTTCAACGGCTCCTACGACGCGAGTACACCCGGTCAATCGTTCAGCATCGGTCCCGGTGTCGCGCCGCTTGCGGATCTGTACGCCGTGCGCGTATTCGGCTGCGCAGGCTCGAGCAACGTCGTCGTCGACGGGATCGACTGGGCGGTCGCCCACAACATGCAGGTGATCAGCATGTCGCTCGGCTCGGACTTCGGCAACGAGGACGATGCGGATGCCGAGGCGTCCGAGAACGCGGTCAACGCCGGCATCGTGGTGGTCGCCTCGGCCGGGAATGCGGGGCCAATCCCGTACGTCGTGGGTGATCCGAGCACGGGTGAGAAGGCGATCAGCGTCGCCGCGGTCGATTCACACGCTTCCTATCCGGGCGAAGCGCTGGCACTCGCACCAACGGGTGCAATCACAGCACTGGACTCCGACGGCATCGCCGCGGCCAATGGCAGCTCGCTCCCGGTGATCGTGCTGCCCGATACCAACGGCACGGGTTCGGGCGGCGTGTCGCTCGGCTGCGACCCCGCCGAGTACACGGCCGCGGGAGTCGCCGGCAAGCTCGTGGTCACGGTTCGCGGCACCTGCGCGCGCGTGGCGCGGGCGGTCTACGGCCAGCAGGCCGGCGCCGCGGCGGTTGCGATGATCAACAACGCGCCGGGCTATCCACCCTACGAAGGGCCGATCAACTCGAATCCGGACACCGGCATGGCGTACACGGTGACGATACCGTTCCTCGGCGTGCAGGGCCCAACCGCCACGAACACCGACGGGGCGACCCTTGCCGCTTCCACCGGGGCGACGCTCACCACCACGACGGTCGCCAATCCGACCTTCAGGCATTTCGCGTCGTTCAGCTCCGCCGGGCCGCGCGGAGGCGACGGCCACCTGAAGCCGGACGTCTCCGCGCCAGGCATCAGCATCTTCTCCACGGGGATGGGCAGCGGCAACCAGGGCGTGTTCATGTCGGGGACCTCGATGGCGGCCCCGCACGTGGCGGGCAGCGCCGCGCTCGCCATACAGGCGCATCCCGCCTGGGGCGCGGCCGACGTGGCCGCTGCCGTCGTCAACACCGCGGATGCGACCAAGGTCGCCGGCTACTCGGCGCGCCTCGGTGGCAATGGGCTGGTGCAGCCCTTTGGTGCGACGCGGACGTCCGTGATTGCGCACGCGGTGGACGATACGCCGAGCGTCAGTTTCGGCGTGGCGGAGCTCACGAGCGACTTCAGCGGTAACGGGTACATCGTGGTCGAGAATCGGGGCAGCACACCGGCGAACTTTGCGCTCTCGGTCGTGCAGGGGCCGGGCGCCGCCCACACGGCCAGCGTCTCGCCGACCTCGATCACACTCGCGGCACACCAGAGCCAAACGGTGGACGTGAGGCTCGCGGTACCGGCTGCGACGGTCGGTGATTCCAGCGCCTTCCGCCAGGTGCAGGGCCGGGTGGTCATGACCCCGCGCAACGGCAACAACGGCGTCATCTTGAGCGTGCCGTACTACCTGGTGCCGCGCGCCCGCTCGCTGGTTCAGGCGCAGCTTACCGGTTCCGGGTCGGCGCTCTCGGTCGCACTCAACAACCGGTCGACTGCGGTAACCGGCACGGCGGACTTCTACGCCTGGGGGCTGCGCGGCTCCAATTCCGGCATCACAACCGGGCTGCGGGCGGTCGGCGTGCAGGTGAACACCTTCGGGCGCACGTCGAATCCGGTGACGAGCGTTTATGATGTGTTCGTAGACGTCAACAACGATGGCGTGCCGGACTACGACATCGAGGCCGCCGATCTCGGCAGCTTCACCGGCGCCGGTGTGACGGGAGAGATGGCGGTCGCGGTGTTCAACCTGGCGACCGGCTCGGGCGTGCTCGAGTTCCTCGCCACCGCGCCTACCGACGGTACGACCGTGCTGATGCCTGTGGTGGCTGCCGACGCAGGCATCACCGCCACCCACCCGCGGTTCAGCTACACCGCCCAGACGGCCGACCTGCTGACCGGCAACGTCGATGCGATCACGACCGGCGCACGCTTCAACGCCTACAACAGCTCGATCAGCACCGGCGCGTTCGCCACGCTCCCGCGGGGGACGAGCGCGAGCGTGCCCCTGTCGATCAACCGGACGGAATTCCGGCGGACACCGGCGCTTGGCCAGATGGTCGTATCGCTCGAGAACCCCACGAGCGGCGGGAGCGAGGCGCTGCTACTGCCTCTGGACGACTGATCGGTTAGTGCACACGCTTCGCCGCCTCCGGACCGGCAGACTCCGGCTCCGGGGGCGAGGGGCTGCCCGAGTCTCACTCGAGGTGCGCGGTCCTGCAGATGCGCCGCTCGAGCCCGGCGAGGGCGTCATAGAGCAGGATCGCCATCAGGCCGGTCACGAGTCCCCCCTGCAGGATGAAGGCGTTGTTGTTGGAGAGGAGTCCAGCGATGATCACCTCGCCGAGTCCCTTGGCGGCCACCGTGGATCCGATCGTCGCCGTGCCGATGTTGATGACCAGGGACAGCCGGATGCCCTCCAGAATCAGCGGTAACGCCAGCGGCAGCTCCACGGACAGCAGGCGCTGGCGGGCGCTCATCCCCATGCCGCTCGCGGCCTCCAGAACCTGCGGCGGACAGGTCTGCAGTGCGACGATCGTGTTCTCGAAGATGGGCAGGAGGCCATAGGCAAAGAGCGCGATCAGCGTCGGCTTCTCGCCGAAGCCGACCAGCGGCACAGTCACCGCCAGCACCGCCACCGGCGGAAAAGTCTGACCGATGTTGACGAGCGTGCGCGACAGCGGCAGGAACTGCGCGCCGCTCGGGCGCGTCACCACAATGCCGAGCCCGACGGCCACGATAGTGCTCGCGGCGGCCGCGCAGCACACCAGGCCGAGATGCGCGAGCGCGAGTGTCAGCAGGTTGCCCTGATCGTAGATCGGCGGCGCGCCATACTGCGTGAGCGGCGCGAACAGCGGCGCGAAGCTCTGGGGCATCAACAGGAACGCCAGCAGCAGGGCGAGCGCCGCGAATCGCAGGATGGCAGCCACGCCCGGCATCAGCCCGGCCGCCCGCGCTCGAGGATGGCCGCGATCGTGAGGTAGCCGCGCCGCGTGCCGTCCGCGTCCATGACCGCGGCCGACTCGGCGCCGCGCCACAGGAGCTCGGAGAGTACCTCGCGGAGCGACGCGGAGGCTGCAACGGCCGGCCCGTCCGAGACGCCCGGCAGCGCCGCCTCGCCCGCCGTGGTGAGCGACAGCAGTCTCATGGCTCGGTCCGAGACGCCGGTCATGCGCGACACGAAGGGATCCGCGGGGTGCGTGAGCAGCACCGCGGGGCGATCGTACTGCAACAGCCGGCCGTGGCTCATGACCGCGACGTGATCACCCAGACGGAAGGCCTCGTCCATGTCGTGGGTCACGAGCACGATGGTCGTGCCGAAGCGTCGCTGAATGTCGAGCAGGTCATCCTGCGCCTTCGCGCGGATGATGGGATCGAGGGCGCCGAACGGTTCGTCCATCAGCAGCACCGCCGGCTCGGCGGCGAGCGCCCGCGCCACACCGACGCGCTGCTGCTGTCCACCGGAGAGCTGATGCGGGAAGGCTCCCGCGTAGGCGCCCTGATCGAGCTGGAACACCGCGAGCAGCTCCTCGACACGGGCGCGAATGCGAGCCTCGTCCCAGCCGAGCAGGCGCGGCACGGTCGCGATGTTCTCCGCCACCGTGCGGTGCGGGAACAGGCCGTGTCCCTGGATCACATAGCCGATCCGGCGCCGCAGCAGGTGCGCAGGCTCGCCGGTCGTGTCGTTGCCGTCGATCAGCACCCGACCGCGGGTCGGCTCGATGAGGCGATTGATCATGCGCAGCAGAGTCGATTTCCCCGAGCCGGAGGTGCCCACGATCACCGTGATCGAGTTGCGCTCGATGACCATGGACACGCCGTCGACGACCGTCGTCGCCCCGTACTGCTTGCTGAGGTTCTCGACGCTGATCATTGCCGTGCCCGATCCAGGACCTCCGCCAGCGCATCGAGCACCACGGCGGCGGAAAAGGCCAGTGTCACGATCGGAATCGCCCCGAGCAGCACCAGGTCGATCGCCGTCTGCCCGATGCCCTGAAAGACGAAGGTCCCGAGTCCGCCGCCGCCGATGAGGGCGGCGACGGTCACCATGCCGATGTTCTGCACCAGCACGATGCGAATGCCGGTGAGAATGACCGGCAGCGCCAGAATGAGCTCGATGCCCGTCAGGATCTGCCAGCTCGTCATGCCCATGCCGCGCGCGGCTTCGACCGCAGCCCGCGGCACCCGCTTCAGGCCCGCGACCGTATTCGCGGCGATCGGCAGCAGCGAATACAGAAACAGGGCGACCGCGGCCGGTGCGGCACCGATGCCACGGATCCCGAGCGCCGCGGCCAGCGGCACGGCGGCTGCCAGCGCCCCGAGCGGTGCCATCAGAATGCCGAACAGCGCGATCGCCGGAATCGTCTGGATCACGTTGAGCGTCCCCAGCACGCCCGAGCGCAGCCGCGGGACGCGGTGGCACAGAATGCCGGTCGGCAGCGCCACCAGGACGGCCGCGGCGAGCGATCCCAGGGCGAGCCAAACGTGCTGGCGCGCCTCGCGCGCGAAGCGATCGGCGTTGACCGCGTACTCGCGCATCACGGAGAGATGGTCGAACGTGCCGTGCGCCAGGGCGAGTCCGGCAACGGCGATGGACACAGCCAGGAGCAGCACGCGCAGGCCCGGCCCCGGGCGCATGCGCGTGGTGGCATCGGTCGCCATCAGGCCGAGACACACGAGCAGCACCCAGAAACCGGCGCCGGGTGAAACGCGCACCACCTTGTTGCCGGCGGGTGTGAGCGCATCCCCGGCCGCGGCCACGGCGAGCGCTACGGCGACGACCCCCAGGAGCGCTGCGCCGAGCCGTACGCGGGGGTTGGATACCCTGAGAGCTGCGAGCGCCGCGCAGATCAGGATGACCTGGCAGCCGAGCGCTCCCCACGCCGGCAGCACCTCGAGGAGCGCGCGCGGGTCGCCCGGCACGATCCGGTTGGACTTTAAGACCACGAACGGCAGGAACACGGCGGCCACGGCCCCGGCAGCCGCGAGCAGCGCACCGAGGGGGTCGAGTCTGCGCAGCCGCGGCACTGTCAGCGCCGTGCGCGTACTCACTTGAGAAAGCCCTTCGCCTTCAGGTAGTCCTCGGCGACCGAGCCTTCCGATTCGCCGTCGATCTGCACGCGCGCATTCAGCTGTTGCAGCGTCTCGCGACTGAAACTCTCCATGAGCGGCTTCACGATCGCGGCGATCTGCGGGGTCGACTTGAGGACCGCCTCGCGAACGATCGGCACCGGCGCGTACACCGGCTGGTCGTGCCGGTCGTCCTCGAGGATCTGGAGGCTCGCGGCGACGATGCCACCGTCGGTACCGTACACCATGGCCGTGTTCGCGCCGTTGGTGCGCGCGGCCGCGGCCCCGATGGTCGCCGAGGTCTCCCCTCCGGCGAGCACGATCAACTGGTCGGAGCGCAGCGTGAACCCATAGGTCTTCTCCAGCGAGCGCAGGGTCCCGGCATTGGCGAACTCGGCCGAACAGGCGAGCACCACCTTGCCGCCGCCCGCCACCCATCTGCCGAAGTCGCTCATGGTCTTGAGGTTGTTCGCCAGGGCCACGTCGCGGCGCACCGCGAGCGCCCAGGCGTTGCTCGCCTTCGCGGGTGTGAGCCACACGATGTGGTTGGCAGCGTAATCGAGTCTGGCGCCGAGCTCATAGCCCTGCTGCAGGTCCTTCCAGGCGGGGTTGGACGCCAGGTTGAAAAAGAACCCTGCATTGCCGGTGTATTCGACGTAGAGATCGACCTCGCCGGAGAGCAGCGCCTTGCGAACGACCGGCGTCGCACCGATCTTGGTGCGGTCGACCGTCTGGATCCCATGCGCGCTCAGCAGCAGGCGGATCATCTCTCCGATCATCGCCGACTCGCTCGACAGCTTCGAGGAAACCACGACCGCGGCCGGCAGCGGGGACGACACGCTGAGCGCCAGGACCGCCACGCACAGCGACTTCAGAATGTTCGCCACCCGTCACCCCCTGCCGACCGCTCGGGGCCGACGGTCGCGCAGCGCCGCACACTGTCGGTTGTCGCTGCGCACGTCAAGGGCAGCGCAAGCGCGTGTGCCGGCCCGCACTGCGCTTTATCATGGGGGGCAGCGATGAATCCGTTACCGAAATCCCACGCGACACCTGCGCGTGCGCAGCGTGTATCGAGCGGTCGCTATTCGCTCGGGCGAGTGTTTCTCGAAGGACTCACCGGCCAGCGCGGCTGGTCGCGCGCCTGGGCGAAGGCGACACCGCGCGAGCGCTACCGCGTGGTGGTCGTCGGCGGCGGCGGTCATGGACTCGCGAGCGCCTTCTACCTCGCCACCGAGTACGGCATCAGCGACGTGGCGGTGCTGGAGAAGGGCCCGATCGGGCTGGGCAACGTCGGGCGCAACACGACCATCATCCGTTCCAACTACTTCCACCCGGAGAATATCCGCTTCTACGAGTACTCGCTCAAGCTGTGGGAAAAGCTCGAGCGCACGCTGAATTTCAATGCGATGGTGAGCCAGCGCGGCACCCTCAACCTGTTTCACACCGAGGCGCAGCGCGATCTGTTCACGCGGCGCGCCAACATGATGCGCCTGCTCGGGGTGGATGCGGAGCCGTTGAGCCGCGAGGCGGTGAAGGCGCTGGTGCCGCTCGTTGATCTCGACAACGGCCGCTACCCCGTGCTCGGCGGGTTCCTGCAGCGCCGTGGCGGCACGGTTCGCCACGATGCGGTCGCCTGGGGTTATGCGCGGGCGGCATCCGAGGCCGGTGTCGACATCGTCGAGGACTGCGAGGTCACCGGCATCGCCCGCGACGGATCACGGGTGACCGGAGTCGAGACCACCCGCGGGCACATTGCGGCCGACACGGTGTGCCTGGCCGTCGCCGGGCATTCGTCGCGACTCGCCGCGATGGCGGGCCTCACGCTCCCGCTCGAGAGCCACGTGCTGCAGGCCTTCGTGAGCGAAGGCATCAAGCCGGTGCTCGATGTCGTCCTGACCTACGGTGCCGGACATTTCTACGTCAGCCAGTCGGACAAGGGCGGACTGGTGTTCGGCGGCGCCATCGACGGCTACAACAGCTACGGCCAGCGCGGCACGCTGCCGATGGCGGAAGAAGTGGCCGCGGCGGCCGTGACGCTGCTGCCGGGGCTTGCGCGCCTCAAGGTGCTGCGGCAATGGGGCGGTGTCATGGACATGAGCATGGACGGTTCCCCGATCATCTCCGCGACGCCGCTCGAGGGCCTGATCGTGAATGGCGGCTGGTGCTACGGCGGCTTCAAGGCGATCCCGGCCGGGGGCCTCGCGACGGCGCACCTCATCGCGCGCCATGCGCCGCACCCGCTCGCCGCTCACCTGGATCTCGAGCGCTTCGCCGCCGGGCGCACCGTCGACGAGCGCGGTGCCGGGCCGTTCCCCTACGCTCACTGAAACTCACCGCCCATGCTTCGCATCCCCTGCCCGTGGTGCGGTGAACGCGACGAAACCGAGTTTCGCTATCGGGGCGACGCCAGCAAGGTGCGGCCCGCCGCCGATGCGGGACTTGCGGCGTTCACCGCCTATGTCTACGAACGGGACAACCGCTGCGGTTGGCATCTGGAGTGGTGGTTGCACGTGGGCGGTTGCCGCAAGCTCCTGAAGGTCGTCCGCCACACGCTCAGTCACGAGCTTCACGCGGTCGGCGGCCCCGAGGACCAATTGTCCCCCCCGCCGGGACTCACGCGCTGATGCGCGGTCCCGGGCGTATCGCCCGCGGTCTGCTGACCGACCCCGATCGGCCGGTCGGCTTTCGCTTCGACGGGCGCAGCATGCAGGGCCTTACGGGCGACACGCTCGCCTCGGCGCTGCTCGCCAACGGCCGGCGCCTCGTTGCACGCAGCTTCAAGTACCACCGGCCGCGCGGCATCGTGACGGCAGGTCCGGAGGAGCCCTGTGCGCTCGTCGACGTGATCGGCGCCAACGGGCGCGAGCCTAACCGGCTCGCCACGACGCTCCCGCTGCACGAGGGCCTCGTGGCCGAAAGCCAGAACCGCTGGCCGTCGCTGCGGTTTGATGTGCTGGCGCTCAACGATCTGATAGCCCGGTTCCTGCCGGCGGGTTTCTACTACAAGACTTTCATGGCGCCGGGCTGGGCCTGGGAGCGGCTCTACGAGCCCCTCATCCGCCGGGCCGCAGGCTTGGGAAGGCTCGAGCCGATCGTCGGCGATCACGCGGCGCCCGCCGAGACCGTGCACGATCACGCCGATGTGCTGGTGGTCGGCGCGGGCACCGCGGGGCTCGCCGCCGCGCATCGTCTGGGCACGAGCGGCCTCAAGGTGATGCTCACCGACCAGGATGTCGTACTGGGCGGCGGCTCGCTGCTCGATGCGCGCTGGAGCGCCTGGCGCGTGAGCATGTGTACCCGGCTCGCCGGCCTGGCGACGGTGCGCTGCCTGCCCCGCACCACGGTGCTCGGCGCCTACGGCCACGGCGTGTTCGGGGCGCTCGAGACCCTCTCACCCGCCGAGGCCGCCCGTTTCGATGGCCTGCGGGAGCGGCTGCGGATCATCCGCGCCCGGCGCGTGGTGTTCGCCACCGGGGCGCTCGAGCGGCTGATCGCCTTCCCGGGCAACGACCTGCCGGGCGTGATGCTTGCGGGTGCCGCACATCAGTATCTGAGACGCTACGGGGTGGCCGTGGGCCGCCGTCCGGTGTTCTTCCTCAACAGCGACGAGGCCTACGAGGCGGTATTCGCCTTGAGCGGCGCCGGCATCGACTGCGCCGTGATCGACGTGCGCGAGAGCTCGCTCGCCGCCGGGCGCGCGCGCGCGCTCGGTGTCGAGGTGCACGGCGGCGCGGTGGTCGAGGGGGCGTGCGGGCGCGACGGGGTCCGCACCGTCAGGGTCGTGGAGAAGGGGCACGCGCGGCGCGAGCTCGCGGCCGATTGTCTGCTCATGTCCGGAGGGTATTCCCCGGCGACCACGCTGGCGAGCCAGCTCGGCGCACGGCTCACGTGGCAGGAGCCGATCGCAGCCTTTACCGCCGATCTGGCACCCGCCATCGGGCAGATCGCCGGCGCGGCGCGCGGTGTCTTCGGACTCACGGCCGCCGCACGTGACGGCGAGAGTGCGGCGCGCACGCTCGCGGCGCAACTCGCCCGGCCGGTCGGCGCCGCGGACCCGGGCGTGGATCTGCCGCCCGATGCCGACGCCACACCGATCGCCGCGCTGTGGGAGGTGCGCGGACCGGCCAAGGCTTTTGTCGATCTGCAGAACGATGTGACCGCCGCCGACGTGCGACTGAGCTTTCGCGAGGGCTACGAGCACGTCGAGCACATGAAGCGCTTCACCACCCATGGCATGGCGAGCGACCAGGGCCGCCTCGGGGGACTGGTCGGCAGCGCGGTGCTGGCGCAGGCGCGCGGCGTGCCGCTGTGGCAGGTCGGACAGACCAGGCCCCGGCCGTTCGCCCAGCCGGTTCCCTTCGCGGCACTCGCCGGCGGTGAAGTCCGCGAGCATTACAGACCCAAGCGCCGGCTGCCGCTGCACGACTGGCACGAGGCCGCCGGCGCGACCTTCGTGCCCACGGGGCTGTGGCTGCGGCCGCTCGTCTACTCGCGTCGACAGGGGTGGGAGGCGGTGCTGAACGAGGCCCGCGCCGTGCGCCGCTCGGTCGGCATCACCGACGTGTCGACCCTCGGCAAGATCGACGTGCAGGGGCCGGATGCCGCGCGGTTCCTGGACTTCATCTACGCGAACTCGTTTTCCACCCTCGCGGTCGGTCGCGCCCGCTACGGCATCATGTTGCGCGAGGACGGGATGCTGCTCGACGACGGTACGACCGCGCGGCTCGCTCCCGAGCACTTCCTCGTCACCACCACGACGGCGAACGCGACGGCGACGCTCGAGCACCTGGAATTCCATCTGCAGGCCGTGTGGCCGCGGCTGGATGTGCTGCTGACCGATGTCGGCGATCAGTGGGCGCAGTTCGCGGTCGCCGGTCCGCGCTCGCGCGAGGTCGTGGCGGCGGTGGTCGCGGGCCTCGATCTGTCCAACGAGGCCTTTCCGTTCATGGCGGCGAGCGTCGCCACCATCGCCGGCGTTGCGGGTCGGGTGTTCCGCATCC
>Ga0209808_1001611_pt1 | contig 11649 bp, 10 predicted proteins | sample GraSoiAngelo_157_FD_186171 | JGI IMG/M metagenome (GOLD analysis project Ga0209808, IMG submission 186171) | Grasslands soil microbial communities from the Angelo Coastal Reserve, California, USA - 14_1009_16_20cm (SPAdes) (version 2) | ecosystem: Environmental > Terrestrial > Soil > Grasslands ...
GCCGGCGGCGCAGCCCGGAACCGGGATCCAGGGCAGCGTCGAGGTCGGCCCCACCTGCCCCGTGGAGCGGATCAACTCGCCATGCCCGGCCCATCCCCTGTCCACGACCGTGGTCGTGCGAAACAGGAGTGGCGCGGAGGTCGCTCGCGTTCATTCCGGCGCCGACGGACGATTCAAGGTCGACCTGGCGCCGGGGACCTACACGCTGGTTGGCGTGACCGTCGGCTCGAGCTTCTTGCCGAGGCCGATCCCGACGTCGGTAACGGTGTCGCCGGGAACCTATGTATCGGTGACGGTCGAATATGACAGCGGCATCCGCTGAGCGCCGCGCTTCGAGTCCGGCGTCAGTTGCCGATGTGCGCGGCCGGAATGGTGCCCATCCGCCCGCGGCGGTAATCATCGAAGGCCTGGGCGAGCTCTTCGTGCGTGTTCATCACGAACGGGCCGTACCAGGCAACCGGCTCGCCGATCGGCTCCCCGCCGAGCACCAGCACGTCGAGGTTCGGTGAGCGACTCTCCTGGGTGAGGTCCGCGGTGAGCGTGATCGTGTCGCCGGCGCCGAAGGCGGCCAGCTGCCCGGTGCGAATCGGGGCACGGGTTGGCCCTACGGTTCCGCGTCCCGCCAGCGCGTAGACCAGACCATTGAAGTCACGCCGCCAGGGAAGGCGCAGCTCGGCGCCGGGATTGATCGTTACGTGCAGCATGGCGATCGGTGTGTGGGTGATCCCCGGTCCCGCATGACCGGCGATCTCGCCGGCGATCACGCGCAGCAGCGCTCCGCCATCCGGCGACGACAGTAGCGTGACCCGGCCTCCTCCGATGTCCTGGTAGCGGGGCGCAGTCCACTTTTGCTCCGCCGGCAGGTTGACCCAGAGCTGGATCCCGTGGAACAAACCGCCACTCGCGATCAACGCCTCGGGCGGCCGCTCGATGTGCAGAATGCCCGCCCCGGCGGTCATCCATTGGGTCGCGCCGTTGGTGATGAGGCCGCCACCCCCGGTGGAGTCCTGGTGTTGAAAGGTGCCATCGATCATGTAGGTGACCGTCTCGAAGCCGCGGTGCGGATGCCAAGCGGTACCCTTCGGTTCTCCCGGACCGTATTCCACCTCACCCATCTGATCCATATGAATGAATGGGTCGAGGTACTGCTGGTCGATGCCGTAGAAGGCACGACGGACTGGAAAGCCCTCACCCTCGACGCCTTTCGGCGCGGTGGTGATGGCCAGCAGGGGACGATCGATCGACACCGCCCGGTCGGGATCCGGGATCCGCGGCAGGGTCAGGATGTTCTCGACGGTGACAGCAGGCACGACATTATCGGTAACCTTCGGCGGCGGCCGCCTATTCCGCCCGGCCCTCAGGCTCCGGTGGCCGCGGCCGAGCGTTGGCTCCGGGCATTGCGCTAACGTCAACGGCGATGCGGATCGGCGTGATGATCGAGGGGCAGGAAGGCCTCACCTGGGAGCGATGGTTTCGGATCGCCGAACGGGTGGAGTCGCTTGGTCTCGACTCGCTCTGGCGCTCGGATCATTTTTTCAGCCTCAGCGGGCACCCCGAGCGACCGGCGCTGGAGTGCTGGACATCATTGACCGCGCTGGCGCAGCGGACCCAACGGATCCGGTTCGGCCCGCTGGTGAGCCCGATCACCTTTCGCCATCCGGCGCTGCTGGCGCGGATGGCGGCTGCGGTCGACGGCTTGTCCGATGGGCGCCTGGTGCTGGGCGTGGGGGCGGGCTGGAACGAAGCCGAGCACGCCGCTTACGGGATCACCCTGCCACCGCTCAAGGAGCGGTTCGACCGACTGGAGGAGGGGATCGCCGTCATCAAGGCGCTCTGGACCGGTGGGCCGGTCGACCTCGACGGCCGTTACTACCCACTCCGCGGCGCGAGCGCGTATCCGCGGCCGGTCCAGCAGCCGGCGCCGCCATTGCTAATCGGCGGTGACGGCGAGGTCCGGCTGCTGCGCATCGTGGCCATGCACGCCGATGAGTGGAACAGCCACGCGCCGGGACCGGACGTGTACCGGGCGAAGCGGGCGCGCCTGGAGGAGCACTGCCGGGCGGTCGGTCGGGATCCCAACACGATTCACCGCTCCTGGATGGGTGGCATCCTGATCGGGCGCGACCGAAGCGAGGTCTTAGAGAAAGGACGCTGGTTCCACTCGTTTCTCGGGCCGTCGGCCGGCGGGTCGCCGGCCGCGGTGCCGGAAGTGCTTCGGCAACGACACTGGCTGGTGGGCACCCCGGATGACGTCACCGAACAACTGGACGCCTGGTCGGCCGTGGGCGTGGAGCGGGTGATGTTCCAGTGGTATTACCTGGACGACCTCGATGGGCTGTCCCTGCTGGCGCGCATCGGCCGCCTCTAGCGGATCAGGGACTCGCGGTTGCGCTGACCGACGCGCTCGGCGTCGCGCTGGCACTTGACGATGGCGTCGCGCTCGTGGTCGGGGTGGGCGTGGCCGTAGGTGTCGGCCCCGTCAGGGGTAGCTGCTTTTGCGTGATCTTGCCGATGGTCGGCAGGTCAGACTGCGCCGACGGCGGGCGCTCGACGGGTGCGTTGAGTAGGCCATATGCGAGCACCACGGCGACGACCACCGCCAGCGCCCCAGGGACGATGCCGGCTCGGCTCGGTCGTTCGGGGCGATCGCCGGTGTTTTGCGCCGAGCGCCCGTAGATCTGTCGGTAGGGCGTCAGCTGAACGCCTTCGGCGGCAAGGCTCGCCCAGGGCGCGCTGCCAAAGATCCAGGCCTCGAAGAGCAGCATCACGGCGAGGATGGCGGTTGCGATCGCCGGGGCGGTGATCAGCATCACCACCGCGCCAACCAATGCCAGGATGGCCAGCAACGATTCGATGGCGGAGGATCGAATCGCCGGCCAGATCCGATTACCGCCTTCCTTCTGCTTTGGGGTTCGGAGGAATGCCGCCTGGCCGCTCCACAGTCCGCGGACGACGGCCAGGCTGTCGACCCAGCTGAGCGCGAACCAGATGCCGAGAGCCCGCAGGGCATCGCCCCAGGTGCAGCGCTCGGCCCGACGCAAGGCCCAGAGGCCCCGCAGCACGCCGGTGACGAGAAACGCGAGTGGCACGATCAGCACCGGACCGGTCAGCTCGCGGATCGGCAGCCGGTGATGGAGGGCGGAGGCGACGGCCGTTAGGAGCAACAGGAACGTGAATCCGACCGTCAGCATATCGCCGAACCAATGGACGCTGCCGAACAGGTAGTTGAGACGTTGGCCCCACGTGAGCTGAAGGCGATGGGGGGCCAGCGGGACCAGTTCGCGCCATTGCCGGCGAAGGATCTGAATACCGCCGAGCGCCCACCGAAATCGCTGCTTCTTCAGACCATCGAAGCTCAGGGGCATGAGCCCTTCACCCCAAACGGTCGGCTCGTAGACGCCGACGGAGCCGAGCCCGAGCATTCGTAGGCTCGCCTCGGCGTCCTCGGTGATGACGCTCTCATCCCAGCCACCGACGCGCTCGAACGCAGATCGGCGAATCAGCCCCATGGTCCCGGCGAAAATAATTGCGTTGCGATTGGCCCGCGCCGGCATGGTGATGTCGAAAAAATACCGGTAGCTGTAGAAGAGACCGCGCAGGTAGCCGCTATCCTTCCAGTCGCGATAGTTTTGCGGCGTCTGAACGAACGCCACGCGCTCATCGGCGAAGTGACCGGTAATCGCCTTCAAGAAGCCCGGCTTGACGATGTAGTCGGCATCGACGATCCCCAGGATGCTGGCATCTTTAGGCAAGCGACGCGTGGCTTCGTTCAGGGCGCCGGCTTTGTAACCCGGCCAGGGCTCGAGATGGATGAACTGAAATCGTTCACCCAGCTCGTGACACAAGGCCTCAAGGGGCCGCCAGGTCTGTGGGTCCTTCGTATTGTTGTCGACCACCTGGACGATCACGTCGGGGTAATCGAGATTGGCCAGGGCGGTCAGTGTCTCGCGGACGACCTCGATGGGCTCGTTGTAGCAGGGGACCTGCATCGCCACCTTCGGCCGGTACGATGCCTCCGCGCGGTGAGCGATTCGGGTCCGGCGGCTGAAGACGTCGAGGATCTCAAAGAGGTAATACACGCTGAGGGCGAGCGCGGCCGCTTCGAGGAGCAGGAGCAGGAACGAGACGACGATTCCAAGCAGTCCCAGTTGATCGACGAAGGGCTGCACGCCGGCATAGACCAGGTAGACGGCGGACGCCACCAGCAGGGTGGCGAGCATCTGGGCCGCCAGCATGCTCCACTGGGGCAGGTGGCGCCGCGTCTCGATCACCGCGCCGATCCCAAAGAGGGGCAGGATGGTGCCGCCAACCGGATCGTGGGCGATCAGCCCGGTCAGCCAGCCGGCGCCGGCGAGGATGACCAGGCCGACGGGGATGCTGGCCCACGCCCGCGCCCGCATCAATCCTGGGACCATGACGGCAACGGTCGTGATCGCCGACGCAATCGCGAAGAAAAGGACGAGCTCGAGCAGCATCCTTGACTACGCTGCCACAGAGCCCGGGTGCAGCGCTACTCTGCGCTTCGCAATAGGCGTCCCACCAGCTGCGCCTGCTCCATAAGGAGTTGCGGCGCGAGGAACTCCCGCCGCACTCGCGCCTTCGCGCCGGCGCCGAGCCGCTCGGCGTCCGCCGGGTGGTCGAGGAGCTCGACGATGGCGGCGCCGAAAGCCGCCAGGTCGTTGGGATCGTCGATCAGGCGGCCGCTCATTTTGTCCTGGATCTGGTCCTGGATACCACCCACCCGGCTGGCGACGACCGGTCGCGCCTTCCACATCGCCTCGGCGACGGTCAGACCGAAGCCCTCGCGAATGCTCTTCTGAACGACCACTCGGGCCCCTCGCTGCAGCGCATTGACGATCGCCGCATTCTCGTCCTGGTCATCCATTGGTAACCGGGCGAGATGGATCCGTTCGCGCACGCTCGGCGAAAGACGGTGCCAGCGGTCCTGGACCTCTCGGAGCACGGCGGGTTCCTCGGGATCGTCGGCGACCGCGCTGACGCCCGGCCCCGCCAGGACCAGATGACCATCCACCTTGGGGGCGACGAACTCGGCGAAGCCGTCCATGACGCCTCGCGGGTCTTTCAGCCGGTCCCAGCGGGAGACCTGCACCACCAGCGGTGCGTCGGCCGGGATCCTCGTCTCGGGGAAGAGCTCAGTGGCGCGCTGGACCCGCACCGGCGAGCCGTCGCGTCGCCGAAACGTTGGCTCACCGCCAGCCGCGCCGTCCGCCAGGATGCCGGTGGCGTGAAGCACGGCGGCCACCGTCTTGCCGTCCATCTCCTGGTTTTTCGGCGTGAAGGCGTCGATGGCGGGGTAAATGATTTTCACTTTCCGCCGATCCAGGCCCTCCCAGATGTAGGCACGCCGCGAGAAGACCGTGGCATGCGCGGCACCGACCGCCGGCAGGAGAAACTGCCAGGCATCGCGGGCGACCTGGTTCGGCTGGTCGACGCCGATGTGGCAGCGCCACACCACCCGGCAGCCGTGGCGAACCAGGTGGGGGATGAGCCCGGCCGTTTGCGGATCATGCAGGATAACGACGTCGGCCGATCGAACCCGGCCGATCAGCGCCTGGGCGTTGCGCGCCAGCGTCTGCGCATAGCCGGCCTGCTCGGCCTGGGTGATCGTCGATCCGTCGGCGGCGACGCCATGCAGCAAGGCATGCAGCCGTTTGGTGAAGGTAAAGAATCCCGTGTCGCCCTCGATGACGAGCCAGCGTGAGTCCATCCCGACGCCGCGCTCATACGGGATTTCCCAGGCGAGCATTTCGGCGACCCCGCCGCCATGCGCCGTCGAATTGATGTTCCAGATGGTGCGATCGTGCAGCTGCGCGGCGGCCTCGCGCATGGTCCGCGCAAAGGTCTGCCACTCCGCCGCCTCGAGCAATTCGCGAAACGGCTCGATCGCCGCCGAGCTCAACGCCACCGTGCTCAGCTCAAGCGGCACGGCGGTCCTTGAAGCCTGCGGCCACAAGATGGCGAAGCCGTGGCCACTGATAGGTGGCGAGCAGGTCGAGCTTGGTCCGGTCGGGTGTCAACCAATCATCCTTCAGGATGCCACCGGTGTCGCCCGAGTCCGGATTCCACGACCAATACGTATAGCTGAGCCCGCTGGTTTTCAAGAAATCGATCAGCGTCCGTTGCCAGACCCCCTCCGGGTCCCGGCCCACAGACCGACCGCCGAATTCACCTACCAGCACCGGGGCGATGCCATCGGTCTTGAGCCAGGCCCAGTGGCGATTCCAGACGGCGGCCAGGTTGCGCGGGAAATCCGCGGCGGAAAACCATGGCTGCGGATAGACCGGTGGTCCGTAATCATGTGCCGAATAGACCAGCTTGTCCGATCGAGCTAGTTGAACCGGATGCGAGCGAGCGCCCTCCAGGTTGCCGCCCCACCAGTAGCCATCGCCGCCAAATCGGTCGATGCCTTCGACGATGATCAGCCAGTCGGGGTTGACCTCGAGGATGGCATTCCCGGCCCGCGCCGCGGCCAGGCGCCAATCCGTGCGCGGATTCCCGTCGCCCCAGGTGGCGGCGCCATGGGGCTCGTTGTGCAGGTCGGCGCCGATCACGGCCGGTTGCGACCGGTAGCGGTCGGCCAGCATCCTCCAATCATCGACCCAGCGGTTCTCGGAGACGCGGTCCGTATACCAGAGCTCGCTCTGCGCATCGGCGCTCGGCCGGTGGCGGTCGAGCACGATCGCCAGCTGCCGCCGACCCGCCCCCTCGACGATGCGGTCCATCAACTGCAGGCCCGTGAGCCCCTTGAGATCCGGATTTCGGGTGAAGTCGATGGAGGTGGGAAGGTTCCCCGGCTCGATCAGCTGATTGCTGAACGGCAGCCGGATGGCATTGAAGCCGGTCGCCACGATCTGGTCGAGCATCTCCTCCCAGTTTCGGGTCCAGAGTCCGTGCGGGGCGAAGACCGAAGTCTCCAGACCGAACCAGTTCACCCCGGTCAGTCGGACCTCCTGCCCGTCGCCGTCGATCAGCTTCCCGCCCAGGGTTCGAAGTCCTCGGCTCGCCGGCGAGCCGGGTCGGCTGGCGGCTTGATGGCCGCCGGGCGCCGAGCGGCAGGCATCGATGCCCGGCAGCAAGGAGGCGCCAACCACCCCGAGGCCGGCCCGGCCGGCACGGTGCAGGAAGGCGCGCCGGCTAATCGCGGACATTCAGCTAGCAGCCTTAGCCGAAGTTGATCATGACGTTCTTCACCTGGGTGTAATTCGCCAGCGCCTCGACGCCCTGCTCGCGGCCGAACCCGCTGCGTTTGTAGCCGCCGAACGGGAGACCGATGCTTCCCTCGACGCTGTACGCATTCACGCGCACCTGGCCCGACTTGACCGCGGTCGCGACCGCCAACGCCTTGCCCAGGTCTTTTGTCCAGATGCCGGCCACGAGGCCGTAGGGCGTGCCATTCGAAGCTGGTCACGGTCAACACCGGACCGAAGATCTCTTCCTGCTCGACCAAGGACCCGCGGGGCACCCGGTCGAGCAAGGTCGGCTCGATGAAGTAGCCACGGGCGAGCTCCGGCTTTTCTGAACGGCCACCACCGGTGACGGCGGTGGCTCCATCCTTCTCGCCGCTTTTGAGGAAGCCCAGCACACGACGCATCTGGCGCTCGCTCACGACTGGACCCATGTCGGGGTTGTCGAGACCCCGGCCCAGGCGAATCGATCGGATGCGCTGCGCCAGCAGGTCGACAAAGCGGTCATGCGCCGCGCTCTCGAGCAGCAACCGGGTCGGCGCGGTGCAGGTCTGGGCCGAGTTCTGCATCAGCGTCGTGGCCGAGGAGGCCGCGGCGCGCTCCAGGTCGGCATCGGCGAAGACGATATTGGGCGACTTGCCGCCGAGCTCCAGCGTGACCGGCACGACATTGTCGGCGGCCGCCTTCATGATCGCGATACCGGTCGGAACCGAGCCGGTAAACATGATGTGGTTGATCCCGGGATGGTGCGTGAGCGCAGCCCCGGTCTCCGGTCCGCCGGTGACGACGTTGAATACGCCAGGCGGCAGCCCGGCTTCAGTGGCGAGCTCGGCCAGCCGGACGACGCTCAATCCCGCTTCGGCGGCCGGTTTGGCGACCACCGCATTACCGCAGGCGAGCGCCGGCGCGATCCCCCTAGAGGCCAGGCGTAACGGGTAATTCCAGGGCACGATCTGGGCCGAAACGCCGAGCGGTTCGCGCAGGGTGAAGTCGACGAACCCCTTGCCGAGCGGGATGCTCGAGCCGAAGACTTTGTCGGCCACTCCGGCAAAGAACTCGAAATAGCCGGCGGCCGCCGCGACGTCGTCTTCCGCCTGGCGGAGGGGCTTACCCACATCCAGACTTTCGAGGCGGGCAAATTCCGCCCGCTGCTCGCGCAACAGCGCGGCCAGCCGATTCAGGATGCGAACCCGCCGGACCGGCGGCAGACCCGCCCAACCGGCGTCAACCGCGGCGCGGGCCGCCGCGACGGCGGTGTCGACGTCGCGGTGGTCGGCCAGCGCAACCGCGGCGAAAACCTGCCCGGTGGCGGGATCGATGGCGTCGAACGTTGATCCCGAGCTCCCCCAGGAGCGCTGACCGTCGACGAACATCCGCCCGTCGATCGCGGTCGTTTCCACGCCTTAAGCGTAGACGAGCATGTTGGGGCTGGCCGAAAACCGGGTATGGATAGGATGCTGAAGGGAAGCATGCTGTTGCACCGCATCACGCGCTACCTGACCAGCCGCCAGCACCTGGCGGGCACGGGGCTCGCGCTCGTCGGAGCCGGCCTGGTCCTGGCCGACCCAGTCGGTCCGGCGGGCGCGGTGCTCGTCGTCGGGTTCTACCTCCTGGGAGCGGCCGCCGTTCAGAGGAACCCGGCGATCCGGCGCTTCGGCTACGATCCTAAGGACGTCCTCAAGGCCCTGCGGCAGGAGATCAGCACGGTCAGCGGCCGGGTGCCGCCCGAGGTCATCGCCCGGATTCAGCGGATCGAGCTGACCATCCGATCGGAGATCCTCCCCCGACTCGATTGCCTACCGCCAGGTTCGCTCGAGCTGTACCTGATCGAGCGCACGGCGCGGGATTATTTACCAATGGCGGTCGATACCTACCTTCGGCTGCCGTCGGGCTACGTCTCATCGGGACCGGCGAGCCAGGGGTGGACGCCGCTGCAGGTCTTGCTCGACGAGCTCGACTTGCTCGACGCCCAGATGCGACGGGTCGCGGATATCGTGCACCACGCCGACATGGATCGGCTCCTGGCACATCGGCGCTTTCTCAACGATCGGTTCAGCCGGGTCGACGCATCACGCTGAGGTCGGACGCCGCAGGACGGGCCGCACCGATGCCGGGAGCAGCCGCCAGATGCCGAGCCCGAGCGCGATCAGGAGAAGGAAGGGCAACAGGAAGCCGCCGGCGATCAGCATCGCTCCGATCACGCCCGCGAACGCTCCACCGGCGGAGGCCCACGCCGTCCCCAGCCCGCTGCGGTCCCAGAGACTGGGTTCGGCCGGCGTCGCCGCCACCGTGTAGAAGCGGATCGTAATCGTGGAGTAGGTGGTGCGCTGGTCCAGGAAGCGGATGCGCCCCTGGATCTGCTCGATCTCACCGGTCACCGTGGAGAGCTGGTTCTGAACCGTGATGCTGTCCTGGATGCTTTGCGCCCGGCGCATCAGGTCGAGGAGAACCGCCGCCTGTGCCTGCTGGTTCTTGAGCCGGGCGTTTAGGTCGACGTACTCACTGCTGACATCCTGGCTGGTGATTTGGAGCTGGGTCGCCTTGCCGAGTTGGCGCAGGGAGCCTAACGCATCGGCGTAGCTCGTCGCCGGGACGGCAACCACCACCGTGCCCGAGTCGGTGTCTTTGCCGGAAAGGTCGCCGACCTGCGAGCTCAACAGGTAGCCGTTGAACTGTGCGGCGATCGCGACCGCCCGGTTGTAGCTGTCCCAGAACGAGCCGGTCTTGATCTGGACGCCCATCGAGGCATCCTGGATCAGTTTCTGATCGCCGCGGGCCTGGAGCACCGCGTTGGCGGCCGCCTGGTTGGCGGCGCTGCCCGAGGCGAGGCTGGCCGGCGCCGGGTTGTTCGCCGCGGACCCCGACGCGCCCTGGCCGAGCCCGCCGCTGACCTTGGTGGGGGAGCCGTTGGAAGTCGTCGCCGTTCCGCATGCCGCCAGTAGGGCGACCGCGCCGAAGACGGCCGCGAGACGGAGCAGACGGTTGGAGAGCATGAGCTTCACCTCACCAACAAGACGAAGATCGAGGCGAAAAGTTCCGGGTTGCGCACGCTAAGCTTGGAACGTGAGCCAACCAGTCGACCTTTCCCCGCTACAACGCGAGCTGGACAACCTACGGCTGCAGCTCTGTCACTGCAACAATGCCGGCACCTGCCTGGGGTGCCAGGGGGTGGAGGTGCTGCGTCAGCAGGCGCAGATGATCGTGTCGGCGGCGAGCCAGCCGGTGCTGCTCCAGGTCGCCCAGGAGACACAAGCGAAGGAGCTGGTCAAGCAGGTCCAGGACATGCAGGAACGGCTGCTCCGGGATCCGGAGGCCGCCCGGGCGCTCGAGGAGTTACTCAAATACTTCCAGGCGCCACCTGAAGACGAGGGCACCAACCACTAGGTCGTCGAGGGGGTCGCGGTCACGACCACCCGCTGGGTATCGACCCAGTTGGGCCAGCAGGTGAACAGGGTCAACCGAACGTCGTTGCTCGGCGCGAGGATCTGGACGGCGGTCGGCGCCACGATGGTTCGGCCGGTGACGTGGTAGACGACCGGCGATCCGCCGGCGACGGTGACATCGACCTCGTCACCGACCTTGAGGTCTTTCAGCCGGCCGAAAACACTGCCCTCGATGTCGTCGTGTCCGTAGAGGACCGCGTTCCCACTGCCGATCGGGGAGGAATTGCTGTAATGCGTGACGGCATAGCCTTTGGCGATCAGCATGTTGCCGCTGGCATCGACCCCCCGATCGAAGATCGGTGCGGTCTTGATGCCCAGCTTGGGAATTGAGAGGTAGGCCACGACCTGGCTGGGACCGGCCCCGGTGCTATTGGTGCCGGGGAGAAACCTCGGATGCTGGTGGGGTGGGGAGAGCGGCTCGCCCAGGGCGGGGATGGACTGGGTGGCGACGTCCGCGGGGCCCAGATGGATCAGGCCCAGGGCCGGCAGGGCAGACGCCATCAGCGCCAGGCCGATGGCAATCAGCAGTCCCGCTATCAGGTTTCGCCGCACCATCCCCATCATAGTCAGGGGATTTCGATAACCTGTCAAGAAAGGCGCTGGGCTCGCGGTCGGGGCGCCGCCGGCTTCGACGTGGCGGCGCCCCGACGCTCAAATCGACGGCGGTTATGCGGCCTTGCGGGTCGCCTGGCGGCTGTAGGCCTCGCGGACGGCCTTGGGGAACGACCAGCGCGGCTTCTTGGAAGCCGGCCGGGCCTTCAGCATGATCGACTCGCCGGTGAAGGGATTGGTGCCTTTCCCTGCCTTGCGGGCCTTGACCTCGCGCCATGCAAGGGCGCCGATTTCGGGGAAGCGCACGCGCATGCCGCGCGCGCCGGCGGCGACGGCCGCCTCAAAGGCATCCCTGACGGCCCAGCTGAGGTCCGATTTCTTGACCTTGAGGCCCTTCTCCGTGAGGTTCTCGTGTACCAGGCTGACGAACGTCGACGCGGTCCACTTTT
>Ga0209808_1001622_pt1 | contig 11613 bp, 8 predicted proteins | sample GraSoiAngelo_157_FD_186171 | JGI IMG/M metagenome (GOLD analysis project Ga0209808, IMG submission 186171) | Grasslands soil microbial communities from the Angelo Coastal Reserve, California, USA - 14_1009_16_20cm (SPAdes) (version 2) | ecosystem: Environmental > Terrestrial > Soil > Grasslands ...
CTCGCCACGATGGGGAGCGGCCTCGGCGCAGAATCCAGACGGGTCGGCCCTGATATTCGGGGGTTCGGACGAGGCCGGCTGCTAGCTGGCGACGAACAGCGTGTTCCAGGCCGCCTCGACCAGCTCGGGCGTGAGCTGCGGGCGCACCCCTCGTGCCGACGACACGTCGACCAACCGCTCCAGAAGGTCACGTGGATGGTTGCCGCGAGTGGGGCGGCCCCCATACATCGTCTGGATCATCTCGAGCGCCTGAGACTCGGCCGGAATCGTCAACCGTTCCCGCTCTCGCTCGAAGATGCGGCACCACATCTCCCATGTCGGATCGGGCATCAGCACCTTGTAGGCCAGACGGCGCAGGTACGCCTCGTCCAGGAGCTCCACGGGCTTGAGGTTGGTCGAGAGCGCGAGCTGGGCCTGGAATGGAATCTCGACCTTGCGTCCGGTTGACGTGAGATTCAAAAAGTCCGTGTCCTGCTCCAGCGGGACGAGCAGGCGATCCAGGATCTGTTTTGGCGACACGCGCTGCCGGCCGAGATCGTCGATCAGCAGCACACCGCCGTTGCCCTTGACCTGGAGCGGCGCGCCGTACACGCGGCTGCCGTCCTCCCAGGTCGGGTCGAACATCTCGAGCTGAAACTCGCCACCCACCTGGACGAGCGGTCGCGCGACTCGCCGCCAGCGACGGTCGGCGGGCTGGTTCGGTTCCAGGCGATGCACCGCGGGATCGAAGATCGTCATCACCTCTCCGCCGCCCACGTCGAGTGCGACTGGAATCACGATCGGTCCACCGAGCAGGCTCGGGATGCGCCGCGCGAGGGTTGTCTTGCCGTTACCGGGCGCGCCGTAGATGAAGATGGACGATCGCGAGTTGACCGCCGCCCGCACGGCCTCCATCACGCCGGGCGCGAGCTCGATCCCTCTCAGCGCCAGGCTCACCTTGACGAGGTCGAGGGTGCCGGGCTTCGCGGCCTCCGCCAGCACCGCCTTGTACTCCTGCATCGAAACCGGCGCGGGTCCCATGTAGCGCGTGCTGGCGTCGGCGATCTGATCGCTGCGCGTGCGACCCTGCTTGGTCAGCGCGTATGCCATCCGCTCCGGCAGCGGGCGCCCGAGCCACGGTCCCTGGGTCTGCGCCAGGCCCAGCGCGTCAAGGAAGTTCGACCCGGTGAGGGCCTTGAGGATCGGTTCGATCGCGTTGAACGGCAGCGCGAGGGCGTCAGCCACCTCGTAGCCCGTGACACGCGTCGTCGAGGAGGCGATGCGCAAGACCATGCCCTCGATCAACACGCGGTTGATCTCGGGCGGCGGCGGTGGCTCTATCTGGTGGGCGGTCGACGGCACCGCTGAGGGGACAGCCCGCGGCGCATCGACGTGCTCCAGGATCGCGGCGAACAGCTTCTTGCCGAAGCGCGCCCTGTCCGCGTGATCGGGGGGCTCGCCCTCGCGCCGGCGGCTGATCCAGTCGGGCACCTCTTTGAAGACCAGGGTGTTGCCGATGAGAAGCTGGACGACGTCCGGCTCGTCGGCCCCCACGCGCACCGCGATCCGGATCAGGTAGCCCTGGCTCTTCAAGGCCGCCCAGCTGCGCTCCCAAGCGACATCGTTGCGACCGGCCCAGGTCTGGCGGACTGTGCGGTCGCGGGCGATTGTGACGTCCTTGCGGTTCTGATACCGGCGCCGCACCAGCTCGGTCACGTCCTTGTCGACGTCCTCCGCCACCAGAGCGGCGAGCGGCAGCGCGCGGTCGTCGACCGCTGGTCGGTTCTTGATCTCGAAGATCGTGTTCGCGGTTGGCGCGAGGGCGCGGATCACGCTTGCGTGGCGGGGGCAGAACGGTGTCCGCTCGATGAACTGGATGTGGCGGCGACACCACCAGCTGTTGCACTTCCGCCCGGTCAGGTCGGTGTAGGCGCAGGCCCAGCCACGGCGCTCGTTGCAGTCGCTGTAGGTGCAGACCCCCGCCGGCTTGTGGCCGTCGGAGCGCGCGGGGAGCGGGGTGGGCTCATCGCTCTCCTCCTCGACGGCGACCTCGGCGGAGAGCGTCTCGACGGGCGGATGCGCCACGCCGGCTTTGGGCATGTAGTGGAACGCTCCCGCGAATTCCTCGCAGGTCTGGAAACGCTGGCTGCGGTCTTTGGCCGTTGCCTTCCAGATGATCTCCATGAGCGGCGAGGGGATGGCGGTGGAAGCTCGGGGGCGGTCGAAGACCTGGGAGTGCAGGACCGCGGGCAGCTGACCGGTGAAAGGCGGCTCACCATGCAGCAGCTCGTACAGGATCATGCCCAGCGAATAGATGTCGGCCGTGGCGTCGACCGGCTCGCCCTTCACCTGCTCCGGCGCCATGTACGCGGGGGTCCCGACCATGCTCCCGGTTGCGGTCAGGCGGTGTTTGTCGTCGATCAGCTTCGAGATGCCGAAGTCGAGGATCTTGGTCTTGCCGCGGTTGGAGATGAGGATGTTGTCGGGCTTCAGGTCGCGGTGGACGACCTGGTAGTCGTGCGCCACGCCGACCGCTGACAGGAGCTGCTGGATCAAGTCGACCGAGACATCCACGCTGAACCGGCCGTACTCGTCCAGCCAGGAGCGCATGGAGCGCCCGTCGACCCATTCCATGACGATGAAAAGGACGGGGCCGTCCTCGTCGAAGTCGTAGACGCGGACGATGCCCGGGTGGTTCAGAGCCGCGACCGTGGCTGCCTCGCGATGGAAGCGCTGGCGGAAGCTGGGGTCGCTCGAATACTGGTCGGACAGGACCTTGATAGCGACCGGGATCTCGAGCCGCGGATGGGTTGAGCGGTACACCACTCCCATCGCGCCCCGCCCCAGCTCGGCTTCGATCGGGTAGCGGCCTAACTGCGTCGTGCTCACCTTTGGCTCTATGGGGTTGTCAGTATGCGGGAGCGCGCCAGGTCTTCCCCCCACAGTGGGGAAGGTGTCCCAGCGCGCAGCGCCCGGACGGATGGGGCCTCTTCCAGGTTGGCGGCCGAACGGACGGTCGTGCCTAGCTGAATACGCTCAGCGGCAGGTAGAAGGAGACGCCCCAGTTCGGCTGGTCGACGATCTGGCTGATGCGCAGGTCCCCGGCCAGGCTGCACAGGATGTAAGCGTCCTCCCGGCTCAGCCCGTGGTCCTTGGCCAGCCAGTCGATGGTGTACCGCACCGCGTTGCGTGCGTCCTCCATGAGGTCGGGCCCCAACGCGCACACCGAGTGATAGCCGGCCGCGTCGCTCCGCGGCTGGAGTGGCGCCGCCGGTGTCACGAAGTGATAGCTCCAGGGTCGCGGCGACCCGCCCTTGACCACTCCAAACCGGAGTGAAAACGTCATTGGGCATTCGATCCCGGTAACGCAGACTTCGCCGTCTCCCTGCGCCGCGTGACAGTCGCCGGCGGAGAAGAGCCCGCCCGGCACAAATACCGGCAGGTAGAGCTTCGTCCCGACGGTCAGGTGCCGTGTGTCGACGTTGCCGGCGCCCTTCGTCGGCGGCAGGACGGCGAGCGGACCGGGCTCGTCCGTCGCGACGCCCATGGTGCCGCAGAACGGCACGATCGGGATGTGCACGTCCGAGCGCAGCTCAGCCGACGTCTGGTCGCCAAGGTCGAAGTAGCGGACGTACGGATCGGGGAAGTCCGAAGCCAGCAGGCCGAGCCCGGGAAGGAGCGCGCTCCAGCCCCATGCACCCGGCTTGAGGTCGAGGATCTCCACCTCGAGGGCGTCGCCGGGTTCCGCGCCGCGGACGTAGACCGGGCCGCCGAGCGGATAGAGCCGGTCGAAGTCGAGGGCGCCGAGCTTCGATGCGGGGTCGCCCTTCTGCAGCTGGCCCGCGGTGACCTCCTCGGTTTCGAAATGGACGATGTCGCCGGGATCGATCTCCGCCGCCGGAGGAAGCGAGTTGTCCCACTTGTGGTGGAACCTGTCGCGACCGATCCTGTGCTCTCGGACGCCGGCGCGGGCGCTCATTTCCGCGCGGGCTCGGTGGCGCCTTCCTTGATCGGCACGGCATTTGCCCGCAGCAACTTCTTGTCGAATTTCCCGACCGAGGTCTTGGGCACCTCATCGATGAACCGGACTTCGTCGGGCAGCCACCACTTGGCGACCTTGTCCCGCAGGAAATCTATGACCTCGGCCTCGGTGACCTGGCCCTTGAACTCAGGCTTTGCCACCGCGTAGACCACGGGTCGCTCGTCCCACTTCACGTGGGGTAGCCCGATGACCGCGGCTTCCATGATCTTGGGATGCGCCATGACGGCGTTCTCCAGCTCGACGGAGGAGATCCATTCGCCGCCCGACTTGATCACGTCCTTGGTCCGGTCGACGATCTGGATGTAACCGTCGGGGTCGATCCTGGCCACGTCGCCCGTGCGGAACCACCCGTCCTCGGTCAGCTTGCCCGGGTCGTAGCCGTTGTGATAGCCGCGAGCGATCCACGGCCCGCGGACCTGGATCTCGCCGAACGCGACGCCGTCCCACGGCAGCTCTTCTCCGCTCGTGGGGTCCGAGATCCGGATCTCGACGCCAGGCGCCACCCTGCCCTGAGTCAGGCGAAGCTTCAGCTCGTCTTCAGGCTTGGCGCCTGCGGCGACGCGAGCCACGCTGCCCAGCGGCGAGGTCTCGGTCATGCCCCACGCGTGCAGGATGCGCAGCCCGATCGAGTCCATCGTCTCCATCAGCGTCCGTGGCACCGCGGATCCGCCGCACACCACGGTCCGAACCTTGGGTAGGCGTTTGCCGCTCTCCTTCAGGTAGTTCGCCAGGACGAGCCACACGGTCGGCACGCCGGCGAGAAAGGTCACGTTCTCCTGCTCCGCAAGCTCGACGATCGATTTGGCGTCCGCGGAGAAGCGGCCGGGGAACACCATCTTGGAGCCGGCCATGCCCGCCGCATAGGGAAGGCCCCAGCTGTTGGCATGAAACATGGGAACGACTGGAAGCAGCGCGTCGTTCTCGGTCAGGCCGAGGTTGTCGCCCTGAAGCACGCCCATTGTGTGGATGAACTGCGATCGGTGCGAATAGACGACACCCTTCGGGTTGCCCGTCGTGCCCGACGTGTAGCACATGGCCGCGGCCATCCGCTCCGAGAGCTTGGGCCACGGGTAGTCGGTGCTCTGGGCGGCGATCAGCGCTTCGTACTCGAGCATGTCCGCCAGGCCGTTCTCCTTTCCGGAGAGGGGCGCCGCAGCGCCGTCGGTCATGAGGACCATGGTCTTGATGGTCGGGATCTTGCCGACGAGCGGCTTCAGGAGCGGAAGGAGTGACTGATCGACAAATAAAACCTTGTCCTCCGCGTCATTGATGATGAATTCGAGGTGCTGAGGAAACAGGCGAAGGTTCAGCGTGTGCAGAACGGCCCCCATGCACGGGACCGCGTAGTAGAGCTCGAGGTGCCGGCTGTTGTTCCAGGCCAGCGTCGCGACGCGATCACCGGGTTTGACGCCGAGCTGTTTGAGCGCACCGGCAAGACGGTTGATGCGGGGCACCATCTCGCCGTAGGTGATGCGGTGAATGCCTTCGTCGCGCTTGGTCACCACCTCTCTCTTCTGGTGCAGTCGCTCAATCCGCCACAGGACGTGCTGCAGACTGAGCTCGTAGTCCTGCATCAAGCCTTCCACGGCCGCCACCTCCATGTTTCTTTACCCCAGAGGTAGGTCTTTAAAAGGTCGATGGTAAGGCCGTCGGCGGTAGGATGCACACCCATGGTTTCGCGCGGCCGGGCGGACCTGCACATGCATACGACGGAAAGCGACGGGTGGCCTTCACCGTATGAGCTCGTCGATTACGCACGCGCAACACGACTGAACGTAATCGCGGTCACAGATCACGACACGATCGAAGGTGCGCTGCGCGCGGCTGACTACGTCGCAGGTTCATCGTCGCGGCTGGATGTGGTCGTGGGCGAGGAGGTGTCGAGTCGCGACGGCCACATCGTCGCGCTGTTCATCGAGCGCCGTATCCGACCGGGTATGTCCGCCGCAGCGACCGTGCACGCGATTCACGATCAGGGCGGCCTCGCGGTCGCGGTCCATCCTTTCTGGCGCACGCAGAGGCGAACACGCAGCGGCCGCGTCCACGGCGTGGGCTGGCTCGCCGCGGAGCTGCCCTTCGATGCGATCGAGGTCGAGAACGCAACCCCCGGGTTCTACGTCTTCAATCAGTTGGCACGGCGCTTGAACATGGGCCTGGGGGCGGCCGAGGTGGGCGGCTCTGACGCGCACATCCTGGATGCGGTGGGCCGCGCGTTCACCGAGTTTCCGGGCAAGACTCCCAAGGCGCTTCGGACTGCGATCGAGTCCGGTGCCACGGTGGCGGGGCGAAGCCGCTACCGCGCCGTTGGCTTGATGCGGTACGCGGCCTGGGGCCTGAACCACGAGCGATACGTAGCAGTCGTCTGACAAGAAACTCCTCCCCACTTGTGGACGCTTCTATGTGTTGTCAAGGCCCTGAAGCAGCCGGAAGAAACGGCGGGCGAGGTAGCGCTTAAGGCAGCGCCGGATCTCTCGGCTGGATTTGCCTTCGGCCGTGCGTCGAGCGATGTAGTCCTTGGTCTTCGCGTGGAAGCTGGAGCGACAGATAGCGACCACGTGCAAGGCTCGGTTCAAGCGCCGGTCGCCTTGCCGGTTTAAGCGATGCCGAACCACGCGTCCGCTCGACGCCGGCACCGGCGCGACCCCGGCCATGGCGGCGAAGGCATTTTCGTTTCGGATCCGGCCGGCGTGAGACCAGGAGACCAAGAGCTGCGCTGCAGTGATGGTGCCGACGCCCGGTTCAGCGAGTAATGCCGGAACTGTCTGCGCGACCAGTCGCTCGAGCTGGGCTTCGTAGTCGGCCGCTTCGGCCTGCAAGGTCCGGATCCGCCTCGCAACTTGCCGCAATGCTCTCGTGGTCACGCTCGTCTCGATGACCGCGCTAGTGCAACGGAGCCGGACGCAGGCAGCGACCAACTGCTCGCCTTTGAGTCGGACAAGCCGTTCGTGAATTGGCTCTGGCGCAGTCACGACCAAGGCGTAGAGCTGATTCAAGGCCTGGCGGGAGGCGCTGACCGCACCCTCTCGTGTACTGAGCAAGACCCGAATCGCCTCTCGGTTGCCGCGTTGACGTGGCAACGCGTGATGCTCTCGAGCCAGTGCTTCGCGAGCCACTTTGATGGCATCCAACTGGTCCGATTTGCCGCTCGCTCCGGGCTTGCGTCGTTGCGGCCGGTCACCCTCGTAGACGACCTCGCCGCATCTGACCAGGAAACTCGCCAACCCAGCCCCGTAGCTGCCGGTGCCCTCCACGACCCAGGTCCTGTGCGAACTGCGGCCCCGCGCCCACTCCAGGAGCTGAACGTAGCCGCGCTGATTCGCCTCCACATCGGTCGAGCCAAGGACTGCGCCCAGTTCGTCGACCAAGGCCGCGCTGTGGCTCTCCTTATGGGTGTCCACGCCCACCACCAACCCCTGGCTCTCTTCCATTTCGCCCACCTCCTGGTGTAGCGTCCAGTTGAGTGCCGGTCGTGACCTGATGAACACCGGTGGCATCACTGTGAGGAGCCACGCCATTCGGCGGGCGAGCTTCTAATTAGGCCAACGGGGTGTGTCCGACCGGCACCACTGACCCTCGGGCGGGCAAGTCCACAAAAAGGCAGCCCATTCCGGCGCCCGGGAGGTGGAGAGCCACGCCCTCGAGTCACTGGCGCCATACCAGTCTCACAGGGAGGTGGCGCGGAACGCGCCGGAGGGGCAGGGCAGGAGGGGCGATTACAGAGACCATCCCGGCTTCGACCGGAACTTCCATACGATGTCTGTGGCGCCCGCTTAGCTCAGGGGACCAGAGCATCTGTCTTCGGAACAGAGGGTCGGGGGTTCGAATCCCTCAGCGGGCACTTTTTTTCTCAGCAGGCACTTTGGCGAGGCTTCGGTGGCGCGTCTCGCAACGTGTGACCCAAAAGAGCCTAGATCTGGTCTCCACTCTCTAGGTGGCCCTTCGGCGCATGCAGCTAGCCCAGCCATCTGGAGGCTTTCGAACGCGTGGAAATCACCGAGTCAGCAAGGTTGCATAACCACAATGCGCTGCAATCTAATCGAGCCGAAGCAGACGCGTAGGCGGGGTAACTTCGGATCAGGAGGTTGCGAGTTCGAGTCTTGCAGCGGGTACCACGTCTACAGCATCCCCTCGACCAGGCGATCGAGCCGCTCGGCCTGGTGGTGGATGTCGGCGGCCAGCACGCGCACGCCTTCGTCGTAGGAACGGTCCGCTTCATTTACCTGCTCGCTAAGTTTCTGGATCCCGACCAGGGCCGTCTTGAACTCATGGTTCAGAGTGGTGCGGGCTGTCTCGATGTCGGTCAGCATCTCGAGGAACTCCCTGCGCTCGAGAATCATGTTCACGGTCAGGAGCACGGCCAGCACGGCAGTGCACGACGACATGAAGAGGTCGATGTCGTGCCCCGTTAGGGACGAGTACACATCGCCCGCCGCGGCGAGGAGTAGCGTCATCCACGGCAGTGCGAGCTGCCAGAGATCGAGGGGAGCTTGCTGTGTCGCCGGCTTCGTCGCGGCCGCCGGGTAGACGGCAGCCAGCGCGATCATCAGGAAGCCCGCAAACCATCCGGTGTCGATCACGTTGCCCACCGCTCCGAACGTGCCCTGCGCGCTGAGATAGGCGAAGGCGCTGTCGGCAATCGAGTAGGAGGCGACGCCGGCAAGAAGGAACGCCATCCTTCCAGCCTGCTGCTGGTTTGCACGCCGGATGGCGAGGATGAGGATCGTGCCGATCAAGATGTCGCTGACCGGGTAGGCCAGGTCGAGAATCCGGGTGGAACTGTCGGACAGCCATACCGACTTCAGCCCGAACGCCCACGCGGTCGACGTCAGAGCGAGGGCGACGATGACTCCGTCGAACCAGACGCGCCAGTGCGAAGACGTCCCACGCGGGGCACTCCAGAATGCCCGTATGCCACCGATGGCAAAAGGAACGGCCGAGAGGAAGCCCACGTCGGCCAGCGAGGGATATGGCGTCTGGACGTTCAGGCCCACCTCGTAGATGGACCACACGACTTCGCCCGCGGCCCATAACCCGGTCGAGATACCCATCAGGGCCCAGCCGAGCCGAACCCTGCCGGATGCCCGGGTCGCGGCCCATGCGCACGCGGCCGCGGCGATCGCTGCCGCCACTGCCTCCCCTATGTCGTCGATGGCCGTGACCCCTCGCTGGCCGAGGATCAAGTAGCGGATGTCGAGGGCATAGGCGATGGACACAACCCCAACGGTCGCGACCACAATCCAGAACGTCCTTTGCCGGTTGTCCATGGTCGCCCAGGCGCTCATGTGAGAGCGAAGTTAAGCAGCCCGGAAGGTGAATTCATCCCTCTAATCGAGCGAACCTTAAGTTCGCAGTGCCGCGATACGTAGTCCTGCGGCGCGGGATCAACCTCGTCGAGCGCAACCTGGCCTATAGAACTCAGAAAGAAAGAAACATCGGATCAGGAGGTCGCGAGTTCGAGTCTTGCGGCGGCACAAACCTCATCGGCGACTTCACGCCAGTTGCAACTAGGCTTAACGAGCTGATGCACAAAATGGCTGGGCCGGGCTGGCCGTGAGCCTACCTCCGGACCAATTGGCCCCACCGCAAGGCGCCTTGTCGCCGGATGGCCGTTTCCGATGGGACGGCAGTGCCTGGGTACCTGTGCACGAGGTCGCGGCGTCCTCACCGCAACGCATGGTCGTCTCGGCCAGAACCGCATTCAAGCTGGGTTTCTTTGGGTTCTGGGGCGCGGCCGTCGCGAGCATCGTTGTCTGGATTTTGGCTTTCATCATCCTCGGGGCGTGCGGCGCGGTGATCGTCGGGGCCCTTCGCGGAACTCCCTCGCCCTAAACCATTTCAAGACTGGCAGCCACCTCGATGGAGCGTCATGCAGTCCTGCTGCGCGGGATCAACCTGGCGCGTCACAACCGGATCGCCATGCCCGAGCTGCGGGCCGCGCTCGAGGCGGACGGGTTTCGCGATGTGAAGACCTACGTGCAGAGCGGCAACATCGTTTTAGCCAGCCGAGCATCACCCGAACGGGTAGCCGAAAAGGTCAACGCGCTCATCAAGAAGCGGTTTGGTTTCGATGTCATCGTGTTGGTGCGATCAGGTGCGGAGCTCAAGGAGGTTGTGCGCCGCAACCCTCTTTCGAAAATCGCTGTCGATCCGAAACGTCACCTCGTGACATTCACGTCGTCCCCGCTGCCTCGCGCGGTGGTCGACCGAATGACCGCGGTTGCAGGACCGCGTGAGCAATTTGAGGTGATCGGACGAGAGGTCTACTCGTGGCACCCGGCGGGGGTCGGTCGCTCGCCATTGTGGGAGAGGCTCGCCGGCAAGGCCCTCGGCATTGACGCGACGTCGCGCAACTGGACCACGGTCACGACCTTGCTGGCGATGGCGCACGAGGGAACCGCCCGGTAAAATCATCCGGCTGCAGCCGGGCGGCTGGCGGAACTGGTAGACGCGCACGTTTGAGGGGCGTGTGGGGTAACCCATCCGGGTTCGACTCCCGGGTCGCCCACCACCTTTCTGTGACGCGAAGCGAGCGCGTCGGAAGGTGGAAGGATGCGGTTCCGGCGTTGGACCCGCACCTCGACGTCCAATCTTGGCTGCGAACCGATTGCGAACCCATTTGCGAAATCGGCGCAAGGCCTTTCTGGGTTGGGTCGTTCCAGCATGGCGACGACCGTTCCGGCATCATCTCGGCGAGGATGAGGTCGACCGACGGGGCGTCCGGCGCCGAGCGAAGGCCCTATCGCGAGGCGGCACACTACTACAAAGCACGACCACCGTATTCCGCCGCGCTTCGGCCCGCGCTTGCCGAGAAACTGGGCTGGATCGGTGCCGGTCGCCTACTGGACATCGGCTGCGGGCCCGGAATCGTCGCGCTTGAATTGGCGCCCACCTTCAGTCAGGTGATTGGCCTGGATCCCGAGGAGGCCATGCTCGCGGAGGCGCGATCTGCCACACCGCCACGGACGGAGAATGTCGCCTGGGTCCTCGGCCGAGCCGAGGACATTCCGGCCTTGAATCTCGGCCGGTTCCAGGCGGTTACGCTGGCTCAGTCCTTCCACTGGACTGACAAGGATGCGGTCGCGGAAATCGTCTACGACTCTCTCGAATCCGGTGGGAGCATGCTGCTCATCCATCACGTGGATCCCTCTGTTGGGCCGGCAGAAGCCTCGTCGATCGGCACGGGAGACCAGGCTGTGTCGCCTCGACACCTTCATCCTCAGATTCCTCACGAGGTGATCGACGAGGTGTTAGTCAGATGGCTTGGGCGCGGCAAGCCCGCTCGGGACCCCAACCGAGAGCCGTATCACGACCTGCTGGCAAGGACGCGATTCGGCGAGCCGGAGCGCCTGGTGCTCCCGGGTCGAACCGATCTGATTCGCACTGTCGACGAGGTGATCGACAACTATCTCTCCACGTCCTTCGCCGCACCTGATTTATTCGGTGATCAGTTGCCCGAATTTCGAAGGGATTTGACCGCGATTCTCCAGAAGCAAACTGACACGGGACGTTTCTGGGAGTGGGCTGGAGACACTGAGGTTCTGATAGCAACGAAGCGGGTGGGCTAACGACACCCGCGCGAGCCATCAAGCTCC
>Ga0209808_1001625_pt1 | contig 11602 bp, 13 predicted proteins | sample GraSoiAngelo_157_FD_186171 | JGI IMG/M metagenome (GOLD analysis project Ga0209808, IMG submission 186171) | Grasslands soil microbial communities from the Angelo Coastal Reserve, California, USA - 14_1009_16_20cm (SPAdes) (version 2) | ecosystem: Environmental > Terrestrial > Soil > Grasslands ...
CCAGGAGATGGCATCCGCAATGTTCGACTTCCCGCACCCGTTCGGCCCGATGATGGCCGCAATGCCGTCTCCATGAAACTTCAATTCGGTGCGGTCAGAGAACGACTTGAACCCGAGAATCTGCAGCCTCTTCAGTTTGAGCAACGGAAACTCCTTAATCTAAACGGCCGTCCAAAAAATCGTCGTTCACGAGTGTTCCTTAAATCTTGTCATTCCGTTCCTTGAGACTTGTCATTCCGAACGAAGAGAGGAATCTGCTTTTCGCCGGAAGCTTCCGTACAGATGCGTGAAGACCAAGTGCTGAATCGCCCGGTTTACCAACAGGGTTCCTCCGCCGTTCGCTCTCCTCGATTGCCAGCCCGGGCTGGATGGGGCAGGGCACAAACTAGAGCTACTGTAACGACGAAATCCCTGCGGGGTCAAGGAATAAAACACCATATCTTGTATGACCTTACGGCGGACACCATCATTTTGCACACACAATGCAGCAGGCGCCTGAAATATGGGTGGGAAAGAGGTGAGGAAGGGAGAATCGCGAGAGCGGAATTACTCTAGCTCACCGGGGAAAACAACGCAATCCAGTTTTGACAAAATGCGGCCCTACAGCCACTTCAGGAGATCGTCGACAGTTAACTCCACAGCTCTAAGGATAGAGCGCAACAGACCGGGGCCGAGCACCTCGCCAGCATGCACTGGCACCGTCGTAACTCTTCCATCCACGTGCCTTAAGAACACGTGACTTCCCCGAGTTCGGACTACCCGAAAACCAATCTTTTCTAGAATACGTATGAACTCTTTGCCCCTAATCCGCGGCAGGCGAGTCATACCGAGATTTGCTGGATACCCACTAGCTCAAGCGGCCCGGTTTCATCGAGTTCATCTTCTAGACACAGCTCAATCACTTCGCGAGTGCGCTTCATGAGAGTGTCGAGGCTCTTCGCCTGAGTGTGACAACCGCGTAAGGCAGGAACCGTGGCGACGTACTGGCCATCTTCGTCCCGTTCAATCACGACGGTGAATTTGCGAGGATGTTTCACAGGGCGATTCTAACATGGGATGAAATCTGCAATGCCCGCGTAGGGACGGGTCTCTGACCCGTCCAGGCCGAGCAAAAGCTCGGCGGCAGTGGTGGAAGAGCAGGATCAACGCACCTACGGGCCACTTATTAGATAACAGACAGCAAATTGCAGGTAGTCTTGACGTGCCATCCCGACCGGAAGAAACTTGGTCACCACGCAGCGGCCAAAGGAGAATACAAAATGACTTCCTGGAAACAAGTGCTGCTAATTCTGTTTCCTGGCTGCTGTAACTGGCAATTTGGCTGGCCGGAGTCTTAAGCCGGTAACCGCCGATTGCTTCCCCTGCAAGGGTTTCTGCGCAACTCATCCCGACGCTCCGCAGTGTCGGCGCTGACCTGGCGCTCGGCAATAGAGGCGCGGGCCTGGTGCAGTTTGCCCATAGGGATGCGCGCCAAACGTGCGATTTCGCGCCTCGCAAAGAACGCGAGGCATTCGCACGGCGCGCCCAGGTCCCTCGCTCGCCAAAAGAGGGCGGCTCGGGATGACAAGGCAAACTGCACCTCTTTTTAATGAACAAATCTGGTGGGACCCCGCTGGTTCTACCCGCCCAGCTTCTCAAAAAACAGACAGATCGACTCAATCCCGCGATAGAAGTTCGGGATATGAAATTTCTCATTGGGCGCGTGCAGATTGTCATCGGGCAGGCCGAAGCCCATCATCACGCTGGGAATCTTGAGCACGTCCTGGAAATCGGTCACGATCGGAATTGATCCGCCGGAGCGAATGAACACCGTGTCTCTCTTAAAGATCTCGTGCATCGCCTCGGTCGCGGCTTTGATGTACTTATTATTCGTGCCCACAACGCACGCTGGACCTTTACTCCACACTTTAACGTTTGTCTGGATGCCCTTGGGCGTGAGCTTCTTCACGTATTTTTTGTAACGCTCGATAATGTCATCCGGATCCTGGTTCGGCACCAGCCGCATGGAAACTTTCGCCGAAGCTTTCGCCGGAATGACCGTCTTCGCGCCCGGAGCGGTAAATCCCCCCGGCATCCCGTGAACTTCGAGCGTTGGCCGCGCCCAGGTGCGGTAGAGAACGGAAAACCCCGGCTCGCCGGTAAGCACAGTTGAGCCCACTTCAGTCTTGCGATACTGCTCTTCGTCGAATGGCAGTTTCTTCCAGGCCTTTAGTTCGTCCTTGCTCGGCGCCTTTACTTTGGAATAGAAACCAGGAATCAGAACCCGGCCCTTGGCGTCTTTTAATTTGCTGATGATCTCGATGAGTCCAAAAAACGGATTGGGCGCCGCCCCGCCGTACATCCCGGAATGTAAATCTGTCTTCGCGCCGACAGCCTCGATCTCGGTATAAACCAGACCGCGCAGGCCCACGCATAGAGTGGGCAGGTCGGGCGCGAACAGCTCCGTGTCACATACCAGCGCAAAATCGGCCTTCAGCTTGGCTTTCTGCTTGCGGACGTACTCGGCAATCGACTCGCCACCAACTTCTTCTTCGCCCTCAATAATAAATTTCACGTTCAGTGGCAGCTTGCCGCCATGGCCCTTCATTAACGCTTCAATCGCCTTAATCTCCATCCAGAGCTGCCCTTTATCGTCGACGGCGCCTCGCGCATAGATGTTGTTGTTGCGCTCAGTGGGTTCGAACGGAGGCGAAACCCATTCATCCAGCGGGTCCGGAGGCTGCACGTCATAATGCGCATAACAAAGCGCCGTCGGCTTGCCCGGCGCATTCAGCCAATCGGCGTAGATAAGAGGATGGCCCTTGGTCGGGATAACCTCGACATGCTCCATCCCGATGCGTCGCAGTTCGCTGGCTACAAACTCGGCCGCTTTCTGTACGTCAGATTTGTGCTCTTCGAGGGTGCTGATACTGGGAATGCGGAGCAGATTTTTTAGTTCATTAAGAAAACGCTGCTGATTGCCACGGGCATAATCAACTGCGGGCGAAGCCATAGGTGTGTGTCCCTTTCTCGTAAGCTGGTGCCCAGCATGGGTGCTGAAATGACGGGAGGTGTTTAGTATAACTGAAGCGAGTGGCTGCTCTTCGCCGTGGCCGCGCTCATAACGCTGTAGGTCAAATCTCCCGATTGATAGCCTTCGAGAATCGTATCCATTCCGGCTGCAAAGGCCTGTACCGCGCGCGGCATCAGCTTGAGCACGGGTCTCGCCACGGACACGCGGTTACGGCAAATTTCCCACGTATGCATGACGCTAGCGCTGAGATCCTCGGCGTAAGTCACGTGCAGGCCAGCGGATTCGATTGCCAATTCATACTGCTCCCGCGTCCAGAGCTCCGGACACAGAAAAGCTCGCGCTACTGCGGCGACTCTGGGGTTGTCCATCGAGCCTGTCCAGGCTGCCAGCAAGAGCTTACCGCCGGGCCGCAGGGTACGCGTTACATTGCGGAAGAATCCGGCCTTGTCCTGAAAATGCTCGGAAGATTCCATCACCCAGACCACATCAAACGCGTCCGCAGGAAACGAAAACCTGTCCGCATCGCCGATTACAAAGCTCAACCGGTTTCCGAGACTTGCCCGGGCAGCATTCTCGTTTGCGATCCTCGCCTGCTTTTGGCTAATCGTCAGGCCCGTGCCACTGCAGCCAAACTCCTGCGCCAGATAAATGAGCGTGCCGCCGTGCCCGCAGCCGACGTCGAGTACTTCTTCTTCGCCACGCAACCCGAGAATTTCCACGCAATGCGAAAGCATCTTCACTTGTGCTTCAGCCGGTGATTCGCTGTCCCGGAATAAACCGTGGTGGATGTGATCGCCCCAGAACGTGCGATAGATGAAAGCGAGCGAGTCGTAATGCTCCTTGATTCGTTCAGCAGTGATTTCGGTTCGCGTGGGCATCAGACTTGGAAGCGCACTGGTGAGAATGCCGAGATATCGTACTCGGGTTTCGCTCCTGTAACCACCTGCGCCATAACATGAGCAGTCACCGGCGTGAGGAGAATTCCGTCACGGAAATGTCCGGTAGCGACGAAATAGCCCGGAGTTGGCATGGGCCCGAGAATCGGCAGATTATCGGGTGTTCCCGGACGCAGTCCCGCCCAAGCCTCAAGTATGCGTGCTCTACCCAAAGCCGGAATCAGGCGAAGCCCCGCCCGGTGCATTTGTTCAATCGTAGCGGGAACGGTGCGCTTGTCAAAACCTGCTTCTTCCACCGTCGCACCGATCAGGACGCGTCCATCGCTGCGTGGTACCAGATAAACTTCGGGAGAGCGAATCACGTGCCGCGGTGTGTTCCGCGGACCGCCGGCGACGGAGAGCATCTGTCCCTTTACTGGACGCGTAGGAAACTGCTGCGGCCCAAGATTTCCAGCCCACGCTCCAGCGCAGTTCACGACGACGGGCGCAGCATAGCTGGTCTTATCGGTGCGCACTCCGCCGATGCTCCCATCTGAAATCAGTATCTCAGTGACCTCGCTGCCGGAGGAGACGTCAACCCCCCGATGCTTCGCCGCTTTCACGGCGGCTGCACCGAGCGCTCGCGGATCGACACTGCGTTCTTGCAAAAAAATTGCGGGCCGCGTTACATCGCCGAGCGCTGGCTCAAGCTGGGCTAGCGGCGCCGGCAGCAGAGACTCTGCCGAAAACCCTGCACGCTCATGAACGTGCTCCGGAGGAGGAAAGAGGATCGTGCCAGCATCGCGCAGATCGACGTCGACCCCAGACTCATCCTGCAGCTCGTGAACGAATTCGGGATACATCCGCGCGCTTGCCGTCGCCAGCGGCTGCAAAAGCGCCGGAGTCTCCAAACTACACTCGACGAGCATTCCCGCAGCGGCATAAGAGGCCTCGCGGCCCGGCTCTCCACGTTCCACCACCAGAACCCGCGCACCACGCTTGCGTAGCGCAATCGACAGCGACAGGCCAATGATCCCGCCACCGATGATGATGACGTCCCAGGTTTTCACAGATTGTATTGTAAAAGGAGTAGAGCCGAGAGTACGGCCGCTACAGCTTGCTCAAGAAATCAACAATTTCCGGCTGCTGCCAATCCACCGGCCCGATGAACTTGCGGCGCAGCACGCCATTGCGATCGATGATGTAAGTCTCGGGAAACTTGAACGTGCCATAAAGATTATTGCTCTTCCGCTCCGGGTCGCGCACCACGAGCAGATCGATGCTGTGATCTTTCAAAAATTTGCGGTACGCGTTCTCGTCCACATCGACGCTAACCGCCAGCACATCCACTCCCTTATTCTTCATTTTCTGCTGCATTTGAACCAGCGAGGGCATCTCTTCCACGCAAGGTGCGCACCAGGTTGCCCAGAAATTCAGCACCACAACTTGGCCGCGCAAGTCGCCCAGGCTGACCTTGCGATCGGCATCCTGCACCGTGAAGTCCGGCGCCGGGTTGCCTATGTGAGGAGGCCGCGAGCCGCTGTAACAGCCAGCCAGCAGAACAGTTAGGAATCCAATTAAAAGGGAAGAGCGCCGCACAAAGTTATAATATCTGATTTGCCTTATGCCGGCGCCGGATCCAGCTACCGCGCAGCCCACGATATCGGTGATTGTCCCTGCGCGTGACGAAGAGGCATCACTTGGCGCATGTCTCGAGTCCCTCGTTGCGCAAACCGGCGTAAGTTTCGAAATCATCGTCGTGGACGATGGCTCAACCGACCGCACGCGTGAAATTGCGCAGTCGTTTTCGGGAGTGCGCGTGGTCGACGCCGGGCCATTGCCCCAAGGCTGGGCGGGCAAGAATAATGCGATGTCTGCCGGCGCAAAGCAGGCCCGCGGCAAATGGTTGCTGTTCACCGATGCCGACACCCTACACAGCCTTACTTCGCTGGCCCGCGGATTAACCGAAGCAGAACTTCGCCAGGCGCAATTGCTTTCTTACTCTCCCGAGCAGGAGGTCCACGGCTTTTGGCAGCAGGCGGTGATGCCTGTAATTTTCGCCGAACTGGCAACCACGTACCGCCCGTCGGAAGTTAGCGATCCAAACTCGCCTGCAGCAGCGGCGAATGGCCAATATCTGCTGATCGCCCGCGAGACCTACGATTTTATAGGCGGACATGCTGCCGTGGGCGGGAGCTTGCTGGAAGATGTCGCGCTCGCCCGCGCCGTGAAATCCTCCGGAAGAAAGATTTTCTTTCGTTACGGCGGTGACGTCCTCCGCACCCGGATGTACCGCAATTTTGCCCAGCTTTGCGAAGGCTGGACCAAAAATCTGGCGCTCTTGTTCCCCTCGCCCCGCAGATTGGCACTGCTGCGGCTGCTGGAATTTATTCTGATTTTAGCCACTGCTGGGTTGGCATTTATCGAAGGAATTCGTGGGCGAGCAAATGCCGCACTGGTAATGATCGCTGCTGCCATTGTTTTATATGCGCTCTTCCTGGTGCGGATTCGTAAGGCGCATTTCCCGTGGCGCGCAAATGCAGCGGCTCTGCTTGGACTTCCGCTGTTCGCGTATATTTTGCAGCGCTCAGAACTCTGTTACAAACAGGGGGCTGTAAGCTGGAAGGGAAGAGCTTATAGCACGCGATTAGCAGAGCCAGAACCGGCGCGGCACCCGGAGCGAAACAAAGACAACGCCGCCCCAATCGTTGCGGGCCGGGCTGCTCAAAGCTTAGTTGACGAAGGCGGCATGGCGGCATCCGGAAATTCCACGAGTGCTCACGCTGCTGCTCCGGCGAAGGTTGCTGCACTCACCCCAGCGACTCGCCATGGCAAGCATTCGGGAGCATAGCTTCTGAGGAACGAATGGTCTACCTAACCCGCAAAGCTGAATTCTCCGCCTCGCACTACTATCACAACCCGGACTTCACTCCGGAGGAGAACCAGCGCATCTTCGGCAAATGCAACAACCCGAATGGCCATGGCCATAACTACACGCTTGAAGTCACCCTGAAAGGAGATGTCAACCCGCGCTCCGGCTTTGTGGTCGATCTGAAGCAATTAAAAGAAATCCTGAACCGCGAAGTTCTCGATGCCATGGACCATCGCTTCCTCAACAAAGAAGTGCCGGAGTTTGCCAATCGCATTCCAACCACGGAGAATCTTGCCATTGCGATCTGGCAACGCCTCGCGCCGAAATTGAAAGCTGCACAGCTTCACCGTGTGCGTGTGTACGAAACTCCCGATCTCTTTGTGGATTTTTACGGGGAGGAATGAAGCAGATTGAGAAATCTTGTAATTTGGTAATTGTGTAATTTGCAATGCATCGTCTGATTCTCTTTGCGGTCTTCGCGGGATTTTCTTGGCGAACTTCGCGGTGAAGTTTTTAAACACCGCAAAAGAACGCGAAGTCAATTAGGTCGTTCAAGTTACTCAATTACAAATTACTCATTTACTAAATCGCTATGAAAGCGCACCTCACGCGGCGTTATATGTTTTCGGCATCGCACCGGCTGCATAATGAAGAAATGTCGCCGCAGGAAAACGTTGCCACGTACGGCAAGTGCAACAATCCATACGGTCACGGACACAACTATGCGCTCGAAATCACGGTCAGCGGCCCGGTCGATGAAACTACCGGCATGGTTTGCAATCTCACTGATTTGGATGGATTCGTCGAACGCGAAATTCTGGAGCGCTTCGATCAGCAGAACCTAAACGTATTACCGGAGTTCGCCCGTGACGTTCCGACGACGGAGAACCTCTGCGCCGCCGTCTACGATATTTTGCGGCGCGGTTTCCGCAACGCTCATCTAGAAAAGGTACGCATGGAAGAAACCATGATGAACTCGTTCGAATACGCCGGGGGTGCCGAAATCCGCCGCTAGCAATCGACACGACCACGTAGGGGTGGGTGCCCTCACCCGCCCAGCCGAGCGAAGCTCGGCCATAAAGGAAGACCACATGACACCAGTCGAAACCACAACACTTACCAGCGCCAGCTTCGAAGAGTTGGTCAAAGAAATCCTCATCCGTCTTGATGAAGACCCAGCCCGCGAAGGTCTCGTCCGCACTCCTCATCGCGTCCACCGCGCCTTCGAATTTCTGACCAAGGGCTACAAAGAAGATCCAGACGCCATGCTGAAGAAGGCGCTGTTTACGGTCAGTTACGACGAAATGGTGATCGTGAAAGATGTCGAGATGTTCAGCCTCTGCGAGCACCACATGCTGCCCTTTTTTGGCAAAGTTCACGTCGCATATATTCCGAACGGCAAAGTCATCGGCTTGAGCAAGATCCCTCGGCTCATCGAAATTTTCTCCCGCCGCCTGCAAATCCAGGAGCGGCTGACCACGCAAATTGCCGAGACCATTCAGAAAGCCGTCGAGCCACAAGGCGTCGGCGTGGTCATTGAAGCGCGCCATCTCTGCATGATGATGCGCGGGGTAGAAAAGCAGCATTCCGCCGCCGTGACCTCCTCCATGTTGGGCTGCTTCCGCGACGAGCAGGAGACGCGCACGGAATTCCTGTCATTGATCCGGAATAAGAGCAATGGGATCTAGAAACTGGCGGAAGTAAGGTCTCTAGTTGTGGAAGACGCCCGCCTAGCGCGGTTCACTGGCACACCTTGTAGCTTGTTCAATCTCTGAATGCCAGATATTGTGATAAGGATTGCCAGCTCGCAACCAACCTTCATCGCCTAGAGATTTGTCGCGACAATGCACCCGCCAGCGAAGCTTTGAGCGGGCGTTCACGTACAGCCTCCTAGCGCTGCTACTCGCCCTCAGCCTTGGTTTGGCACAGGCTGCAGCGCAGCAGGGGCCGGCGGGCACCCCTCCAAGTTCCGGCCCATCGACTGCGCCCCAACCGCAACAGAAGCCTCCCGCGGAACATGCCAGCTCCGCCCTGCAACAAAAGCTATCACCTGCTCAAGCCGAAGAACTTTGCCGCTCCGTAGACGAAATCCTGCAATTCGCCAGCAAAGACACTTCGTTTCCGATCAAACACGAGGTCAAACGCAAGCTGGTTAGCCGCGAGGAAGTTGAAGCTTTCGTGAGTCAGCACATCACCGAGGACGAAGATGCAAAGCGCTTGCGACGCTCCGAATTGGTGCTGAAGAAATTCGGCTTACTGCCGCGCGAGTTTGACTTGGGCAAGTTCTTAGTGGCTCTGCTGAAGGAGCAGGTCGCCGGCTACTACGATCCCAAGACCAAGACTGTGAACTTGCTGGACTGGGTCGGTCCTGAGCAGCAAAAGCCGGTGCTGGCGCACGAACTGACTCATGCGCTTCAGGACCAGTCGTTCAATCTGGAAAAATTCATGAAGCCGTCGGATGTCGATCTGAACGACAAGAAAACGGTAAGCCAATCTGATATCGATAACGATGAGATCGGCACCGCGCGACAGGCTGTCGTTGAAGGTCAGGCCATGGTGGTGCTGGTTGATTACATGCTGGCGCCGCTCGGGCAATCTCTCAAGGATTCGCCAGAAGTTGTCAATGCTCTGAAGCAAGGCATGCTGGTGGCAACCACAGATTCGCCGCAATTCCAGAACGCCCCGGTTTACCTCAGAGAGGCACTGACCTTCCCTTATCGCTATGGGATAGATTTCATCACCGAGCTGCTGGCGAAATCCGGGAAAGAAAAGGCGTTCGCTGGACTTTTTGAGAATCCGCCCAAATCCACGCGGCAGATCATGGAGCCGAAGACCTATATCTCGGGCGAACGCCTGGATCCCATGCCGTTGCCCGACTTCAAGGAGACGTTCAAGAATTACGATCGCTTCGATGTAGGTTCGGTTGGGGAGCTCGACGTGGCCGTGCTCCTCGATCAGTATGCCGGGCCGGATGCTTCGCATGCGCTTTATCCACACTGGCGCGGTGGCTATTACTATGCGGCGCGGCCCAAGGGCGATCCGTCCGCACCTCTAGCAATTCTCTACGTGTCGCGCTGGTCGAGCGCGGAAAAAGCGGCGGAGTTCGCGAAAATTTATGGAGAATCAGTAGCCAAACGATACGCCCACGCCCGCCAGGTGGCGGAGAACGGAAGTCATGCCTCTCAAGCTGGATCACCATCGGAGGTGGGCGCAAAGCACGCCTGGCTCACTGAAGAAGGGCCAGTTGTCATCGAAGCCCGTGATGGCACTGTGCTGGTGACCGAAGGCCTCGACCAGCCCACGACGGACCGCTTGGGGCAGGAAGTGTTTGGGGCCGGCGTGGCAGCGGGAAGGTAAGTGGGCTGTAGATCCAGCCATCATGCAACACGAACTACGTATGATATACTTTGTATTACATGTAATACAGGAGTCCTAATGTTTACCGTACGCCTTTCCCCGGCTTTGGAATCCAGGCTTACCAAGCTTTCGCGACGCACGGGTCGGCCGAAGTCTTACTACGCCAAGCGAGCTATCGCGGAGTTTCTCGATGACCAGGAGGACTATCTGATTGCCATCTCACGGCTTGAAGATGAATTGCCACCGATTCCGCTCAGTAAGGTCATAAAGCGACTTGGCCTGGACCGTTGATTTCGATCCTCGCGCCCTGAAAAGAGCTCGAGAAGCTGGGGAAGCCAGCACAAAAACGTATCCTGCGGCTCCTTCAGGAACGCCTCCTGAAGCGAACCGATCCCCGTGAACTTGGAAAGGCACTTACAGGCGATAAGGTGGGACTCTGGCGCTATCGTGTCGGCGATTTCCGGCTGATTTGTCACATAAAGGATACGGCAAATCAAGTTCTAGTGTTGCGGGTTTCACATCGCAAGGACATTTATCGTTGAATAGGGGCGCGTGCTCGTTTTGTATAATTTGCGATTCACAAAGGTCAACAAGACTTCCCAGGAGGCTGATTGCCACAAGCAGAAATCGGAATCATAGGCGGCAGCGGACTCTATTCCATGCCGGGACTTACCAAAATAAAAGAAGTCCGCCTGCGCACGCCTTTCGGACAGCCCTCCGATCCCTACGTTCTCGGCACACTGGAAGGCCGAAAGGTCGCGTTCCTGGCACGCCATGGGCGTGGGCATCGCATTCTTCCTACCGAGTTGAATTTTCGCGCCAACATTTATGGCTTTAAGCAGCTCGGAGTCGAGCGCATTGTTTCCGTTTCCGCGGTTGGTTCGCTGAAGGAAGAGCACAAGCCGATGGAGTTCGTCATCCCCGATCAATTCTTTGATCGCACGCGCCATCGCGTCGATACTTTTTTTGGCAACGGCATCGTCGCCCACATTTCCTTTGCAGATCCCATCTGTCCGGAACTCGCCCGCGTTCTGGAAACTGCCTGCAAGAAAGCCGGTGTCGTGGGCAAACGCGGCGGAACCTATCTCTGCATGGAAGGACCGCAGTTTTCAACGAAAGCCGAATCGAACGTCTACCGCAGTTGGGGCATGGACGTGATCGGCATGACCAATCTTCAGGAAGCCAAGCTGGCGCGCGAAGCTGAAATTTGTTACTCGACCGCCGCCATGGTGACCGACTACGACTGCTGGCATCCGGGACACGATTCGGTGACGGTTGATCAGGTCGTTTCAGTGCTCATGAAGAATGCGGAAAACGCCTGCGCCATGGTACGAGAAACCGTTGCGGCTATGCCCAAAACGCGAAGCTGCAAATGCGGCTCGGCGCTGGCCCATGCCATTCAGACGGATCGAAAAGCAATCCCGGCAGCCGCACGGAAGCGGCTGGGGCTGCTTCTGGATAAATATTTAAAAGTGAAGACGTGAG
>Ga0209808_1001626_pt1 | contig 11599 bp, 9 predicted proteins | sample GraSoiAngelo_157_FD_186171 | JGI IMG/M metagenome (GOLD analysis project Ga0209808, IMG submission 186171) | Grasslands soil microbial communities from the Angelo Coastal Reserve, California, USA - 14_1009_16_20cm (SPAdes) (version 2) | ecosystem: Environmental > Terrestrial > Soil > Grasslands ...
CGGGCAGGCGAAGCAGCTAAGGCCCTGAGGGGAGATGATGCGCACCACGTGGCCGAGCGAGGTCAGGGTTTCGGCCGTGCACTTGAGTGTCGTCACGACGCCGTTGGTCTGCGGCGCCCAGGCATCGCTTGCGAGCGCGATCCTCACGCGGCGTCGGCCACCACGGGAGCCGCGGGGCGCAGCCGTGCGTGCGCAGTCTCGGGCCAGCGCAGGAGCGACAGCTCCCCGCACTCGCGCTCGGCGAGAGCGGTGCAGGATTCCACCCAATCGCCGGTGTTGCCGTAGAGCGTGCCCTCGATATGGCAGAGGTTGGCCCGATGGATGTGGCCGCAGACCACGCCGTCGTAGCCCTGCGTACGCGCGTGATGCGCGGCGAGCCGCTCGAACTGCTCGATGTAGCGCAGGCTCGCCCCGATGCTGAGCTTGACGCGCTCCGCGATCGGCCAGTACGGCCTGCCGAAGACACGGCGCAGATTGTTGACGCGGTGGCTCATCATCACGTTCGCACCATGCAACGCATCACCGAGGCGCGTCAGCCAGCCGGGGCACGGCAAGGCGCCGTCGAACTGGTCGCCATGGAGAACCAGCAGCCGCTCGCCCCGGGCGGTCCGGTGCACCCACTCGCGGTGCACCTCGAACTGACCCTGCAGCATTTGGGCGAGCACGGCAAGGCTTGCATCGTGGTTGCCCGGTATATAGATGAGTCGACTCCCGGCGCGCTGCCGCGCGAGGAGCGTCCGCACCACTTCCGTGTGCTCGGCGGTCCAGAAGGCGCGCCGCGCAAGGCTCGAGGCATCCACGATGTCGCCGACCAGCACGATACGCTCGGCGTCGACCCCGTGCAGAAATTCGTTGAGCTCACGCACCCGCGCGTGCCGAAACCCCAGGTGGACGTCCGAAAGAAAGAGCGTGCGGGCACTCGCCCTGCCCGCGCGCGTGGATTTGCTGCCCGCCATACGCCCCTGGAGCTCCTGCTTTGCCACTGAGCGCCTCCAGGGTCCGCGAGCGGTGTTTCGCTTCCGTGACACCCGGGCTAAGTATTTCTTACGAATTATGGAGTTATGAATAATGTCTAAGCTGACACAGTAGTTACCGGACGGCGGAAGGCCCGAATGCGTCCGGGCGGGAAGTGGCACGTGAAGGTGCTGCCGCTGCCGAGCGTGCTCTGGACCTCGAGCGTCGCGCCGTGGCGCTGCAGCACGTGCCTGACAATCGCCAGGCCGAGGCCCGAGCCGCCGGTGGAGCGCGAGCGCCCGGCGTCGACGCGATAGAAGCGCTCGGTGAGCCGGGGAATGTGCTCGGCCGGAATGCCCATACCGGTGTCGCTGACGGCAAAGTGGCCGCCGTCGTCGTCCACCCACCAGCGCATCTCGAGCGAGCCCTCGGCCGGGGTGTACTTCGCGGCGTTGTCGACGAGGTTCGAGAATGCCGAGTGGATCTCCGGCTCGTCGCCGATCAGCTGCGCGTCGGACTCGACCCGCACCCGGATATCGCGCGGGTGCACCGGCCGGGCCACGGTGTCCTTGCGCAGCAGCGCGAGCAACGCCGCCACGTCGATCGGCTCCCCGCCGAGCGCCTCTCCGGTCTCCTCGAGCCGCGAGAGCTCGAGGAGGTCCCGGATGATGCCCGTCATGCGCTCGGCCTGGCGGCGCATCTCCGCGACCGGCCCCTGGAGATCCGAGTCGAGCGCGGGATCGTGGCTGAGAGTCTCGAGATAGCCCGAGATCACGGTGAGCGGGGAGCGCAGCTCGTGCGAGGCGTTGGCGACGAAGTCGCGCCGCACCGCCTCGAGCCGCATCTGGCGCGACACGTCGCTTACCAACAGCAGCAGCTGCCCGTCTCCGTAAGGGACCACCTGCAGCGACAGGTACGAGTCCGCGGGGGTCGTCTGCCGGATCACCACCGGGTTGGAGAGGTCCTTGCGCGCCAGGTAGCGCGCGAACTCGGGCTCCCGCAGCAGGTTCTCGATCCTCATGCCGAGGTCGCCGGTGCGCCGCAGATTCAGCAGCCGCGCCGCCATGCGGTTGAACCATACGATCTCGCGTTGCGCGTTGAGGATGACGACGCCGTTCGGGAGCGCCGCGGTCGAGCGCTGCAGCTGGCGCATGAGCTGCACGAAACGCTGCTTGTGGAAGCGCTTGCGGCGATGCAGCCGCACGACCTGGGCAATGATCTCGCCCCCCACGCCGCCGGGGTCGGGCGGATCGGCGTAGCTGCGGTGGCGCAGCCACCACTCGAGTCGAAAAAGGTACATGAGCACCCACACAAGATGCAGCGCGAGCGCCCCCGCCAGTCCGACCCAGGGGTTGCCGAAGAGCCACCCGACGCCGCAGCCGAGCACCACGGTGCCGAGCAGCCGCACCGCCGCGAACCCCCACGCCTGCGTCGCCGGTTGCATGGTGCCTACTCCGTGCGCGCGGAGAAGCGATACCCCGAGCCGCGAACCGTCTGCACGAAGCGATCGTACCCGAAATCCTCGAGCGCCTTGCGCAGGCGGCGGATGTGCACGTCGATCGTGCGCTCCTCGACGTACACGTTCCCGCCCCAGATGCGATCGAGCAGCTGATCGCGGGTATAGACGCGCTCGGGGTGCGTCATGAAGAATTCGAGCATGCGGTATTCGGTGGGCCCGAGCGCGACCGTATGCTCGCCGACCATCACTCGATGGCTCCCCTGGTCGAGCGCCAGACCCTCGAACTCGATCAGCTCGTCGACGCCGTTGGGACCGCTGCGGCGGAGCACCGCATTGATGCGCGCCAGCAGCTCCCTCGGGGAGAAGGGCTTGGTGACGTAGTCATCCGCACCGCCCTCGAGCCCGGCCACCTTGTCCCCCTCCTCGGCGCGCGCCGTGAGGATGATGACCGGCAGCTCCCGCGTCTCGCGATCGCGCTTGAGGGCGCGCGTCAGCTCGAGCCCGCTCATGTCCGGGAGCATCCAGTCCACCAGGATCAGGTCGGGGCGGGAGTCGGCAAGGGCGGCCCGCGCGGCCCGGCAGTCCTCCGCCTCCCGCACCCCGAAGCCGGCGCGCTTCAAGCCGAATGCAATCATCTCGCGGATCGGCCGCTCGTCCTCGACGATCAGTACCTGTTTCGCGGGCATGGTAGGTATGGAAGCCGGCTGAGGCGCGGGTGTATTACAGAGGTTCCGTATTGCAGATTCATGACAGTGCCTGAAGCGGCATGTCAGTTTAATGACTCTTCCCGCTGCCGTGTGTCACGTCGTCCCGCAGGTATACCGGAACGGCCTCCTCGGCAGGGAAAGTCCGCCCCTGCGCGACTTCGGCCGCGGCCACAACCGCAATTTCATTCGCCCGGGGGAGCAGCCCCTCATGGACCTTATCCAGAAGTCCGGCGAGGGCGCGCAGCAGCTCCGGGTACGCCGCGAAGCCCGAGCCCGCCGCGTGCGGCGGGGCTCCGCCGTGCCAGCGCTCCGGAAGCGCTACCGCGGTCGGCTTTCCGACCCGCTCGTCGGCGAGCGCGGCGGCGATCCCCGAGGGCGAGCGCTCGAAACAACCCCAGTACACCTCGCGCATGCGCGCATCGCTGCACGCGAGCACGCGCGTTGCGGCCGGATCGAGATCCATCACCCGCTGGGCGAGCGCACGCAGGTCGGAGACCGGAACCACGGGCACGCCGGCGCCGAAGGCCAGGCCCTGCGCGACGCTCGCGGCGAGCCGCACACCGGTGAAAGCGCCCGGGCCGCGCCCGAAGGCGATCGCGCCGAGCTCCGTGAGAGCGATGCCGGCCTCCCTCAGCAGCTCATCGACCATGGGCAGGATCCGTGCGGCGTGGTCACGCTCGAGAAGCGCTTCGCGCGAGCTCAGCCGCCCATCGATAAGGAGCGCGGCCGAGCAGTTCTCCGTGGCGGTATCGAGCGCGAGAATTCTCACGGCGCAACGGCGGCGCGCGCACCCCCAGGTGCGCGTCGTGCATGTCGGCGCAGGAAGCGCAGCGCCTCGCCCGCATCCTGCGTCACGCTCATGGCCGGCAGCGCCTCGAGAAACACCCGGCCGTAAGCGCGGCCGACGAGGCGCGGGTCGCACACGACCACCACGCCGTAGTCCTCCTCGCTGCGGATCAGCCGCCCCGCCCCCTGCTTCAGCGCCAGCGCCGCTTCCGGAAGCTGATAATCGCGAAACGCGTTGCCGCCGCTCGCGGTCAGATGCTCGATGCGCGCCCGCACCAGCGGATCCTCGGGCGATGCGAAGGGCAGCTTCTCGATGATGACCAGTCGCAGCGCCTCGCCCTTCACGTCCACCCCTTCCCAGAAGCTCGCCGTGCCGAGCAGCACGCCGTTGCCGTCGGCGCGGAACTCCTCGAGCAGCCGCTCGCGCGGCGCCTCCCCCTGCACGAACACCCGGTAGGGCGCCGCATCCGCCCAGCGCGAGCGCAGGAGCGCCGCGCCCTCGCCGAGCGCGCGATGACTGGTGAAGAGCACGAACGCCCCGCCACCGGAGGCGGCGATCAGCGGCAGCGCGGTGTCGATCACCGCCCCCACGTAACCGGCGGACGCCGGCTCGGGGAGCCCCGCGGGGAGGTACAGCAGACTCTGGCGCTCGTGATCGAACGGACTCTCGATCCTGAGCGTCGCCGTCTCGGCGAGTCCGAGACGGCCGGTGAAATGTCCGAACTCCTCGCCGAGCGAGAGCGTCGCGGAGGTGAAGATCCACGCCGCGCGGGGCGCCTCGATCAGCGCGCGGAATCGCTCCGAGATGTCGAACGGCATGAGGCTCAGCGTCAAGCCGCGCGCCGTCACCTCGAGCGTGCGCGCCCCTTCGAGCTCGTCAACCGCCGCGATCCGCGCGAGACTCGCGGCGAGCTCCGCGGCGCGCCCGCCGAGGAGCGCGAGCGCCCCGTGCTCCTCGGCACCGGCGCCAGCCAGGGCCCCCGGCAGCTCCTCCAGTGACCCGATCAGAGCGTGCACGGCGCGGCTCGCGACCGAGCCGTCGGGAGTCCACGGCCGCCTTCCCGGGGCGCCGCCGCAAGCGCTGCGCAGGTCGCGCAGGGCTTCGTCAGCGGCGCGCAGCGACTCGAGCGCCTGCTGCACCGTGGCGGCCTCGACCGCCGCCGCGCCCGCGAGCTGCGCGTGCTTCGAGAGCTCGAGGGCGAGATCCCTGAGGAGCAATTCCAGCTGACGGCTGCTCACGTGAGCGCCGAAGAACTGCGTGGCGAGATCCGGAATCTGGTGAGCCTCATCCAGAATGACCGCGTCCGCCGATCCCAGCAGGTCGCCGAAGCCGTCTTCCTTCAGCGCCAGGTCCGCGAGCAGCAGGTGGTGGTTGACGATGACGATGTCGGCATCGAACGCCTCGCGGCGCGCGAGCGCCACGTGGCAGCGCGAGATCTCGGGGCACCGCATCCCGAGGCAACTCTCGCGGGTCGAGGTGACCTGCGCCCAGACCGGATGGGAGTCCGACAGGCCGCGCACTTCCGCCAGGTCGCCGCGTCGCGTCGTGCGCGCCCAGCGCCTGATGCGCGCGAGCATGGCGCGCCCGGCGCGCGGCGGCGCTGACGCCGGCTCCATGAGCGGGAGCTGCCCGTCGCTCTCCTCGGCGCGCGCCACACGGTAACGGCACAGATAGTTCGCGCGCCCCTTGAGAAGCGCCACGCGCGCCGGCCGGCCGAGAGCTGCGGCCACGAGCGGCAGATCCTTCGAGAAGAGCTGGTCCTGAAGCGTCCGGGTGCCGGTCGAGATCAGGACGCGCGCGCCGCACAGCAGCGCCGGCACGAGGTAGGCGAAAGTCTTGCCGGTGCCGGTTCCGGCTTCCACCACCAGCGATTCGCGCGCGGCGAGCGCGTCGGCGACGCGCTGCGCCATGAGCAGCTGCCCGCGGCGCACCCTGAAGTCCGGCAGCGCCCGCTCGAGCGGTCCGCCGTGGCCGAAAATCTCCTCGAGATCCAACATTTCTTAGGCCGGTCGGTTCGCGCTCTCGGCGCCTCCGGCTACGATCCTCGCGCCTGAGCCCTGGGCGTGTCGAGAGGCATATCTATCTGAATTTCCTGCAAACTGGTGCGCGCCGCGCCGATGGACGAGAATGGCGGGTGCATCGCTACTGTATCAGGGTCTGGGGGCGGCCCGGGATACACTTGCTGGTTTCCGCAGCATGACTAATAAAAGGGGAGCTACGGAGTGGCTACTGCCGCACGACAACTGACTCCGCTGCCCCAGTTGAGCCGCGCCGTGGCCGATTGGGTGAACTCGGTGCGCGAGCTGACGCAGCCGCGCGCGATTCACTGGTGCCAGGGGAGCGATACCGAGGCCCGGGAGCTGACCGCGCAGCTCCTGCAACGCGGCGAGCTCAAGGCGCTCGACGCAGAACGCTTCCCCGGCTGTCACCTGTACCGCTCGGCGCCGAACGATGTCGCGCGGGTCGAGCATCTCACCTACATCTGCACGCGCTCGCAGGAGGATGCCGGCCCGAACAATCACTGGATGGAGCCGCAGCAGGCGCACGCCAAGATGCGCGAGCTGTTCCGCGGCTGCATGCGCGAGCGCACGCTTTACGTCATCCCCTACTGCATGGGGCCGCTCGACTCGCCGCTGGCGCGCTGCGGCGTCGAGATCACCGACAGCCCCTATGTCGTGCTCAACATGCTGATCATGACCCGCGCCGGCCGCGCCGCGCTCGAGCGCATCGCGCACGACGGCGCCTTCGTGCGCGGGCTGCACTCCATCGGCGAGCTCGATCCCGAGCGGCGCTTCATCATGCACTTTCCCGAGGAGCACGCGATCGAGAGCTTCGGCTCCGGCTACGGCGGCAACGCGCTGCTCGGAAAGAAATGCCATGCACTGCGCATCGCGAGCTGGCAGGCGCGCGAGGAGGGCTGGCTCGCCGAGCACATGCTGATCGTCGGCCTCGAGAGCCCGCGCGGCGAGACACACTATCTCGCCTGCGCCTTTCCCTCCGCGTGCGGCAAGACCAATCTCGCCATGCTGATCCCTCCGGCCTCGCTCCCGGGCTGGCGCGCGTACACCGTGGGCGATGACATCGCGTGGCTCCACCCCGGCGCGGACGGACGGCTGTGGGCCATCAACCCGGAGGCCGGCTATTTCGGGGTGGTGCCGGGCACCAATCCCGAAACCAACCGCAATGCCTACGAGATGATCCGCCGCGACACGCTCTTCACCAACGTCGCCCTCACCGCCGACAACCAGCCCTGGTGGGAGGGCCTGTCGACCGGGAAACCCGTGATCGACTGGCAGGGACGGCCCTACGACCCGGCCAAGGGGCCAGCGGCACACCCCAACTCGCGCTTCACGGCGTCGGCCCGGCGCAATCCCAGCTACTCGCCGCACGCCGAGGATCCCGCCGGGGTGCCGATCACGGCGCTGGTGTTCGGCGGCCGCCGCCGCGAGGTCGCGCCACTCGTCTACGAAGCGCGCGACTGGCGCCACGGCGTCCTGGTCGGCGCCTCGCTCGCCTCCGAGACCACCGCCGCGGCCGTCGGTCAGGTAGGCGTCACGCGGCGCGACCCGATGGCGATGCAGCCGTTCTGCGGTTACAACTTCGGCGACTACTGGCGGCACTGGCTCGACATCGGCGCCCGGCTCGCGCGGCCGCCGCGCATCTATCACGTCAACTGGTTCCGCCGCGACGCGCAGGGCCAGCTCCTCTGGCCCGGTTACGGCGAGAACCTGCGGGTGCTGGCCTGGATGCTCGATCGCTGCGCCGGCCGCACCGGCGCCACCGAAGCGGCCATCGGCTGGCTGCCGCGGACGGCGGATCTCGAGTTGCGCGGACTCGACGTGAGCGCGGATCGGCTCGCGGGCCTGCTCACGGTCGATGCGGCGCTGTGGCGCAAGGAAGTCGCCGATATGCGCGAGTACCTGGGCAGGTACGGCAGCCGCCTCCCGGCGGCGCTGCTCGCGGAGCTCGACTCGATCGAACGGCGCCTCCCTTGAGGCGCACGCGGCGCCCTCAGGCCTCTTCGCAGGCGTAGCCGATCGTCTGCGGCGAGCCCCGCTCGGGCAAGCGCCCGAGGCCGATCATGCCCTGGCCCTTGATCTGCAGGCTGTCGCGGCGCACGAACGATTCCTCGCCGTCGGCGCTCTGCACGAAGGTTCCATTGGTGCTCTGATCGATCAACACGAACTTGTTGCGGCTGATCTCGATGCGGGCGTGCAGGCGCGAGATGAGGTTGCCCTTCACCACCATGTCGTTGTCCTCGGCCCGGCCGATGGTGACGCTCGAATGGCGCTCGTCGACCAGCAGCTCGCGATCCTGCCACTGCAGGCGCAGGCGCAGGTGATGTCCGGAGCGCGGCTCGGTCGCGATCCCCGGCACCATGCTGGTCACGTCCTCGGTCTGCCACAGCACCTCGTAGAGGGCGACCTCGCTTCCCTGGCCCTTGAGTGTCGCGACGTCGATCTGGCGGCAGGAGGCGCGCCACTCGGGCGACAGCTTCTCGACGGTAGCGGCCGTAGTCACGATCTGTCCGGCCTTGGCCTGACTGGTCATGCGGTTGGCGGTATGCACGGCGGCGCCGAACACGTCGCGGTTCTCGAGCATCACCGGACCGTAATGGCAGCCGATGCGGATGGCGACCGGCTGGCCGTCGACATTGAGCTGCGCGTGCGTCGAGATCTGCTGCTGCATCTGTGCGGCGGCGTTCAGCGCCGCGTCGGCGGTCGGAAAGGTGGCCATCACCTCGTCGCCCATGGTCTTGATGACCGTGCCCTGGCGCTGCTCGGTGGCGCCGCGCATCACGTCGATGCAGATCGCCACCATGTCGCGGGCCCGCAGATCGCCCATGGTGTCGTACAGCCGGGTCGATCCGACGACGTCGGCGAACAGTATCGCGAGTTCGATGTCCTTGCCCATGAGTTGCCTCGCGATTATACGCGAGCGCTCTGGGGAGGCTACCGACGGGCTTAAACGCGCGGCGCCGCGGGAATCGCCTGTCGCAGCAGCTCCACCCCGGCCCCAAGCACCCGCGCGCCCTCGCTCAACGTGCGGCGGAAATCGCGGGCTCCCGGCTCCCCGCTGTAGAGGCCGAGCATGTGGCGCGTGATCGCGGCGAGGGGCTCGCCGCGGGCGAGCTCGCGCGCGACATAACGTTCCATGCGGGCGAGGTGCGCTTCGCGCGTGGGCATCTCGCCGGCCCCGGAATTGAGCGCGCAATGCAACTCCGCGAGCAGATAGGGGCGGTGATAAGCCTCGCGTCCGAGCATGACGCCGTCGCACCAGGCGAGCGCGTCGAGCACCATGCCCGGCAGGCGCAGGCCTCCGTTGACCACGACCGGCAGAGCCGGAAAGTCGACCTTGAGGCGCCGCACGACGTCGAAGCGCAGCGGCGGGACCTCGCGGTTTTCCTTCGGCGACAGCTCGCCCAACACCGCCTTGCGGGCATGCACGACCGCGGCCTGACAGCCGGCATCGCGCACGCTCCCGACGAACCCCCACAAGCTCTCGGCGTCGCGCTCGCTGAAGCCCGCGATCGCTTCCTGCAGGTCGCCGGCCCCCGCGCTGACCACGCCGATGCGCATCTTGACCGTCACCGGCACGCGCACCGCGGCAACCATCGCGGCCACGCATTCGGCCACCAGCGCGGGCTCGTGCATCAGGCAGGCGCCGAAGGCGCCGCTCGCCACGCGCTCGCTCGGACAGCCGCAGTTGAGGTTGATCTCGTCGTAGCCCGCCTCCTCGCCGGCGCGCGCCGCCGCCGCCAGCTCGCGCGGCTCGCTGCCGCCGAGTTGCAGCGCGACCGGATGCTCCTCGGGATCGAAGGCCAGCAGCCGCGCACGATCCCCGTGCAGGATCGCCGCCGCCGTGACCATCTCGGTGTAGAGCAGCACGTCCGGCGAGAAACCGCGCAGGAAATAGCGGCAGTGCCGGTCGGTCCAGTCCATCATGGGAGCGACCGAGATCCGCCGATCGAGCTTTTCAGCCTTTTGATCGGAGGAAATGCCTATTTTTCCAGTGCTTTCCATGCTGCGCGTCCCTGCGGGATTTCGGGGCATTTGGGGAAGTTTAGCGGTTGCGCAGGCGACGTAAAGGCGACAAGAATCCCATGTCGCCTCCGAGCTCGCCATGGCCTACATCAAAGTCCACAAGCAATCTGATGGCTCTACTCGCTATACCGCGATCGTACGACTCCGTCGTGACAAGACAATGGTCCATCAGGAAGCCAGGACGTTCGCGCATCGCGTAGCGGCAAGCACCTGGGCGAAACACCGCGAGGTCGTCCTGGAGGATCCTTCCGCGCTCGCCCGCGTCCAGCACGGTGCACCCACGCTTGCCGAGCTCATCCGCTGGTACATCAACACATTCGAAACCATCTCGCAGTGGCAGCGGAGCAAACAGACTCACCTGGAGTTCCTGGAGCGCCATGCGCTCGGCAAGTCCAATGCACTCACTCTCACGTCCGCGGCGCTGATCGATCACGTGCGCTCGAGACGCGCCAAAGGCGCAGGAGCGGCGACGGTAGCGAACGACCTCATCTGGACGGGGGTGGTGCTGAGGGCCGCCAGGAGCGTCAAGGAACTCCCGGTGCGGCCCGAGATCGCCCGGGAGGCACGCGATGCGTGCGCGGAGCTGCGCCTCATTGGCAAGGCGCGCAAGCGCACGCGGCGGCAACAGGGGCGACCTACCCAAATTGCGCGCTCCGGAGCCGTGAGATTTGCCCCCCGGTACCCAAGCGCTGCGCCTTGCGGGATACTTGGCCAAAGCCGCCATGGACCTCCTGGAACGCCAAACTCAGCTCGAGGAACTGGCACGACACCTGCGCGAGGCAGGGACCAGCGCCGGCAAGATCGTGTTCGTCAGCGGCGAAGCGGGCGCCGGCAAGAGTGTGCTGGTCGAACAGTTTGCACAGCAGACAGCCCGTGCAGCACGCGTGTTGTGGGGTCACTGCGATGCCCTGCAGACCTCGCGCGTGCTGGGACCGGTCAATGAAGTGGTCGCCGCACTCTCCGCCCTGCCCGGTACGGCCCGCGAGTCCGGCCTTGCGCGCGAGGAGCTTTTCTCCCGTCTGTTCGAGCGCCTCTCTCCACCGCACCCCCTCAGCATCATCGTGTTCGAGGACCTGCACTGGGCCGACGAAGCGACGCTCGACTTCGTGCGCTTTCTTGGCCGGCGCATTCAGCGCACGCGCTGCCTGCTGATCGCGACCTACCGCGACGATGAGCTTGCCCCGACCCATCAGCTGCGGGCCGTCCTCGGGGAACTGACCGGACAGCATGCGGCGCGCATCCATGTACCCGCACTGTCACTCGCTGCCGTCGAACAGCTCGCTCAAGGCACGCGTCACAATCCCCAACAGGTTTACCAGGTGACCGGGGGCAACCCGTTCTTCGTGCGCGAGCTGCTGTCAGCTCCGATCGACATGGTGCCGGAAACGGTGCGCGACGCTGTGCTGGCGCGCCTCATGCGATGCTCTCCCGCCGCGCGCGAGCTGGCGGAGCTCGTTTCTCTCCTGCCTGGCAGAACCGAGCCTTGGCTCACCCGCACGATACACAGCGACATGGGCGCAGCCACGGATGAGGCAGTTGCGCACGGTCTGCTGCGATATCACGACGAGTCGCTCGCTTTTCGCCACGAGTTGGGGCGGCTCGCGGTGGAAAGCACGATTCCACGCGCACGTGCACAAGGGCTTCATCA
>Ga0209808_1001632_pt1 | contig 11584 bp, 10 predicted proteins | sample GraSoiAngelo_157_FD_186171 | JGI IMG/M metagenome (GOLD analysis project Ga0209808, IMG submission 186171) | Grasslands soil microbial communities from the Angelo Coastal Reserve, California, USA - 14_1009_16_20cm (SPAdes) (version 2) | ecosystem: Environmental > Terrestrial > Soil > Grasslands ...
AGATATCACGAGTCGGTTGGAGAACCGGGCGGCGTAGCTCCGGTTGGCTGAAGGAGGCACGAACATGCCGAGCTCGCGAAGCATGAACCTGTAGCTCCGGCCAATATCCTTCTTGTTCAACGTCGACACTGATGCAATCTCGTCTAGCGTCCTCGGAACACCGCACTGTCGGCAGGACATGTAAATGGCCGCCGCGGTCACGTTGTGGATCGAGCGTCCACGGATGAGCCTCTTCTTGATGGCACGTCGGTAAATCACAGAGGCTGTTTCTAGAATATTCTTCGGCAATGTCAGAGCTGCCGACAGTTTACTCAGTTCCGAGAGTGCAACCGCAAGATTCCTCTCGGTCGCGTCGGAGACTCGGACCCGGCGCTGCCATTTCCGCAGCTTGTACAACTCGATCCGCTGGTCAGCGCTAACGCTTTTCGTACCAGAAGGGCGATCCCTCCAGTCAATGATCGTGGATAGACCCTTATCATGAATGGTAAACGTCATTGGCGCGCCAGTACGAGCACGTTTCGCCCGCTGCTCATCATCAAACGCGCGCCACTCAGGCCTAGAATCAGCAATCTTGTCAGTAACCACGAAACCGCAGGTCATACAGACGACCTCGGCTGTATCATAGTCGCGGATGAGCTTCGAACCCTTACACTCGGGACACAGTCGAGCAGGTCTAGGACCAGTCGGGATTCTCGGTACCTGTTCCAGTGTCTCAGTCAAGTCTTCCTTTTGATGCTCCTAATCCTTCTCGACCTGGTAGAGGACCCGGCCGACGAGTGCGTCATCAACATTCGCTACTGGCTTCACCGAGACGTATGGAGTCTTCACAGGACCCAGAATATTATTGACCACACCCACGCTGCGGATTTTGTAATCGCAGACCTGCGCGCCGATTATTGGCACTGGATACTGCTCGAGTCGAAGGAGAAGATTGCCACTCTTTGACAGGTGCAGTACTTTGCCAAGCCGCCTCAATCCCGCACCTGGCACACTCCGGAACGCGATAAAACCCCGATCGGCTATTTAAACAATCCGGATTTGACAAGAACTTGTAATTTTCTCAACGATAGCTCAAATGTTGATTAGACCCCGGCGATCTAATAGTTCCAAGCATCAGGTCTAGTGAGAGATTGATCCGGGAAGTACAGCTCACCAACTTCATGAGCTACAAAAACGCAAGCATCCCACTAGAGCCTGGCCTAAATCTTATTGTCGGACCAAACGGCGCGGGAAAATCCTCCATCCTCCTCGGAATATCCGTAGTACTGGGACAAGCCTACACGGAGAGATCGAGAAAGCTCAGCGAACTAATCCGATGGGGCGAAGACCAAGCCCGAATCTCAGTCCTGCTAGACAACGAATCGGAGAAGGGTTCGAGACCCTTCCCGCAAGCCCGAAGCGACAAGATCCTACTCACTCGCATCCTGAAACGCTCCGGCGACTACCATTACCTCCTGAACAACAAACCCGTCTCCAAGACCAGTCTTATTGAGGGATTATCGAAGATCGGGCTCAATCCTGACAATATGCTGGTGATAATGCACCAGCTAATGGTTGGACGCTTCGGAACAGTTAGCCCAATAGAGAAACTGCTACTTCTAGAAGACGCGGTCGGATTCGGGGCGTACCGCAAGGAAGTCGTAGAAGCCAGCGACCGACTACAGAAGCTAACGACTGAACGAGAAACAATGTCCTCCGTCATAGAAGGGACGAGAGAGACCTACCTCCACTGGCAGAGAGAATACGAGAAGTACGAGACTAAGAAGAAACTGGAGCAACAGCTCAAAGATCTACAGAGAGAACTCACTTGGCGCAGAATCCTCAGAAAAGAAACGTCCCAGAAACGACTCCAAGACAGAATATCCTCCCTCCAGGCAAAATCAGAAGACGCGAAAGACGAACTAGACTCGGCCCAAAATGAACACCTCAAACTCTCTAGCGAACTTGACCGAGTAAACCAAGAACTTGAAACGTTCAGAGAAGAACACCTGAAACTGGAGCATAGTCGCGGATTCCGCTCAGGCTCGCTTGAATGGATAGCGAGATTCAGGGATCTAGTTACACGCGGAGCTGAACAGAATGATCAACTAAGACAGACGCTAGCGGAGCTCAATCAGGAACATGAGAAAATAGCCAATACAGCACAACTGGACGAAACAGAATACGTCAGGGTCCGCTTAAAGATCGCCGAACTGTCAGGACATCTTACGAAGAGCACGGATCTTCTTGTTGAATCGAAGGTCAGGTCCGAAGTCAACAGCTTCAAGCTTTCAATGATGGCTCAAGAAGTGCAAGAACTCGAAGTCCAACTAAGACTTGGCGAAGAGGAACTTGCACCCCTGCGAACCCAGGCACTCCAACTGGGACCAGCTTTCGAAAACCCAAGGGATCTACATGATGTAACGCTTGAGATGGCGGCCGTTCAGGAAAGGATCCGTCCTCTCGCGCACTTGTCAGCCGATGTGGAGAAGATGTTCAAGACATACGGCGACATGTACGAGGATCTGAGGAAGAAAGCGGAGGTTGTAGAACAGAACAGGTCTGAGATCCTAGGAGAACTTCAGGGACGGTTTGACCGCTGGAAAACGGTCATGGGGAAACTCCTCGAAGACCTCTCCTCGCGATATGGTAATTTGCTCGATGAGGTCGGAGGCAAAGGAAGAATCGACCTCAAGTCCTCAAAGAACATTGAAAAAGCGGGCCTCGAACTCTACGCGGGCTTCAAGGGAAACGAACCGGTATCGTTAGACAGTCTCGCACCCAGCGGTGGAGAACGAACTGTCGCCTTGATCGCGTTCCTCCTATCCCTGCAACAATTCATCTCATCACCCTTCCGAGCAATCGATGAATTTGATGTTCACATGGATCCGAAAAATAGAGAGACGGTATCTCGACTCATCTACGCAGCCTCAAAGACGACGGATAGTAGCCAGTACATCGCTATAACGCCTGGACAATTGTCGCTGCCCAGTGAAGACCAAGTCCACGTGGTTGTGGTCCAGAATGTTGAAGGCAGCTCGATGGTAAAGGAGCTGAAGTAGAGTTGGCGCAAAGAACCAGCAAAGCGTCCGGGAGGAAAGAGCTCGAAGAGCTGATCCAAACATGTAATTCTATTGAGAACCGTCAATTCAATCCCTTCCTCCTCGACGTGTCCGAAGCACTCAGAATCATTAGGCGACACGCGGCGAGCTGGCAGACGCTACAGGACAACCTTCTAGACATGCGAGCCATTACCAGCCTCGCGAGAGTAGTAGGGCTCCAGAGCGCTAATCTCAGATTCCAATCCAGCTCACTGTTCGTCGATCCTAGCATGGTCAAGCAGAAGATTGGATCAATGTCGAGAGAACAACTGGCCGAACTCCTTCTACTATCATGGCATCCCGTGGTAGAACTGGAGCAGTTGACGGATGCGTCCACTAAGGAAGCTCTGGATTATTGGCAGCAGATGCTGTCCTTCTTTGAAAGGCGCAAGAGACTTGCAGCTGGACCCTTCGAAACTCCGGGATCGATGGATTCACCGGAGCTGGCGAGGATGAGAGTTCTTGAAGAGAAGGCGTTCACTAAGCGCTTGGAAGAGTTACGGATAGAGATGAAGGAGAAAGCAGGAGAGGATAAGCGAATAGAGTATTGGAGCTTTGTCAGAACGAGTAATTTCCCTCAGACAGTTCTTCGCGCTCAAATGGTCAGCTTCCTCGTCAGCTACGGAATGGCCGCGTTGGATAGGAAGAGAGAGAAAATGTTCTTGATACCCCGCGACCCACCATTCGCGTCCCGGCAGGGATCACCGCTCAGCTATCCTATACCAATCACTAAGGAGGTTGTCCTGTCACGGGCGAAGTAAAACAGGAACAATCCTACTATCCAGAACGGGTAAAACGAGCAGCACACCTACTCTTCTTCAAGAGGGGAAGGGTACCGGGCGCCAGATCGTGGGAGCTGAAGACAGGTCTTGGCAAAGAGTATCTGAAAGTCTTGACGCAACTTGACGAGAGCTTGAAGGATCTAGACCTAGAGGTCAAGAAAGTCGAGTCACGGGTTCTCAGCGACTACAAGCCAGGACCCGATGCAGAAGAAGAATCCAGATACTTCGTCAGACTGAAAGGAACCCTGACTCCTCGAGAGGCGAGGATGACAGGGTGGAGAATCGACAACTTAGCTGCCCTGGCAGCTTGCTTGTCAGTTATTGTCTCAAAACAGGGAAAGAGTGAACGAAAAGAGCTCGAAGAGATAATTGGACAGAAAGTGGGACGTTGGAGAGCGATCACCCTTACGGACGCTTTCCTGCGCTCCGGCTACCTCGAAGAAGACGAGGAGGGTCTCGTTAAGCTTGGTTGGCGCACGAGAGCCGAACTCGACCTCGAGAGTCTGATGATGTTAATCGCCGAATCAAAGCCCAAAGGAGTTATTGACCCAGATTCCGCAGAAACTGCGGAAGCCTCTGAGGAAGAAGACGCCGCGCGAGAAGTGGAAGCTGAGCGTCTTGAGCAGGATCAGGCTTCGACGGACGCTTGAAGCCGACCTAGATACTTGGCTCCTTGCGGCGCAGACTTGGCACAATACTGGTCAAAGGGCAGAATCTTCTCGTCCCATTCTGATATCGTCTCTGGCTCGAAGCTCAGCGACCCATTATCCTCATGAGTCGTCCCCCAGACCAGCATGTATCTACGATCGCCGTACCCACCACCGGGCAACCCTGTTATGTGATTGAATAGGACGTTTACTCTCTTGCCATCAAGCTTCGATGGCTGGGCAGGTTTCTGAAGCACTATCTTCTTGTCCGGTAATATTTTGAAATCGGTCGACACGCTGAACGGATATCCATCGTCCCCAACCATGGTTATGACTGCGTATCTGAAATTCCCGAGCCGATGATAATCCAATTTCCTCATCCTTCTAGGCTCCGAACACTTCTGGTGGTCTTGATGTATCGCCATTCTTCCAAGCGAGTATCTTCTTAGGCTCGACTTGGACAACTATCCGCTTCCAGAACCAGCCGAATTTTTCTCTCTCGGCCAAGTAAGCATCAATGTATGGCTCTTTCTTCCGCCAGTAGCCGAGATACTTTTCCCACCCGTGGTCAAGGTCAGAGTCGTCAGCGTGAGCCATGCCTTGAACGAGTACGGCGTGTTTTCCAGCCTTGGACCCTTCGGGGTTTGAGAATAGAAGCGAGACCTTTGGGTTCTGTTTCACGTTCTCAGCCTTCTTCGAGAAGAGGATGCTTGATGTCACTACAAATTTTCCTGACTCCGGAAGATAGAACGGCAGCAATGGTAGGGTCACAGGCTTTCCAGACTTGACCGTTGTGAATTCGCAGACAAGGTAGCTGTCGAATGTTTCACGAACCCAGGGTGGAACTTGAATCAAATCGTGTCTAACTCGATACCGACTGGCTCAGCGATTTAACATTCATGTTTGGATACTTTCCGCAGTGCGAATAGAATGGACTATTCCTGATGGAATAAAAGTGAAGCATAAATATGACGTATGGTATGTCCCACGACCGGATATAACGTATGTCATATGCACATCCCGAAGTACTAGTCAGCACCGAATGGGTGCAAGAACACCTCAACGACCCCAAAGTACGCATCGTTGAAGTAGACTACGACCCTACAGCAAACTACCAGCTCGGACACATCCCAGGCGCCGTCCTCTTCGACTGGCGCAAAGACCTCAACCACCCACTACAAAGAGACATCCTATCCAAAGAACAGCTCGAACAGCTCTTCAGCAAGTCTGGAATCAGCAACGACACCAAAATAGCCCTTTACGGCGACTTCAACAACTGGTTCGCAGCTTACGCCTATTGGGACCTCCAATACTACGGCGTCAAGAACGCGGTACTCATCAACGGCGGACGAAAGAAATGGATCGACGAGGACAAACCCCTGACCAAAGACATTCCCAAACACGCCATAACCAATTTCCGCGCATCCAGTCCCGACGAGAACATCAGAGTCTACCTCCGACAGGCACTCGACCTTCACAACAAGCCCAACGTCAAGTTCGTCGACGTCAGAAGCCCCAAGGAGTTCAGCGGCGAAGTACTAGCACCCCCAGAATATCCAACGGAACACGCACAGCGTGGGGGCCACATACCCGGCGCAGTTAACATACCCTGGAGCCAAGCTGTCAGAGAAGACGGCACCTTCAAACCATACGAGGACATTAAGAAACTCTACGAAGCCCAAGGCGTAACCGGCGACAAGGACATCGTAGCCTACTGCCGCATCGGAGAACGATCTAGCTTCAGCTGGTTTGTTCTAAAATATCTGCTAGGATACCCGAAGGTCCGGAACTATGATGGTTCATGGACAGAGTGGGGCAACCTGGTTCGAAACCCGATAGAGAAACCGGCACCCGGCGTCGCACAGACTGTTACTGCATAGACGAAGAACCTTCCAATCCCGCCTTTCTTTTCCCGGCGGCCTTCTTTCTAACGCACTTTCTTAACGATGAAATGGAACAGGTTTCCTTCCTTCCTCCAATCCAGGAGGTTCTGGCCGGTCCTTTCAGACCAAGCTACCATCTCGACGTAGGCCGTTTGATCATCTGATACCAAGTGGACTACTTCGCCCACTGGTATGGTTGCTAACAGGTCGTTCAGACGGATCAGGACTGCAGAGCACTCTGTGCCGATCTCAGACATTTCATAATCCGGAAACGCCTTGAAACAGCGCACGTGAAACTCCGCGATCTTCTTGACCAAGAGGATCTTTGACTCGGTACTCTTTGATAGTAGAATCCGCTCTAGCGCGAGATGGGATGGCTTGAGACTCGCAATCCAGCCCTCTTGGTAGGGCGAGTCGTTGATGATCTTTGGCCGATCGACGATCAAACCATTCGTTTTTAGAAGAATGCCTGAAACGGGCGAAGGAACTGGACCGACAAACTTTAGACTCTCAAGAGTTCCTAGGCTCTGGCCTCGCCGAATTGCGACTTCAGCTGACTTCAGCCTGGCTAGGGTAAGCTTGCCAGCTATTGCTGGCAGCACACTAGTGACTCCTACCGTGACGTCTCCATTGTCTTCAATACGCAACCAAGTGTTGTTCTCTAGGTCGTAAAGGAGATCATCCGGGAAGGCGCAGTGATCTATCTCCAATCAGTTTTCACCCCTCGAACTTCCAGTTCTGGCGACTCTCTACAAGGATCACCGTTGCCGGGTTAGTATTAGTTATTGGACTGATTCCGGGAAACGTATAATAGAGAATCCGGGAGTTCGAGCTATCTCTTCGAGAAGATAGGTAACACCGTTGCCCCGATTCAAGAGTTCAGCGGATATTCTCAAAATCGTCTCTAACAAGGACCAAGTCCGCAACATCGGTATCATCGCCCATGTCGACCACGGCAAGACAACGATGACAGATAGCTTGTTGGCCGGCGCAGGACTTCTCTCTCCATCGCTCGCAGGGACAGCGCTTGCGATGGACTTCATGGAAGAAGAACAAAAACGCCAGATGACGATCAAAGCCGCCAACGTAAGCCTCTACTATGAACATGGAGGAACACCCTATGTCATCAATCTCATCGATACCCCAGGGCATGTTGACTTTTCCGGAAAAGTCACAAGATCGCTTCGAGCCATCGACGGTGCAGTCGTAGTCGTCGACTCGGTCGAGGAAGTCATGGTCCAGACTGAGACAGTCACCCGTCAAGCCCTGGAAGAGCGGGTCCGCCCGGTTCTCTACATAAACAAGATCGACCGTTTGATCAAGGAGTTGAAGCTGACCTCCGATCAGATACAGGAGCGCATTGCGCGGATAATCAAAGACTTCAACGGATTATTGGACTTGTACGCTGAGCCCGAGTTCAAAGAGAAGTGGAAGGTCAACTTCGCAACCAACACGGTAGCAATGGGATCAGCGAAAGACCGCTGGGGCTTCAACTTTGAAGTTGCCCGGAAAAAGGGGATCAAGTTCACTGATGTCGTCGACGCGTATCACAACAACAAGGTTGAGGATCTAAAGACGAACGCTCCAATACACGAAGCCATTCTGGGCATGGCGATTGAAGTCATGCCTCCGCCCCACATAGCCCAAGTCTACCGGATTCCCAAGATATGGCACGGAGATCCCAACAGCGAGTACGGCCAGGCCATGATCAAGTGCGACGACAAGGGCCCTGTGCTAATGTCGGTCGTCAATATCGTGGTGGACCCCCAGGCCGGCGTCGTTGCTACCGGACGCTTGTTCTCTGGCACGGTGACTGACGGTGAGCCGGTCTACATGATCAACTCTCGCGCCCAGGGACGCGTCCAACAGGTGGCCATCTACATGGGCCCGCAGCGAGAAATTGTGGGAAAGCTTAGCGCCGGAAACATTCCAGCACTACTCGGTCTCGAAAACGTAAAGGCGGGAGAGACGATCTCTTCGGTCAAGCAAGTCATCCCGTTCGAGGCTGTCCACTACGTCACCGAGCCAGTCGTGACGATCGCAGTAGAACCGAAGTTCAACCGGGACTTGCCTAGACTTGTCGAACTTCTCCGGAAGCTGTCGTTAGAAGATCCGAATTTGGTCACAAGCATCAACGAGGAGACGGGCGAATATCTCATCTCGGGAATGGGAACTCTCCACCTTGAGATTGCAAACACCCTGATTACGAAGACCGGTCTAGAGATTGTTACCTCCAAGCCCATCGTGATTTACAGAGAAGCAATCCGGGGCGAAGCCGGGCCGATTGAAGGCAAGTCGCCTAATAGACACAACAAGATCTACATCGAGGTCGAGCCCCTAGGAGAACAGGTCATGGACCTGATCAAGACAGGCAAGATTAGCGAATACATGGACAAGGCCGACATGGCCAAGCAGTTGCGAGCGGTCGGTTGGGAGCCAGATGAGGCTAGAGGCGTCTGGAGCATTGACGAGCCCTTCAACATGATCCTCGACGTGACGAAAGGAGCCCAGTACATGCAGGAAGTCCGCGACATGATCCTAGCCGGCTATAGGTGGGGAATAAAGGAAGGCCCAATCGCATACGAACAGATTCGAGGCATGAAAGTCAAGATTACAGATGTAGCGCTGCACGAGGATCCTGTGCACCGGGGTCCCGCACAGATTATGCCCATGACACGCCGGGCCATGTTCACCGCATTCCTTGAAGCTCAGCCAACACTCTTGGAGCCAGTTCAGAAGATCACCACTAGAGTGCCCAACGACTTCTTAGGGGCTGTAACGAGCGTGATAACGCAGAAGCGCGGGAAAATAGTCTCTGTGGACCAGAAAGGCAACCTCGTATCGGTAGTAGGGGATATTCCTACGGCTGAGAGCTTCGACTTGTCGGAGGTTATGCGAAGCCAGACTCAAGGCCGGGCCTTCTGGGGCTTAGAGTTTGCCCGTTGGTCTCCAGTCCCTACCTCGCTCCTACAGAGCGTTGTTGAGGGTATACGAAAGCGGAAGGGACTCTCTCTAGAGCCACCTAAAGCCTCTGACTTTGCAGAGTAATCCTGTGAGGGGCTCAGCCGAAACGAGAATCTAGTCAGACCAGACCTAATTCTCTTCCAAACGGACTCTATTCCGTTCCCCGATAACGACAAGGATTACTCCAATCAAGAAGAACGGCGCGGTGGTACTATTATTGATGAAGTCATACATTCGAAGCACCAAAGGACTCACGATTAAGACGAGCCCAGCGAACAGTGCAAGCCTCGTCCAGAACTCCATCAGAGCTCTTCCTCATAGGAGGCAATCAACAGTAATAGGCGTTGCTGATTTCACGCGACCTCAACCGAGCGAAAATGCTTACAAGCTATGGTTCAATTGGACCGTCCGAGCGGCCGTGGTCCAGAGCCACCACTTGAATTCCCAAATTTGGGTGTTTGGCGGGCAGCCTGGTCTATGACACCGGCTTCCCATTCCAATCAGGAAACAGCCGGGAACCCGGGTTCGAATCCCGGCGGCCGCACCACGATTTCATTCTATAGGTTTCCAGCCCGGTATGGTATCAGGGTCAAAGCATATAACTTACTATCGGGATAGCATCATCCGAGAGCTATTACGCGGCGCAAGAATATTGCTGGAACTCTAGTGTGTTCAATTCTGCTTATCGGATTAACTCTATACCTTGCACCTTCTATTCTTCCATCTCCTCTGCCGGTGAAGGCATCTTCCAAGACAATTTCCCTCGTGGGTACCACCAACGGTGCTTACTACTACTGGAACAGTTCTAATCCGACAATAACAGTCACTCAAGGCGATACTCTCGCCATAGATGTCTCCAGTTCGAACAGCGTAGCTCATAGGTTGCTAATAGATCTAGACAACGATGGGTACACTGACACCACTGATTGCGGATCAGTTGACGTGTGTTCCAACACGGTTCCTCCCTCTTACACGATACCTCCCTTCACTATCAATTCTGGTCCCGGCACCTACACGTATTATTGCACGATCCACCCTACCTCGATGTTTGGAAGCTTTGTCATCTTAAGCCCAACATCGTCCGTGCCTGATTTCACCATCCTGCCGAGCGCAACATCGCTGACTGCTGCTCAGGGATCGTCGGCTACTGCAACCATCACTTTGACTAGCGTGAACGGTTTTTCGGGGTCTGTAACCCTCGCTTCTGCTGTTTCACCTTCTGGTCCTCAACCATCTCTGAGCCCCGGCTCGATCAACTTGTCGGCTGGGGGCTCTGCCTCATCAACACTAACAATTTCCACATCATCCCCCGGCTACTATTCGACTCCGGTTGCTCAAGGAAACTATGCGGTAAACGTGACAGCGTCAAGCGGGTCGCTATCTCATTCAACGACCGTGTCGCTGGTTGTTGGATCGACAAGCACGTCACCACCCGGTTCTTCAAGCCTTCCAGTGCTACAAATCATCGGAGGAATTATTGGAGCTATTGTGGTAGTTGGGGGCGCCGTGTTTCTGATAAGACGCAAAAAGTGACCTTGGCAGCGCTCTCGCGGCCGGACTTGTTTTGGACAACGAGAGGGTGCAGTGCTTTAGGTTACAGCCCTAAGCTGTTGATTACGTTGCCAGAATTTCCGTCAATTACTAGAACGATTTTAGTCCCACTATGATCATATCTTACAAACCAAATTGGAACATGCAACAGCTCCGTGTCAGACACATCCTCTTCGGAAGTAATCTGCTGAATCATGTGATATTGAGCATGCGCTTTCTGAGATTGGAGTTGAGTTGGCTTCCGCATTTTAGGCAGTACATTTTGCGAGATCTCCCGAGGTGAGTCCTTTCGGCGATTTGAACTTTCCAGTATCAGTTGAACAAGTTCGTGGATCCAAGGTTCTATTGAATTCTAAGTTTTCATTCGTGAACCTGTGCTCTTTCTTGGGATCGATGGCTCGGGGTTCTGTTGGATTGGGTCTCAAGGGCTTGTCGGAAGTCTTCCATGAGGTCCTCAGTGGCTTCGATTCCTACTGAGAGCCGTATGAGTCCATCGGAGATTCCTAGCCTTCGACGATCTTCGGCAGACAGTCCAGAATGTGATGTCGTTGAGGGTCGGGTCACCAACGTTTCGACTCCACCTAGGCTGGGAGCGACAGCAGGCAACAGAGCCGCCCGCATGAATGATTCTGCACCTTCGACGCCGTCGTGCAACTCGAAACTCATCATCCCACCGA
>Ga0209808_1001638_pt1 | contig 11575 bp, 9 predicted proteins | sample GraSoiAngelo_157_FD_186171 | JGI IMG/M metagenome (GOLD analysis project Ga0209808, IMG submission 186171) | Grasslands soil microbial communities from the Angelo Coastal Reserve, California, USA - 14_1009_16_20cm (SPAdes) (version 2) | ecosystem: Environmental > Terrestrial > Soil > Grasslands ...
CTCGAGGAAGTGAAGGCACTCGCCGCGTGGATGACGTGGAAGTGCGCCCTCGTCAACATCCCGTTCGGAGGGTCCAAGGGGGGCGTGGTGTGCGATCCCGCGACCATGTCCATGGCCGAGCTCGAGCGGGTGACGCGGCGCTACACGTCGAGCATCATCGAGACGTTGGGGCCCGATTCGGACGTGCCGGCTCCCGACGTGAACACCAACGAGCGCGTGATGGCGTGGATCATGGACACCTACTCCATGCACAAGCGTCACACCGTGACCGCCGTGGTGACCGGCAAGCCGGTGGAGATGGGCGGCTCGTTGGGCCGCCGCGAGGCGACGGGGAGGGGGTGCATGTTCGTGACGCGCGAGGCGCTGGCCCGGCTCGGGCTGTCCCTCAAGGGAGCGCGGGTCGCGGTCCAGGGGTTCGGGAATGTGGGCTCGGTGACGGCGGACCAGTTGGCGCGGGAAGGGGCGGTGATCGTCGCGGTGTCCGACAAATCGGGTGGCCTGCATCGCCCGCAAGGCCTCGACATCGGCGACGTATTGAAGTGGGTGCGCGAGCGCCGCCAACTCGCGGGGTACCCGCAGGCCGACGCGATACCGAACGATCAGGTGCTCACCCTGGACTGCGATGTCGTGGTCCCCGCCGCAACCGAGAATGTCATCACCCGCAAAAACGCCCCTCACATCAAGGCCAAGATCATCTGCGAAGGCGCGAACGGCCCCACGACCGCCGCCGCCGACGAGATTCTCGAGAAAAAGGGGATCTTCGTCATTCCGGACATCCTGGCGAACGCGGGCGGGGTGACCGTCAGCTATTTCGAGTGGGTGCAGGATCGGGGCGGCTACTTCTGGGACGAGGAGACGGTCAACCGCCGGCTGGAGAGCATCATGGTGCGCTCGTTCTCCGAGGTGGTGACCTGGGCGGAGCGCCATAAGGTGAACACGCGAATCGCGTCGTACATGATCGCGATCGACCGCGTGGCGGCGATGCACCGGCTGCGTGGGATGTATGCCTGATGCGCTATCGCGTCGTCGCGGTCGGCCGCATGCGGGACGCGGCGCTGCGGGCGGTGTGTGACAGCTACCTCCAGCGGCTGCGGCGTTACACGAAGGTGGATGAGCGGGAAGTGAAGGCCGAGGCGCGAATCCTCGAGGCCGTTGCCGAGGGCTCGTGCCTCGTCGCGCTGGCGGAGCAGGGGGACCAGTGGACGTCCGCCCAATTGGCGGACTGGACGGCCCGCTGGGAGCTGGAAGGACGCGACGTGACCTTTGCGCTGGGCGGCGCCGACGCCCTGCCGGCGCCGGTGCTGCGCGGGGCCGAGCGGATCTGGAGCCTGTCACGCCTCACGTTGCCACACGAGCTGGCGCGCGTCGTGCTGTACGAGCAGCTGTATCGCGCGTACACGATCCGTCGCGGGGAGCCGTATCATCGCGGACCCTGAGTTGACGGCGGCCGACCGGGCGGCGCTGCTGGGCCTGGCGCGCGCGACCCTCGTCGCGCACCTCGCGGGTCGGCCGCTGCCGCCCGTCCCCGAGTTCCCCGGGGCCGCCCTCAGGCGGGGCGCGTTCGTCACCATCACCGAGGCGGACGGAGCGCTGCGCGGGTGCGTCGGCCACGTCGCGGACGAGCGGCCGCTCGGCGAGGTGGTGCGCGAGATGACGGTGGCCGCGGCGCGCGAGGACCCCCGCTTCCCCCCGGTCGAGCCGGAGGAGCTGCCGCGTCTCGCCCTCGAGATCTCAGTCTTGACAGCGGCGGCGCTGCGTCCGCTCGACCCGGTGGATCCCGCGCGCATCGTGATCGGCCGCGATGGTCTGATCGTGCGGCGCGGGCGCCACGTCGGCCTGCTGCTGCCGCAGGTGGCGGCCGAGTATCATTGGGGACCCGAAACGTTCCTGGCGGCGGGGTGTCGGAAGGCGGGCCTCGCCCCGGACGCGTGGCGGGAAGCGGGCACCGAGGTCGTGACGTTCCAAGCGGACGTGTTCGGAGAAACCGGAGCGGCAGGAAGGGGGAGAGGGGAAGCGTGATCCCGCGCATCGTGCCGACGCCCATCGCGCGGCTCGAGCCGCCCACCGCGCGAGCGACGCCGCGGCGCGTCGCGCCCGAGGTCGTGGCGTCCACCCTCCCGGGCCCCGGGCGCGACCGGCTCGCCGGCGACGCGGTGCTCGCGGTGACGACCGGCCAGCAGCCTGGCTTGTTCACGGGCCCGCTCTATACGATCTACAAGGCGTTGTCCGCGATCGCGCTGGCGCGCCGGCTCGAGCGGGAGCGGGGCGTGCCCGTCGTGCCCGTCTTCTGGGTGGCCGGCGACGACCACGACTTCGCCGAAGCCAATCACGCCTCGTTTCTGGACGCGGCCGGCGATCTCGCGCACATCGTCCTGCGCGAGCGTCCGGCGGACGCACCGCTCGCGCCCCTGGCGCGTGAGCGGTGTGGCGACGAAATCCGCGCGGCGCTGGAACAGCTCACGTCCGGGACGCCGCCTACTGAGTTCAAGGCGGACGTGCTGCGCTGGCTCGAAGCGGCGTACCGGCCCGACGCTACGCTCGCGGACGCGTGTGCGGAGGCCTTGAACGCGCTGCTCGGGCCGCGCGGACTGGCGGTGCTCCGCGCCCACGACCGTGGCGCCAAGCAGGCCGCCGCGCCCTGGGTGCTGCGGGGGCTCGAGCAGACGCTGGGCGACGGCTACACGCCGGTGTTCGTCGAGGCCGCGCAGGGACGGGACCGGCTGGCAGCGAACGGCGACGCCTACGTCACGCGGCGCAGTCGGGAGCGGTTCACCCGTAAGGATCTGGAGCGGCTCGCCCGGGAGGCGCCGGAGCGACTCTCGCCCAACGTGCTGCTGCGCCCGGTGGTGGAAGCGGCGCTGCTGCCTACCCTCGCGTATGCGGCCGGGCCCGCCGAGCTCAAGTACCTGCCCGATGCGGCCCCGTTGTACGCCGCGCTCGGTGTGGCGCGCCAGATGCCGGTGCCGCGCTGGTCGGGCGTGATCGTGGAGAGTCGCGTGGACAAGCTGCTGCAACGGCACGGGCTGGGGCTCGAGGCGTTGGACGGGAAGCCAGGGGAGCTCGAAGCGCGTTTGGTACGGGAAGCGCTTCCCCCCGAAGCGGCGCAGTCGTTCGGCACGTTGCGCCAGGAGATCGAAGCGCGCTACGCGGGGCTGGCGCGGGTCGTCGCGGCCGTGGATCCGACACTCGAGCGCACCGTCCAATCGGCGCGCAACGCGGCATTGGCCGGGACGCAGGAGATCGAAAAGAAGCTGATCGCGAGCCTGAAGCGCGAGAGCGAAACGCTGCTGCGGCAGATCAGCCGCGCTCGGGACGCGGTATATCCTCGGGGCGAGCCGCAGGAGCGCGTGCTCACGCTCGCATCGTTTCTCATCCGCTACGGCCCTGGGTTGCTCGATGCACTCGGCGATGAGGTGGCGCGGTGGGCGGACGCTCCGTAGAATCCTGTTCATGTGGATCATCGTCATCGTGCTCGTCATCGCCCTGATGATTCCCGTCACGGCGATCCTGCTCGACTCGCCGCTCGGCCGGTCGATGGCGCGGCGCCTGGAAGGGCCGAGTGACGGCGCGGGGAACGTGCGGGAGCTGGAGCGCCGCGTCGAGGCGCTCGAGACCGATATCGCGGATCTGACCCGGTCCGTGACCGGGATGCGGGAGGAGATCCAGTTCGTCCAGCGGTTGTTGGAAGACCCCAAGAAGAACCGCACTTGACGGCGCCGGAGCCGACCGGCGGCGGACGCCAGGCGGCCCAGGTGGCGGCCGGCATCATGCTGTCGCGCGTGCTCGGCTATGTGCGCCAGCGCGCGATCGCCTACTACATCGGCAACGGCTGGGCCGCGGACGCCCTGAGCGTCGCGCAACGCGTTCCCAACATCATCCGCAGCCTGCTTGCCGAAGGGACGCTCTCGGCCTCGTTCATTCCGGTCTACGCCGCGCTCAACGCGCGGCCGGACAAGGGCGCCGCCCGCGCGCTCGCCGGTGCGATCCTGGGCCTGCTGTTGCTCGCCACGGGCGTGCTCGCCCTCATCGGGATTGCCTTCGCGCCGGCGCTCACGGCCGTGTTCGGTGCAGGGCTGACGGGCGACGCACGCGCCCTCGCCGTCAGCTTGATGCGCCTCTTGTTCCCGATGTCCGGGCTGATGGTGGTGTCGGCGTGGTGCCTCGGCGTCCTCAACACGCACCGGCGCTTCTTCCTGCCGTACGCGGCGCCGGCGGTGTGGAACATCGCCGGGATCGTGGCCCTCGTGGCGGCGGGCACCTGGCTGGTGGCGCCGTCGCTTCCGACCACAATCCTACTCACGCGGCTCAGCCTGGCCCTGGCGTGGGGCACGGTCGCTGGGAGCGTGCTCCAGGTGGCCATCCAGCTGCCCGCCTGCTGGCGGGTGCTGCACGGGATACCGGTGCGGTGGAGTCGCTCCACCGAAGGCGTGCGCGACGTGCTCGTGGCGTGGCTTCCCGTCGTGCTCGGCGCCGGCGTCGCCCAGATTTCCGGGCTGATCGATACGCTGCTCGGCACGCTCGCGGGGGAGGGCGGCGCATCGAGCCTGCAGTACGCGCAGCTGCTGCAGGTGCTGCCGATCAGTCTGTTCGGGACGTCGGTGGCCGCGGTGTCGCTGCCCGACCTGTCGCGTGATGCGCAGGGGAGCACGCCGAACGAGCAGCTGCGCGCGCGCATCGCGGTGGGCTTCCGGCGCATCGTGTTTTTCATCCTCCCCTCGTCCCTTGGCTTCGTCGCGCTCGCCCCGGTGATCGTGCGCCCGCTGTTTCAGACGGGCCGCTTCGGCGCCGCCGACACCGATCTGGTGGGGGGTGTGGTCGCGGCGTACGGCGTCGGGTTGCTGGGGCAGGCGTGCGTCAAGCTGTTCCAGTCGGGGTTCTACGCGCTGCGGGACACCAAGACGCCCGTGAAGATCGCCTCGGCGTCGCTCGTCTTGTCGAGCGCGCTCGCGTATCTGCTGATGCGCCGGTTCGGCCCCGCGGGGATCGCGCTCGGCTCCTCCCTCGGCGCGACCGTGAACGTGGTGTTCCATTTGCGCGACCTCGATGCGCGGGTGGGGGCGATCCTAGGCGGCACCGAGTGGCGGGCGTTCGCTGTGAGCCTGCTCGTGAGCGGTGCGGCCGCCGCCGCTGGTCTCGAGACCGCCCGGATCGCCGCGGGCTGGGGCGCCTTCGCTGCCGCGCTGTTCGCACTGGTTATCTTTGGTGCAGTGTATTTCGGCGGTACCATCGCCCTGCGCCACCCCGACGCCCGTCGCCTGTGGACGTTCCTGCGCTGATCGCTCGACAACTGAAGGCGCTTCCCGACAAGCCCGGCGTGTACCTCTGGAAGAACGCGGCGGGCGAGATCGTGTACGTCGGCAAGGCGAAGAGCCTGCGCGCGCGGGTGCCGAGCTACTTCGGCCCCGAGGGCGACTCCACGCCGGAGCGGGCCGCACTGGTGCGTCAAATCGCCGAGCTCGAGACGATCATCGCGCCGAACGAGGCCCAGGCGCTGCTGCTCGAGAACAACCTCATCAAGGAGCACAAGCCGCGCTTCAACATCCGGCTGACCGACGACAAGAGCTACCCGCGCGTCGCGGTGACCGTCACGGAGCCGTTCCCCCGCGTGCTGGTGGTCCGGCGCGTGAACATTCCCGGTGCGCGCTACTTCGGGCCTTATACCGACGTGGCCACGTTGCGGCAGACGTTGAAGATCATTCGTCGGATCTTCACGGTGCGGTCGTGCCACTGGGACCTGCCGCACGACGCGCCGAACCGGCCATGCCTGGATTACCACATCGAGCGGTGCCGGGCCCCGTGCGTCGGCTACCAGAGCGAAGCGGACTACCGCCGGATGATCGACGACGTCCTGCTGTTTCTCGAGGGCAAGACCGTCGATGTGCGCACGCGGTTGCGCGAGGCCCAGCTGCGCGACGCGCTCAAGTGGCTGGACCAGCTGGAGCAGCCGCAAACGGTGGAGCTGGTGGGCGGCGGCGACGCCGACGCCATCGGGCTGGCGCGCGACGGGGACGATGCCTGCGGCGTGGTGCTGCGCGTGCGGGATGGCCGGTTGATCGCCCGCGACCACCGCTTCCTGGAGAACGTGGAGCACGCAGCCGAGGGAGCGGTGCTGGCGGCGTTTCTGGTGCGGTGCTACCTGCCACTCGAAGCACGCGCGCGGCACGCGCTGCTGCCGTTCGCCCCGGAGGACCTCGACACGCTGCAACAGGTGGCGCCGGACATCGACTGGCACGTCCCGCAACGAGGCACCTTCGCCAAGCTCGCCCAGCTCGCCGACCAGAACGCCCGTCATCTGCTCGACAGCCTGAAGATCGAGAGCTTCGACATCGACGAGCGGTCCGCCGATCCGGTGTTCGCGCTGGGGCGCGACCTGGGCCTCGCGGCCGTGCCGCGCTCGTTCGTGTGCATCGATATCTCGACCAACCAGGGCCGGGATACCGTCGGGTCGCTGGTCTGGTTCGAGGCGGGACGGCCCAAGAAGGCCGAGTACCGTCGCTTCCGGATCCGGGGGGCGCCCCAGGACGACTTCGCGGCGGTGCACGAAGTCGTCACGCGCTACCTCGGCCGCCGGATCAGTGAAGCGAAGGGGCTGCCCGATCTGGTGGTGATCGACGGCGGGAAGGGCCAGCTCGGCGCCGCGCTCGACGCCGCGCGGGCGCTGGGGCAGGACAAGCTGCCGATCGTGAGCCTGGCGAAGCAGCAAGAGGAGGTGTTTCTGGCCGGTCACTCCGATCCGCTGCGCCTGTCCCGGCGCAGCCCCTCGCTCAAGCTGCTGCAGCGCGCCCGCGACGAGGCACATCGCTTCGCCGTGAGCTACAGTCGCAAGCGGCGCGCTCAACGCACGATCACCTCCGCGCTGCTGGCCATCCCAGGGGTGGGCCCGAACCGCCGCCGCGCGTTGCTCGAGCGCTTCGGCTCGCTCGCCGGGGTGAAGACTGCGACGCCGGCGGAGATCGCCGCGCTTCCGGGCTTCTCGACGACGCTCGCCGAGCGGATTCTCGACCGGTTGCAAGCGCGGCCGTGACGCGCTCCTGGTCCCTCGAATGCTCGTCCTGCGGCAAGACCCGCAGCGCCGATGGATTGCCGGGGGTGTGCGACTGCGGCCAGCCCTACCTGGTGCGCTACTCCTGCGCGCCGCCGCCCGCCGCCAAGTCCCTACTCGTCGAGCGACCCTGGACGCTGTGGCGCTACCGGGAATGGCTGCCGCTCGGCGAGCGCGAGGCGCCCGTGACGCTGGGCGAGGGCGGAACGCCGCTGCTCGCGGCGCTGCGCCTCGGCGCGCGGCACGGCTTCGCGGATCTGTGGGTCAAGGAAGAAGGCGCCAACCCCACGGGCTCCTTCAAGGCACGTGGGCTGGCGGCGGCAGTGACCCGCGCGACGCTCGCGGGGGCGCGGCGCTTCGTCGTCCCGACGGCGGGCAACGCCGGCGTGGCGCTCGCAGCCTACGCCGCCCGCGCGGGCGTGGCGGCACGCGTGTATGCGCCCGCGAGCACACCGCCCACGATCCTCCGCCAGATCCGGAGCTTCGGCGCCGATCTGGTCCTGCTGGACGGGCACATCGGTGATTGCGGCACGGCCGCGCGTGCCTACGCCCTGGAAAGCGGTGCCGTGGACGTGTCCACGCTGCGGGAGCCGTACCGTATCGAAGGCAAGAAGAGCCTCGCCCTCGAGCTGGCGGAGCAGCTCGGCTGGACCCTGCCGCACGCGATCGTGTACCCCACGGGTGGCGGCACGGGGCTGATCGGCATGTGGAAGGGGTTCGGCGAGCTAATGCGGGCGGGGTGGGTGAGCGGGTCGCTCCCGCGGATGTACAGCGTGCAGGCCGCAGGCTGCGCGCCGGTCGTGCAGGCGTTCCGCGCCGGCGCCGCGGGCTGCACGCCATGGTCCGACCCGCGGACGATCGCGGCCGGGCTGCGGGTGCCGAGCCCGTTGGGGGACCGCCTCATGCTGGCGGTGCTGCGACAGAGCGGGGGTGAGGCGGTCGCGGTGGCGGACGCGCAGCTCGCCGCCGCGGCGCAAGAGCTCCAGATGCTCGAGGGGATCGACGCCTCGCCGGAAGGCGGGGCGACGCTCGCTGCCGCGCTGGAGCTCAAGGCTCGCGGCGTGGTCAAACCGGATGAGCGCGTGGTGCTCTTCAACACGGGCGCCGGGTGGCTGTACCGCGGGTAAGCCGCTAATATTCCGCCGCTTCGATCGCATGCGCATCGCCATCCTCGACCCGGCCGCCGGCATCTCGGGCGACATGACCCTGGGGGCGCTCCTGTCCGCGGGCGCCCCGGCGGCGTGGCTGGAAGAGCTGCCACGTCGCCTCGACCTCAGGGATGTGCGGGTCACGGTGCGCGAGGTGACGCGATCCGGGGTGGCGTGCACGCAGGTCGAATTCGCGATCCCCGAACAGCCGCATGGGCGGCACGTCGGCGAGCTCGTGCGGCTGGTCGAGCGCGCGCCGCTGTCGGATTGGGTGAAGCAGCGGGCGGTGCGGGCCTTTCGGCTGATCGGCGAGGCCGAGGGTCGGGTGCACGGGGTCGCGCCGGAGCGGGTGCACCTCCATGAAGTCGGTGCGGTGGACGCCCTGCTCGACATCGTGGGTGGGATCGAGGGGTTCGCCCAGCTCGGGGTCGAAGCGGTCTACAATCTGCCCGTGGCGGTGGGGAGCGGTTGGGTCGAGGCGGCGCACGGCAGGCTGCCCGTGCCGGCTCCCGCCACCGCGATTCTGCTCGAGGGGGTGGAGGTCGCGGGTGATCCGGGCCCGGTCGAAGGGGAGGCGACCACCCCCACGGGTGCGGCGTTGGTGCGTGTGCTCTCCTCGGGCGCGCCGCCGGCGCGCTGGCGCATGGTGCGGAGCGGCTGGGGCGCCGGACAGCGGAACCCGCCCCAGTATCCCAACGCGCTCCGCATCCTCGTCGCGGAGCAGGCGGCGGAGGCGGGGCGCGTGGTGCTGCTCGCCACGGACGTGGATGACATGAGCCCGGAGTACGTCGAGCCGTTGCGGCAGGCGCTGGTGAGCGCCGGGGCGCTCGACGTGCAGACGTGGCCCGTGCAGATGAAGAAGGGCCGCTCGGGCTTTCGCGTGGAAGTGATCGCGCCCGAAGAGCTGGCGGAGGGAGTGACCGCCGCGCTGTTCCGTCACAGCACGACGGCCGGCGTGCGCCGCTGGGTGGCGGAGCGCGCGACCTTGCCGCGTCGCCAGGTGACCGTGCAGCTCGCTCCTGAGGTGGCCGTGCGGGTGAAGGTGCTGGAGCAGCCGGACGCCGGCGGCGTTCGGGTCAAGCCGGAATACGACGATGTGCTGGCCGCCGCGCGGGCGCTGGGGCGCCCGCCGCTCGAAATCGCGCGCGCGGTCGAGCGCGATGCGGAAGCGCTCGTCGCCAAATCCAAGGAGTGAGTGCGCATGATCGTGAAGCCAACCGTGGCCGTCATCGGTGCGTTGCTGGTCGCGGGCGTCGCCACGCCCGCCGCGGGACAGCAGTGGCAGGTGGCCAAGTGCGACCTCAGCACCAAGCACTATCTCGTCAACAGCGGGGTCCTGTACCTGCGCAGCGCGACCGAGACCAAGTTCGCGGACAAGCGGACGAAAGATCTGAAGGATGCGGACAAGGTGTTGCACGAGGCGCTGACCACCGGAGGCCAGGAGAAGAATCCCGCCGCGTGGTATTACCTGGCGCGCTACTACGCCCTGCAGAACGATCTCGCGGGCGCCGACACGGCGTTCGCGAGGGCGCAGGCACTCGCACCAGGGTGCAAGGAGGACATCAGCACGTGGCGCCGCGTGTTCTGGGTCCCGGTCTTCAATGACGGCGTCAAGGCCTGGCAGGCGGGCAACACCGACTCCGCCATCGCGAGCTTCCGGCGCGCCAACGCGATCTATGGTGGCGAGCCCTCGGGCTTCATCTACCTGGGGACGCTGTTCGCCAACGCGAACCAGCCCGACTCCTCGGCGAAGTACTTCAAGTTGGCGGTGCCGGCGGCGAGTGATCCGAAGTTCTCCAAGGAGAAGCGCGACGCCCTGTTCAACGTGGCCCGGGTGTACCATGCGGCGCAGCGTTGGGACGACGCCGTGCCCGGCTACAAGGAGTATCTCGCCGCCTACCCCAGCGACGTGCAGGCGATGGCGGGGCTCGCGGCGGTGTACTCCCAGCAGGGAAAGCGCGATGAAGCCGGGGCGCTGTACAACCAGATCCTCGACCACGCCGATTCGGCCGAGGCCACGGACCTGTTCGCCGCGGCGCAGGCGGTCATCAATGCGATCCCCAACGACCCCGACACGGTGCCGGTCGGGAGCAAGTGCCGCAGCGACACGCGGGCGAGGAACAAGACCCTGACTGTGCGGCAGATTGCGACACGCTGCGCGGCGGTGACCGACGACACGATCAAGGCGTTCCGGGCGTCTATCGCCCCGCGCTACCGGCTGGCGGCGCGCGCCTACGAGGCGGGCCTCGCGAAGGACCCCTATTACCGCGAGGCGCTCTACAACCTGACGGGAGTCTATTATCTGCTTGGGGACACCGTGAAGGTGCTGCCGCTGGCCCAGCGCCTCGTCGCCGTGGATCCGCTGAACCGGACGAGCCTCGCCAAGCTGGCCGGTGCCTGGCAGGTGCGGGGCAACAAGGATTCGACGCTGCACTATCTCACGATCGCGGACTCGCTGTCGCTCGAAGTGAGCGTCGGGACGTTTACGCCCAGGGATTCCGGCGTCGCGCTCAGCGGGCTGTTCACGAATCCCAAGGCCAAGCAGAGCCCACCCGCGGCGGTGACCTTCGAGTTCCTGAACGGGAAGGGCGACGTGGTGGCGGCCGACACCACGAGGGTGCCGGCCATCGACGCCAGCGGCAATCACGCTTTCGAGATCAAGAAGAGCGGGGCGGGGATCGTGGCCTGGAGGTACCGGAAGCAGTCGCCGTGACCCGCGTCCTGCTTTGGCTCGCCGTCGCCGCGTGTTCGACCCTCGCCGCCCCCGCGGCCGGGCCCCCCGTGTGGCAGCTCGTCTGGCACGACGAGTTCGACGGGACCTCCCTCGATGCCACGAAGTGGGTCCGGGAGACCGGGGGCGGGGGCTGGGGCAACGCCGAACTGGAGTTCTACACCGACCGCCCCGAGAACGCGCATATCGACGCTGGCTACCTCGTCATCGCGGCCCGCCGCGAGACGTTCGGGAACCGGGACTACACATCGGCCCGGCTCAAGACCCAGGGGTTCGGCGCGTGGCAGTACGGTCGCATCGAGGCCCGGATTCAGATCCCGCGCGGGCAGGGGCTGTGGCCCGCGTTCTGGCTGCTGGGCGACAACATCCCCTCCGCCGGCTGGCCCACGTGCGGCGAGATCGACATCATGGAGAACATCGGCAAGGAACCCGGCCGCATACACGGTACGGTGCACGGCCCCGGGTACTCCGGTGCGGGCGGCATCAGCAGCGCGTATGACCTGCCCGCGGGCGCGTTCGCCGACACCTTCCACGTGTACGCCATCGAGTGGGAGCCGGCCGCGATTCGCTGGTACGTCGACGACGCGCTGTACAAGACCGTCACTCCGAGGGACCTGCCGGGGCGGTGGGTGTACGACCACCCGTTTTTCATCA
>Ga0209808_1001641_pt1 | contig 11573 bp, 6 predicted proteins | sample GraSoiAngelo_157_FD_186171 | JGI IMG/M metagenome (GOLD analysis project Ga0209808, IMG submission 186171) | Grasslands soil microbial communities from the Angelo Coastal Reserve, California, USA - 14_1009_16_20cm (SPAdes) (version 2) | ecosystem: Environmental > Terrestrial > Soil > Grasslands ...
ACGATCGTAGTCACCCCAGGTCGGTCCAGTCGACCAACCTCCCAGGCTAAGGCCCGCTTTCTCAGCCACATCCGTAAACGTCTCATCGTGATTGTTATGGTAGAGACGGTTCTTGCCGTAGTTAGACACGTAGATGTCTGGCCAGCCATCGTTGTCGTAATCACCCACAGCCACGCCGAAGCCCCAGCGCTCGTTCGCCACGCCGGCCTTGGCCGTAACGTCAGTGAAAGTGCCGTTGTGATTGTTGTGCAAGAGCATAGCGCGCGGGGCTGGTTCTTTCCCCTTTAGGGCGGCAAACGTGGATCCGTTGAGCAAATAGATGTCCAGCCAGCCATCGTTGTCATAGTCAAGGAGGGCCACGCCGGAGCCGGGCGTCTCGAGGATGGTTGCTTTCTCGGGAGTCCCCGAAAGATGGTGGAATTTCTCAAGGCCTGCCTGTTTGGTGATGTCCACGAAAACGATTGGGGCGCCATCCACAAATCCGCCCGCGGTGATGGGGCGGGACATGGCGTCCTTCACCGGGGCGTGAGGAGCACCAGTGGCAACTCCTGTGGGTCTCGGTTTTTCCGGCTTGCGATCCTCTGGTTCCTGGCCGGAGGCACCTGGCCAGAGCCACACCGAAATGAAGACCAGCGCGACAGAACTCGGGCGACGAACATTCCTTCTCATCTCAAATCGTTTCGAAGGGGCGCAGAATTAGCAATTGTTTCATGCATCGCGGTGGCATTTTCTTCGCGGCATCCCAGCCTTGAAGGGCAATTTGAGGATGAGCTACCGGGAACCGTGCTGAATAGCATCGCACTTTTCGGGAAGGCGTGCTAGGCTCGCGTAAGCGCTTACGGCTGGCAAATATGCGAGGAACAATGATTTCTTTACGATGCCTTGCCCTTCATAGTCTTCTGGGTGCGTTACTTTTCCTGAATGCCGCGACCTTGCTCACGCCATCCGCTGTCTCTCAGACTTCCAGTTCTCTGGCGGCGACTCCGCCCATGGGCTGGAACAGTTGGAACAAGTTTGGCTGTAACGTGAGCGACAAACTGATTCGGGAGATGGCAGACACCATGGTTAGCAGCGGGATGCAGGCGGCCGGCTATCAGTATGTAAATATCGACGACTGTTGGCAGGTGAGTCGTGATGCCCAGGGCACTATCGTCGCGGATCCGCAAAGGTTCCCGTCCGGCATGAAAGCGCTCGCGGACTATGTCCACAGTAAAGGTTTGAGGCTGGGCCTTTACACGGATGCGGGCACTGGTACTTGCGAGAAGCGGCCCGGCAGCCTGAATCACGAAGTCCAAGACGCCAAAACGTACGCCTCTTGGGGAATCGATTACGTGAAGATCGACTGGTGCAACTCGGAGGGTCTCGATCCGGAAGTGCAATACGCGAAGTTTCGCGATGCCCTGGCGCAATCCGGGCGTCCCATTGTGTTCAGCATTTGCAACTGGGGCGTGAAGGCGCCGTGGCGGTGGGGACCCAAAACCGGTAATTTGTGGCGGACGACGGGAGATATCAGCGACAGTTACGACAGCATGTCTCTCATTGGGTTTGGGCAGAACGGCCTGGAAATATTCGCTGGTCCGGGGCACTGGAACGACCCGGACATGCTGGAAGTGGGTAACGGCCACATGAACCGCGATGAATATCGCACGCACATGGCGCTTTGGGCCCTTCTTGCTGCACCTCTTTTGGCAGGAAACGACCTGCGGAATATGTCCGCAGAAACGAAGGAACTACTAACCAACTCCGACGTCATCGCCGTGGATCAGGACAGTAAGGGGGTGCAAGGACACAGGGTTTGGCAAGAGGGCCCCCTGGAAATCTGGGCCAAGCCGCTCGCCGACGGCAGCCAAGCCGTGGGACTCTTCAATCGGAGCGAGTCCGCGATCCAAATGACGCTCGATTTCAAAGGGATTGGGGCGCCTGCCGCGGCGAAACTCCGCGACCTCCTGGATCACAAAGACCTCGCCACTGCGCAGAATTCGTATACAACGGAAGTCCCGAAGCACGGTGTGGTGCTGCTCAAAGTTTCCAAATAATCCGGATTAGATAGAATTCATCTGCAAAGCGTCTTCAAGGAAGCTCTATCGTCGCGGCTTTGGATTGCTATCGGGGCCAGACTTCTTTTCTTTCTCGGGTACCTCAGAACGGTTGAGCTCGTCTAGCTTCTTAATTGCCGCTCTCGCCTTCTCCTGGCGGCCCAGTTTTGAATAAGCTCGCCCAAGAAGGAAGTACGCCTGTTTCATCCGCGGCTCGAGACGGAGGGCTTCATTCAATTCCGGGACGGCTGCCGCAAATTGTCCGTCTTGAAATAGCGCGTTGCCGAGAGCAAACCGGCCCGCCGCGGAGTGTTGAACCAGAGCTACCGCCTTCCGCAACCACTCAATCGCCTGAGGATATTCCTGCTTGTATGTGTAACAAGCACCTAGCCCGTAAGCGACGTCATAATTCAGCGGTCCACTCTTCTCCGCCTGAGAATAATAGGCGATGGCCTCATCGAATTTTGACTGGGAACGCTTCAGCTCGGCTAATTCCGTCGAGACCTCTATGGAATGAGGATTCACTTCCAAGGCCCTCTCGAACTCCTCTTCAGCTTCCGTCGTGTTGCCAATACTCAAAGCAGCTTCGGCAAGAAGTTGGTGCGCACGGAAGGAGTCGGGAGCCAGTAAAAATAGCCGCTGGTATTCGCTCTGTGAAAGCTCTTTGGAGACTAGGGACAAGTAATACAGGGCATCGATGTTTTTCGGATCGGACTCCAGCACTCTTTGCAGTGTCTCAAAAGCTTGCAGAGGCTTACCTTGAGCAAGTTCAGCACGGGCAAGAACCACTCGGACGGGCATATCCTTGGGATATTTGCTCAGATGCTTCTCTGCCATTTGAATTGCCATTGCATAGTCCTCACCATAAAAAGCTCGCGTACATTCGGTTAGCGCCGGTGACTGGCCATTTCCTGTCGCCCCGATCGCAACCATGAGAACCAGCAGCCAGAAAACGCATAGCCTCGACGGCGACTTAAAGACCTTGCATTTCCAACCAAGTATCTTCATGGGTTCTCAAGGGGACGTACATCCACGATGCGCAGGAATTCCTGGGTCTTCTCTGCTAGTTGCTTTTTTAATTCATCGAACCGTTTAGCCTGCGCTTCTTGTCTTGCATCTTTGGTGCGAGTGTACAGCATCAAGAGATAGAAGTTCGCGACATAGTGGTCCGGATCGATTTTTAGCGCGAGTTGAATCTGTTTCTCCGCTTGCTGGTAGTCTCTACGCTTCAGATAGTATTGGCCTAGGTCCGCAAGCACGTCCGTAAAATCAGATTTGGCTTTCAAGGCTTCTTGCAGTTCGACGAAAGCTTCGTCAAGCCGGCCCTCCTCCAGCGCAATCGCCCCCAAGTAATAATGAGCCCTTGTGGCGGTTTCTGAGATTCCGGCAGATTCTTTCAGCCAAGGAAGGGCGTGCTCGTAATCTTTGGCTCGGAAAAGGGCCGCACCCAAGGCAAGCTTGCCACGCGGATCCTGCGGTTTCAGTTTAAGGTATTTCTCAAAGTACGGAACGGCCTCCGCCGGGTCATGCCGGAAAGCAGAGGCCGCCCCCATCGCATAGTTATAATCCGGATTCTCCGGTTCAAGCTGCACCGCCTTTTCAAACGAATTCCGGGCTTCCGCAATGAGGTTTAGGTCCACACAAACAACGCCAAAGAAATAATGCAGGCTGGCCTTGTCAGGTTCCAGGTCTCGCGCATGCGCCAGGTAACCGAGGGCTCCCTGATAGTCTTTTTGTAGGTGCGCGATACGCGCCAACTCCATTAGCAGGCCGACGGAAGACTTTCCGTTAGTGAAAGACTTCTCCATAGTGGCCCGTGCTGCTGCTAGCCGGTTCATACGTTGATAAGCTAAGCCGAGCGCTTCCAAAAGGGCTGGCCCCAGTTGCTGGCGGCTTAGCAGCTTCTCCAGCAGGGAGACAATCAGGTCGTCACGCTTGCCTGGAAGCAGCCCTAACAACGCTTGCTGGGCATCGGGCTCAGAGAAATCCGGAGCGGCCATAAGCCTTGCGGCTGCATCGTCAGCGCCCCTGTGATTCCGCAGTCCAGCGTAATCGGCGCACTCGATGGACAGCGTTTGCGCACTGTCCCGCTGCTCGGCAGAGAGACGCGGAATACGATCGAGCGACTCTTGGTATTGGCCTTGTTGCAGGAAAAGAACCGCACTCTGGTAATTAGCTTCAGTGTTCGCCGCGTCATAATCCAGCACTCGCCTATAAATGTCGAGAGCTTTCCGCCGCGCCTGCGGGTCGGTGGCGATGTTCTCTTGATACAGCCGTCCTAAATTCAGGTAAGCTCCCGTGAATCTCGGCGCCTTGGCAATGGCTCGGCGAAAGCTCTTTTCCGCCGCAATGTAATCGTCTTGCTGCGCTTCGACGATACCAAGCAGGTTGTCGAATCCTTCGTCCCCCGGATACTTTTTAGCAGCCTCGGCAAGCTCGACGTGCGCTTTCTCCAGATCGTGTTCCTGTATCAATTGTTGAATCTGCAGAATTCTCTGCTCTCTCTCACTCGCTCGGTTCTGCGCTGAATAAGCAAAACCTAAGCGCGAAGAGCAGAACAAAACAGCAAGAGCCACTACCGGAACTGGCCAGTGCCATCGCATCAGGAACCGCCGTCTGGGCCTTTCTTTCACGGGGGATTGCGTAGTTTAGCGACACAATTATAAGTAAGGGGTCTGATTGTTTCCATAGGATCGGGCTCCTGTGCTGGTTTATACTATCTGCGATTTGCGCGTCTCTTCTAGCTGTACGGTTGCATCGATGCCTTCTGCAACTCCTTTTCTGAGATGCTTGCGCCGCAAGATCTTTTTGTTCCTGTTTGTCGCCGCCGCAACGCAGTGCCCTGCGCAGGAGCCTCCGCCGTCCTCTCTTGAAACTCAGGTGGCCCCTGGAATAGCGGCATTGAAGTCCGGCGATCTCGACTCGGCAGAAAAGATTTTCTCGAGTGCACTCCGTCGCGGCATCAAGCATCCGCTCGTCTATCACAATCTGGGGGTCATTGCCCAAATGCGCGGCCAGCATTTGGAAGCTGTTGAGAGGTTTCGCGAAGCATTGGCCATTCAACCGAATTATGGTGCATCACGGCTGCTACTCGGAACCAGCTTCCTGGCACTCGGAAGAAATGCGGAAGCTGTACGCGAACTCCAGCGCGCGGTCCTGCTGATGCCCCAGCAGCCGCAGGCCCGCCTCCAGTTGGCGAAAGCGTATGAGGCTTCAGAAGATTGGGTCGCTGCGGCTCAACAACTCCAGAAACTCGTCGAGCTAGATCCCCAGGAGCCGCAGGCCCGCCTCCAGTTGGCGAAAGCGTATGAGGCTTCAGAAGATTGGGTCGCTGCGGCTCAACAACTCCAGAAACTCGTCGAGCTAGATCCCCAGGAGCCAGAATATGCTTATCAAATGGGAAAAGCCTGGATGAGGCTTTCCGGCTGGTCCTATCAGCAGATCGCGCGAATCAACCCGAATTCCGCGCGATTGCAGCAGGGCCTTGGACAGGAGTACGCCGTTCAGGAAAAATACGATCTGGCGCTTGCCGCCTTCCAGCGTGCCGCAGAGGCAGATCCCCAATTGCCCGATGTTCATCTGGCGATTGGCTCGATTCTATTGGAGCAGAAGAAATACGACCAAGCGCTCGCGGAAATTGCACTGGAGCTGAAACTCGTGCCCGCAAGCAAAGCCGCCGAAGAACTGAAGACAAAGATTGAAAATGCGAGGGCTGGTTCAAGACCCTGAATGGACGCACTGTGGTGAGAAGAAGGCAATGGATCATTTTTCTGGCTGTGGTACTTCCGAGTCCACTATTGCCTGTCTACGCCCAACTCTCCGTGTTGCAACAAGAAGAGCCCACTACATCAAATTTCTCTCGCCAACTGTCGAACCTGCAGTTGGACCCCGAGCGGCTCGGGAACCTGGAAAGGGCAATTCGCGCGCGCGAATACAAAGCTGCCGAAAGGATCCTGGTTGAAGAGGCCGAACGGGATCCGAGATCGCCCCGTTCGGCGAAATTACTTGCAATTGCCGGGGGAATCTTCTTCCTCGACGGCCAATACCTGGAAGCTGCCATCGCCTGGAAAAAAGCTGAGGCCATCGTCCCTCTCGACGATCGAAACCGGTTCACCCTAGCTATGGCGTACGTCAAACTCAACCGGCGCGATGGGGCGCGCGCGGAATTGGATAAGCTTGCGGCGGCACAGCCGCAGAATCCACTCTTTTTGTATTGGCGCGGCCGCCTCGATTACGACGGGCGGAATTACGCCTCCGCCATCACCCGGTTGCAAAAAGCTATCGAACTGGATCCGAAAATGATGCGCGCTTATGACACTTTGGGGCTTTGCTTCGACTACCTTGGTAAGTTCGATGAGGCCGTAAAGAACTACAATCGCGCCGTCGAGCTGAACCGGCTGCAATCGAAGCCCTCTCCTTGGCCTCACGTGGATCTAGCCATTTCGCTCATTGCCCTAAATCGACTGCCCGAAGCGGAAAAGAACCTTCGCGAGGCAGTCGGCTATGATCCGCGGCTTCCGCAGGCACACTATCAGCTCGGCCGCGTTCTGGAGATGCAAGGCGGATATCAAGCTGCCGTTGAATCGCTCAAGCTGGCCGTCGCCTTAGCCCCAGAGTATCCGGAACCGCATTATCTGCTGGGCAAAATCTATCACCGGCTAGGAAACGAACCGCTTTCGAGATTGGAAATTGGCCGCTTTCAGGAGCTAAGGAAAGCCAGTGAAGCGCAAGCTGTGAGTGGGTCCCCGCCGCCTGCAATGTAGCGGAGTACTTTACCTCTGATCGCTACCATGAACTGTGCTCTAAGACTTTGGTCAAGAAAAAGACAGCGCCTCGACTCTTCATCGGGGCGCTGATCGTTTTGGGGTGTTAGGGCGTGCGTTGGTTAGAACTCAATTCTTGCGCCGAACTGAATTCTTCGCGGCGCGCTGACGTTGCCTGTCCACTGGCCGAAGCTCGTTGAACTTATATCTGTGTCGAATGCATTGCCTCCAGAAATGGTGAAATTGCCATCGTTGACGAACATATGTAGGTTGAAGGCGTTGTAAAACTCTGCGCGGAAAATGAGATTGAGTCGCTCATTCAACCGCGTGTTCTTGGTAATTGCAAAGTCCACGTTCTTGTAGTTCGGTCCTCGGAAGCCAAAAATGCGAGGACCAGTCCCTGTGTACCCAAATACTCCCGTGCACGTCGGGCACGACCCAGTTGCCTCGAATGAGGTCAGGGGCTCAAATGCAGCCGGATTGATGAGTAGACCTTTGTCGGGATTGAAGTTATTCGGATCTTGCAAGAAGGGCTTCTGTCCTGAAATGAGCCCTGGTAAACATCCTTGCGATGTGTAGGACGTGAGGCAAGACCCCGAGCGGATCCACATCGGCGTGCCTTTCGAGTAGCGGAGGATGGGACTTATCTGCCAGCCTCCGACCACGCGGTCGAGGCCGCCGCTGGCGCTCAAGTAGCGCTTACCTTTCCCGAACGGCAGCTCGTAAACAAAAGCTGCCGAAAGGGTCTGCGGAACATCATCAGGCGCCAGCGAACGATTTCTTTTTTCTTCGAAAGGCGAAATCACTCCTTGCGATGCATTCCACGTTGAGGCATCGCGCTGGGTATTATCAGCAGCATCGGTGATCAGCTTGGAGTTTGTGTAAGCAAGCAGCATGTACAGCCCTTGGCTGTAGCGCTTTTCCACCTTTAACTGAAAGGAATGGTAGATGGAGCTGCCATGAATCTCGTTTAAACCCTGCAGCTTGTCACAGAACTGCGGGAACGGCAGCAGCGCTTGGCCGACAGTCGGAGAGCAATTCCCCGCGGCATTAAGCTCAGCGATCCAGCCCGGGTATGGCGTCTTGACTCCAAAAAGTGTTTGACTGTCCGATGTGAAGACGGCATTTAACTCTGGGACATAGGAGCAATCCGCGGTAGTGGGAGGAGTGGAGGTTTGTCCGCAGATCGTGTCCGGAGAGTGGATGGGCGCATAAAGCGCCTGAATCTTGGGGTCGAACGGATTCAGTACGTTGACCGGATTCAAGCTCGACGGTAGCCGTGACCCTTTGTTCCCAACGTATGCCACGCTCACGAAGAAACTTTGCGGGAGCTGGCGTTCGATGGTCAGGTTCCACTGCTGCGAGTACGACCGCCGGTTCGCGTCCAAGGGCCGATAGAGGATGCTATGGCCGTTGTCAAAGGATCCGGAAATAAAGGGCGGAAGCTGTGCCGGAGCTGGAATTCCGTTGTCCAGATAGAAGGTCGGATCGTCCTGGTTGGTGGTCGGATCCTTCAGCGTGCCGAAGGATTGATTCAGGTTATACCCGTCAAGCGAAATCCCACCGCCCCAGCCGGGATAAAAAGCTTGGGTGAAGAAGACGCCGTAACCTGCTCGGACGACGGTCTTTTGGTCGTAGGAATACGCCACGCTCAACCGCGGCGCAAAGCCCCTGTGCCAGGCCTTTTCAGGGTACTCCGCGCCATAGCAGGCGGGCTGGCAAGCCGAGCCGCTTCCCGCAAAGGCCAAGCGGCCCGGGATTCCGTCCGGATTCGCGCCCACGGGGTCAAGGAATGAAAGATGGTTATATTTCTCACGAGACGGAGAAAAGTAATCCCAGCGCATGCCAAAGTTAGCGGTGAATTTTGGAGTCAGCTTCCAAGAGTCGTTTACGTGCAGCGCCCACGAATTCTGGCGCGGGAACCAGGCGCTGACCGTTCGGCGGTCAACCGAACTAGTGGTGCCGCTCCCACCGGTCACTGCCCCAAGTAGAAAATCCGCAATCGGGGAGCCGCTGTTAAGGCTGGGAATGGCAGTGGCTAAGCCAGTGAAACCAAAGGTGCCAGCCTCATTCGTGTGCTGGTGAATATTGCCTTGGATGTTGCGCCAATCAAAACCAAAAGTGATCGTGTGATGTCCGATCGTTTTGTTGGCCGTGTCGTTCAAGTCCCAGGTGGGACGAGTCGTGACGTTTTCTCCGGGAATACCCGCATTGTCCGAAATCTGATTGAAAGTCGTGAAAGTGAATTCAGGTAACGACTTTGCATTCGGAACTGCCCCTGCCACGACCGGCAATGTCCCCGCTGCAGCGGCAGCCAGGACCTGGGGCTCCGAACCATACCCCTCGTTGCGGTTCAGATATCCCAGAGTTACGTGATTGGTCAACGTCGAAGAAAACGTGTGCTCCCAATTGAAGCGCGCAATCGGAGAGTTCTGTGGCCGTGTTGGCTCTTCTGTAGCGATAATCGGGGGAAGCTCAGTTGCCGTGTTGTAGCCCGTGAACTGGCGCCACCAGAAGAAGTAAAAATGGTCTTTATCGCCGTAGTTGTGGTCAATTCGGGTCATGAATACGTTGCTGTTCGAGACCAACGAATCCGGCACAGGTTTGGCAAGGGTGTAGTTGTTCTTCGGCTGAAGATTTGTTGGCGTCGGCATTTCACCTAGATACGCCAGCGCGGTTTGGCTGAAACAAGCCGAAGGGATCATATTCCCGGGGAATTGCTGCCCGGGTCCCACTCCCGCCGCGGTCCGACACGAGGCGCTCGCATTGCCGGGCATGTAGATCGGAATTAGGTTCCCATCCTTGTCCTTCCAATCCGTGAAATTCCCGCTTCGCTCCAGCATCGACGGGATTGACAGGGTGGGGACGTTCGAGCCACCGGCTTGGCGAAACGCCTCCCAATCGAAATAGAAGAACGAATGATGTTTCGATGTGCCGTGGTACAGATGTGGAATCTTGATCGGCCCGCCGATGTTTGCCCCTAAGTCATGCTCATTATCAAAGGGGCGCTTATCTTTGCAATTTGGATTCGTCTCCGGACACGTTGCGTTCCAGGGCTTGGCATTGAATACTCTATTCCGCGCGTATTCAAACGCCGCTCCGTGATAAGTGTTGCCTCCGGACTTGCTCACCATTGTGATTTGTCCCGATGTAGATGAGCCGTATTCGGGAGCATAGTCCGAGGTAAGAACCTTGACCTCTTGCACCATGTCCGGGGACATCTGAAAGTCGCCCTGGATCGAGACCATGCCACTTTGGCTCATAAACCCTTCCTGCATGGTTGCGCCATCCAAGAGCGCCTCGTCGCCGGACTGCAATCCGCCGTTGATGCGGGCGTTGAATGCCTCATTACTGCTGCCCGTTGATACACCGGGCAGAAGCACCGCGAAGCTAGCCGAGGACCGCGGTTTGCCTGAAACGATCAGTGGCAGGTCCTTGACGGTTTCAGGATCAATACCCCCTTGCACTGTTCCGTTGTCATAGTTAATGAGAGTGTTCTCGCCTTCGACCGTGACGGTCTCGGTCGTGGCGCCCACTTTTAACGTCGCATCGGCGCGCCCCGACTGGTTGATCGTCAGGACGATATCTTTCTGAATGTAGTTCTGGAACCCTCCTTTGACGACCTTCAAGTCGTAACTGCCCGGAGTTACATTGCGGAACGTGTACTCTCCCCTCTCGTTGGATGTGACCTTAGCCTCGAACCCGGTGGCCTTGTTGGTCAGCGTTAGCTCGGCGTCGGCTACGGCAGCGCCAGATGGATCCATGACCGTGCCGCTCAATGTGGCATTGCCAATCTGTGCGAGTGCGGAAAGGGCAAGTGCCAACGTAACCATACAAAAGACAAGTAAGAAGCCAAGATGAAAGATTGCAAGACTCACTTGTTTCCGGAACATTGTTGTCACCTCGCAGATTGGACTCCTCGCAAGGTCCCCCAAGGCTGAATTCTAGGAAGGTTCTCCACCCTCGGAACATGCGCTCTAGGTAAGCGCTTACGTTCCTAATGGTTTTGCATTATTCGCGCCGCTTTTCGCCCTGTCAAGAACAAAATCAAAAATTCGATTTGCTCAATCCGCGCTTCTGATAGCGTTCCTGACGTGTAACCTGAGCTGGAGGGCTTCTACATCAGTTTTTTGCCGAAACTTAACCGATGTTTGCGCAACTCGGCCCATAGCGACACTCTAGGCGGCGGGCACCTAGTATTTTGACCGCTCTCCGGGGAGGCAACCTTCAAGTGGTTACGATCTGCGATTTGTGTCTCCCTTCAAACTCGAATTTTTGAACATTCCGTTGAGGAATACTGAAACTTTATCCTTGAGCCGTGGAAAGTGAACGTCGGCCTTGGACTACGCTCCCCAAACAAAGTCCGCCTCGAGCCCGAATCTAGAACTATGGTCGTCATCGTCTCAGCGGAGGGTTGCGGGACAGCTTCTAGATCTAGAACAAAACAGGGATCTCACTTCGAGAGCGGTGCTGCAGCCGTTGAGCGGCGGACGATTAGTTGAGTGGAGATTTTGATTTCACGACCTTCAGCGGAACCAGTTTGTAATACTTAAATCCGGCGTACTTGAAGCCCTAAAAGTGCAATAATAGGGCCATCCGATGCGGGTTTTGTGCATCTCCGGTGGTTCCGCGGTATGCTAATCTTGGGTTCGCATACCGTGCGAGTGTCAAAATCTCCACGAAACATTAGAATCGCCTCTCATCATGGGGGTCTGAGCCACTTTGGCGGAACTTACTTCTTCCATGAATTCGTTCGAGTGCTGCATATTCGACA
>Ga0209808_1001643_pt1 | contig 11565 bp, 11 predicted proteins | sample GraSoiAngelo_157_FD_186171 | JGI IMG/M metagenome (GOLD analysis project Ga0209808, IMG submission 186171) | Grasslands soil microbial communities from the Angelo Coastal Reserve, California, USA - 14_1009_16_20cm (SPAdes) (version 2) | ecosystem: Environmental > Terrestrial > Soil > Grasslands ...
CCGGCGGCCGAGGTCATGCGCGAGGCGCGCCGCTACGCGGAGCTCATCTGCGAGAACGGCCCGCTCGCCGTGCAGGCGGTCAAGCGCTCGGTCATGGCGGGCCTCGGCCTCCCGACCGCGCAGGCGCTCGAGAAGGAGCAGGAGATCGGCATTCCGGCCGCGATGTCCGAGGACGCAAAGGAAGGGACGAAGGCGTTCAAGGAGAAGCGCAAGCCCGTCTTCAAGGGCCGCTGAGAGGAGTCGCGCCTTGCTCGTCCACCTCGCCCTCCTGCAAGAGCGGATCGCGGGGCTCATCCCGGAGCGCCAGGCGCTCGTGTGGCGCGACCGGATCCTCACCTATGCGGAGCTCCTCGCGCGCTCGCGCCGCGTCGGCCGCGCGCTCCGCCGCCTGGGCCTCGGCTGCCGCATCGAGCGCGCGGCCCTCCAGCCCTGGGAGTCCGGCCACGACCACGTCGCCATCTACGCCTACAACGGCCCCGAGTGGCTCGAGGCGATGCTCGGCACGCTCCACGCGCGTGCCGCCTTCGTCAACGTCAACTACCGCTACGTCGCCGACGAGCTGCGCTTCGTGCTCGCCACCAGCCGGGCGCGCGCCATCATCTATCACGCGGCCTTCGCCCCGCGCCTCGCGGCGGTGCGGGACGACCTCCCGCTGCTGGTACGCCTGATCCAGGTGCGCGGCGACTCGGGCCAGGCGCTCCTTCCCGGCGCCGTCGACTACGAGGAGTGGCTCGCCGCCGAGCGCCCCGAGCGGCTCGACCTGCCGTACTCGCCCGACGACCTCTACGTCCTCTTCACGGGCGGCACGACCGGGCTCCCGAAGGGCGTCCTCTGGCGGCACGAGGACGTCTTCTTCAACGGGCTCGGCGGTCACATCCCCGGCTTCGAGCGGCTCGACAGCGAGGAGAAGCTCCGCGCGCACATCGACATGGGGATCGGCGGGCGGTTCCTCATCCTGCCGCCCTTCATGCACGGTGCCGGGCAGTGGTCGGCGTTCAACACGCTCCACCGCGGCGGGACGGTCGTCCTCCCCGACGAGGTGCGGCGGCTCGACGGGCACGGCGCGTGGCGGACGATCGTGCGCGAGCGCGTCGACCAGCTCTCGATCTGCGGCGACGCGTTCGCGCAGCCGCTGCTCACCGCGCTCCGCGAGGGCGGGTACGACACGTCGTCCATCCGTGCCATCACCAGCACGGCCGCGGTGCTCTCGCCGAGCGTCAAGCGCGCGCTGGCGGCGCTTCTCCCGCCCGGGACCCTCTTCATCGAGAGCCTCGGGGCCTCGGAGGCGGGCCTCCAGGCGATGAGCTGGAACGCGGCCGCGGAGGACGCCCCCGCCTACCAGCTGCGCGACAACTCCGTCGTGCTCTCCGCCGACCGCACCCGCGTCCTCACGCCCGGCGCGGACGAGGTCGGCTGGATCGCCACCAAGGGCCATCTCCCGCTCGGCTACCTGGCCGACCCCGAGCGCACGCGCGAGACCTTCCCGGTGATCGACGGCGTCCGCTACTGCCTCGGCGGCGACCGCGCGCGCTATGCCGACGACGGGCGCCTCGTCTTCCTCGGGCGCGAGTCGTCGTGCATCAACACGGGCGGCGAGAAGGTCTACGTCGAGGAGGTGGAGCGCGTGGTGAAGAGCCACCCGGCCGTCTACGACGCGCTGGTCGTCGGCACGCCGAGCCCGCGCTGGGGGCAGCAGGTGACCGCGGTCGTCTCGCTCCGACCCGGAGCGCCGCTGCCGAGCGTGGCCGAGCTGCGCGCGCACTGCGCACCCCACCTCGCCGACTTCAAGATCCCGCGCGCCGTCCTCGACGCGCCCGAGATCGTGCGCAGCCCGAGCGGCAAGCCGGACTACGCCTGGGCCGCCGAGCACGCGCGCGCGCACGGAGAAACCCATGCCTGACTGCTACCCGCAGCTCACCGACACGCAGCGCACGGTGCGCGACACCATCCGCCGTATCGTCGAGACGGAGCTCAGGCCGCACGTCGAGGCGATGGAGCACGGCGACGTGCTGCCCTACCCGTACATCAAGAAGCTCGCCGCGGGGCTCGGCATGGCGGGCACGGGCGACCTCCCGGCGGCGATGGCGGCGGCCGCGCCCGAGGACCGGCTCGAGTTCCTCGTCCCCGCCGCGGTCGGCATCGAGATCGCGCGCGTGTGCGGCGGCGTGCTCGTGTCCTACGGCGTCAGCTACGGGCAGGTGGCGGGCACGATCCGCAGGCACGGCACGCCCGAGCAGGTCGAGCGCTGGGTGCCGGGCCTCATGAGCGGCGAGATCATCGGCGCCTGGGGTCTCACCGAGCCGGGCGCCGGCTCCGACGCGTTCGGCTCGATGATCACGACGGCGCGCCCCGACGGCGACGGCTACGTCATCAAGGGCCAGAAGACGTTCATCACGAACGCGCCCTACGCCGACGTCTTCATCGTCTACGCCAAGCTGGTCGAGAACGGCGCCAGGAACATCCAGCCCTTCCTCATCGAGCGCGGCACCGTGGGGCTCGAGGTCTCGAAGCCCTTCCGCAAGATGGGCACGCACTCCTCGCCGACGGGCGCCGTCTACCTGGACGACGTCCGCATCCCGCGCGCGAACCTGCTCGGCGGGGGCGTGAAGGAGCGCGACCACGTGAAGGGCCGCCTCTCCGACGAGCGCGCCGGCATGCCCACGCTCTCCCTCGGGCTCGCCGACCGCGCCTTCGAGCTGGCGCTCAAATACTCGAAGGAGCGCGAGCAGTTCGGGCAGCCGATCTGCAACTTCCAGCTCGTGCAGCGCCGGCTCGCGCGCATCTACGGGCTCCTCTGCAACATGCGGAACTTCACCTTCGCCGACTTCCTCGCCGGCCGGAAGGTACCGATGTCGTTCGCCGACATCTGCGCCGGGAAGCTCTACTGCTGCGAGGCGGCGACCGAGATCACCATGCAGGCGATCCACATCCTCGGCGGCAACGGCTACATGGAGGAGTACGAGGTGGAGCGCCTCGCCCGGGACGCGAAGCTGATGGAGCTGGGCGGGGGGACGACGGAGATCCAGGAGCTCACCATCGCGCGCAACCTGATCCAGTAGGAGGGCAGGCCATGGCCCACCCCTACACCCACATCTCGGTCTCCGACGGCGGCGCGCACACCCGCTTCGCCGTGATCGCCACCTGGCCGACCCACTTCCTCGCGCACTGGGTGCGCGACAAGGGCCTCATGAGCCTCGAGGACGCGGTGGTGCCGCTCCTGCTCGGGTACCGCATGCGGCGCCCGCATCCGTTCTCGTAGCGCCCGCCTTGGGTGCGCCAGGGTGCCATGATAGGCAGCGGGCGCCGAGGGAGACGCGCACCATGGCGAAGAAGCCCGAGAAGACGGAGAAGCCCGAGAAGCTCGAAAAGACGGAGGAGCCCGAGCCGCCCGAGAAGCCCGAGCCGCCGAGCCTGCTGGAGCTGGTCGCGGCGCTCGACCGGCAGCATCGCCGGCTCCGCTGGACGGTCGTGGCGCTGACGCTGGTCACGCTGGTCGCGCTGGCCGGCGCGGGCGCCGCGCTGGTGGCGCCCTACAACGCCGAGCTCGGCCTCTACCTCCGGCGCTGGCTCGGCCGGCCGGAGACGATCGCGGCCGTAAAGACGATCCTCGAGGCCGAGAAGTTCGCGCTCCGCACGCCCGACGGCAAGGTCCGCGCCGCGCTCGCGGCGCGCGACGATGCCACCCCGAGCCTCGCCCTCTACGACGGCGACGGCACGGCGCGCGCCGGCCTCGAGCTGGGCGCCGACGGCCAGGCGAACCTGTGGTTCGCGGGCAAGGACGGGCAGGTCACCGTGTCGCTCAACCCGCGGAACCTCCGCATGACGGACGCCGAGGGCGCCGTGTTCGTGACCCGCACCGCGCTGGTGCTCGCCGACCGGAAGCAGCGAAACCGAGTCACGCTCGGCGTGAAGCCGGACGGCTCGCCCAGCCTCACGCTCGCCGACAAGGAGGGCCGGACCGGCGCTCTCGTCGACGTGGTCGACGACGGCTCGCGCCTCGGGCTCTTCTACGACGGCCTGGTGCGCGCCGGCATCGGCTTCGGCCCCGGCGGCTCGCAGCTCAACCTCTACGGCGAGGACGGCAAGGACCACGCGACGCTCAGCCTGGCGCCCGACGGCGCGACCGGTCTCATCTTCCACGGCCAGGACGGCAAGCAGCGCGCCGCGCTCGGCGTGGCTCCGAACAACGCCTCGGGCCTCTCGCTCTTCGACAAGGGTGGGAGCCAGCGCGCCGCGATGAGCGTCGTGCCCGAGGGCTCGCCGCGCCTCGAGCTCTTCGACGCCGGCGGCGGGCGCCGCGCCAACCTGGCGGTCTCCGCTGAGGGGCTCCCCGCCCTTCAGCTCGAGGAGAAGGGGCAGCCGCGCGCGGTGCTGGGTGCGGGGAGCGAGGGCAAGCGGAGGGCGTCCACCCCTTCGTCGCTCCTCCTCTTCGACAAGGACGGCTCGGTGATCTTCCAGGCGCCGTTCTACTGATGCCGGGCCCCGCGCTCGGGCACTTGAAGCTCCTCGACCTCTCGCGCCAGCTGCCGGGGCCGTTCTGCTCGACGCTGCTGGCCGACCTTGGCATGGACGTGCTGGTCGTCGCCGCGCCGGACGACCCGTTCGGCATGGGCATCTCGTTCCTCGCACGCAACAAGCGGAGCATGACGCTCAATCTCAAGCACGCCGCCGGGCGCGACGTCTTCCTCCGCCTGGCGGCCGAGGCGGACGTGGTGCTGGAGGGCTTCCGGCCCGGCGTCGCCGCGCGCCTCGGCATCGACTACGCGACGCTCGCGGCCGCGAACCCGCGCCTCGTCTACTGCGCCATCACGGGCTACGGGCAGGACGGCCCGTACCGCGACCGCGTCGGCCACGACGTGAATTACCTCGGCTACGCGGGCGTGCTGAACTACATGGGCGAGCCGAACCGGGCCCCGACCATCCCCGGCGTGCAGATCGCCGACCTCGGCGGGGGCGCGCTCATGGCCGCGGTCGGCATCCTGGCGGCGCTGGTCGCGCGCGAGCAGACCGGGCGGGGACAGCTCGTCGACGTCGCCATGCTCGACGGCGCGGTGGCGTGGAACGTCTATCACATGCTCCTCTACGTCCTCACCGGGCGCGCGCCCGAGCGCGGGCGGACGCAGGTCACCGGCCACTACCCCTTCTACGCGGTGTACGAGACCCGCGACGGCCGCCACCTGACCGTCGGCGCCTACGAGGAGCACTTCTGGGCCGCCCTCTGCCGCCACTTCGGGCGCGAGGACTTCATCGCCGCGCAGTGGGACGAGGGGGAGAAGCGCGAGGAGATGTTCCGCTTCTTCCGCGCCGCCTTCCGCGCGAAGACGCTCGCCGAGTGGAGGGCGGAGCTGAGCGAGAAGGAGATCTGCTTCGGGCCGGTCAACACGCTCGAGGAGACGTTCGCCGACCCGCAGGTGCGCCACCGAGGGATGGTGGTGGGGGAGGGCGCGAGCTTGATGCCCGGGCCGCCGATCAAACTGTCGGACACGCCGGCGTCGATCCGCACGCCCCCGGCCCGCTTCGGCGAGCACACGGAGGAGGTGCTGGGCGGGCTCGGGTTCGGGACGGCGGAGATCGCGCGGTTGCGGCGTGAGGGGGTCGTCTAACTGGCGCTCTTCGTGTTCGACGACGACGGCTTACGCCTCATAAGCAGCCAAGCGCGAGCATCGTCATGAGTGAGGGTTCCGCAGGAACGGCACACCGGGACTATGTTCCGGCCGCTCCGCAGCTCTGGCTCTACGACTTCTTGGTGGCCGTGCTGACGCGAGAATCCCGCTGGCGCCAGGATCTGCTTGCTCAAATCGAGCCGACGTCCGAAGATGCGATTGCCGACATCGGCTGCGGTACGGGAACCCTGCTCGCGCTCATCTTCAAGACCGCAGCGCCAGCCGTGCTGATCGGGATAGATCCTGATCCGGCGATCCTGAAGCGGGCCCGGCGCAAGACCACCAAGGCAGGCGCAAGGGTGGACTTCAAGGTCGGCTACGCGCGAGATGCCGCTGCGCTCCTCGACGGGCAGCGCATCAATAAGATCGTTTCGAGCCTCGTGTTTCATCAGGTACCCATGGCCGAAAAACGGGCGGGCTTGGCAGCCATGCGCGCGGCATTGGCTCCTGGCGGCGTGCTGCATGTGGCCGACTACGGCCTCCAACGCACCGCCCTCATGCGCCGGCTCTTTCGCATCGTTCAGAAGGGCGATGGCTACGAAAACACAGAACCCAATGCGCGCGGTGTGCTACCCGAGTTGATGAGGGAGGTCGGTTTTCGGAGCGTCGAGGAGACCGCCGTGATTCCGACCCCGACCGGCTCGATCTCGCTCTACCGGTCGGAGCGGGGTCCGTGAGCCTACCGTGCCAGTCGGAGGTAGACGCGCGCGGCGGCAGAATGACTAGGGTGCGCGTCCCTTTCTTTATCGTGTTTGTTCGGCCTCGTGGCGCGAGCGACGGTCTCGCGAGTCGGTAGAGTGGGGCGCGCGCGGACGCCCGGACGGCCGGCCCTACCGCCGCGCGTGCTTCACGAACGTCCCCTGCTCGTACTCCCGAAACGCGACGCGCAGCTCCGCCTGCGTGTTCATCACGATGGGGCCGTACCACGCGACGGGCTCCCCGAGCGGTCGTCCGCTGACCAGGAGGAAGCGGACCGGGCGCTCCTCCGTCGAGACCGCGACCGTGTCGCCGGGGCCGTAGAGCACCACGGTGCCGTTACCGCACACGCACGGCCGCTCCATGTCGAAGTAGCGCTCGCCCACGTCCTCGCGCGCGTAGGGGTCGCGCTCCGGGTCGAAATAGCCCTCGCCCTCGAAGACGTACGCGAAGACCGTGTGGCCGGCCTTCACCGGATGCCTGAAGGTGCTCCGGGCCGGGATCGACACGTCGAGGTAGTCGGGCTCCGTCACGATCTCGCGCACCGGGCCGCGCACGCCAGCGACCTCCCGCAGACGACGCGGACGGTCGCGCCCTCGGCCGTCGTCGCCTCCGGGATGTCGTCCCGCTTCACCTCTCGGTAGCGCGGATCCATCATCTTGTGGCGCGCGGGGAGGTTCGCCCAGAGCTGGAAGCCCCACATCCGGCCCTCGCGGTCGCCCTTCGGCATCTCCTGGTGGATGATGCCGCTGCCGGCGGTCATCCACTGCACGTCCCCCGACGAGATGACGCCGCGGTTCCCGAGGCTGTCCCCGTGCTCCACGTCGCCGGCGAGGACGTACGTGATCGTCTCGATGCCGCGGTGCGGGTGCCAGGGGAACCCGCGGACGTACTCGGCCGGGTCGTTCGAACGGAAGTCGTCGAGGAGGAGGAACGGGTCGAGCTGCGGTACCTCGTGGTTGCCGAACACGCGCTTCAGGCGGACGCCGGCGCCCTCGACGGTCGGTTTTGCCTTCCAGACCTTCTTGATCCTGCGGACGTCGGCCATCGTCGCCTCCTCCGCACGCGGTTGCCGCGGCGCTACCATGACCGCCCCTGTCGCTCAAGTCAGGAGGTCTAGCGAAACGCCGGGATCACGTACTGCCCGAACAGCTCGATCGATCGCGTCACCGCGCCGGGCGGGATCTTGTACGGCTGCATCAGGCAGAGGAGCTGGTCACAGCCCGCCTCGCGGTAGCGCTTGACCTTCCGGATGCAGGTCTCGGGGTCGCCCACGATGACGGCGTCCATGTCGTCGAGCAGCTCGAAGGTGACATCGCTCAAGTTCAGCGCGCCCAGCACGCGCGTGTACTCGTAGCTGCCGAGCTCGCGCCCCTCCTGCCAGGCGCCGAGCGAGCCGATCAGCTCGATGCTCCGGCGGAGGTACCACAGGACGGACTCGGCGGCGTTCCGGCGCGCCGCCGCGTCGGTCTCCGCGCAGTGGACCATGGTGAAGGTGGCGGCGCGGTCGTTCACGAACTTCCCGGCGGGCCGCGCCTCCTTCAGGCCGTTTCGGTAGAGCGCGATGCGGCCCGCCAGCTCCTCGGGCGGCACGCCGATCGTGAAGGAGAGGAGGCCGAGGCCCTTCTGGCCCGCGATCTCATGGCTGGCGGGGCTGGTCGAGGCCATCCACAGCGGCGGGTGCGGCTTCTGGAGCGGCTTCGGCAGCACGCGCCGCGGCGGGACGCGGAAGTGCGTGCCCTCCCAGGAGAACACGTCGGTGGTCCACGCGCCGACGATCACCTCGAGGGCCTCCTCCCACATGCCGCGCGTCTCCTGGGGGTCGATGCCGAAGCCTTCCAGCTCGTCGCGCGTCGCGGAGCGGCCGGTGCCGAACTCGAGGCGCCCGTCGCACACGCAATCGAGCAGGGCCGCCATCTCGGCGGCGCGGATCGGGTGGTTGTAGGGGAAGGGCAGGAGACGGACGCCGTGGCCGATGCGGATCGTCTTCGTGCGCGCCGCGACCGCGCCGTAGAGCACCTCGGGCGCGGAGCAGTGCGAGAACTCGGAGAGGAAGTGGTGCTCGACGGTCCAGAAGTGCGAGAACCCGACCCGCTCGCCGAGCACGGCCTGGTCGATCACCCGATGGTACGCGTCGCGCTCGCTCCGCTCGTGCCACGGGGCGGCGACCGGGATCTCGTAGAAGAGGCCGAAGTCCAAACGAGCGTTTGTTTACACGGGCGCGCCGCTCGTGACAAGGAGAGTCGCATGGGCAGACTCGACGGCAAGGTGGCCATCGTGACCGGCGGCGCCTCGGGCATCGGGGCGGCGACGGTGCGCCGCTTCGTCGCGGAGGGCGCGCGGGTCGTGATCGCCGACCTGAACGACGCGGCGGGCGAGGGCGTGGCGCGCGCGCTCGGTCCGGCCGCCGCGTACCGGCACGCCGACGTCGCCTCGCTCGCCGACCTCGAGGCGGCCGTCGCCTTCGCGCGCGAGCGCTTCGGCGGGCTCGACGTGATGCACAACAACGCGGCGATGAGCGGCGGCGGCTACGTGGCGGAGATCGAGCCCGAGGTGTGGGAGCAGAGTCTCCGGGTCATGCTGACCGGCGTCTTCTACGGCACGCGCGCCGCCATCCCGGCGCTCCTCGCGCGCGGCGGCGGGTCGATCATCAGCACGTCGTCGGTGGAGGGCTTCTTCGGGGAGATGATGGCGGCGCCCTACTGCACCGCCAAGGCCGGCATCATCAACCTGATGCGCACGGTCGCCCTCGAGTACGGGCGGAGGAACATCCGCGCCAACTGCATCTGTCCCGGCGCGGTGGACACGCCGATGCTGGGGCTGCTCGCGCAGGTGAGCCTACGCTCACGAGAGGATCTCGCGGCCCAGCATGCGATCGGGCGCATCCTCCGGCCCGAGGAGATCGCGAACGTGGCGCTCTTCCTCGCCAGCGACGAGTCCTCCGCGATCACGGGCGCGGCGATCGTGGCCGACGGCGGGCTCACGTGCGGGCTCGGGATCACGGGGCTGCCGCCCTACGGGGGCTAGCAGCAAACCGCGCCGGTATCGCAGGAGCCGCGCGAAGCTGGTATCAGGAGCGTTCACATGGCGATAGCTCCCGGCATGGTGACGGCGGTCACGCCGGCGAAGTCGACGCTCCGCGCGCTCCTCAGCCAGAACGCGACCCGGCTCGGCCTCACGGTGTCGGCCATCGACGCGATCGTCGCGCGCTCGCAGATCACGCACTGGCGGGCGGGCCAGCAGATCTTCGCGGCCGACGACGCGCACGACCTCGTCAACTTCCTGGTCTCCGGAGCGGTGAAGGTCCTCTGCCAGGGCCGTCGCGGCGTGCCGGTGCTGGTGCAGATCGTGCGGCCGGGTCAGTTCTTCGGCCTGGCGTCCCTCTTCGACCGTCCCGGCCGGCGCCAGTTCTCGGCGGTCGCGCACGCGCCCGCCGTGGTGGCGATGATGAGCCAGGAGGTCATGAACGGCGTGGTCGCCGGCCTGCCGGCCGGCCGCGCCCTGCAGCTCATGGCGTACAGCTGGCGGGCCCTCTCGCGGCTGCTCTACGAGAAGTGCCTGCTCCTCACCATGCCGCTCAGGGACCGGCTGGTGCACGAGCTCGAGGTGCTCGCGCACGACTTCGGACAGTCGGATCCCGAGGGCCTGGTCATCGATCTGCCGCTCACGCAGGCGGACCTCGCGGAGCTGGTGGTCGGCTCGCGCGCCAAGGTGAGCCGCTGCGTGGCGGATCTGCGCCGGGCCGGGAAGCTCAAGGTGTCGGGGCACCGCGTCATCCTCACCCGCCGCTTCGCGCGCCACTGAATCTCCGAGAGTGTGCCCTCGGGCACACGGGACGCGCTTCTCCGTGTGTCGTCCGGCACCGCGCCGCGTTCCGGCCCCTCGCTCCACTTGGTACATGAGTGCCCCCATGGAAGACATCACGCAGGAGCTGACCAATCTGGTGGCGCGTACGCTGAAGGTCTCGCCGGATCAGCTGCGGCCCGAGGCCGACCTGGTCACGGATCTGGGTGCCGACTCGCTCGCCGTGGTCGAGCTGATGATGGCGCTCGAGGAGCGGCTGGGAGTGCGCATCGACGACGACGAGGCCGAAGGGCTCCGCACCTTTGGCGACGCGCTCTCCCTCGTGCGCGCCAAGCTCGCGGCCTAGCGCCGATGCCCGGCGCGGCCGTACTCGGCGCCGGCTTCGCGGTGCCCGAGCGCGAGGTCTCGAACCACGAGTTCGCGGCACGGCTCGACACCTCGGATGAGTGGATCGTGTCGCGGACGGGCATCCGGGCCCGCCGCACGCTCGAGGGCTCGGGCCTCGCGACCTCGGACCTGGCGGTCGCCGCGGCGCGCATGGCCCTGGCGCGCGCCCGCGTGGACCCGGCGAGCCTCGACCTCGTCATCGTCGCGACCTGTTCGGGCGACTACCCGATCCCGTCGACCGCCTGCCTCGTGCAGGCGGCGCTCGAGGCGCGGCGCGCGGCGGCCTTCGACCTGAACGCCGCCTGCTCGGGCTTCATCTACGGGCTCACGCTCGCCGACCAGGCGCTCGCGACGGGAGCGATGAGCCGTGTGCTCCTGATCGGCGCGGACGCGCTCACGCGTCACGTCGACTGGGAGGATCGCGCGACCGCCATCCTCTTCGGCGACGGCGCCGGCGCCGTGGTCCTCGGGCCCGGCGGAGGCCTCCTCGGGACGCACCTCGGCGCCGACGGGCGCCGGGCCGGCGATATTCGCATTGCGGCGGGCGGGTCGCGCCGCCCGGTCGACGAGGCGGCGATCGCAGCCCGCCTCCACAAGATCGCCATGAATGGCCCGGAGGTGTTCCGGGCCGCCGTCGAGGCGATGGCCGACGCGCTTGCCGTGGCGTCCGAACGCGCCGGCGTCCGGCCGACCGACCTGCGCTGGGTGTTCGCGCACCAGGCCAACGCGCGCATCGTGCGCAGCGTGGCGGAGCGGCTCGGCGTCACGCTCGCCGCCTTCCGCATGAACGTCGAGCGCTACGGCAACACCGGCGCCGCCTCGATCCCGATCGCGCTCGCCGAGGCGGACACGGCCGGCCACCTCGTGCCCGGCGACCTGATCGGCTTGACCGCCGCTGGCGCAGGCCTCACCTGGGGCGCGGCGATCCTGCGCTGGAGCCGGGGCGCGGCATGAGTCGCCGCGTCGTCGTCACCGGCCTCGGCATGGTGACCCCGCTCGGCGTCGGCGTGCCCGC
>Ga0209808_1001644_pt1 | contig 11559 bp, 10 predicted proteins | sample GraSoiAngelo_157_FD_186171 | JGI IMG/M metagenome (GOLD analysis project Ga0209808, IMG submission 186171) | Grasslands soil microbial communities from the Angelo Coastal Reserve, California, USA - 14_1009_16_20cm (SPAdes) (version 2) | ecosystem: Environmental > Terrestrial > Soil > Grasslands ...
GATCACGACCGCGGCGTCACGCGCTTCGGGCTTCAGCGCTGAGCGCAGCCGGGCATCGGTGCCGGCATCGAGTGCCGAGAAGCAATCGTCGAACAGGTAGAGGCGCGGTCGCTTGACGAGGGCCCGGGCAATGGCGAGACGCTGACGCTGGCCTCCGGAAAGGTTGGTGCCACCCTGGTCCACCGGCGCCTCGAGTTTCTCCGGCATCGCGGCGACGAAGTCGCGTGCCTGGGCCACCTCAAGTGCGTGCCACAGCTCGTCCTCCGTGGCGTCATCCTTGCCGAACCGCAGGTTGTCGGCGATCGTGCCCCGGAAGAGGTAGGCCTGCTGGGGCACCAGCCCGATCGAACTCCAGAGGGTTTCGAGCGGCTGCTCGCGGACGTCGACGTCGTTGACGCGGACCGCGCCCTCCGTCACGTCGAAGAACCGGGGGATCAAGTTCACCAGCGTGGTCTTGCCCGAGCCCGTGCCGCCGATGATCGCCGTGGTCGCTCCCGGTCGAAGTTGGAATGACAGCCCGTGCAGCACCGGCTTCTCCCCTCCGGGATAGCCGAAGGTGACGTCGCGGAATTGGACCGCGCCCGTCTTGGCCGCGGGTTCGATCGGCCGCTCCGGATCTCGGATCGCGGGTTGCGTCTGCAGCACGGCTTCGAGCCGCACGGCACTGGCGGCGGCGCGCGGGAGGAAGATCACCATCATGAGCGCCATCATCACGGCGAACATGATCTGCAGGATGTACGCGAGAAAGGCGATCAGGTTGCCGACCGGCATCTGGCCGCTGTCGATCAGATGACCGCCGAACCAGACGACGGCGACGCTGGAGAGGTTCATGATCGCCAGCAGCGAGGGAAGCGCGGCGGCGAAGATGCGGTTGACGCGGAGCGCCGTCGCGGTCAGGTCAGCGTTGGCCGCCTCGAAGCGGTCGCGCTCGTAGGGGGTGCGGTTGAAAGCGCGGATGACGCATCGATTGGAAGAGGGGAATCGCGAAATACATCAGGACCGCGAAGACCGCGACCATCAACGGCAGGATCACGATCAGGATCGCCGACAGCGTGACGTCCTCGCGCACCGCAAGGATGATGCCGCCGACCAGCATGATGGGCGCCGTCACGAAGATCGTGAGTGCCATCTGGACGAACAGCTGGACCTGCTGGACGTCGTTGGTGTTGCGCGTGATCAGCGACGGCGTGCCGAACCGATTCATCTCGGTGGCCGAAAACTGCTGGACGCGCTCGAAGACGCCGCGCCGGACGTCCCGTCCGAATCCCATCGACGCCCTCGAGGCAAACCAGACGGCCACGATCGAGAGGATGCCGACGAAGACCGCCAGCACCAGCATGATGCCGCCGATCCGCCAGATGTAGCCGACGTCCCCCTTAACGACGCCGTTGTTGATGATGTCGGCGTTCAGGTTCGGCAGGTAGAGGTTGGCGATCGACTGAATGAGCAGCAGGCTCACGACCAGTGCCACGTAGCCGGCATAGGGACGAAGGGAGGTTCGAAGCAGGCGAAGCAGGCTGGGCATTTCTAGCCGGTAGCCAGGCTTCTATCCAACCGCCGCGTCACGCTCGGCAGCCTCGGGGGACGCGGGGATTTCACCGAAGGCGGGCTGTTGCCGGCGCGGCTGGCGGGCGCGCAGCGGCACGTCGGGCATGAACAACGACGCGATCAGGGCGATCCCCGCCAACGCGACCGCGATCAGGAACGTGTCGTGCAGCGTCAGAGCGAGTGCGTCACGGACGGCATGCATGGCCTGATCGAAGACTGGGGCCAGTTGGGGCGTTAGCTTGGCCTTCGCCGCGGCGATCTTCGCCGGATCGAGCATGGCGTTCGGATCGCTTGCCGAGCTACCCATGACGTTGGTAAAGGCGGGCGGCAAGTTGACTTTGGCGACCTGGTCGGCGATCGCCCCTGGCAGCCGCTGGGCCAGGATGCTGCCCAGCACCGCCGAGCTGACCGTACCACCAACGTTGCGCCAGAACTGAATCTGGCTGGTGCCGACGCCGAGATACCGCATTGGCAGGGCGCTCTGCACCGCGTTGATGTACAGCGGCATGGTGGCGCCGAGACCGAGGCCAACCAGAACGATGGCGAAGGTGATGGCCGACTGCGGCGTCGACGTCGTAGTCTGCGCCACCAGGTACATGCCGGTCATCACCAGCACAAGCCCGATGGTGCCCAGGTAGTGGTAGTGCTTGATCCGGGGGATCAGGTTGCCCGACAAAACACTGGCGACGATCAAACCGAACATCATGGGCGTCAGCAGAAGCCCGGAATTGGTCACGCTGACCCCCAGCACGCCCTGCGTCTCGAGTGGGATGAAGATGATCATCCCGAACATTCCCAGCGCCGCGAAGAAGCCGACCACCATCGAGACGGCGAAGGCACGATTCTTGAACAGCTGGAAGGGCACGATCGGCTCCTTGACCCGTCGCTCGATCATGAAAAAGGCGATCAGCATCGCGACGCCGAATCCCAGCAGGCCGAGCACCTCAACCGAGGTCCAGCCCTGGTCTTTCGCCACGGAGAGCGCGACCAGCACGGGGATCAGGCCGGCGGCCAGCGCGGCCGACCCGACGAAGTCGATGTCGCGCCAGGAGGCTTTGGTGCGGACGAAGGGCAGGAAGGCCGTGACGACCAGCACGCCCAGCAAGCCGACCGGCAGGTTGACGTAGAAGACCCAGCGCCAGCCGAGGTTGTCCGTCAGGAAGCCGCCCACGACCGGTCCGATGATCGAAGAAAGCCCGAACACGCCGCCGAAGAGCCCCTGGATACGCGCCCGCTCCGCCGGCGAGTAGATGTCGCCAAGAACGGTGAAGGCGGAGGCGAAGAGCATGCCGCCGAACAGGCCCTGGATGATCCGAAAGACGATCAGCTGCGTCATGTCCTGGGCGACGCCGCAAAGTGCCGACGCGGCGACGAAGCCGATCATCCCGGCGATCAGGAACGGCTTGCGACCGAACAGGTCGCCGAGCTTCCCGGCAATCGGGACAACGACTGTCGAGGCGACGAGGTAGCCGGTGATCAACCAGGAGTAGCGATCCAGGCCGTTGAGCTCGGCGACGATTCGTGGCAACGCCGTGCCCACGATCGTCTGGTCGAGGGCGGCGAGCAGCAGGGCCAGCATGACGCCCGCGGTCGCCAGGATTTTGAGGCGGGTAGTCAGCTCAGCTTGTGGCATGGTTGTCTCCTTCGGCCGCGCCCATAACTCGGATGAGGCGCAGGCACAGGTGACGGAGCTGGATCAGCTCCGACTCGCTAAAGCCCTTCGTGAGCTGTGCCTGGCCACCGGCGGCGTCTCGCCAGAGCGCCTTCACCCGCTCACGGCCCTGGGCGGTGAGCTCGGCGTGCACCGAGCGGCGGTCGTCGGGAACATCAACTCGCTTGACGAGGCCATCGCGCTCCAGGTTGTCGACCAGGCCGGTCACGGTCCGGGGTGAGACATCCAGCGTCTCAGCCAGGTCGCCCATGGTCAGCCGGCCATCCGTCTGGTGATTCAGCCGCATCAGGATCTGGAAGCGGCCTTCGCTCAACCCGTAATGATCCGCCCAGCGTTCCATCAGTGCCCGCGTCGACTTTGCGCCCGCTTCGCGTCAGTATCTCCCGGATGTGGGGGTCGTACAGGTGGCCGTTGGCGTCCGTTTGGAACCCGGCCGTATCCGGATCCGCTTTAAAAGTGGGGTGCCTCATATTTACATGCCTCACTATCCCATAACTCAGCAAAGAGAGCAAGCCGGAATTATCGAGAGGCGGTGACGAGCAGGACAGCGCCGTGATGCGGCGCTGCCCCGCCGTTGACTAGGCGACCGATGCAGGCTCCTGCTCGGACTCAGCCGCCGCGTGGGCCGGGACCCCAGCGGTTCCATTGCGCGCCGCAATGGCGCCGACCGCCGCAACCAGCACCACGGCGATCGCCAGCGCCATGGTTGGTCGCATCGCGTCGACGAAGGCCTGGGTGAAGACCGCGTGCGCCAGCTGCTGGATCTGGTGGGCGACCTGGGCCGGCACACCCGCGGGCAAGCTCAGGCTGGTGCCCGTCTGTCCGCGTCCGACCTCGAGGCCCGACCTGGCGGCTTTGCTGAAGCCGTCGACGAACGGTGCCTGTGCCTGGCTCGGCAGTTGCGCCGAGTAACTGACCGCCCGGTTGTGCAGATCGGCAGCCAGCTGGTTCTGCAGCACGGCGCCGATCGCGGCACTGCCGATTACCGCCCCCAGCTCCTGGATGGTGCTCAGCACGCCGGAGGCGACGCCGGCCAGCCGGGGTTGCAGATTTCGGGTCGCCATGCTGAAGACCGGTGTCCAGACCCCGGCCATGCCAATCCCGCCGAGCACCAGGCCCGGCAGGAAGCTCCAGCGGTTCGAGCTCACCTGGGCGATCCACGCGATGTACGCCATCCCGATGGCGAACAGCGTGAGGCCGGTGATCAGGATGTATTTCGCATAGCGCGCCGCCAGGGCGGCCGCGACCCCCGACATGAGCATCATCGCCAGCGGCTGCGGCGCGATCGCGAGCCCGGCATCGAAGGCGCTGAGACCCAGCACCGATTGGTAGAAAATCGTCAGCGGCAGGAAAAAGCCGACGATCGCGAACCCCATGGCCATCAGCACGAGTGTCATCACGGTGTAATTCCGATCTTTGAAGATGGCGAACGGGAGCAACGGCTCGCGATCCTGACGTCGCCACTGCACGAGGAGAAAGATTGTCATCACGACCACGCCGGTAGCGATGATCTCCGGGATCGTGATCCAGGACCACACGGTTCCCCAGTCGTAGCGCTGACCCTCGATCAACCCGAACACGATGCCGAGCAGGCCGGTGGTCGCCAGCGCGACGCCCGCCCAATCCAGACGGTGACGCCGGCCCGGACGGAGGTCCGGCACGAAGACGAAAGCCAGAATGAAGGTGAGCAGCCCGACCGGCAGGTTCACGTAGAAGATCCACCGCCAGCCAAAGTTGGTGACGATGAACCCGCCCACGACCGGACCCAGCAGAACAGCGAGTCCGGCGAGAGAGCCGTAGATGGCGAAGACTCCGGCACGGCGCTCCGGCGGAAAAATAGTGGTCATGATGGGAAGACCCTGAGGCGCGATGATCGCCGCGCCGATTCCCTGGAGGCCCCGGGCGAGGATTAGCTGCGTCGGATCATGCGCGAGGCCACTGAAGGCCGATGCGACGGTGAAAACGACGATGCCCGCGGCGAACATGTTACGGGGCCCGAAGATGTCCCCCAGCCGTCCCGAGGTGATCAGCAGCACGGCGTACGCCAAGCTGTAGCCATTGAGCACCCACAGGATCTGGTCGAGGGACGCGTGCAGATCGTCAACGATGCTCGGGATGGCGACGTTGACGATGGTGAGGTCGAGCAGGGTCATGAAGAGACCCAGGGCGAGGACCGCCAGGGCCAGCCAGGGCGCCGATGATCGACGATTTTCTGTCATGGTTTCATCCACCTCCTGGGAACGTGCGGTTAGACAAAGAATTGGCGCAGGACTTGCCCCACGCGTTCCGGCCGGCCGCCTCGGTTGCTATTGCCCGTGGCGCCGTGACCAACTCCTGGTAGCTCAACCCGCGTGACGTCCGGCAAGACCTTCTGCAATGCGTCCAGGCCGGCCTTCAGGTATGCGGGACTCTTGCTGCCGCCGAGCAACAGGACCTCGGCGCGGATTGCTTTGAAGCGCTCGAGAGCGCCTTCCATCTCGGTTGCCAGTTGAAAGTCGTAATGCAGCGTCGGCGCCAGCATCCGCATCGTTACGTCGTCGTTGCCGGCGTTCTTTTCCTCACTGGCCATCATCGTCCTCGTGAGCCGCTCGAGCAGCCAACGGGGGATGATGTTGAAGATCGGTGGCCCCATCTGCGTCCCTTTCATCGCGCTCACCAGGGCCGCGGCCACTTCGCCCTGCGCGATCTCTCTCTCGTAGCGCTGCACGAAGTCGGTCGGGAGCGAACCGTCGATGGGCAGTGGGGGTTCGAAGATCACGGCTTTGCGAATGGCAGGCAGGGTGAGTGCCGCCTGCAGCCAGATAACGGCGCCCGAGCTCACGCCCACCACATCGTGGGCATCGGTTTTGGCCAGCACGGCATCCATATCCTGGACGTCCGTCTCGATGCTGTGGTCTTTACGGTACGGACCGCTGAGGCCACGGCCGCGTCGGTCGGGCAGGTAGACGGTGAAGCTATCCGCCAACGCCTCGGCGAGCTGCACGTGACTTTGCGCGGATTCCATCGCGCCGTGGAGCACGACCACGGCGGGGCCGTGGCCGAGCTGGCGGTAACCGATGATGGTGCCGTCTTTGGAGATGACGGAGCCGGTGCTGTAACTTTCCGCAGCGGCTTCGGTTGGGGCATGGTCCCCCGGGGCGATGGTCTTCATTCGCTGACTCCTCCTCTGCGTGAATGGATAGCGGCCTCCGCCATCCGCATCTGATCGGCGGTCATCCACAGCGCGTCGATATCGCGTATCAGGTCGCGGACCCAGTCGACCTCGGCGGTCTTCATGGCGATCGCGTACTCCGACTCGATCAGGAACAGCCTCGGGATCCCCATCTCGCCCATCCACCCCTCGAGGCCCTTCTTCATCCCGGCGATCTCCGATTCCAGCAGCGCCGTTCGCGCCTTGAGCAGGCGCGTCACCTCATCCTTGTCGAGGGCGGCAAAGAAGGCGAGCGCCGCCGCAAACTGCGGGTAGTCATTGACCGGCTGCGCCAGCATCTCTCGCAGCCAGCCAAGGATCTCCTCCCTCCCGTGGTCCGTGATGGCATAGGTCGTCTTCTCTGGGCGCCGCCCTTCCCGGCTCGTCTCCTGCGCTGTGATGAAGCCACCCTCTTCGAGGCGCTCGACCGTGTCGTATATCGAGCCGCCGGCGATCTTGATGACCTGGTCGTGGCCCCTCTCCTTCATCTTCGATTTCATTTCGTAGGGATGCATCGGGCCCTCCATCAAGAGGTTCATGACCGCCAGCGCCAGCGGCGTCCTGGGTAGCTCCCTTTTAGTCGTCATCGTTTAGTCGATACCGACTATACCATTCCGACCAATCGATGTCAACTAATCGAGACGGTCTTACAGCATCCTTACGAAGGGCGGGGACGATATACGAACGTGAGCGCAGGGCCGCGCCGCATCCTGGTCGTAGACGACGATCCCCTGGTGGCGACGACGATTCAGCGCGTCCTCCGGCCGGAGGGTTACGAGGTCGACATCGCCCTCGGCGGGGCGGCGGCCCTCGACCAGGCCAGGGACCGGCGGCCCGACCTGGTGGTGCTCGACGTCATGATGCCCGGGATGGACGGCTTGGAGGTCTGCCGACAGTTGCGCGTGGATCGCGAGCTCCCCATCCTGTTTCTGACAGCTCGCACCACAACGGCGGATCGGGTCCGGGGGCTCGACAGCGGCGCCGACGACTACCTGGTCAAGCCGTTCGCCTATGCCGAGCTCCTGGCCCGAGTCCGGGCCCTGCTTCGGCGGGCGGCGCCGCCGACGACCGTCTTGCAGTTTGCCGACCTCACGCTCCAGGTCGAGACGGGCGAAGTGCACCGCGGCGAGCGGCTGATCCGCTGTACCGCTCGGGAGTTCGCTCTCCTCGTGCACTTCTTGCGACATCCACGGCAGGTGCTCACCCGTGACCAGCTCTTGAACGCGATCTGGGCCGATGAGGAAACGGACGACAACGTCGTCGCCGTGTATATCGGTTACCTGCGGGCCAAACTCGATGGTGGCGGCGAGCCGCGGCTGATCCAAACCGTCCGCGGATTCGGCTACAGCCTGAGGGAGGCCTGAGTGTCGTTTCGATTGCGGCTCACCGTCTTTGGCACAGCGTTGGTGGCGGCGACCCTGATCGCGTTCGGCTGGCTGGTCTACGAGCTGGTGGCGAACAGTCAAGGCACGACCCAGGACGATGGGCTCAAGCAGCGCGCCACGGATGCCGTCGGCGTCATCGCCAGGGTGGCCCCCAGCGAGCTCAGCGGTTCGATCAGCGCCTCGCTTAGCGGCGCCGAGGACCTGCGGCATCGTACCGATCCCTTCATTGAGGTGCTGACCGCATCCGGGTCCGTTCTCTCCAGCACCGGACGGATTGGCGACACCGCCCCCGCCATTCCCAAGGGCCTGCTGTCCGGCACTGCCGCCCATGGCACCGCCCTGGCCACCGTCGACGTACCAGGAGGTCCGGCGCTTCGGCTGTATGCCACTCGCTGGACGCGGCTCGACCTCGGGCTGCAGGGCTTCGTTATTGCCGGCCAGCCGATCAGTATCCAGTCGACCAACCGCAAGGGCTTGCTCGGCTTTCTGATCGTCTCCTCGATCCCCACCCTGCTGGCCGCGCTGCTGGCGAGCTGGCTGATCACGGGTCGCGCGCTCAGGCCGCTGAAGACCGTCGCGCAGACAGCGGAGTCGATCGCCAGCACCCACGACCTGAAACGACGCCTTCCCCAGAGCCCGCGAGCAGATGAGATCGGCGTCTTGAGCCAGAGCTTCAACCGCATGCTGGAGCAACTGGAGGCCGCGTATGTGCGGCTGGCCAGGGCGCTGGACGCCCAGCGCCGCTTCGTGGCCGACGCGTCACACGAGCTGCGGACGCCGCTCACCACGATCCGCGGCAATGCGGAACTGCTGGCGCACGGCCCCGGTGTCGCCGACGACGTCCGCGTGGCCGCCGTGCGTGACATCGCGACCGAAAGCGACCGGATGAGCCGCCTGGTGGAACATCTGCTGACGCTGGCCCAGGCCGATGCCGGACAGCAGCTCGAGCTGGTCCCGGTCTCGCTCCGATCGCTGATCGAGTCCGTCTGCCGCCAGGCTCGAGCCAGCCTGAAGGACCGGGGCTTCCACAACGTCGGCCTGACGGATGCGACGATCCTCGGCGACGAGGACGCGATCCTCCAGCTTCTGTGGGTCCTGGTCGACAATGCCGTGAAATTCACCAGGGCGGGCGGCTCGGTGGAGCTTGGCCTGCGGCAGCACGATTCCACGGCACTGCTGACGGTCGCGGATGATGGAACCGGGATCCCACCGGGCGACCTGGAACGCATTTTCGAGCGCTTCTACCAGGCGAACCCGGCGCGCTCGAACAACGGCGCGGGACTGGGACTCTCGATCGCTCGCTGGATCGTGCAACAGCACCACGGCTCGCTGACCGCGCGCAACAATGATGGGCCGGGCGCGACCTTCACCGTAACCTTGCCGCTCGCGGCCTGACATCTTACGTCAGTCTTATCGCCCCGGGATACGGTCGATGCGTGTACGACATCGCCACCGACCACGCGCCCGCGCTCAGCGCCGCGATCCTGCTCCTCGCCTTCAGCCTGGTATTCGTGCGACTCCTTCGATTTCTGGCCGGACGGGAGGCTGGCTGGGCGGTCCGATTCCTGGAAGGGTTCAATGCCGCGTCACCGATGGCGAAGCTGGCGGCCGCCTTGATGCTGGTGTCGGGGGCCATCCACCTTGCCCTGGTCCCGGGTCACGAGGGAATCACCGGCCTCCTCTTCATCATCGACGGCCTCGGATTCATCGCGCTCGCGCTCGGCGTCTCTACCACGACCTGGTGGCGCCGGCCGGCCGCGCTCTGGTTGAGCGCGACCATTGTCGCCTACCTCGTCTGGGTGATGGCCGGCTGGGAAGCACCGGACCAGGTTGGGATTGCGTGCAAGCTGATCGAGCTGGTCGCGCTGGGATTGGTCATGCGGCTCAAGAACCCGGCACGCACCGCCTGGCCGCGCCGCCTCTGGCGCGCCACGGCTTTTCCGCTCCTGGTCAGCCTGACGACCATCGGGATCTGGATCGGCGGCCTGGCTCACCCCGATGCCCTGCACGCTCACGCGGGTGCCGTGCTCCAGCCGGTAGCCTCGGTCGCAACGCCGGAGGAACGCGTGGCGGCCGCGCGCCTGCTCGCCGATACGAAGGCAAGCCTCGCGCGCTACCAGGATCCGGCTGCCGCCGTCGCGGCCGGCTACAAGCCCGGGCCGGTTTCAGACGCCGATCCACTCCTGCACTTCCAGAACCAGGCCAACATCGGCGCCGTTCTCGATCCGGACCGGCCGCAGGCACTGGTCTATGCGCGGACGCCGGTCGGGCTGAAGCTGGTCGGCGCCATGTACCAGATGCCGCGGGTCGGGCAATGGGGTCCGGACCCGGGTGGGCCGCTGACGCAGTGGCACCAGCACGAGGGCATCTGCTTCTCGCCGCTCGGGTTCGAGTTCAGCTTCGAGACGCCGTTCTGGACGTGTCCGGTGGGTTCAGGGAGCATCACGACGCCCCCGATGTTGCACGTGTGGATCATCGACAACGGGAAAAGCGGCCCGTTCGCCGCCGAGCTCGACAAAGCCGCCCGGCACCAGCTCACAGGCAGGTCATAGACATGAGTGAGACAACTGCGACCGAAAGCCGCATCGAGGCCGCCGGCGTGCTCGTGGTGCTGCAGGCCAGCCTCTCCCTCATCGCAGGGCTGAGCGCCATCCCGTTTGGCATCGTCGAGCCCGGCTTCCGGGTGCTGAGCGTCCTGACGATCCTCGTCGCCGTCATGATGTTCTGGCTGGCCCGCAATCTGCGTCGCGGGCGACGCTGGGCCTGGCGCTGGCTCGTTCTAGTGGAGGTGTTAAGCCTGACGATCACCGTCCTGCTCGCGCTGCTGCCGATCGGAACGATCCGTGGCCCGGTGCCCGTGCTGGTAAACCTCGTGATGCCCTTGGCCGTCTTGGTTTTGCTTGCGACCGCATCACGACACGCGGTCCCGGATCGCAGGTGACCGCGAAGCTGGACCGCACGACGAGAGGCCGGCTCAGCTAGAGCCGGCCTCTCCGGTTACGTCAGGCGCTGCGGGGGGCTGTCACCGGCACCGGGAGACCGATGGCAATCAAGTTCCCTTCCGAGTCCTTGAACCATGCAACCTTCGTCCCAGCGATGTCCGCGATGCCATTGACGGTCTTGAGCCCCGGGCTGTCGTACTCCTCGAATTTGAGTCCGCGCGCCCGGAGATCCTTGACGGCCGCGTCAAGGTCTGGCACCTCCAGGGCCATTTGCGTATGTGTCCCCGACGGCTTTCCACTGCTCTGGAAGACGGCGAAGCCGGTTCCATCCGACAGTTCAAACAGCAGGCCTCCCATCGGATCACGCTCCTGGGTAGGCGTCAATCCCACCTTGTCGCGGTAGAAGGCTTTCGCCCGCTCGAGATCCTGCGCCGGTAGCATCGCCGCCGCGCGTACTTGCTTCAACATTTTGTCCACCTCCTCTCGCTGGCGAGCATAGCACTCGCGCTCGGCCCATCGTTCTAGCCCTTGAGTGACCCCGCCAGCAGGCCGCGAACGAAGTAGCGGCCCAGCAGGATGTAGATCAAGAGCGTGGGCAGCGCCGCCATCAGCGCCCCGGCCATCTGGATGTTCTGCTCCGGCGCAAGGCTGCCGGCCAGGTTCTGCAGGGCAACCGTGATTGGTTGCTGCGTGGGCGTCTGGGCGATAGTGACGGCGAAGAGGAATTCGTTCCAGATGCTCGTGAATTGCCAGATCATGACGACCACGAAACCGGGGATTGAAATCGGCAGCATGACGTGCCGGTAGATGCCGATCACGCTG
>Ga0209808_1001647_pt1 | contig 11553 bp, 10 predicted proteins | sample GraSoiAngelo_157_FD_186171 | JGI IMG/M metagenome (GOLD analysis project Ga0209808, IMG submission 186171) | Grasslands soil microbial communities from the Angelo Coastal Reserve, California, USA - 14_1009_16_20cm (SPAdes) (version 2) | ecosystem: Environmental > Terrestrial > Soil > Grasslands ...
AATCGTCAGCCCAATTGATGCCACGTTTCTGGTTGTTGTTGGCGCGGTCGAGGCGAAGGTGAATCTGTGTTCGACGCACAAACTTCTCGTAGGGCAGGAAAAAGCAGCGGTCTAGTTCCTGGCAGTAGGCCGCGAAAGCATCGATCTCACCTTCGACGTAGATCCGGCGCAGCAGTCCGTTTCTGTTCCGTCTCGCGGAGTAGCAGCGGACGATCACGACATCGCCGTGACGCGGGGCCCACTTGCATTGGACGCGATTCAGACTTCCGCCAACGTCGAGAATGAGGTCGTAGCGACCTCCCTCGTGTAGAGGCCGGTAGACGTCGATCCCAAGCTTCGTCGCAGCAAGCGCAATTGCGATTTCGGCAACAGCACCCTTCTGATCCGTGGATAGCATTCACCCAGCGTAGTTGCCACGCCGGACGACGTCTGTTGCCGAAACAGACTACGCCGTAGCGGACGCGGCCTCGACCGACACCGAGGGTACGTCGCCCCACAGCTCCTCGAGCCGGTAGTAGTCCCGCGCCTCCGGCGTGAAGACGTGCAGCACCGTGTCGAGGTAGTCGCCGACGATCCAGCTGCCTTCGCTGACGCCTTCGACGCGCTGGGGCAAGACGCGGCCCTCGTGCTTCAAGCGCTCGTGCACCTCGTCCCAGATCGCCTTGGTCTGGCGCGCGTTGCGACCCGTGCAGATGACGAAGAAATCCGTGTAGCTGTTCGCCGGCCGCATGTCGAGAATCACGACGTCCTCCGCCAGCTTCTCCTGGGCGAGACCGGCGATGCGACGGGCTTGTTCGATAGGCGTCAGGGTTTGATCGGATCCGTGGCTCAGCGTTCTCAGTCTAGCCACGGTTTCGGTAGAGACCACGTTCTTCGATTAGACGGGCCACATCGGACGGCACAAGCTCGCCAATCGGCTTCCCCTCGCGGATCCGCTCGCGAACGCCGTTCGACGAGATCGGCGGCGAAGCGAGCTCGAAGGAAATCACTCGGTCGCCGTAAGCCTCGAGATCGGGCGGCGGGTAGCCCGAGCGCGTCCCGACCGCGAGCCGGACCCAGCGCAGGATCTCGTCGGGATCCTTCCAGCGGGGGAAGGCGGCGCCTTCGTCGGCGCCGACGATGAAGACGGCGTCGCCGAAGCGGCCGCCTCTGACGGCATCGACCGTAAAGGGATTCTCGTCGCGCTCGATGCGAGCGAGAGGCACGCCCGCGAAGGCCGCCTCGGCGAGTTGCTGCCGCGTGTCGGCGTCCTCCACGCACGGCCGGTGGCCGGGATTGGCGACCAGCAGGACGACCAGTTCGTCGATGCCGAGCTCCCGCATGGCCGCCTCGGCGAGCGCGACGTGGCCGTTGTGCGGCGGGTCGAACGTACCGCCCAGAATGCCGATCACTGGAATTCGAGGACCTCTTCGCCGACTTCGACCTCGTCGCCGGTTTTCGCACCGGCCGCCCGCAGTGCCTCCTCGAGCTCGTCGCCATCCGGAATCCGGCCGGTGACGCGAAAGCCGCGGTCGGTGCGGAGAATCTTGAAGGGCCGGGCTCGCGGTTTAGGGCGGTAGACGAGGAAATCAGCGAGCCCGTCGGCGTCCCCGGGCGGTTCTTCAGCCTCCGGAACCAACTCGAACAACGCACGCCTGAATTCCTCGATTCCCGAGCCCGTCGCACACGAGACGAGAAAGACGCGCCGGATCCGTTCGTCCTCGAGCTCGAAAGCGGGAGGCTCAGGCAGCAGGTCGATCTTGTTCAGAACGACGACTTGTGGCCGCGTCTCGAGGCCGGCGCCGTACTCGTCCAGCTCGCGGTCGATCGTTCGGAACTGCTCCGCCGGATCGCCGGCCGCGGCGTCGATCATGTGCACCAGCAGCCGAGCCCGCTCCAGGTGCGCGAGGAACTCGTGGCCGAGCCCGACGCCCTCGCTTGCTCCTTCGATCAGCCCCGGGACGTCGGCGACGACGAGCTGACGCCCGTCCGGCGCGTCGACTGTGCCGAGCACCGGCTCGAGCGTCGTGAACGGAAAGTCGGCGATCTTCGGCTTCGCGTTCGAGATCCGGGTCAGGAGCGAGGACTTCCCAGCATTCGGCAATCCGACCAGCGCCGCGTCGGCAAGCAGCTTCAGCTGCAGCTCGAAATCGGCCTCCTCCCCCGGTGCCCCGACTTCCGCGAAACGCGGGGTCTGCCTCGTCGGCGTCGCGAATTGCCGGTTGCCCCGGCCTCCGGAACCACCGCGTCCGAGCACGGCCCGCGCCCCCGGATGAGCGAGGTCGACGACCAGGTTCCCGTCATCGTCGAAGATCTGGGTGCCGACCGGGACCGGTAGCTCGACACGCTCCCCGTCGGCGCCATGCTTACCCGAGCCGCCGCCGTGGCCGCCCCGCCCGCCCTTGAACGACCGTTCGCGTCGAAAGCGCGACAGGTCGCGCAGATCAGGATCGGCAACAAGGAGGACGTCTCCGCCACGACCACCGTCGCCCCCGTCGGGGCCGCCTTTCGGAACGTACTTCTCGCGCCGAAAGCTCAGCGCGCCGTCGCCGCCGCGCCCCGCCTGCACATGAATGCGGGCGCGGTCGCTGAACATCGGCCTTACTCGGTTACTGACGAGGCATCGCTTGCGATGCCGTTTAAGAGGTCGCGCGGCTTTGCCGGGCGACCGCTAGCCCCGATCGCTGGAGTCACTGGCAGTAGGAACGTCGCCGAGGACCGAAATTAGCCGGCGGTCGCCCGATTGCCGGAATGCGAGCGTGCCGTCCCGCTTGGCGAAGATCGTGTCGTCCTTGCCGATCCCGGTGCCGGGGCCCGGGCGGAAGCGCGTGCCACGCTGACGGACGATGATCATCCCCGCCTTAACGACCTGGCCGTCGAACAGCTTCACGCCGAGGCGCTGGGCGTTCGAGTCGCGGCCGTTGCGGGAGGAGCCAAGACCTTTCTTGTGAGCCATTACTTCGTCTCCGTTGACTTCGTTCTGGTTGCAGGTTTCCGTGCAGGGGCCTTCCGAGGCGCGGGCTTCTTCGCTGCGGCTCTCGGCTTCGCTGCGGCTCTCGGCTTCGCTGCCGGCTTCGGCTTCGCCTCGGCCTCTTCCTTCTTTGCCGCACTCGAGCGCGCGCCGATCGACTGGATCTCGATCTCGGAACGCTTGGCCCGGAAGCCCGTATGCCGACGGTAGCCCTTCTTCGCCTTGTACTTGCCGATCCGGATCTTCGGTCCGAGCGGCGAGCCGACGACCTTGGCTGTCACCTGGACCCGCGGCGAGAGGTTCGGCTTGCCGTTTCCGCCGGTGAAGAGGACGTCCGGGTGGAACGTCTTGCCTTCCCCGATCGAAAGCCGGTCGACGAGCAGCCGGTCGCCCTCGCGGACGCGGTACTGCTTGCCACCGAGTGAGATGATCGCGTAGTCGGCCATAGAAACGCGGGCCTTTCGCCCGCGAGGAGGCAGTTTAGCCGTGATCCCAGCCCGGCCGCAAAGCGCGGGACTGCGAGATGTGTATGCGGTGTGGCTGCTGTTCTTCCTAACTGCTGTGGCCATCTTTGTGACGTATTGGCGGCTGCCGCCAAGCGAGCTCTGGAAGGTTCACAACAGCGGCTTCATCGGCGGCGCCGGACGCGCTTTCGTATTCCTCAGCTTCTCCGCGGCGGTCGCAGCGATCGGGATCCTCCCGATCGTGGTCGAGCGGCTCGAGGACCGCCGCGCTGACCTCTTGGGTCTCGTTGCCATCATCCTCTGCGCGACCGTTGCGTTGCCGGGCGTTCAGACCGAGAGCCACCTCGACCCGAAATGGTCGAACCTGCCGGCTGTCGTCGGCGTCGCGCTCGCGTTCACGCTCACCCTTTGGGCAACGCGGGACGGCCGGCGCGAGTTTGTGCGAACGAGCCTCGAGGGCGACGCCGCGCGGCTCTTCGTTGGCGGGCTCTCACTCTTCTTCGCCGCTCCGTACATCGCCGCCGAGCTCGGCTTCTTCCTCGACGGCGTGCCCGTACTCGGCTGGATCTTCCAGACGGGCGCGATTCGACCCGAACCCGGCGCCGGTTACTTGCACCCGGCCGTCCACCACGGGCACCACCACGGGATGGACGGTTTTCTTCTCGCCGCGACAGCGTTGCTGCTCTCGCGGCTCGTCGGCTCGATCCGGCGCCCGCTCCTCCGCACCTTGACCGCTGTCTATCTGGCCCTGCTGCTGGTCTACGGCCTCACGAATCAGGTTCAGGATCTCTGGACCGAACAGATCGTCAAGCGCGGCTGGACGGCCTCGGAGATCCCCAACGTGCTTCACCCGTCGCTGTCGGCGGCCTGGGCTGCAATGGTCGCCTGCGGGATCGCGATTTACATGCTGTGCCTAAGGCCGCGGCAGCGGTTCTTCAGCCGGCCCTAGCGGCCCCTGGGCCTTTCGACCTCGTCGATCCACTCCGACATCGGCACGTACTCGTCCGAGACGGGCTCGACTTCCTCGACGGTCCCGCCGGACTTCTCCTCTGCATTCGCGCTCGCCGCGGCCGGCTTCTCGTCTCCATTCGCGGTCGCGGCAGCCGGCTTCTTGCGCCGGTTGCGGCCGCCGCGGCTGCCACGCCTCGTCTTTTTGCGCGGACTAGGCGTGGCACCATCCTCGGACTGGGCGTCGCCGTTCGCCGAGACCGCCGCGGTCTCGACCGGCTCGGCAGGCTCCTCGCCGAGCGTCGGTTCGGGGACGTGGATCTTCGGCGTTGGAACGGCTCCGTCACCGTCCAACGCCGCCGGAGTCTCTGTTGCCGGCTTCTTCTTGCGCCCTCGCCCGCCGCGTGAGCCGCGTCTCGTCTTCTTCTTCGGCTTCGGTTCCTCAGTAGCGTCGTCCGTTGCCGGCGTTTCCTCTTCGGCTACGGGCTCTTCCTCCGGAGCTTCCACCGTCTCGGCCTCAGGCTTCTCCTCGATGCGGGCAGGCGCTTCGGCCACCCGCTTCGCAGGTGGCTTACGCGTCGGCTTCTCCGCCTGCCCCTCGGCCGTGATCGGCTCGGAGTCGGGCTTCGCCTTCGAGACGAGGGTCGCGTAAGCGGTGCCGTCGACGAATCGCTCGATACGCACGCGCACGGTTTTCCCGACCATCCCGGCCGCCTCGCCGACGCAGACCGTGTAGCCGTCACGCGATCCCATTCCAGCGCGGAGATCGTGCTTACCGACCTCGACGAGCTTGACCTGGAGCTCAGCGCCCTCGGCCACCGGGGTTTCGCCCTGAAGCTTCTCCAACGTGCCTTGGTCGAGTACTTCGAAGAAGTCGTGCGGGACGCCTTCGCGTGGCTCGAGCACGAAACGCCGTTTCGCGTGCGCCTCGATCTCGGTCAGCCGGCTCGCTCCGGGGCCGATCAGCACTTCCGCGACGTGGTCGTTGACTGCAACCTTGAAGGCCTTGTGGCGCGAGGCGGAGGCCAGCGCCCGGAGCTTGCGCTCGACGTCGATCGCGACCGAGGCGTCCGAGACGACGATGCCGTCGCCCTCGCAGACGGGACACTTGCGAGTCAGGATCTCGCGCGGCCCGTCGGTGACGTTCTGGCGCGTCATCTCGACCAGTCCGAGCGGGGAGATCTCGACGACGTAGGTCTTCGTCCGGTCGCGCTCGAGCTCGTTCTTCAGCGCTCCCTCGACGGTGGCGCGGTTCTTCGGGTTCGCCATATCGATGAAGTCGATGACGATGATCCCGCCGATGTCGCGCAGCCGCAACTGGCGGACGACCTCCTTGACGGCCTCGAGGTTGTTCTTCGTGATCGTGTCCTCGAGCCGGCCGGCCGAGCCCTTGCCGCGGGAGCCGACGAAGCGGCCCGTGTTGACATCGATGACCGTGAACGCCTCGGCGTAGTCGAAGACGAGGTAACCGCCCGACGGGAGGTCGACGCGGCGCGAGAGCGTCGAGCGGATCTCGGCGTCGACGCCGTAGGCGTCCATCAGCGGCGTCTTCTCGCGGTGGCGGAAGACGCGCTCGGCCATGTGCGGCGAGGTCTTCTTCAGGTAGCCGACGATCCGTTTTTGGGTGCGCTCGTCGTCGACGACCAGCTTTTCGAAGTCGCCCGTGAAGAGATCGCGGACGACGCGCAGCGGCAGCTCTGCCTCCTGGTAGAGAAGCGCCGGCGCCCTCGCGGTCTTTGCGCGCATCTCGATCTCCTTCCAGAGCCTCTGGAGGAAGACAAGGTCGCGCTCGATGTCCTCGGCGGATGCGCCCTCGGCGGCCGTCCGGACGATGACGCCGCCCTTCTTGACGTCGAGCGCCTTGACGATGTCGCGGAGGCGGATCCGCTCGTCGTCGTCGAGCCGGCGCGAGACGCCCAGGCCCTCGCCACTCGGGACGTAGACGACAAAGCGGCCCGGGAGCGAGATCTCGGTCGTGAGGCGCGCACCCTTCGACTTCATCGGGTCCTTGACCGCCTGGACGAGCACGTCCTGCCCCCGGCTGATCAGATCCTGGATCTTCTTGCCGTGCCGGCGCCCCTCGAGCTCCGGGACGACGATCTCGTCGACGTAGAGGAAACCGTTTTTTTCCAGTCCGATCTCGACGAACGCGGCTTCCATGCCCGGCAAGACGTTGTCGACGACTCCCTTGTAGACGTTGCCCGCAATCGAGCGACGCTCGGGCCGCTCGAGATAGACCTCTGCGACCTTGTCGTCCTCGAGGACGGCGACGCGCTGCTCGCCAACGTCGACGGAGACGAGGAGCTCACGTTTCGCGGCCGGCAACGGCGCCCGGCGCGGCGGCGTTCGCCGCCGTTGGGTGCCGCTGCGGCTCGAGCGCTGCGGCTGTTTGCGCTCGGGACGGCCCTGTTGCTTCTTCGCCGGTTCGGCCTTCTTCGCCGGCTCGGCCTTCGTCTCGGCCGTGGCCGCGTCTGTCTTCTTCTTGCGACCGCGACCCCCGCGGCTACCGCGTCGGCGCTTCGGTCTGGCTTGTTCGCCCTCCGCTGTCGGAACGGGCTTGGGTGTGGCTACTGGCTGGGGTTGGGTAGCGCCCTGTTCGGGCGCGTCTTTCTGGCGCTTCTTGCGCCGGAAGAACTGCAGCAAAAGAAATCTCCTTCTCGTGCGCGCGCGCTGGCGTCACCCGGTCCCGGGCGGAGCGCGCGCTGCGGATATGAATGAAAAAGCCGTGCCATAGGCGTGTCTGCAGGGTAGCAGCGAGGCCTGCTGCCCCAGATCTATGCCGCGGCAGCTGGCCGCAAACGCGCCATTCGAGCCCTAACGGCTCGGAGCCTTTGGGAGAGGCGGGCCCACGCCCAGGGCTCGAGTTCCTGATAGCGCACCTCCGATTGCGAGCGAGTGGCTTCCAGGTACTCGAACCAGGCATCCGCCTCCTCGATCAGCAACAGCTCTTCGGCTTCGTTCGTGGCGGCCATGCGATCCACCTCCGGTCGATGCCAGCAAGGCTAGGACCGCCGTCGGACGGCAGAAGGGCCGGCTCTCGCCGGCCCTTCTGAAGGTCCTGCAAATGCAGTTGTTACTGGTTCCCGGACGTGTGGGTGACCGCGTTGAACGCGTCCACCTGCCCGTTGCCGTACCACGAGTTGTGTCCCGGCCCGCCCTGGCAGGTCTGAGGCGCACCGCTTTGGGTGCCGACGACGGCCGCGTAGCCCGTTGGCAAGGTCTGGGGACACGCTTGCGGATCGGCCGTCTGGCTTAAGACGGCCGAGACCTGGCCCGGTCGGAGCTTCCCGTTCTTCTGGTTGCTTGTCGTGCCGTAGCGGCTGACGATCAGCGCCGCGACACCGGCCGTGTGCGGAGAGGCCATCGACGTGCCTTGCTGGTAGCACCACAGGCTCCCGGGTGCGCCTGGGTCGAACACACGTCTCGACGCCAGGCAGCCGTCAATCAGAGCGGCCGGCCACGCCGAGAGGACGCGGCCCGCGACGCCGGTGAACGGCGGCGTGCCGTAGCGCGAGTCGCCGCCGGGGGCCACGACGTCGGTGCTGCTGATGCCGTAGCTCGAGTAGAACGACTTCAGGTTGTCCGGGTACTGCCCGGCGTCCGTGCCCTGCAGGAAGCTGCCGCTTGCAGAAACGCCGACCACACCCGGAATCTCGACCGGGATCACGACGCACGCGTTCGTGACGGCGCGCTCCTGCTCGCTTCCCGGTGGAAAGTCGGGGCTCGTAACGTCCATCGTCGGATGCGAGAGGTCCTCGCTCTCGTTCCCCTCGGCCGCAACGACGGTGACGCCGTTGTCCATTGCGAACCGGATCGCCCGCTGCTCCGCCTTCCAGATCGCACGCTGGGTCGGATCGTTTCGGCAGTTGAAGAGAAACGGATCGGCGAAGTAGCTGTTGTTCGTGACGTCCACGTGGTGCGTACCTGCCCAGATGAACGAGCAGACCACGGCCTCGGGAAAGAAGAATCCGTCGGCGTTGCCGGCCTTGATCCCGGCGATCTTCACATTCGGCGCCACGCCGACGATTCCGATCCCGTTGCTCGCCGCCGCGATCGTCCCGGCGGTGTGCGTACCGTGGCCGTTGTCATCCTGCGCCGCGAGTCCGGGGACAGGCGCGCCGCTGACGCAGTTGGCGCTGTTCGCGACGTCGATGTTCGGAGCCAGGTCCGGATGCGTGAAGTCGATGCCGGTGTCGATGTCGCCCACGAGGACCGACGGACTGCCCCCCGTGATCGCGTGCGCCTCTGGCGCGTGGATCTGCCGCATGTCCCACTGCAGCGGCGACAGCGAGTCCGCGTCAGTCGCCGGCGCGTTCGGCAGATCGCCGGCCGGAGGACCGTTCGCGTCGGTCGAGTCCAGCGTGCTACCGGAGCCGTCGTCGAGCTTCGTCGCAAACCCGCCGGTTCCCGAGACGTTGTCGATCCGGCTGTCTTTCAGCATGTTCGCCCGGAAAGCCGAGCTGTCCGATTTCGCGATCGCGACGCCGATCTGCGGATACGTGTAGACGAGCGAGCCGCCAGCCTTCTGGACGGCCGTGGAGACGCCCGAGGCGACTGAGTTCTGTTTGTAGAGAACGATGTAGTTCTGCGCGTGCGCAGTCGCAGCAAGCGCCGCGGAAGCGACCACACACGCCACGAGCACGAGAAGAGCCCGCGCAAGCAGGTGTCTGTTCACCTTTCCCCCTTGGTTGTGGCCTACCTGACTGCGGGGAGTATAGAAGCCGAGTTCCGACGCCTGCTCAGTAGCGGCGCCGGCGGCCGGTGCCCCGAACGTAGATGGCCTCGAGGACGCCGATCGCGAGCAAGTTCGCGATCATCGCCGAGCCACCGACGCTGACGAACGGAAGCGGAATGCCGGTGATCGGCGCGATCCCAACCGTCATCCCGACATTGATGAAGACCTGAAAGAGCAAAGCGACGACGATTCCACCCGCCGCGATCGCCGAAAAGGCGTCCCGGGCGCCGGCCATCACCTTCAGCGCGCGCCAGATCACGAGCAGGTAGAGCAGCAGGAGGATCGAAACGCCGACGAAGCCGCGCTGCTCGGCGATCGAGGCGAACACGAAGTCGGTCGCGTGCTCGGGCAGGAAGTTGAGGTTGGTCTGGGTCGCGCCCTTGACGCCGCGGCCTGTCGCGCCGCCCGCGCCGACGGCGTTGATCGACTGGGTGACGTTGTAGGTCGCGCCCCGCGGGTCGTCGTTGCGGTGCATGAAGCCGACCACGCGCTGCTGCTGGTAACTCTTCAGCACCGGGTGTCCGGCCGCCGGCAGGATCCAGAGGACGAGCAGGGCCGCAAGGAGTGTCGCGCCGCCGAGGATCGCCAGGTGCGTCCAGCGCGTCCCGGCGAGGAAGAGCACCCCGGCGAGAGCCGCCGTGTAGACCATGGCGGTTCCCAAGTCGGGCTGGACGAAGACGAGAAAAATCGGCCCCGCCGCGAAGCCGATCGCGGTGAGCACCGTCTTGCTGTCGCCGATTCGCTTCGCCCGGTCGGCGAGCATGCCGGCGAGGAAGAGTACGAGGAGCAGCTTCCCGAACTCCGAGGGCTGGAACTTGAAGAAGCCGAGATCGAGCCAGCGCTTCGAGCCGCGCGTGACCGCGCCGGCGAGCAGGACGATCACCATCAGCCCGAGCGTCCCGACGTAGATCTGCTTGCGGTAGCGACGGTAGTACTCGGGGTCGACAAAAACGGCGACGACGAGGGCGAGTAGCCCAAGGGATGCGTAGACGCCCTGCCGAACGACGTAGTAGTTCGCGTTGCCGGTGACGTCGTGCCGGGTGATGCCGGCGATCGCCCACAGCCCGTACGCCACGAGCGCGCCGGTCGCGGCGAGCAGGATCCAGTCGAGTCGCCGGACGACGGACGCGGCCTCGACCGCCTCGTTGCGCCGGCCTCGAAGGCCGCGCGCCCTGGTGTCGACGGCCTCAATCACTCTTCGTGGGCACCCCGACCTGGGTCGGATGGGTCTTGAAGTACGCCTCGAAGACCTTGAGCGCCGCCGGGGCGGCTGCCGTGCCGCCGTGGCCGCCGTTCTCGATCAGGGCGCAAACGGTGATCGTCGGGGCGTCTGCGGGCGCATACCCGCACCACTCGGATTGGTCCATCTTCCCGGTGAAGCCTGGGATGCTCACGCTCTTCTCGGCCGTACCGGTCTTGCCGGCGATGGGGATCGGGAAGCTGCCGAAGACGGCCGTCGAGGTGCCGTACGACGCGTGGGTCGCCTGGTAGAGGCCCTGGCGCACCACGTCGAGGTAGAGCGGGTCGAGCTTGACGGTCGGCGCCGGCGGCGGGGCGAAGCTGTGCAGCACCCGGCCGGGCGCTTGTCTCGTGCTGACCTCCTCGACGTCGGCCGCGATGTGGGGTTGCACGAGCCTGCCGCCGTTTGCGATCAAGGCATAGAACCGGGCCATTTGCAGCGGTGTCACGAGCAGGTCCTTCTGTCCGATCGCAAGCTGGATCGAGTCGCCCGGCTTCCAGAGCCTGTCGACCTGCCACTCGGTCGCATCCGTCTTGCGTGTGTACGTCGCCTTGCGCCACTCCGGCGTCGGCAGCAGGCCGGGCAGCTCGCCGGGGAGGTCGACCCCCGTCACGTGGCCGAAGCCAAACCGTGCGGCCCATTCCTGGAAGGGGTGCCGGCGCACGGCCGGCAGCTTGTAGAAACGGTCGCCGAGCTCGTAGAAATACGTATCGCACGACGCGCCGAGCGCCGTCGGGAGGGTCATCTGCTGGCTAACGAAGGGGTCCCAGTTCTTAAAAGTCCCGCCCGGGATCACGTTGCCCTGCTTGTCATAGACGTGGTACACGCCCGTGCAGGCGATCGGCTCGGTGGGTGTGACCAGCCGCTCCTCGAGCGCCGCGAGCGCGGTTACCGGCTTGAACGTCGAGCCGGCTGGATAGACCCCGGCGATCGCGCGATCGAGGGCCGGATAGTTGTCCTTGCGAGCGACGCGGGAGTTGAGCAGCGGTGCGAGCTTCTTCGGGTCGCGGGAGCTGAACACGCTGGGTTTGAAGGTGGGGTTCGAGGCCAGCGCGAGAATCGATCCGTCGCGGGGATCGAGCGCGACGATTGCTCCCCCGTCCGCTGCCCAGCAGCCGACACACTGAGAACCGTGCGCGGCCGCGATGCCGGCTAGGATGCCGCGTTCGGCCGCCCGCTGGAGGTTCATGTCGAGCGTCAGCCGCACCGCCTCGCC
>Ga0209808_1001654_pt1 | contig 11533 bp, 11 predicted proteins | sample GraSoiAngelo_157_FD_186171 | JGI IMG/M metagenome (GOLD analysis project Ga0209808, IMG submission 186171) | Grasslands soil microbial communities from the Angelo Coastal Reserve, California, USA - 14_1009_16_20cm (SPAdes) (version 2) | ecosystem: Environmental > Terrestrial > Soil > Grasslands ...
CAGGCAATCCGGCTCTCCCCACGCCTGGCACGGGACGCGTCCGCCGCGGCCAGCCTAAGACCCACGGCCGAGCCACTCCTCGCCGCCCTCGTAGACCTCCTTCTTCCAGAGCGGCACCGTCTGCTTGAGCGTGTCGATCGCGTCCTTGCAGGCGGCGAGTGCGTCCTGGCGGTGCGGCGCGGAGACGGCGATGATGACGCTCGCCTCGCCGATCTCAACCCGGCCGACGCGGTGGTGGATGGCGACCGCCCAGAGGTCGTAGCGCTGCTCAAGCTCCGCCGCGAGCTGGGCCATCACGTCCTCGGCCATTTCGGCATAGGCCTCGTACTCGAGGTAGAGAACGGTTCTGCCGCGGGACTCCCGGCGGACCGTGCCGAGGAACGTCGCCACGGCGCCGGCGCTCTCGTCAGCGACCTCGTCGACAACCGCCGCGAGCGAGAGCGGCTCCTCGGTGACGCGGAATGCCCCGCCCGAGACGGGCGGGATCAGCGCCACCTCGTCGCCGTCGGCGAGGTCGCGCTCGCGCTCGGCGTACCGCCTGTTGACCGCATAGAGCAGGCCCTCCGGCTCGTCGCCCAGCTCCAGCGCCGCCCACACGTCACTGACCCGTGTGACGCCCTCGAGCTCTCGCTCGGCGACGCCCGCCCGCTCCCGTAGGCCGGCGAACAGCCGTACCTTCACCCGCATCGCTCGGAGCCTAGCCCCGCAGGACTAGCATCTCCTTATGAGCGCCGAACCGCCCGCGCCGCGCCCAGCAGAGAACAAGCAGTCGAGCTCGCCGCCGGCGCCACGCGGATCGTCGCCGGCTCCGAAGCCGCCGGGTTTCCGCCCGAGCCGCCGTTGGATCATCTTCGCGCTGGCACTGCTTGCGTTCAACTTCTATCTCGGCTCCCGGGCGAACCAGCCGCCCTCGCGCGTGCGCGTCCCCTACAGCCCGTTCTTCCTCGACCAGGTGCGGGCGGGTCACGTCAAGCAGATCACCTCGAAGGGGACCGCGATCCAGGGCACGTTCACGCAGAAGGAGCGCTACGCGAAGGCGAAGCCGACCACGCGGTTCCGCACCGAGGTTCCCGCCTTCGCAGACAACAACGCACTCTCGCGGCTGCTCCAGAGCAAGGGCGTGATCGTCAACGCCCAGCCGCTGGACACCGGCGCACCGTGGTGGCAGAACCTGCTGCTCGGGTTCGGGCCGACGATCCTCTTCGTCTTGCTGCTCTTCTGGCTGATGCGGCGGGCCGGCAACGTCCAGAACGTGCTCGGCTCGTTCGGGCGTTCGCGGGCACGCCGCTACGAGCCGACCGGTGACCGCGTCACCTTCGCCGATGTGGCGGGAATCGACGAGGCGAAGGCGGAGCTGACGGAGGTAGTCGACTTCCTACGCCATCCGGACAAGTACCGCCGACTGGGGGGTCGCATCCCGCATGGCGTGTTGCTGTCCGGCCTCCCCGGCACCGGCAAGACGCTGCTTGCCCGGGCAGTCGCCGGCGAAGCGGACGTTCCCTTCTTCTCGATGGCCGCCTCCGAGTTCGTCGAGGCGATCGTCGGCGTCGGCGCCTCGCGCGTCCGCGACCTGTTCACGCAGGCGAAGGAGGCCGCACCGGCGATCGTGTTCATCGACGAGCTCGACGCGATTGGGCGCTCGCGCACCTCCGGCGTCGCCGGCTTCAGCGGCGGCAACGACGAGCGCGAGCAGACCCTGAACCAGATCCTGACCGAGATGGACGGCTTCGACTCCTCGACGGGCGTGATCGTGATCGGCGCGACCAACCGGCCCGACGTGCTCGACCAGGCGCTGCTGCGTCCCGGCCGCTTCGATCGCAGGATCGCCGTCCAGCCGCCCGACCGTGGGGGCCGCGAGGCGATCCTGGGGGTGCATACGCGTGGCGTGCCGCTCGACCCCGACGTGGATCTCGGCCGGATCGCGGCGACGACCCCCGGCATGGTCGGCGCGGACCTCGCCAACCTCGTCAACGAGGCGGCGCTGCTGGCGGCGCGGCGAAATCACGAGCTCGTGAGCGAATCGGACTTCGCCGACGCGCTCGAGCGGATCGTGCTGGGCGCGGAGCGGCAGGTGATGATCTCCGCGGAGGATCGGCGGCGTACGGCCTATCACGAGGCCGGCCACGCGATCGTCGGCATGCTCACGGAGGGCGCCGATCCTGTCCGCAAGGTCTCGATCATCCCGCGCGGGGTCGCGCTCGGCGTCACCTTCGCCGCACCCGAAAGCGATCGTTACAACTACCGCGAGCCGGAGGTGGAAGCAAAGATCAAGGTCGCGCTCGGCGGGCGTGCAGCCGAGGAAGTCGTCTTCGGCGAGACGAGCACCGGGGCGGAGTCGGACATCCAGCAGCTCACCGAGATTGCTCGTCAGATGGTGGGGAGGTGGGGCATGAGCCCCGCGATTGGTCCTGTCGCGGTGATCCCTCGCGACGGTGCGGGACCACTCTTGCCTGGCGTAGCGGAAGTCTCGCCGGCCACGCAGAAGCTCCTCGACGACGAGGTGCGGCGCATCGTCGACGAAGCCCACGACGAGATCCTCGCGCTGCTGCACGAGAACAGGGACAAGCTCGACTCCCTCGTGACCGCCCTGCTCGAGCACGAGACGCTGGACGAGGACGACGCCTACGCCGCCGCAGGGGTCGAGCGCGGCGCGGCGCCTGCCGCCGACTCGTACTCGGCCGCGGCTCGCTCGCGCGTCTAGCCTTCGTCAGATGGCGACCACCGAGGATCGGCGGGAAACGGACTCGGGGATCGAGGTCAAGCCGGTCTACACCGAGGAGGACGTCGCCGGGCTCGAGCTCGAGCTGCCCGGGGAGTTCCCGTTCACGCGCGGGCCCTACGCGGACATGTACCGCGGCCGGCCGTGGACGATCCGCCAGTACGCGGGCTTCGCATCGGCCGAGGAGACGAACACTCGCTTCCGCTATCTGCTCGAGCGCGGGCAGCACGGGCTCTCGGTTGCCTTCGACCTGCCGACGCAGCTCGGCTACGACTCCGACGACGAGCGGGCGGTCGGCGAGGTCGGGCGCACTGGCGTCGCGATCGACTCGCTCGCCGACATGGAGCTGCTCTTCGACCGCATCCCGCTCGGCGAGGTTTCAACCTCGATGACGATCAACGCGCCGGCATCGCTGCTCCTGCTCCTCTACGAGCTCGTCGGCGAGGCGCAAGGCGTACCCGGCGAGCGCCTCCGCGGCACCGTCCAGAACGACATCCTCAAGGAGTACATCGCCCGCGGGAACTACATCTTCCCGCCTCGGCCGTCGATGCGGCTGACGACCGACCTCTTCGCCTACTGCGCGGAGCGATTGCCCAACTGGAACACGATCTCGATCTCCGGCTACCACATCCGCGAGGCCGGCTCGACTGCGGTTCAGGAACTGGCCTTCACGCTCGCGAACGGGATCGCGTACTGCCAGGCCGCCGTCGACGCCGGCCTCTCACCCGACGAGTTCGGCGAGCGGCTCTCGTTCTTCTTCAACGCGCACAATCACTTCTTCCAGGAGGTGGCGAAGTTCCGGGCGGCACGCCGGCTCTGGGCCCGGATCATGCGCGAGCGGTTCGGTGTCGCGAACCAGAAGGCGCAGGCGCTCCGCTTCCACGCGCAGACCGGCGGCTCGACGCTGACGGCGCAGCAGCCCGAGAACAATGTCGCGCGCGTGACCGTCCAAGCGCTCGCCGCGATTTGCGGCGGCGCGCAGTCGATCCACACGAACGCATTCGACGAGGCGCTCGCGTTACCGAGCGAGCGCTCGGTACGGATCGCGCTTCGGACGCAGCAGATTCTCGCGCACGAGGCGGGCGGGACCGACACCGCCGATCCGCTCGGAGGGGGGTTCTTCATCGAGGAGCTCACGAACGAACTGGAGCAGCGGGCGCGCGAGCTGATCGAGCACGTGGACGAACTTGGCGGCGCGGTCGCCGCGGTCGAGCAGGGATTCGTCCAACAGGAGATCGAGCAGGCTGCCTTCGCGCACACGCAGCAGGTGGAGGCGGGGGAGAAGGTGATCGTCGGCGTCAACAGGTATGCGGAGGTCCAGTCCGAGGAAATCGAGCTGCACCGGCTCGACCCGGAGGCCGAGCGGCGCCAGCTCGAGCGGACGGCGCACGTGCGCGCCGAGCGAAACGCCGGCGAGGCGGAGACCGCGCTCGAGCGGGTGCGCGAGACCGCGCGCGGCGAAGCGAACCTGCTGCCGCCCATGCGCGAAGCGCTCCGCGCCCGCTGCACCGTCGGGGAGATCTGCAACGTGCTCCGCGAGGAGTTCGGGCTGTACGACGCGCAGCACACGTAGACGGACGGCGAGGCGGACGACTCACCTCGAACGCGTACAAGGTTCACGCGCGCGCAACCCCCACCCTCAACTGGGTGGGGCTCATCCCTCCTCCCTCGTGCTTGACGATAAGGGTGTGGTCCGCGCGCGTGGGTAACGCCTTTGGGCCGAAAGCGTGAAAACCGGCATAGGCGGGTCCCTGGAAGACAGGCTCTCTCGGAGCAACGCCGAGAGACCATCGTCTTCACGCCGTAAGCGCCTAAGCTCGCGCTCGGGCCTCCCCAACAACGCCTTGCCGGCGAAACCGCGAAACTGCCGCGCGGTGCGGATCCTGCTCGTCTCGCAGATGTATCCGGGCGCCGAGGAGCCTGCCTACGGCGTCTTCGTGCGCAGCGTCGAGCAGGCGCTCGCCTCACGCGGGCACGCGATCGAGCGCGCGGTCCTGACGAGCCGCCGCGGCGGCAAGGCGAAGTACGCACGGCTCGCGGGCCGCGCGATCGCCGCCGCCAGGCGCTTCCGGCCCGACGTCGTCTACGCGCACTTCCTCGTCCCGACCGGGTTGATCGCCGGCCTCGCCTCGCGCGCACCGCTCGTCGTCACGGCGCACGGGCAGGACGTCGCGAACGTCGGCTCGCTTGCGGGCGTCCGCGCGGCGACGAGCGTGACCGTGCGCCGCGCCACCGCCGTGATCGCTGTCTCCGACTACCTCCGGCGAGAGCTCGAAGCGAAGGTTCCCGCCGCCCGCGGCAAGACGCAGGTAGTCGACTGCGGCGTCGACCTCGAGCGCTTCCGCTCCTCGCCGCCGCCTGACGGCCCGCTCTCGTTCCTGTGCCTTGGCTCGCTGACCGAGCGCAAGAACGTCGTCAGGCTGGCACGTGCATTCGAACGTCTCGGCGAGGGAACGCTGACCTACGCCGGCGACGGGCCGCTACGCGCCGAGCTCGAGGGACGGAACGAAGTGCGCGTGCTCGGGGCCGTCCCCTATGAGCGAGTCCCCGCGCTGATCGCCGAGTCCCACGTCGTCTGTCAGCCGAGCCTCGTCGAGCCCTTCGGCCAGGCGCTGCTCGAGGGGATGGCCTGCGGCCGCTCGGTTATCGGGCCGACGGTCGGCGGTCCGCCGGAATTCGTCCCTCCCGAGGCGGGCATCCTCGTCGACCCGCTGGACGAAGAGGGGATCGCGGTGGGCCTCCGTGCCGCGGCCGAGCTTCCCAGCCCCAACGCCGCCGCCCGGGCGGCGGCCGAGCGGCACGACGTCAATGAGCAGGCGCGCCGGGTGGAGGCGATCCTCCTCGCAGCCGCTCGAGATCGGCAAGCCGCAGCTCGACCAGCGGCCTGACGGACTCCTCGAGCCCGGCCTCGCGCGCCACCGAGAGAGCCTGCTCGTAGCTCTCGCGCGCCTTGGCGGCGCTGACGCCCTGCTTGAGCCGGTTGTCGCCTGTGACCAACAGCTTTTGAATGCGTCTGCGCGCGTCCTCTGTGTCCACCGGCGAAGCCTAACCAGGTCAAGTTTCGTTTAAAGGTCGAGTTTCGTTTAATGAGACGATGAGAGCCGCCGCCGCCAAGCTGAATAATCCGATTCGCGTCCTGATCGCGGACGACCACCGGCTCTTCGCCGAGGCGCTCGAGGCCATCCTCGCAGGCGAGAGCAGCATCGAGGTGGTCGGGAGAGCGCGGAACGGCGCCGAGGCCCTCGAGCTGGCTTTGCAGCTGGATCCCGATGTCGTTCTGATGGATATCAGCATGCCCGTCATGGACGGCGTCGAGGCGACCCGGCGGATCCGCGAGGCTCGACCGAACGCCTGCGTCTTGATGTTGACCGGCTCGAATGCCGCCACGGATATCGACCGCTCCCGCGACGCCGGCGCTGCCGGTTACGTGACGAAGGACCGGATCGCCTCGCAGCTCGTCGAGGCGATCGTGGAGGCGGCCGGTCGATGATGTTCTGAGCGCTCGGCTATCCTGGCCGAGCGATGTTGCAGCTGTTTGCGGTCATCCACGTCATCCTGTCGATCTCTGTCGTGGGGCTGATCCTGATGCACTCCGGTCGCGACACCGGTTTCGGCGGGATGGGCTTCACGCCCGCCTCGCAGGGCGGCACGCACATCGTCGAGCGCAACCTGACCCGCCTCACCGTTGTGGTCGGGATCCTGTTCTTCGCGAACACGATCGCGCTCTTCCACCTCCTCAAATAGCTCCTAGATGCCGGGCGGCCCGCCGATCCCGGTTACGTCGAAGCGCGCGGTTGCGATCGCCGGCACCAGCGCCCCGTAGGCGTACCGCTCGTCGTAGAACGCCGCCTCGTTCGCGAGCGTCGTCTCGCGCGTCAGGCCGGGCACGTCGGCGAGCACATCCGGGACGGCCACGGTGAAGCGCAGATTGACGAGCGGCTCGGCGAGCTTCCCGTTGCGGATGCGAAAGGTCCCGTCCCGGGTCATACCGGTCAGGATCCCCTGGCGCGGCTCGACGATGCCGAGGTAGTGCAAACGCGTCACGTAGATGCCGTCGTCGACGAGCTCGACCAGTTCTTCTACCGATTCGGCCTCGCCGCCGGCGACCGAGAGCGCGAACGGCAGCGGTCCCCAGCGGCGTTCCGCCGGGGGCGGCGCGTTGCCCGTGGATTGCCGCGATCCGCCGGCGCGGGCGGCGCTCGCCAGGTCCCAGACGGCGCCACGCAAAACACCGTCCTCGACGAGCGGGACACGTTGTTTCGGGACGCCCTCGAAGTCGAACCGCTTCGGCAGGCCGCGCGGGTCGAGCGCGTCATCCGCGATCGAGACCTTCTCGTCGAAGCGGCGCTCACCCAGCTTGCCGGAGAGGTAGCTGCGCTCCTCGAGCAGCGCTAGACCGCTGAACGTATCGAAGGCGAAGTACTGCAGCAGCTCGCCGAGCGCATAGGGGCCGAGCACGGCTCGATACGAGCCGGGCGCGAGTTCGCCGGCGTTGGCAGTCCGCCGCGCGATCTCGACCGCCTCACGGGCGACCGCGCCCGGGTCGACGTCTTGAACGGCCCAGGCCGTCTGCTCCGCGTAACCAGAGGCGCCGTCCGTTGCGGCAAGCGCGAGTGCCACCGCGTCCGTCGAAGTTTGCTCGCCACTGAAGCCACCGGACGTGGCGACCGCGAGCGTTACCGCGCCGCTCGTGAAGAACCCGTACACGGGCATGTCACCGGCCGCGGCGATCGCGTCGGCCGCGAGCCGCGCCTGCTCGGCAGGGCTCAGCGCAGCAGTCTCCTCGTCGTGGCCCTCGACCTCCGGGAGCTGCGAGGGGCCGGCCACGCCGGCGAGGCTCGGATCCTCGGGCGAAGCGTCGGCCGCTGCGCCCGCGCGAGCGGCGAGCTCACGGAGGCCCTCGTCGTCGAGCCGGTTGCCGGCGGCCGCGCCGGCGCGTTGACCGCGGACGACCCGCAGGAAGACGCTGACGTTCTCGATCAGCGTCGGTTGGTGTACCTCGGAACCGGCGAAGCGCGCGAAGCCCGAGCGCTCAGCCTGGACGACCGCCTCGACGCCGTCGCCCTCCGCCGCGGCGACCGCACGCTCCGCGAGCTCGAGGACGCTCGTCACGAGGGGGCCACGCCGACCTGGACGTTGCGAAAGCGCCCCGGCGCGGCGCCGTGGCTGACGTGCGCATGCTGGCCGGGCTGCCCCTTGCCGCAGTTCGTGAGCCCGTAGAGCACCCACTCCTCGGGGCCGGCGACGCCGTCGAGCGAGCCCCAGAAGACAGGGGTGACGCCCGTGTAGGTCGCGTCGCGCAGCATGCGGCCGCGCTTCCCGTTCTTGATCTCCCAGGCGACCTGAGTGCCGAACTGGAAGTTCAATCGCTTGTCGTCGATCGACCAGGACTTGTTCGTCTCGAAGTAGACGCCGTCGTCCACGTCGGCGAGCAGGTCGTCGAGCGTGCCTTCGCGGGGCTCGAGGTGGAGGTTCGTCATTCGCACCAGCGGCATTCGGCTCCAGCCGTCGGCCCGCATCGAGCCGCCGTGACCGCTCCCGATCTGAGCGGCCGTTTCGCGCGAGGTCAGAAAGCCGCGGAGCACCCCGGACTCGACGACCGGCGCCCGGGCGGCCGGTACGCCCTCGTCGTCGTAGCCGAACGTGCCGAGGCCCTGGGGGGTCGTGGGATCGGCTGTGACGTTCATCCACTCCGAGCCGTAGCGCAGCGACCCTAGATCGGCCGGTCTGAGGAAGCTTGTGCCCGCGTACGCCGCCTCGGTGCCGTAGACGCGATCGAGTTCCGTCGGATGGCCGGTCGACTCATGGACCTGGAGCGCCATCTGCTCCGCGTCGATCACGACCGTCGTCGTCGCGGGTGGGCAGAGCGGCGCGCGGAGCAGAGCGGCAGCCTGCTCGCCGACCCGGGGCGCCTCCCGCTCGAGCCCGAGCCCGAGCACGTACTCCCAGCCCGCGCCGGCGCTCGAGCCTCCGTGGGCGCTCGGGTAGCTGCGCAGTTGCGAGACCTCGCTGTTGGCCGCCATCGCGTCGATGCCGCCGCCGCACTCGACGAGATCCTGGTCGACCGAGATTCCTTCCGAGGAGACGAGCACCTTCCGCTCGCGCATCGCCCGCACGAACGCGGTCGTGACCTTGACGTCGCCGTTCTGCATCCCCTCCTCGGCGGCGAGGCAAAGCGCGATCTTGTCCCCGAGCGGAACGTCGATCGGATCCTGCTCCCGCGGTGTCCGGTACTCGTCCTGCACGGGCTCGACCGGCGCAAGCGCGCGCTCGTGCTTGCCCGGCGCGGCCTTGGCGAACGAGGTCGCGCGGCCGGCGGCCTCACGCACGCCGGTTTCGTCGAGACGCCGGTCGCAGGCGAAGCCCCAAGCGCCGTCGACGAGCACGCGGACGCCGATCCCCTCGCTCTCGATGTCGTCGACCCGGTCGACGCGACGGTTCCTGGTCGAGACGGCTTGCGAACGCCGCACGATCGCGCGCGCGTCAGCGTAGGACGCACCTGCCGCGAGCGCCGCAGCGACGGCTTCTTCGCAGAGCGCTCGCACGCGCCCAACCCTAATGCCAGCGCTCGAATCACCGTCGCTACAATCCCCCCGCGCGCTGGTGGCGGAATTGGTAGACGCGCAAGGTTGAGGGCCTTGTGGGGTTAACACCCCGTGGAGGTTCAAGTCCTCTCCAGCGCACTCTTTATTTCTACTCGCGAACTGCCGTCTCCCTCTGCGGGGTTTAGCGGCCGTGCCGCACAGGTCGGCACGGCCTCTTAAGAGGGCATCGCAAGCGATGCCCTCGCAGCGCATCACTGCCTTGTTCATAAATCCGTGGGTTCGGACGTCTGGACCAAGGTGGGGGCGTTCTCCCACATGCTGTTGACGTCATCCGGGAGGAGCGCTACCTTCTTTGGCGAACATACGTTCGCAATCCACGAAGGAGGCGCAGTGCTCACCGGACGGCAGCAGGAGATCTGGGACTTCCTGGTCGACTACGTCGACCGGCACGGCTACCCGCCGACTGTGCGGGAGATCGGGGACGCGGTTGGGCTCGCGTCTCCTTCGACGGTTCACGCTCATCTTGCGAACCTCGAGCGGCTCGGCCTGCTGAAGCGCGACCCGACCAAGCCGCGGGCACTCGAGCTTCCCGGCCGAGGCCGGCGCGAGACGCCGAAGTGGGAGGAGCCCCGCCGAGGCCTGCCCCTCGTCGGTGAGATCGCAGCCGGCGGGCCGCTGCTTGCCGAGGACAACGTCGAGGACTACGTCGTCGTGCCGGAGATGCTCGAGCGCGGCGGGGCGGACTTCCTGCTGCGCGTCAAGGGCGAATCGATGATCGACGCGGGAATCCTCGACGGCGACATCGTCGTCGTCAAGCGGCAGCAGAGCGCGGAGAACGCCGACATCGTCGTCGCGCTGGCGGGCGAGGACGAGACCGCCGAGGAAGCGACCGTCAAGCGGTTCTTCCGCGAAGACGGACGGATCCGCTTGCAGCCGGAGAACTCGACGATGGAGCCGATCTACGCGGCCAACGTCCAAATCCTCGGCAAGGTGACTGGGGTCTTTCGCACGCTGTGAGCCCGACGCCGCTGATCCGAACGCTTGACCAGGAGGTGCTCGCGCTGCTTCGCGGCGCGAGCCTTGAATGCCTGGTCTGCGGCGAGTTCGTCCAGCATCGGCTGGGCGCGATCGCTTGCCCCGAGTGTGGCGCAGCGATCCAGGAAGACGTCGAATCGCGGCTACAATCGAGTATGCAGGCCGGGTGACCGCGGGCGCCGCGAGGCGCTCGAGGAAAGTCCGGACACCACAGGGCAGGACGCTGGGGCGACCCAGGCGGCGAAAGCCGACGGAAAGTGGCACAGAAAGGAGACCGCCGGCGACGGATCTCGCGAGACGTCGAAGGTAAGGGTGAAAAGGTGGGGTAAGAGCCCACCAGCGTCGTGGCGACACGGCGGCTAGCCAAACCCCGTTCGGTGCAAGGCGAACAGGCTCCGCGATCAGGCGGCCCGCCGAGGAGCCGGGTCAGCTGCACAGAAGGATGGTCACCCTCGACAGAATCCGGCTTACAGGCCTGCTACGGAAAACCCCCGCACACGCGGGGGTTTTCTATATGGGGATCCAGCCTCGTTCCTCGCGATCGAGCGTGCCCGTCGGATCGCTGACGCCCCGCGAGCGCGAGGTGCTTTCCTCGGCTCGTAACTCGCCGCGGTCAAGCCGGCGCAAGCAGGTCGCGGACACGAACCTGTTCGGTCAGCAAGCGGCGGAAGCGCTCCGGCTCGCCCTCCACGTACGAGCGGCAGAGCTCTCGTCCGGCGAGGTAGGTGAAGATGTAGGTCCGAGAGGTCGGCTCGGTGAAGAAGCGAATCATGTGTGCGGTCCACTTCGGGGTCATCAGCGCCCAGCGCTTGAGATAGGCCTCGGTCTCGGCCTCGCTTGCTCCCTCGTCGTGCAGCATCAGCGCCGCGTTGACCTGGGCCCACTCGCACGGCTCGAAAGCGCGTTTGACGGCGAGATCGCGAGCGAGATCGAAATCGACGCCGCCGTCCTGGATGACCGCAGCCAGCGCTGTACCGCCGTCGCCCACGAGCAGCAGAGACGGCGCGAGCTTGGCGATTCCCTCCGAGATGAGCGATTGCGGGGTGGGTACGAGCACCAGGGTCTCCTCCAGCAGCCCGCGCCCGCGCACGAGTAGGTGCTCCTTGCTGCACCGTTCCGCGTGATGACCGGGGTATGTCTCGTGGCTCGCGAGCACGAGCAGCTCGATTGCCGCTATCGGCAGGTCGACGTTCACGGCGACCCGGCTGCGCAGGTCGCCGAGGTAGATGCAGAA
>Ga0209808_1001655_pt1 | contig 11531 bp, 14 predicted proteins | sample GraSoiAngelo_157_FD_186171 | JGI IMG/M metagenome (GOLD analysis project Ga0209808, IMG submission 186171) | Grasslands soil microbial communities from the Angelo Coastal Reserve, California, USA - 14_1009_16_20cm (SPAdes) (version 2) | ecosystem: Environmental > Terrestrial > Soil > Grasslands ...
CATCATCGCGCCCTATTCCGCAATCCGCAATCCGCAATCCGCAATCCGCAATTGGTCTCGGGCCAGCAGCGTCTCGGCGTTGAGGATCGAGGCGCCGGCGGCGCCGCGGATCGTGTTGTGGCCGAGCGCGACGAACTTGTAGTCGAGCACGGGGCACGGGCGCAGGCGGCCAATCGACACCGTCATGCCGCCGTCGCGCGCCGCGTCGGGCGCCGGCTGCGGCCGGTTCTGCTCGGTGAGATACACGATCGGCTGCGCAGGCGCTGACGGCAGCTCGAGCTCTTGCGGGCGGCCGCGGAACGACCGCCACGCATCGATCACTGCATCGGCATCCGGCTTCTGCCGCAGCGACACCGCGATCGATCCGGTGTGGCCGTTGTGGACCGGCACGCGCGTCACGGCGGCGCTGATCGCCACCTGATGGTTCTGTACCGAGCCGCTCTGCAGCTCGCCGAGGATCTTGTTCGTCTCCGTTTCGATCTTCTGTTCCTCGCCGCCACCGATGAACGGGATCACGTTCGCGAGGATGTCCCACGACGGCACGCCGGGATAGCCGGCGCCGGAGATGGCCTGCAGCGTCGTGATCATCGACGTCTCGAGGCCGAACTGGCGCAGCGGCGCGAGCGCCATCGCGTAGACGACGACGACGCAGTTCGGGTTCGTGACGATGCGTCCCTTCCAGCCGCGCGCGCTCTGGCACTTCAAGAGCGCGAGATGATCGGCGTTCACTTCGGGGATGAGCAGCGGGACGTCGGCTTCCATGCGGTAGTTGCGCGAGTTGCTGACGACGATGTGGCCGGCCTGCGCGAAGGCGCCTTCGATTTCGCCGGCCACCGAGGAGTCGAGGCCGGAGAAGACGAGCTTCGGCGCACGGCCGGGCGTCGCGGCGTCGACGCCGAGCGCCGCGATCTCGTCGGGCAGCGGCGACGGCAGCCGCCATGCCGTCGCGTCGCGATACGCCTTCCCCGCCGATCGCTCGCTCGCGCCGAGCCACGTCGTCCTGAACCAGGGATGAGTCGCGAGGAGCGCGATGAACTGCTGGCCGACTTGTCCGGTCGCTCCGAGGATTCCGACTTCGATCGCCATTTGGTCCCTCTAAAAAGCAAAAAGCCGACGCGGTGGATTCACCGGTCGGCCCCTGAGTCGCTGGCGTTGATATCGATTCAGCGCGCGCGCACACAGACTCCGACACAGCTCGTTCGCTTGGCCCGCTTGGGCCCGAGGCGCTTTCGCGTGTCGAAGGCGGCGTGCATGAAGCAGGCAGTATAGCATGGGACGCGAATGCTTCAAGCGCTCTTCCACGCGTGGGAACGGCGGCTGGCGAACGCGACGACCGATCGCGTCGTGCGGCCGTTCGACTGGGGGCTCGACTGGATTCCGACCGGCAACGGCTCTCGCCGTGCGCCTGCCCCGAGCGACGTCGAGCGGCCGGCCGATGTGCTCGCCGGCTGGGTCTCGCATGTGATGCGCGACACCGATGCGTTTTTCGCCCCGCCGCCGACCGCCGACTACACGCTCACCGCATCGCGCGACAGCGACGTGCTCACGTTTCCGAGCGCGCTCACTACGCCGCACGAGTCGAACAACACCGTCTACGCGCGATTTTTTCCCGCGAAGGCCGTCCCCTCCGTTCCGGATACCTCGATGAGATCCGCAGCGGCGAACGATTCGCCGCGCGCGGCGGTGCTCGTCCTGCCGCAGTGGAACGCCGACGCGAACGGCCACGTCGGCCTGTGCCGGTTGCTCGCGTGGAACGGGATGGCGGCGCTTCGCCTCAGCCTCCCGTACCACGACGAGCGGATGCCGCCGGAGCTGCATCGCGCCGACTACATCGTGAGCGCGAACGTCGCGCGGACGGTGCAGGTGTGCCGCCAGGCGGTGCTCGACGCGCGGCGCGCGATCGCGTGGCTGGCCCTGCGCGGCTACGATCGCATCGGCATCCTCGGTACGAGCCTCGGCTCGTGCCTCGCGCTGCTGACGACGGCGCACGAGCCGCTCGTTCGCGCGCAGGCGTTGAACCACATCTCGCCGTACTTCGCTGACGTCGTGTGGCGCGGGATCTCGACACGCCACGTGCGCGACGGGATGAACGGGCACATCGAGCTCGATCTGCTGCGCGCGCTGTGGCGTCCGATCAGCCCGCGCGTGTACCTCGATCGCGTCCGCGATCGCCGCACGCTGCTCGTCTACGCGCGTTACGACCTCAGCTTTCCCGTCGATCTGTCGGAGGATCTCGTCGCGGCGTTTCGCGAGCAGCAGATCCCGCACGAGGTGGCCGTGCTGCGCTGCGGCCACTACAGCACCGGCAAGACGCCGTTCAAGTACGTCGACGGCTGGGTGTTGACGCGGTTCTTGAAGCGCGCGCTCCTGGCGGAGCGGCGCAATTAATTCTTCATTGCACCGCGAGGCGGCCTACAGGTATTTCAACAGGCCGCCGAGCGCGGTCAGCAATACCTGCGCGAGCTGGCGGACGAGCGGCGAGATCTCGCCTTCGTTGACCGCGTTGGCCACGGTGACCGGGTTGGTGACGAACAGCCAGATCGTGGCGGCCGCCAGCACGATGCTGACCAGCGCGATGAGCGTGAAGAGGCTGACGCCGACGCGCTGCAGGCTGCTCATGGCACTTCGAGGACGATCTTGCCGAATTGGTCCGACGCTTCCAAGCGCCGCTGCGCCTCGGCGGCGTCGGCGAGCGGACAGGTTCGATCGACGACCGGCGTCAGCTCACCCGTGAAGAAAAAGCGCGCCGCGCGCAGGAGCTCGCCCTTGGCGCCCATGTAGGAGCCGAGGATCGAGAGCCGCTTCGCGAACAGCGCGTGCAGGTCGAGCGCACCTCGTCGCACCACCGCGCGGTGCGGCCAGACGATCGGAACACGGACGGTCGCTACGTCGGCCGCTGCCACCTGAGCACCGGACGGCGCGCCGCGCCGACTTCGTCGAGGTGCCGGAGCGGTGTGTTCTTCGGCGCGTCGCGCACCGCGGCCGGATCGCGTGCCACCTGGTCCGCGATACGGACCAGCGCCGCCGCAAACGCGTCGAGCGTCTCTTTCGGCTCGGTCTCCGTCGGCTCGACCATGAGCGCCTCCGGGACGATCAGCGGGAAGTAAACGGTCGGCGAGTGGAAGCCTTCGTCGAGCAGCGCCTTGGCGATGTCGAGCGCGCTCGCACCTTGCTTTTTTTGCTTCGCCGCGGAGAGAACGAACTCGTGCATCGGGGTCCGGTCGTACGCGACGTCGTAGCGGTCGCGCACGAGCGCGAGTAGATAGTTCGCGGCCAGCACCGCATCGCGTCCCGTCTCCGCCAGGCCGTCCTCGCCGAGCGTCTTCATATAGGTGTAAGCGCGAACGAGCACGCCGAAGTTCCCCAGACGCTGCTTGATGGATCCGATCGAGTCGCCGACGGGTTCGGGGTCGCGATCTTCGCGCGCGGTGTCGTAGTGGTACGTGCCGTCGGCCTCGCGAACGATCCACGGCTTGGGAAGAAAGGGCCGCAGCAGCGCCTTCACGCAGAGTGGCCCGGCACCGGGTCCGCCGGCGCCGTGCGGTGTCGAAAAGGTCTTGTGCACGTTGATGTGAACGCAGTCGAAGCCGAGATCGCCGGGACGCGCGACCCCGAGAAGCGCGTTCATGTTCGCGCCATCGCCGTAGACGAGGCCGCCCGCGTCGTGCACCGCCGCGCAGACCTCGCGCACCCGCTCCTCGAACAGACCGAGCGTGTTCGGGTTGGTGAGCATGAAGCCCGCGACGTCGGGACCGAGCGTCCCCTTCAGGGCCTCGAGATCGACGTTCCCGCGTGCGTCGGAGCGCACGGTCGTCACCTGATAGCCGCACATCGCCGCGGAGGCGGGGTTGGTGCCGTGCGCTGAATCAGGGACGATGACGCGGCGCCGCTGGGCGGCCTCGCCACGCTTGGCGTGATAGGCCTTGAACATGAGGAGCGCAGTTAACTCGGACTGCGCGCCGGCAGCCGGTTGCAGGGTGACGAAGTCCATTCCGGTGATCTTCGCGAGCATCTGCTCGAGCTCGTAGGCGAGCGCGAGCACGCCCTGCGTGGTCTGGTACGACTGGCGCGGATGGAGGTCGGCGAAGAGCGAGGCAGTGCGGTCGTTGATCTTGGGGTTGTATTTCATCGTGCACGACCCGAGCGGATACATCCCAGTGTCCACCGCGTAGTTGAGCTGCGCGAGGTGCGTGTAGTGGCGGACGACCTGCGGCTCGGTCAGCTCGGGGAGCTCGAGCGGCGCCGTACGACGGAACTGCGTCGGGATATCGGCGGTGCCCTCGTCGCGTACGTGCCGTCCCGCGCGGCCCGGCCGCGCCAGCTCGAACAGCAGCGGCTCGAGCGCCTTCGTCTGCGACGCGCCGACGTCGGGGATCGGCTGACGGCGGAGAGTGGTCATCGGGCGGCGACCGCCTGTCGCGAGCCGGTGATCTCGCTGACGGCGTCGACGAGCGCGTCCATGTCGCTGTCGTTGGTCAGCTCGGTGCACTGGAGGATCACGTCGTCGCGTCCGCGCCGCTTCCCGTCAACATAATGCGAGGCGGTCGCCTCGACCTGGATGCTCCGTTCGAGCAGTGCCAGCCGCAGCGCCCAGCCACCCATCTCGGTCCGCAGGGTGAACCGATCGAAGAACGCTCCGTCGTTCGCGACCTGGCAGCCTGGGATGGCCCCGAGGCGCTTGGCAAGCGCGTGCGCGTGCCGCACACCGGCCTGCGCGGCGGCGCGGAGACCTTGCGGTCCGAGGAGCGAAAGGTATATGGCGGCGTGGATGGCCGCGAGCGCTTCGTTCGTGCAGATGTTGCTGGTCGCCTTCTCGCGCCGGATGTGCTGCTCGCGGGTCTGCAGCGTGTTGACGAAGCCACGGATCCCGTCGGCGTCGACGGTCTGCCCCGCGATGCGGCCGGGCATCTGCCGGACCAGCGCCATTCGGCACGCGAAGATCCCCAGGTGCGGTCCGCCGTACGACATTGGAATGCCGAGCGGCTGGCCTTCGCCCACCGCGATATCCGCGCCAAGCGCGCCGGGCGGCTCGAGCAGCGCGAGCGCGTGCGGCTCGGTGACCTGGATCAGGAGCCCGCCCGCGGCGTGCGCCGCCTCGCCGATCGACTTGACGTCGACGAGCGTCCCGAACGCGTCGGGGTGCTGGACGATCAGACACGCCGCGCCCTCCGCCGTGGCGACGAGGTGCGCCGTCGGTACGTCGTGGATGTCGAGCTCCGCTCCGCGCGCGTACGTGCGCAGCGTTCGGCGGAAGACGAAGTCCACGTCGGACGAGACCACGACCTTCTTTCGGCCGGTGAGGCGCACCGCCATGAGCGCGGCCTCGGCCATCGCCGACGCGCCGTCGTACATCGACGAGTTGACGACATCCATCGCGAGCAGCTCGGCCATGAGCGACTGGTACTCGAACCCGGCCTGCAGCGTCCCCTGGCTTACCTCCGGCTGGTACGGCGTGTACGCGGTCAGGAATTCGCCGCGCAGCGCGAGGACCGGCACCGCGGCCGGGATGTAGCGGCGCTGGATCGGTCCGCCGATGAAGAACGGACCTGAGGTGGCGGTGCGGTTCATCGCCGCCAGACGCTCGAGGTGCGCCTGGACCTCCATCTCCGACATGCCAGGTGCGAGACCGAGCTTCGGTCGCCTCGCGTCCTGAGGGATCGCCGTCAGCAGCTCGTCGACGCTCCGCACGCCGATGCGCTCGAGCATGGCCGCTCGATCCTCATCGGTGTGTGGCGAATAGGGATTCTGGTTCAGAGCTAGTCGCCTCCGGCGCCGGCCGTCTCTCCGATGTGCGAGCGGTAATCCTGCGGCGACAGGAGCTGCGCCAGCTCGCCCTCGTTGGCGAGCCGCACCTTGATCATCCAGCCATCGCCATAGGGCTCGGTGTTCACCAGCTCGGGCTTCTCGATCACTTTCACGTTTCGTTCGAGGATCTCGCCGGAAACCGGTGCGTAGATGTCCGAAGCCGCCTTGACCGACTCGACGACGCCCAGGCTCGAGAACTGACGGACCGCCGTCCCTTTCTCCGGAAGCTCGACGAACACGACGTCGCCCAGCTGCTCCTGCGCGAAGTGAGTAATGCCGATCGTGGCCACATCGCCATCGGCACGCACCCATTCGTGCTCCTTTGAGTAGCGCAGGTCGTCGGGCACGCTGCTCACTCGGCCCTCCGGAAAAATGGTGTTTTGACTACCGTAGCGGGAACGTCCTTGCCGCGGATTCGCACCGCGACCGCAGTCCCAACCTTCGAAAGCCGCGTCGGAACGTAGGCCAGAGCGATGTTCTTTTGCACCGTCGGCCCGAAGGTCCCGCTGGTGACGTGCCCGACGACCTCGCCCGCAGAGACGACCTCATGTCCGTGCCGTGCCACGCCGCCGTCGATCACCAGACCGACGATCCGGCGCTTCGGTCCTTCAGCCTTGATGGCGGCGATCGCATCACGGCCGATGAACGCCTTGTCGAGCTTGCACGTCCAGCCGAGCCCGGCCTCGATCGGATTCGTCGTCTCGTCGATGTCGTTGCCGTAAAGCGAGAAGCGCGCCTCGAGCCGGAGCGTGTCACGCGCACCGAGACCGATGGGCTTGATCCCGAGCGAAGCCCCTCGCTCGAGGAGGCCCTCCCAGATCCGGTCCGCGGCATCGTTCGCGACGAAGATCTCGAACCCGTCTTCGCCGGTATATCCGGTCCGCGCGACCGTCGCGCCTTTCCCGAGCACCTCCGAGCCGACGACGCCGAACGCCGGAAGCTCTCGCACGCTGGTCGTCGTCGCCGACTCGAGGATCGTTGCGGCGCGCGGACCTTGGATCGCGACGAGCGCGGTGGCAAGCGACCGATCGTCGAACGCGACGTCAGCTCCGAGATAGCGGAGGACGTGACGGCGGTCCTTCTCGATGTTCGCCGCGTTGACGACCATCAGGTACTCCGAGTCACCGGTCCGATAGACGATCACGTCGTCGACGATCGTGCCGCCTTCGTTCGTCAGAAGTCCGTATCGCGCCTGGTCAGCTTCGAGGCCGGCGATGTCGCTCGAGACCAGTCGATCGACGAGGGCCTTTGCTCCCCGGCCCTGAAAGATGAATTCGCCCATGTGCGAGAGGTCGAACAGTCCCGCGTGAGAGCGCACAGCGCGATGTTCCGCAACGATTCCTTCGTATTGGATCGGCATCTCGTATCCAGCGAACGGCACCATCTTCGCTCCCAGCGCGACGTGCCTCTCGTAGAGCGGGGTGCGCCGAAGGGTCGGTGCCTCGGTGGCCATCACGCGGCTTCCGCCGCGGCGAGCGCGCGCTCGAGGATGTCGCGGTAGGTATCGAAGGAGAGCAGGCGCCGCGCCTCGTCTTCGGCGACCCACCGAACCTCGTCGTACTCATGGTCGTGCTCGGACACATCGCCGCCGGTCGGCTCCATCAGGAAGAAGTGCACGAACTTATGGACGCGCTCGCCGGGCGCCGCGAACCAATAGTCGGTGGTGCCGATGGGACGAACGATCCGAACATTGAGTCCGGTCTCCTCCTGCACCTCGCGCACGGCCGTCTCCTCGATCTCCTCACCTTTGTCCGGGGTCCCCTTCGGAAAGACCCACGTGCCGTCGGAGTGGCGGCCGGTGAGCACGACCTCGCGCTTGCCATCGCGCTCACGGAGGACTACGCCACCAGCGGCGATCGCATTGCGCACGCGCGAAGGCCGGCGGGCACGTGTGGACGGCATGTGTCCTCCCCGATGTGAGGACAAGAAGTTTAGGGGAAGACGCCCGTCTAGAGCAGACGCGTGTTGTTGATGACGAGCGCGAAATTGCAGTGGAGGAACTCGGCCGCACGGCGGGAGAGCATCATGCGCGGCAGGAAGATCTCGAAGTACTCCATGATCGGCGACACCTCGGTGTCGACGGCGAGCTCGAGGGTGATGAGCTTTTCCTTCCGGCTGACCTTGATCTCGGAGGCCGTGACCGCGTAGTTCACGCGGTCGTGGATGTCGAACGAGGTCGACTTCGGATTCCGGACGCGGCTGCGATGCACGTCGCTCTTGTCCGCGATGATCACGGCCGCGGAGACCGCGCTCACCGGCAGGCCGCCCTCGTCCTCCTCGTGGTTGGCGATCGCGCCCATGATCGTGGCCACTTCCTCGAGCGGGAAGCCCAGGTCCTGCAGGATGTCCTTCGCGAGCAGCGCGCCGGTCTGCGCGTGCTTCTCGCGCGTCACGACGTTGCCCATGTCGTGGAGGTACGCGCCGACCGCCGCGACCTCGCAGCGCCGCGCATCGTGACCGAGTGACTTCAGGATGAACCGAGCCCCATCCGCGGACGTGTTCGCATGGCGCTCACCGTGCTCGGTGTAGCCGATCGCGCCGGTCTGCTGGTTCGCAGAGCGGATGAAGACCTTCACCCGCTCGTCGCTCTTGATGACCTCGAGTGTCGGCCCTTCACGCCTCGCCTCGACCGGCGTACGGGTCTTCGTCTCGGCCCGGTGGACCTTTCGCTGTTCGTCGGCGCTCTTCGTGTCGTCGGGTCCGGGTCGAGGCGCCTGCAGTGCATCGCTCATCGGCGAAACTCTAATGCGGCGCGTTCACTCCGCGTACGCCTTCTGCAACCGCTCCGCGACCTGCTGCATCCAGCGCAGCTCGGTGAGTCCGGCGCGGCACACCACCAGGCCGCGCGTGAATGCGAGCCACGGCTTCAGGGTCCCCGAGACCAGGCCGAGCCAGGTCGCGCCCGTCGCGTCGACCTTTGGTCCCGGCCCGCGCACCTCCGCAGCCTCGGCGTGCAGCTCGCCTCCGCCCGCGCGGAACTCGATCGCGTCGTTCGTGTCCGTGAATCGCAGCAGTGCGCGCTTCGCCTGCACGTCGCTCAGGTTCGCGCGGACGCGCTCGTCGGCTGATGCCGCCTCGAGGATGCGCAATACCGCGTCGCGTGCGCTTATCGGGTTCGGCGGAGAGGTCGCGCCGACGCGCGCCGCCTCAATGGCTTCTTCGAGCCGCGTCATGCGAGCTTCATGTCGCTGCGGACCGCGACCGGGATCTCGGTCCCGCGATGGCGGAGGACGTAGAACGCCGCAGCGCCGATCATCGCGCCGTTGTCCGTGCACAGCCCCGGGCGCGGCACGCGCAGCGGATGTCCGATGCGGCGCGCGATCTCTTCCCGAAGCGCCAGGTTCGCGGCGACGCCGCCCCCGAGGAGCACGGTCTCGACGGCGTGCTCGGCGGCCGCGCGGGCGGTCTTCTCCGCGAGCATCTCGGTGATCGCCTTCTGGAACGAGGCCGCGACGTCCGCGATCGGCACGGTACCTTTCTTTTCGAGCTCGCGGACGAGCCGCAGTACCGCGGTCTTGAGCCCGCTGAACGAGAAGTCATAGCGATCGGCGAGCGCGGCCTTAGGGAGCGGGAACGCGTTGGGATCCCCCTCCTTCGCGATCCGCTCGACGATCGGCCCGCCCGGAAAGCCGAGCCCGAGGAGACGGGCCACCTTGTCGAACGCCTCACCGGCCGCGTCGTCGATGGTCCGGCCGAGTGCCCGAAAACGGCGATGCGCTTCCATCAGCACCAGGTCGCTGTGCGCGCCCGAGACCACGAGCACGACCGCGGGGATGAGCGGCTCGGGTGGGGGGTCTGAGGGGGGCTCGCCCCCCTCAAGCTCGTAGAGCCAGTTGGCATAGACGTGGCCTTCGAGGTGATTGACCCCGACGAAGGGTAGGCCTGCCGCGAGCGCGAGACCGCGGCCGTAATTGGCTCCAACGAGAAGGCACCCAATGAGGCCAGGGCCGACTGTCGCCGCGACAGCGTCGATCTCCGTGAGATCTCTTCCCGCATCGCGCAGGGCCTTCTCCGTGAGCGCGTCGAGGACGCGCAGGTGCTCGCGCGCAGCGACCTCCGGAACGATCCCACCGGTGTCCTGGTGCACGAGCTGCGACGCGACGACGTTCGAGCGGATGCGCCGGCCGTCTTCCACGATCGCGACGCCGGTCTCATCGCACGACGTCTCGATCGCGAGGATCCTCAACGGTCGTCGTGGTCCAGCGCGGCCTTGAGCTTCGCGAGCCGATCGCGTACCGCCCGATCGCGAAGACGCTCGGTCCACATGATCAGCGCGTCTTCGTTGTTGTCCGAGTAATAGCGCCGACGGACGCCGGCTCGACGGAAGCCGTACTTCTCGTAGAGCTTCTGCGCGGCGAGGTTCGATGCGCGGACCTCGAGCGTGAGCCACTCGGCATTGAGCGCCGCGGCCATCTCAAAGAGCCGCACCAGCATCCGCTCTCCGATCTGGCGTCGGCGGTGGTCGGGGTGGACCGCGAACGTGGTGATGTGCGCCTCGTCGACCATGAGCCAGAGGCCTGCGTAGCCGACGATCCGCCCGCTCTCCCGCGCGACGACGTACCGCGCGTTCTTGTTGCCCGTGAGCTCGTGACGGAAGGCGTTCGCCGGCCACGGGATCGGGAACGAGGCCCGCTCGACCTCTTGCACGCCGGGGATGTCTTCGAGCGTCATCTCCTCGATGACGAGGGGGAAGGTCGCGACCATGACCCTGACTGTACTTCTAGCTCCGCTTCGGCAGACCGAGCGCGCGCTCGTCCGCGGGCGGCGGCGCGAACGGCTGATCGAAGGAGACGCGGATCGATGGCTGGCGCACGTAGAGCGGCTCGATCTCGCCCATCTTCACCTGCGCTCGCGTCTCGAGCTCCCTCCATCCGAGCTCGGCGAGATAGCCGGCGCGGCGCATCCGCGAGGCGGGTGACGCGAAGAGGGCCTTCGGCCCGAGGAGATCGCGGAGCGTGCCCTCCGCATCGGCGTCGATCTCGCCGACGAACAACGTGTGCGCCCCGATCTGACGGCAGATCTCAGCCAGGCTCGCGACGATGAACGGCGAGCGGCGCTGCCACTTGCGATTGCGCTCCTGATAAAAGGCGGCGTAGTACTGATCGCGGCCGGCCGGCACCAGCGGACACGTCCGTTGCTTCGATGGCGCATGCGGGTACGCGAGCACGTCCAGGGTGGAGATGCCGACAAGGGCGGCCCCGCTTCCCCGGGCGATCCCCTGCCCCGCCGCGATCGCGACGCGGAGTCCGGTGAACGACCCCGGTCCCGTCGCGACCGCGACGCGCGTCACCGACGAGAGCGCGCTGCGGGTCGACGCGAGGAGCCGCTCGATCGCGGGAAAGAGCTCGTCGCCGTGCCGACGCTGCGCTCGCCACGTCTCTTCAGCGAGAACGTCGCGCCCGTCGAAGAGCGCGACCGACGCCCAGTCGGTCGAGGTGTCAAGCGCCAGCAACACTGTTTCTCAGCTCCTCGACGATCGGCGCCGACCGTCGGCCGGTGGCAGCGACGACCACGCGCCGCTTGGTGTCCGCGATCTGCTCGAGCCGCACGTCGACCCGATCGTCCGGCAGGGCTTCGCCCGCGCGGTCGGGCCACTCGATGACGGTGACCCCGCCCGCCTCGAGCGATTCCTCCCAGCCGGTGCTCGTGAGGTCGGCGCCCTCGAGCCGATAGAGATCGATGTGGAACATCGACATGCGCCCACCGCGATGCTCGCGCTGGATGAT
>Ga0209808_1001657_pt1 | contig 11529 bp, 11 predicted proteins | sample GraSoiAngelo_157_FD_186171 | JGI IMG/M metagenome (GOLD analysis project Ga0209808, IMG submission 186171) | Grasslands soil microbial communities from the Angelo Coastal Reserve, California, USA - 14_1009_16_20cm (SPAdes) (version 2) | ecosystem: Environmental > Terrestrial > Soil > Grasslands ...
AGTACGATGAAAAACGCTGCTAAGCCCAGCGCTATGATGGTGTTGGTCAGTGCTTGGGCTGGTTGAGCATAGATCAACGCGTCTCTTAGTCCATCGTTCACATAGGTCAGCGGCATGAAGTTGGCTATGATCTTCATGATATCCGGCAATGTCTCACGTGGCCAGAAGGTTCCAGCGAGGAACATCATCGGGAAGGTTATTGCGTTGGCTGCGGCGTCTGCGCTCTCCGCTTCTTTCACGAAGTTTGCAAGAACCATGCCAATACCTGGGAAGAGGAGAGCAGCCGCAACTACCAATCCCACAGTGTAGATGTCTATGGTCACTGTCACCCCGAAGATCGCATAGCCGAAGAAGAGGATGACGACGAGTGATATAGTAGCCAAGATCATCTGGTATCCAACCATGCCGAGTATCCATTCAATCTTGCTGAGGGGCGTGGTCGCGAGTTTCTTGATGATCTTCAACTCCCGATACCGGCCGTTAGTGTTGACAGCGCCAAAGACACCCGTGGTGAGGAGGGTCATACCGATCACTCCTGGAATGAAGAAGTCAATGTAGCGAACATTCCTCGTCACAATGCCGACTGGTTGAACAACTAGATTGTCTGGCGCACCGGCGATCGTCGCCGCGTATGAGACTGTGACTGAGTTCACGATTCCCCGGAGCGATGCAGAGACCTGGTCGCTCTGATCCATGAAAAGCTGAATGGTCGCAGTCTTTCCACTCATGACAGTGGCGTTGAAACCTAGCGGTACAACTAGCAGTCTCTGGCCACGATTGTGAAGCTGCGCGTCGTTTTTCACAAAGGTCAACGGGTCTGATTGCTCAGCCGCGACCATGTGAAGGTTGAAAGCACCTGTCTGGTTCAACGCATGAACATAGCCTTGGGAAAGAACCGTCGGCACATTCCCACTCAGGTCCTGGTTCTGGACGTAAAGGTCGAACTTTGTGCTTCCGCTACCAAATATTGCTCCGAACAGGACGATGAGTAGGAGTGGGAAGGCTATTGTCCAGAATATGTTGCTCTTGCTGCGGTACCAGCTCTTGAAATGCCCACGGATAATGGTGTAGATCCGGCTCCTCATGTCTAGTTTCCCTCCTCCGAAACTCTACGCCCGGTAAGGTTGAGAAAGACGTCATCTAAGGTTGGACGCCTGACTTCTATTTCCTTGTCATGCAGAGGAGTTTGAGCTAGGCTCATGAGGATGTTGGTGAGTTCGCCATTGTTCAGCGGGATAGCAATGTCTCCTACGTTTCTGAGTTCGGCCTTGGGTAATCCTGGAGGAAGCTGTCTGATTCCTTCCTGTCCAGCATCTCTGATGATGAGCGTCTTTTTCCCACCATGAGTGTCTATCAGCTGGTCTGGTGTTCCTGTGGCGATTATCTGTCCGTGGTCGATGATTGATACAATGTCAGCCAAGTATTCCGCCTCGTCCATGTAATGCGTTGTTAGGAAGACTGTTTTTCCCTGGCCCTTTAGCCGCTCGATGACGCCCCAGACGTCCCGGCGAGCCCTGGGGTCGAGGCCTGTTGTGGGCTCATCGAGGAAGACGACATCAGGGTCGTTTACTAGAGAAACCGCGAGTCCGACTCTCTGTTTGAGACCTCCTGATAGCTTCTTGAATTGTTCGTCCCGTTTGTCCTTCAGGTCGACCAGCTCAATGAGTTTGTCAGCGTCAAGCTGGTGTTTGAACATCGCTCCGAAATAGTCGATATTCTCGCGAACTGTGAGCCGATCTATCGCGTTGAAGTCTTGTGGAAGGACCCCGATTCGTTTTCGGATCTCGGCCTGGTCCGACCGCTTGCTTACATCGTAGCCTAGTACGAGTGCTCGTCCGCCGGTCGGGTTTCGAAGACATTCCAGGATCTCCACGGTCGTGGTCTTTCCGGCTCCGTTGGGACCGAGGAAGGCGAATACTTCGCCCTTTCTGAGGTTGAACGATATGTCGTTGACGGCCACATTGTTGCCGTATTTCTTTGAAAGACTCTCCACCTGTACGACCCTGTCGGTTTGTCCTGGTACAGGTGCTGGTAGGTTGTCGCTCATTGAAGCCGTACTCCTAGCGTACGATTCTCAAGAGGTTCGTAATGATTATTGTCGCTGTGATTTGTTCCGGCTTTGATCGGGTGTAGGTTTCCATCAGATTTCACCACGATTATCGTCTTGATGGCGTTGTTGCTTTTAATGGTCGGACACGTTCCATAGTCACATAATGTGATTACATATTCCATGGAGAGATCTACTTCATTCGCGAGAGTGCTTTTCGTCTCGAAGTCCCATTTCATTGATCTACTCTAATTCATCTTGGAACAGGCCAGGAAAGATGAGTCAGTTTTTCGCTAACGTCCCATAGTCTCTGAGCAATCCCGTCATCATAGGATTCATCTGAAGACTTTTTCACTTTCAGTTTCTCCAGATATTCTCCGTTGAGACCATCTGCTTCATCCGAGGAGGCGAGATAGACAATTGTCTCTGCACCCCTCTGTGGACTTAGCATGAACAATTTCGGCAAGGACAAAATGAAGCCTGCTGGGCCTAAAGGTCTAGCCCAGATGTTTGTCGCGACAGTGCCTGGGTGGACAGAGTTGACCGTTACGCGGGTTCCTTGCAGCTTCTTTGCGAGTTCATGCGTGAAGAGGACGAGGGCAAGCTTCGATTGGCCGTAAGCCTTCCATCCACCATACTCCTTCTCTAAGTTGAGATCGTCAAAGTTGATGTGCCCGTTGTAATGTCCCACGGATGAGACGTTGATAATTCGACTGGGGGCACCGGCCTCTAGGATTGGCAATAGGAGGTTTGTCAAGAGGAAAGGCGCGAGATAGTTTGTGGCGAAGGTATTCTCGTAGCCCTCCGTCGTGACACGGCGTCTCTGGTTGAACAGTCCGGCGTTGTTGATGAGGACGTGAAGTTTGGAATATTTCTTCTGAAATTCTGTTGCGAGACTCCGCACTGACTCGAGAGACGACAGGTCAGCAAGTAAGAGATCAACGGAGCCGTTCTGAGATTCTCTGATAATTTCGGACCTTGCAGCTTCACCCTTCTCCTTGCTTCGAGTAACCATGACCACGTTGGCGCCCATTTTCGCGAGGGCCAGGCTAGCTGCTTTTCCAATACCCGAATTAGCTCCAGTAATCATGACAACTTTGTCCCTCATTGCCGTCTTTTCCGACCGAATGTTTTGATTCTGCATGTCTTATCGCGTAGCTAAACTGACTGCTGAGTCATTATTTAAACGCGTCGGTCATTTTTAAATAGCACCCTAACGTGCTGACTACTGAGCCGAATGCCGAAGGTCGTGCCTGAGTACAAGGAAGAGGCGAGAAGCCGAATCTTGGACGCGGCCAACAAAGTCTTCGCGGAAAAAGGATACCACGAAGCGACGATGGACGACATTGCGAAGCGGCTTGGTGTAAGCAAAGGAGCGATCTACCTTTACTTCTCCAGTAAAGAGGATCTTTTCGAGGCTATGGTTAAGACGGCACCTCAGGCTTTCAAAGAGATACTGTACTCCTCGTTTGGCGACGGGGCAGATCCGGTCAAGAGCGCTACTCAATTCTTCGACAAGATGCTGAAACTGTCTGCATCCAACCCAGGACTTAGTTTCGAAATTCTCTCCGAAGCGTCACGAAACCCTACTCTGAAAAGAATATTGAAACAGAGTCATGAGGAATACGAGGAAGTGCTGACCAGTTTTCTCGCAGAGGGTCAGAAACGGAGATTTGTCGGAGATAATTTAGACATCCGTCCTCTTGCAAATTCGCTGATCGCTCTCTGGAACGGACTTGAGACCCTTCTCGTCTCGGGATTGACCGTCGAAGAGGCGAGGCGTGCTTGGTTGGAGGCTCTGAAGGCTATCTTCATGAATCCGCATGGATCCCATCGTAGTCCCTCCTCTCAATCATCGAGATCTGTAGCCAGAACTGGATAGGAAAACGCTCAAGTTCTAGCAGAGTACGCGAAGACAGTAGAATTGTCAGCGAATATCGGGAAGATACTTGGGATTCCGATAAGGATCCACTGGACCTTGTGGTTGGTCTTTCTATTAATAGCCTGGTCGCTGGCCGACGGCTATCTTCCCATCGTCTATCCTGGGCTCGGTGCCCTGACTTACTGGGCGATTGGAGCGGTCTCTGCTCTTCTGCTCTTCATATCAGTCCTTCTTCACGAGCTGTCCCATTCATACATCGCAAAGAAAAATGGGCTGCCGATTGCGAGAATCACTCTCTTCTTTTTCGGTGGCGTCTCGGAGATGAGCGAGGAGCCGAAGGATGCTGGTCTCGAGGTTCGCATGGCACTCGCGGGACCATTGACAAGCTTCGCCATTGCTGGAGTTCTAGGTGCGCTCTGGTATGTGAGTAGGTTGGTTTCTGCGCCTGTTCCGATCATCGCAATCCTCGGCTACAACGCCGTGATCAATATAGCCTTGGGGGCGTTCAATCTTGTCCCAGCGTTTCCTCTCGATGGCGGCCGAGTATTACGCGGCAGTCTCTGGGGTCGGTCTAAGAACCTGTTGAAGGCGACGCGGAACGCCACACGCGTTAGCGAGGCGTTGTCACTGATCATGATTGCCGCCGGCCTATTGTTGGTGGTGGCGACTGCGGATATCTTCAACGGCTTGTGGATTATCTTCCTGGGCTGGTTTATCCGGTCCGGGGCTGAGACCAGCCTCAAGCAGACTGAGATGACAGAGGCGCTTCACGGGATCAGCGTGGGAGATATCATGACGAGAGATCTGCTGACAGTCTCGCCTGACATTAGCGTCCAGAAGCTCGTGACCGATTATTTCCTTATCCATCCTCATGGCGGCTATCCAGTAGTCCGGAACGATAAGCTGGAAGGGGTGGTTACGATGTCATCTGTCCGATCAATTCCTGCGGAGAAACGGGAGATGGAGACTGTTGCTCAGGCGATGGTTCCTTACGAGCGAATAGTGACGATTAGCCCGAACGTTTCAGCCGCTGAAGCACTGCAAAAGATTGCAGAGAAGAACATTGGACGATTACTAGTGACCGATGGTGATAGAATTCTGGGAATGATTACTCGAGGAGACCTGATGAAGACGATCAGAACTCGGCAGGACCTTAGTCTCTAGGGCAGTCAGAAAGACCCGCGGAATAAATCTTCAAACATATCGAGGGAGAGGTGGGTCTTAAAACTGTTGTATTATAGATAGGTCTCTGATCTGCCCTCTTTGTGAATGAGATGGTCGCTTTTCGAATAGCTAGAAGGGCTTTCGTGAAACTCTTTGGCATTGTTGGGTTCCTGTTGGCTCTCGTTGGAGGAGCTTTGATAGGCTACTCGGCGCTAACGAGCGGTGGACTGTCGCCGATTTCCATATTCCGTCGCCTGTTCGAAGCATTGTTGGGACTCGCTGCGATAATTGCCGGAGTGATCATATACACAGGCCCAATGCGGTTCGGAGGATTCATCGCCGTGATCGGAGGAATCATACTGCTCCTCATAACCAGCTTCGCCACACCTGCAATACTCGTATTCGTGGCCGGAATAATCGGATTGATAGGAGCGGCAATAAAACCACCTTGGTGGAAGTTCTGGAAGCGCTAACCCGCTCATCTTAGGTCTCGGCCGTTCAACCTTTTCGCTTGAATCGTTAGCCTCGGAGAATGGGTTCTCAAGTTCAGACGCGTTCTTTACAGATCAAGTCTTAATAACAAACTCACATTTCTCGGCTAACACCATTCTCGGCGGATCACTAGTGCTAGTAAGCTTGGGAGTGAGCTACAGGAAAGCTCCTCTTGCAACCCTCGACGCTACGAGTTTTCGGGACCTACCGACCTTCTACAATCTTCTACGAAGGACTCAAGCGCTGGATGGTGCCATGATACTCCAAACGTGCAACAGGGTCGAACTCTTCCTCGATGCGAAGGACCCCAAACAGATTCGGGACGTAGTTCTGCGGGAATGGGCTCTCGAAACCAAATTCAAACTGGGGGAGTTGAACAAGCTTGTTGACGCTAGGGTTGGAAAGACTGTAGTTGAATATCTCGTTAGGCTTGCGTCCGGCCTTGAGTCGATGCTTATCGGTGAGATCCAGATCGTTGGCCAGCTGAAAAATTCACTCGCGGAAGCACTCTCCAATAACTCGGCTTCGCCTCTGCTGGAGGATACAGTGCATCGGGCAATATCTGCCGGAGCGAGTATCAGAGACCAGACCGGAATCGGAAGAGGAACGGTCTCACTTGGGTCTGCTGCTATGAAGCTCGCCGAGGAAACCCTCGGAAAGCTGCATGACAGTCGCGTGCTGCTACTCGGCACGGGCCAAGTCGGAATGTTAGTGATGAAAGCGTTGAGGGCGAGAGGAGTAAGCAGCATCATCGTAGCCGGTAGAACGGTGCAGAGAACCAGATCATTCTGCAGGACATTTGGTGGGACACCGGTTGAGTTTCAAACGGTTCCATCGCAACTAGCAAGTACAGATCTTGTAATTGTCGCTACAAGATCCTCGAACTACTTGTTGACAAAAGGCTCACTTGCTCATCGCGAGAATAGCAACCGGAGGCTATTGTTTCTGGACCTTTCCAATCCTCGAAACGTAGACCCCAACGTTGGCGAGTTGGATAATGTGATTTTCAAAACAATAGACGATCTCCGCGGAATAGCTGACAATGCCTTAGCCAAACGCAGGGAGCTGGTTAAGAAGGCGGAAGCCCTTGTAACACTCCGCGTCGAAAAGATCACCGCTCTACTCCAGCGAGAAGAAGCTGAACCGATCGTCTCCGACATTTACCGAAGAGCCGACCAGGTACGCGAAGAGGTCCTGAGGAAGACCCTCTCCAAGCTGGACCTAACCGTCGAGCAACAAGAGTCGCTGAAGAGTATGACAGTGTCTCTCGTGGAGAAACTACTGGACGGACCGGTACTGAATCTGCGTCGAGCGGCAGAGAGAAAGGATGAACGAGTATTGACCGCTGCGGGACAGATCTTCCGAGGAGAATAGATCCCGCTGAGTTTTCCCCAGCTCCGGATGCGAAGGCTCAGAAGAACTCCCCTAATCCGGGAACTAGTCCGTGAAGTAACCGTTTCCAAAGCCGACCTAATCCAACCTCTCTTTGTCGAGGAAGCTCTCACCAAGAATACTCCCATCTCTTCGATGCCAGGACAGATCCGGTTCTCACTCTCCTCACTCGTGAGAGAAGCAATTGAACTCAAAGATAGAGGAGTCAGATCAATCCTCCTTTTCGGTATTCCCAGCCACAAGGATGATGACGGGTCCAGGGCATGCGACTCCGAAGGAATTGTGCAAAAGTCAATTGAGAGCTTGAAGGAACAACTGGGGGACGACATCGTGGTAGGAACTGATGTGTGCCTCTGCCAATACACCAGCCATGGTCACTGTGGCATCGTCAGAGACGGACTGGTTGAGAATGATGAGACTTTGAAGCGTCTTGCGGATACCGCCGTTAGCCATGCGAGGGCTGGAGCGGATCTTGTAGCGCCGTCAGCGATGATCGACGGCCAAGTTGCCGCTATTCGAGAAGCGCTTGACGATAACGGATTCAAAGATACGTCGATTCTTGCCTATGCGGCGAAACACTCTTCCTCATTTTTTGGACCGTTTCGGGAGGCTGCCTTTTCGAAGCCCGAGTTCGGGGACCGGCGGACTTACCAGATGGACTACGCAAACCCGGAAATGGCGATGCGTGAAATAGCCTTGGATATCAAGGAAGGAGCTGATATGATAATGGTGAAGCCAGCGCTAGCTTACCTGGATGTTATCTATCGGGCGAAGAAGAGATTCCGAATGCCGATGGCAGCGTACAATGTCAGTGGAGAATTTGCAATGCTCAAGGCCGCGGCCCGGGAAGGATGGATTGAAGAGAAACCAGCGACCTTGGAAGTGTTGACAGCGATCAAACGAGCCGGAGCGGACATGATAATCACTTACCACGCCAAGGAAGCAGCGGAATGGCTACAAAGCTAGCGTCCAAATCCGAACATCTCTATAAGCGCGCGCGAGAACTCATACCCGGAGGGGTAAACAGCCCGGTCCGGTACTACTCTCCCTATCCACTGTTCGTTGCCTCAGCCAAGGGTTCCAGATTTCGAACTGTGGACGGTGAAGAGTTCCTTGACTACTGCATGGCCTACGGAGCGTTGCTGGATGGCCATGCGCCTGAAGAAATCGTGGAAGCGGTCCAGATGGCGCTGGCTAGAGGCTCGCTATATGGTCAGCCAACCGAGATGGAAGTCGAACTTGCCAGCCTCATCAGTAGCTTAGTTCCCTCGATGGAAATGGTGCGGCTGGTCAATTCTGGGACGGAAGCAACAATGCACAGCCTGCGTTTAGCCCGAGCGTTTACAGGGAGACAGAAGATTCTCAAGTTTGAAGGAGGTTATCACGGAGCCCACGATAGCGTCTTGGTAAGAGCGGGATCGGGAGCATCGAGCTTGGGCATTCCCAACTCAGAAGGCATCACCAAGAATGTCGCTGAGGATACACTAGTTGCAAAGTTCAACGATGAAGGGATGAGCAGGAGGATCATCGAAGACCATACACATGAGCTAGCTGCAGTAATTGTCGAGCCGGTAATGGGAAACATGGGACCCGTCCTTCCAAGACCTGGATTCCTAGAGACACTGAGAAAAATCACCCAAGAGAACGGAGTCATCCTGATTTTCGACGAGGTGATCACGGGATTCAGAGTTGCTCTCGGTGGCGCTCAAGAATATTTCAGGATCAGACCCGACATGACGGTATTGGGGAAGATTTTGGGGGGCGGACTTCCGATAGGAGCTTTTGGGGGTCGAAGGGAAATTATGGAGAAACTCGCTCCGCTTGGAGGAGTTTACCAGGCTGGAACTTACAGCGGTAATCCTGTAAGCGTCGCAGCCTCCCTGGCCACGCTCCAATCACTGAAACGGAGAGCGCGACAATTGTACCCGAAGCTGGAAAAAACGGGCGAACAAGTGCGGAGGGGAATAAGCGACTTCATAGGGTCCGCGAATTTGGCAGCCCAAGTAAGCGGGTTGTCATCTATGTTTCAGATCTTCTTCACAGACCACGCCGTTACCGACTACGACTCAGCGAAAAAGTCGGATACAACTAGATTCAACAAATACTTTCAATCCCTGCTCGCATCAAGAGTCTTTGTCCCTCCGTCCCAATTCGAAACATGCTTTCTTGCAACCAGTCATAACGATGATGAGATTCAAGTAACCCTGGAGGCTGTCGAAAGCGCTCTCAACAGACTGTCAGCGTAGAATCACCAATGCTGCTTAGGGTTGGCACAAGGGGAAGTAAACTCTCCCTCGTCCAGACTGATATCGTATTGGACCAGTTGAAGAGAAAAGATCCTAAACTCGTTGTCGAGAGGAAGATTATCAAGACAAGAGGCGACGAGGACCAGCGAACGCCCATCTTCTCGATCAATCAGAAGGGAATTTTCGAGAAAGAGATCGACCAAGCAATCTTGGAGAGGAAGATCGATGTGGCCGTTCACAGTCTGAAAGACGTCCCTGTGTTTGAAGTCGACACGAAGCTAGTGATTGCGAGTGTCCCTCAACGAGGATCTCCCTCTAACGTTTTGGTTAGTAAAAATAGTGAGCGTCTAGAAGAATTGAAGAGCGGGAGCAGAGTCGGGACCAGCAGCCTTCTCCGCGTGGCTCAGCTCAAACGTGTTAGGCCAGACTTGCAACCGGTCCCGATAAGAGGGAATGTCGACACTCGGGTCCACAAGGTAGAAGACGGAGAGTTCGACGCTGTCATCCTTGCAGAGGCGGGTCTCCTTAGACTCGGCTTGACAGCTCGAATAGCAGAGCGGCTATCTTTAGCTGATTTCATGCCGGCTCCTGGTCAGGGAATTCTGGCTCTAGTCGCTCGGCAGGATAACGGAAAGGTTTTGGAATTTCTCCAGTCGATCGAGGACCCTCCCACAAGGGCACAGGCTGATGCTGAGAGAGAACTTGTCAATGTCCTAGAGGGGGGCTGCAAAGTCCCCATCGGAGCACTCGCGTCGTCAAACAGAGACAGTCTTTACGTCACAGGATGCATACTATCGAATGACGGAAAGACAAGGCTCGAATCGAAAAAGTCCGGGAACATCAAGGAAGCAGCGGGGCTTGGGAGAGAAGTGGCTGAAGAGCTGATTTCGAAGGGCGCCAAGAAAATAGAGGAGACCTGGCGCGGCTCATACTACCGGGACTAGAAGTCAATTGAATACTGTAGCGGTGACTCGACCAGCCGGGTTAGGGAAAGATACGATCCGGCTCGTCAGAGAAATGGGTTGGAACCCGTTGATCGTTCACACGGTAGAGCTTAGGCCGAGAGAACAATCAGAGATCTTCACAGAGCTGTCCCAAGTCTTGACTGGAGGCCCGGTGGACTGGCTGGTACTGATGAGCCCGAACGGTGCCAATCTCTTATTCGACATTATCAAAAGTCACGGGAACCTACTTCCGAGCGTCCTAGGCGATCTTCAGCTATTAGCGGTCGGCCCAAAAACAAAGGAGGCCCTCGCGAGGCAAGGGATGCACGGCGTTCACTTGCCCGACAAATTCAGCTCCTTGGGTATTGCTGATTTTCTCTCCACCAAGGACCTTGGGGGAAAACGAATACTGCTCGCTAGATCATCTTCAGCAGACAATAGCTTGGGCAGAGAGCTTGCGAAGAACGGCGCGACAGTCGCTACGGTCAATCTTTACGATTCGGTCATTCCCTCCGACGCAACCAGCATCCAACGATTCGTAGACCTCATCGAGAGGGATGATATCCAAGCGATCCTTTTCACAAGTTCCTTGTCCGCTTCAAACCTATTCTTGATGTCGAAGAACTACCTTCGCGTTGACGAGCTTGTCCCACGACTTCGAAAAATCCGGATAGGAGCCATAGGTCCTGTAACAGCTCATAGACTCGCTGAGCTCGGAGTACCTCCGACGATAATTCCGGAGACGTTCATAATCGATGATGCCCTTAAGGAATTACTGGGCTGAGCATTTTCGTGACTCATAGTATTGTCCTTCTCAGGATACTTTACGATTACACTCTAATTTCTAAGGAACTAGCGCGATTAGCCTCAGCGAGCCGCTATTTGTCGCACGAGGATTGGCTTAGCAACCCCGGCCAAGGCTTCTATGAACATTGGATCATCGTTAAGGGATAAGGTTCGAGACATCACCACGCCACGAGAATTTGCATGGTCTCTAGCTTCCACATCCAAGTCGTAGAGAATCTCCAGATGATCTGAAACAAACCCCACCGGGCACACCAAGATCCTCTTGATCCCTTTGTCTGAAAATTCAGAGATTTTCTCTTTAAGGCTCGGGCCCAGCCAAGCGCTGATTGGCCCGCTAGCACTCTGAAATGCAAAATCCCAATCAGTGACACCCGTCTCTTTTGCGACTAGCTGGCTGGTTTCCAGCAATTGGGCCCGGTACGGATCGTCGTCTGAGACGGCCCTGAGAGGCAAACTATGGGCAGTAAAGATCACCATGGTTCGTTCGGAACCCCTTATTTCACTCAGCGCGCTGCTGACTCGGGTTGAAAGAGCGGTGATCAGTGACGGCTCGGT
>Ga0209808_1001658_pt1 | contig 11528 bp, 8 predicted proteins | sample GraSoiAngelo_157_FD_186171 | JGI IMG/M metagenome (GOLD analysis project Ga0209808, IMG submission 186171) | Grasslands soil microbial communities from the Angelo Coastal Reserve, California, USA - 14_1009_16_20cm (SPAdes) (version 2) | ecosystem: Environmental > Terrestrial > Soil > Grasslands ...
TTATAGCGCTCGCTTTTCGAGCGGTTGAGATAATCGAGCAGGCTGCGGCGCTGCGCGACCATTTTCAAAAGCCCGCGCCGCGAAGAATGGTCCTTCGCGTTGGTCTTGAGGTGTTCGGTTAATTGCGAGATCCGTTTCGTCAGCAACGCCACTTGAACGTCAGCGCTGCCCGTGTCCTTCTCATGCAATTGGAACTCCTTGAGATCCACCGTTGCCGCATTTTCAGCCATAAACGAAGCGTCTAGTGTAGATGAAGAATGCCGATTCGCAAGTAGCGCCACGGTCGACGAACGAAAGCTTCGCTGCTGTTCAATCACATCGCACGATGTTAGAACGGCATCATGAGGTGCAACGCGCTCGCGATCCAGGTGGAACGCAACATCTATTTGTTTCGTGGCGAACAGTGGTTGCTCAACGTCCTCCAGAGAAAATATAAGGCCCACTCCAAGATCGTATTCGATGCCATCCGCGAATTAATGACGGCGCCCCAAGGGCCGAAGCGCCGCGCCGGATTCCATTCATGACAAATTCAACCCTGCCGGAGAAACACGACGAACTCGGTCCCTTCGCTTACCGGGATGGGCGCCGGCTCCTCATCCTGATCGTGCTTCTGCTTGCTGGCTGGCTCCTGCTCCGCGCCCTCGTGCCGGTGCTGTTGCTTTTCGGAATCGTGATTTTGCTGGCGATGGTGCTGAATCCGCTCGTCGTTTATCTGGAACGCCGACGCGTCCCTCGACCAGCTGGCGTTGCGCTTGTCCTGATCGCGCTGGCCGCAATCGTGGTGTTGGTTGTCGCGGTGGCAGTGCCCACCTTCACCGATCAATTGCAATTGTTGATCCAGCGTGCTCCCGGCGCCTGGCAGTCGATTCGCGGTCATATCGCCGATTTCACCGAGCGCTACCCCGCATTGCAAAACACCTTGCCACAGGCCGACCAAATTGCCGCCACCGTCGGGAACCAGGCTGGCACAATGGCGAACGTGCTCCTGCGTTCAACCATTGGTGTGGTCGGCGGGCTTCTCATTTTCGTTTTTGCCGTTCTGCTTCTGATTTTTGTGCTTTCCAATCCGCGGCCGCTGATCGTTGGTTATCTGGCGGTTATACCAGATCGGCACCGCGAAAAAGCGCGGCGCACTCTGATCCGGATGATGGAACAAATGACGGCATGGGCGCGTGGCGTCGCCATCAATGGCGTAATCACCGGTGCATCCACTGGCATTTTATTGTGGGCCGTGGGAGTACAACCGGCATTCGTTTTTGGCGTTCTCGCATTTTTCGGCGAATTCTTGCCCAACATTGGGCCGGTGCTGGTTGCTTTCCCCGTGCTATTCGTCGCTCTCAGCATCAGCGTGACCAAGTTCTGGCTCGCGCTCGCAGCAATTTTATTCGTGCAACAGGTCGAGGTGAACTTCCTTGTGCCTTATATCCTTGGAAAAGAAATGCGGTTAAACCCGGTACTCATTTTGTTTTTTACCGTCGCGATGGGCTGGCTCTTTGGGCTGGCCGGCGCCATCCTCGCTTTGCCCGCGGCTGCTCTAACCAAAATTGTCATCGAAGAATTTTATCTCCGGCCACGAGAGGTCGATTACGCACCGCTCGAACGCGATGCTGATCGAATTGTCCGCACCGAATCGGCTCACGATACTCTCCCTTTATGAATCGAATTGCTGCTTTCCTCATCGGAGCGGCGCTTGCGACCAGCGCGCTTGCTCAGAAAATTTCCCTGGTCGGCGGTACCGTAGTTAACCCGGCGGACGGCAAGATTGTTCAGAACGCCGTTCTCGTCATTAATGGCGACAAAATTGAGAGCGTTGCCAGCCGCAAAGAAAGCGGTGTCCCAGTCGGTTCCCGCTGGGTCGAGTGCGACGGGAAATTCATTCTGCCTGGCTACATCGATACTCATGTGCATTTCTTCCAATCGGGTGATCTTTTCACCCGGCCGGACGGCGCCGATCTCAATAGCGTGCGGCCGTACAAAGACGAAGTGGGCTGGATCAAATCGCATCTAGCTGACACTTTTGCGCGCTATTTGCGCTGTGGCATTACCAGCGTGGTCGATGTGGGAGGGCCAATGTGGAATTTCGAGGTGCGCAAAACCGCGGATTCGACCGCCAAAGCGCCGCGCGTGGCGGTCGCCGGACCGTTAATCTCCAGTGTCTCGCGCGAAAGACTCGATCTTGGCGATCCGCCGATCGTGAAGATCGATACCCCCGATCAAGCGCGCGAATTCGTGCGTAAACTCGCCACGCAAAAGCCGGACTTGGTTAAAATCTGGTACATCGTCGACCAGGATCATCCGGTTGATTCGTTCGGGCCGGTTGCGCGCGCCACAATTGAAGAGAGTCACGCACATAAGATTCGCGTAGCCGTTCATGCGACTGAATTGGAAACAGCGCGAGCTGCGGTTGAGGAAGGGGCCGATGTCCTTGTCCACAGTGTCATCGACAAGCCCGTCGATGACAGCTTCGTGAAGTTACTGAAGGATCGGCACACGATTTTGTGTCCGACGCTCGTCGTCTTCGAGCGCTATGGCCGCACCTTCGCCAACAAACTCAACCTTACGCCCGAAGAAAAAGCTTGGGGCAATCCGGAAGTAATCGCGTCGCTCGATGTGACGAAGATCCCATCGGACAAACTGCCCGAGCGGATCAAGACGGCGCTGGCCAAGCCGGACGAAACGCTCGACCGCATCAAGAAAACCTACGATGTCGCGTTCAAGAATTTAAAGATACTGGAGGATGCTGGAGTTACGATCGCGGCCGGCACCGACGCGGGAAACATTGGCACCATTCACGGTCCGGCTTTATTCCGCGAATTTCAATTAATGAAGGAAGCCGGACTGACGCCTATGCAGATTTTGCAATCTGCTACTTCGAACGCCGCGCAATTGTTCGGCGGCGAAACCGGCGCGCACACTGGCAGAATCGAAAAGGGATATTTCGCCGATCTCGTTGTTCTGAACTCGAATCCAGCCGACGACATCGCGCATGCCTCCGATATTGAGAGTGTGATCAAAAATGGTGTCCTTTACTCCACGAATAATCTTCTGACCGCGCCGGCCCCTTAGCGGAATCATGCGGCGCAAAGGTTGGGCGGTCGCTGCGGTTGGAATTCTGCTGATCTTTGGCGCGATTGGAATCGCCTGGCTCAATCCGCAGTTAATTCACTACATCGAGAGCGATCGCTTTCGCGCGGAATTGGAAAAAGAAACGGCCAAGGGTCTGCATTTCCCAGCGGGACATTACGCGTCGATCCATCGCAAAGGTTTTCTCGCCGCAGCGGCGGACCGCTTTCAAGCTGATAACGGCCGCAAGGCGCTCCGCACGATCGATGCGCGTGGCATCACGGCCACGTTTAACCCATGGGGAGTATTCATCAGGCGCTGGCAGCTCGACGACGTCCGTATCGATTCAGGCGAAGTCGAAATCCAAACCTACACGCCTAAACCGGAGCCAAGCCCCGCCAAACCCTGGTTCCACCTTTTCCTCCCGCAGCGCGTTTATCTTAAGCACGTCGAAGCGAATCCGGCCAACGTGATCTGGCGTTTTCGGGGCGAGAAAGGCGGGTTCTTCGGAACGGACCTCGCCATCACGCCACATGGGCGGGACTTCAACTATCAAGCGAGCCGCGGGACTTTAAAGATGGCACTGATTCCGAATTTGCAATTGCGCGACACGCATCTGCTCATCACCAGGAAATTGCTTACGCTTTACAATCTTGATCTGCAGCCGCGTGACGACCCGACCGGCAGCATTCACGCGGAAGGAAAGGCGGGCACAGGTGAGGATCGGAGCGTCGATTTCAATTTTAATCTCGAACACATTCCGGTTGAAGAATGGCTGCCGAAAGGGTGGCGGGAGCACGTCAGGGGGAACGCTTCGGGGAAAATTTCATGGCGCGGGAAAGATCCGAAGCTGGAGAATTCCACCGGTGAGGCCACGTTGCACGTGGATGGCGGCCGTATCATCGAACTACCGTTTCTGGAAAACGTGGCGAAGATCGCGAAGGAGAAAGCACTTGAGCGGTTGACGCTAAATGATTGTTCGTTCGCCCTGGAGTGGAACTATCCGAGAGCGGAAATCAAAAACATTGCAATCGAAGAGAAGGGAAAATTTCGCGCGGAAGGGAGGATCCAAGTCGAAAAGAAAGAGTTAAGCGGAGCGATCGAGCTGGGAGTTGCCCGCTATTTGCTGGATTGGTTACCGAAACCTGAAGAAGTTTTTCCACACCAACACGATGGTTACCTTTGGACAACCGTGCATTTGTCCGGAACGATTGAGGCGCCGCAGCAAGACTTAAGTCCGCGTATCATGGAAGTCCTCAAAGAGAATCCGGGCGCAGCGCTCGGACTTTTGCTCCGCCAATTTGGCGAGTGGTTGAAAAACGCATTTGACGGCGAGTAATTGTTGCACTGGCAGCGAGCGTCCGCCTCTCGATCGCACTCTTATTAACACCGTTTCAGGCCGGCGATTCTCGCGAAAGGTTACGCCAGCCGTTTTAACGGCTTACCTTCGGTCGTTCTGGCACTCGCGGACGGGGACTTAGGATTCATCGAGTATTCTGGTTCTTGTTACCGAAATGAGAAAGCCGTTGAAAACGGCTTCAGTGCGGCTTGCACTGTCTATGCACAGGCCTAAAGGCCGGTGTTAGTGAGAAGAGCTCGGACGGAGCAGATCGGTGCATTGGACGAGAGACGCACTTCTAATCTAGATTCCTTCCATCATGGCTGACGTAACTATCGAGACGATTAAGAACGGCCCTTACATTGTGAAGGGAGCGGTTGAACTCATCGACGCGGATGGAAACGCGTTTCCGGTGGAGAAGCGGATGGCGCTTTGTCGTTGCGGCGCGTCCACCACCAAGCCGTTTTGCGACGGCACGCATTCGAAGATTGGGTTTCAAGCGGCGGAAAAAGCAGTTCCCGAATCCGCTGAAAGCTAAGGCTAGGAAGCAGCAACTGACTGATTGTCATTGAACGCAATGCCGAGAACGCGTTCTTTATTTTAATGAGAATTCGCTTTTCGCTCGTTAGCGCCGGCGCAGTTTCGGTCGTGGCTTTGCTGAATCTGTCTGGTGCGGAACCGTTGCCGCAGACGCCGAAGAGACCGATTACGGATGAATACCAGGGGGTGAAGGTGGAAGACAATTATCAGTGGCTGGAACAGGATGATGATCCGGCGGTCAAAGCCTGGTCGGATGCGCAGAGTCGGCGGACGCGCGAGTACCTCGACAAGTTGCCGGACCGTGCCGCGATCGAGAAACAATTGACCGATTGGTACGCGAAAACGTTGCCGACCCATTCCGGCATTGTTTCGCGGCCGGGTATTTTGTTTGCACGCAAGTTTCAACCACCAAAGCAACAGCAAATGCTGGTGACGCTGGCCTCGGCCGATGCCCTGAAATCCGAGAAAGTAATACTCGACCCGAACAAGCTCGATCCATCGGGGAAGACCGCGATCGATTGGTTCGTTCCGTCGCGCGACGGCAAATATGTAGCGATGTCGATTTCGAAAGGCGGGAGCGAAGATGGAACGTTGCACATTTATGAGACAGCGACCGGCAAAGCGCTGAAAGATTCAATTGCGCACGTGCAATATCCCACTGCCGGCGGCAGCGCAGCCTGGAACGCCGATGGAACGGGAATTTATTACACGCGATTTCCCCGCAAAGGCGACCGACCAGATGCGGATCTGAATTTTTATCAGCAGGTTTACTTTCATAAAATCGGCACGGCCGATTCCGAGGATACCTATTCCATCGGCAAAGACTTTCCTCGCATCGCCGAGATCAAGCTCGAAGCGTCCTACGATGGAAAATACATTCTCGCTACCGTCGCGAACGGCGATGGCGGCGATTTTGCGCATTACTTACTCGGGCCGGATGGCAACTGGAAGCAGCTAACACAATTCAGCGATCAAATTAAAGCGGCGCGGATCGGTCGCGATGGCGCGCTTTATCTGCTTTCGCGGGCCGACGCGCCGCGCGGGAAAATTTTGCGGGCTGCCCTGGATAAACCGGAGCTCGCGAATGCAACGGTGATCGTTCCGCCCAGCGACGCGGTAATTCAGTTCATGGAACCGACCGCCGACGCAGTTTATGTCGGCGATCTGCTCGGCGGACCTTCGCAGATTCGGCGCTTTGGATTGAACGGCACCGGCGAGAAGATTGTACCCATTCCAAACATCTCCGCCGTAACGGAGATGGAATCATTGGAGGATAGCTCGCTTCTCTTTCGCGATGTCAGTTATACCGAACCGGCAGCCTGGTTCCATCTCACTGGAAATGCTCCACCAAAAAAGACGGCGTTGGTCGATAGCTCACCGGTTTCATTTGCTGACATTGAAGTGAGTCGCGAAACGGCGACTTCGAAGGATGGCACGAAGGTTCTGTTGAACATCATTCGCAAAAAGGGAACAAAACTCGACGGGAATAACCCAGTGCTGCTTTACGGTTACGGCGGTTACGGCATTAGCATGCAGCCGGGCTTTGATTTTACACGGCGGCTCTGGTTCGATCGTGGCGGCGTTTGGGTAGTTGCGAATATCCGTGGGGGCGGCGAGTTCGGCGAGGAGTGGCACAAGGCCGGGAACCTGACCAAGAAGCAAAACGTCTTCGATGATTTCGCGGCCGCCGCTCAATATTTAATTAACGAGAAGTGGACGCGGCCGGAGAAGCTGGCGATTCTCGGCGGCAGTAATGGTGGTCTGATGATGGGAGCAATGATTACGCAACACCCTGATTTGGTTCGAGCGGTGGTGTCGGTGGTCGGGATTTACGACATGCTGCGCGTCGAGCTTGCTCCCAACGGCGCATTCAATGTTACCGAGTTCGGAACGGTCAAGGACCCGGAACAGTTCAAGGCCCTTTATGCCTACTCGCCCTATCATCACGTGACCGACGGCACGAATTACCCTTCGATCTTATTCATGACGGGGGCGAACGACGGAAGGGTTGCGCCTTATCACTCGCGAAAGATGGTGGCCCGACTGGACGAAGCCAACAAATCGAGCAATCCGATTTTGCTGCGCACCAGCACCAGCTCCGGACATGGAATTGGCACGGCCTTGAGCGAGCGGATTAAACAGCTCGCCGACGAATATTCATTTCTTTTCGCGCAACTCGGAATGTCACGGGACTGACCCGCCGAGGTCGCGAGCGCCAAGTTGGCGCGGTACAAGCTGCATGATGAAGCATGTTAGCTGCGATTGTGAGGGTCCGGTGGCGCTTCATCGCCCTGCTTGCCTTCTCTTTTGTCTGCGCCGGGCTTGCGTATGCGCAAGAACGCACCTCGGGTGGACGCGGCTCTTTTGGTGTGCCACTGCAGCCCTTCTCGCTGCACGAAACGGCTGACGCTTCGCCGCGCGCCGAACCAATTCGCGTTGCCTATTACCCACCGCGTACACAACCGGCACTGGCACCACGCGCTAAGTCGGCCGAGGACGAAGACGATCTCGAAACAACCAATGCGTTTCGGGAAATTAACTCGAACCGGCCGGTGGTTGTGGGTGACCGCGCGATGTTGCGCAATGGAATCGCCTACGCACCGTCACAGGCACCAGATAATATCAAGAATGCGATTTGGGCCGTGAATACGCTGCGACGCAAACCGTATGTGTGGGGTGGCGGGCACGGCTCGTTTAATGATTACGGATACGACTGCTCGGGCGCGGTTTCGTTCGCTTTGCACTACGCGGGATTACTCGACGCGCCGTTGCCCTCGAATGATTTTCGTCGTTACGGGAAACGCGGGCGCGGGCGTTGGATCACGATTTATTCGCGCGATGGGCACACCTTCGCCCTCATTGCCGGTTTGCGCCTCGATACTACCGATATGCGCGATGGCGGCGCGGTCGGACCGCGCTGGTATGCAGATGGACGCGAAACGCACGGCTTCGACGCACGTCATCCTGCCGGCTGGTAGGGCGATCCGGGTTCCCTGCGCCCGAACCCGCTTTTCACCCTGGCGCGGCCTTCTTCCTCTATTACTTCCGCCTCAATTCAAACCAAAATGCTGTCCTCCGAATGACAGCTCATTAAAGGCGAGGTAAATTCTGGTCCTCGATGTACCCGCCCAAGCTGAATAATATCATCAACCTATTCGAATCGCTCCCGGAAGAGGAACGCCGGGAGACGCTCGTCTCCTATGCCGACAATGCCAGGAAACAGGAACCGCGCGGGGGCGAGCAATTCGATTTGCAGGATATCCGCAAAGACGAGGAATGCGCGGACACCGTAGGCGTTTATTTGCACGTCGATGAAAACGGCAAGGCCCACATTAGGATGACACTCGGGCCCGAAGTGCAAACCCTTACCCGGGCAATGACGGCGATTCTTTGCAAGGGACTTGAAGGCGCAACCCCGCAGGAAATTCTGGATTTGCCGAGTGATTTCGTGACCCGAATTATCGGCACCGAACTGGTGCGTGTGCGCAGTCAGACCACCTATTACGTGCTGACCCGGATCAAAGGGATTTGCAAGGTCTACCTCGATCGCCAACGCATGGCGGTGGCCTAGCGTGGTCGGAACACAGGCTTTCCAGCCTGTGCGCCCAGCGGAGTTGCACTCTACTGAAAATGGCGAGGCCGGAATGTGTCGTTTTCCTGGGCAGCAGCGGGTTTCAAACCCGCAGGGCGCACAGGGCACCGACCTGTCTTCCAATGACGATTCTCTCGTGACGCGCCCGCGTTTTCGCCTAACGTTCCCGCCGCGCAATGCCGCGAAATAACGAGTTAAAAAAAATTTTACTCATCGGCTCCGGTCCAATCGTGATCGGGCAAGGCTGCGAATTTGATTATTCCGGGGTGCAGGCGTGCAAGGCATTGCGCGAGGAAGGCTACCGGGTGGTGCTGGTAAACTCGAACCCGGCCACGATTATGACCGATCCGGAGTTCGCCGACCGTACCTATATAGAACCGATTACGGCGGAGGTGATCGAGGCCATCATCGACCGGGAAAAACCCGACGCGATTCTATCCACGATGGGCGGCCAGACCGCGCTCAATGCCGCCATGGAACTGAACCGCAACGGCGCGCTCGCCAGACACAATGTGAAGTTGATCGGTGCCAACGCGCAGGCAATCGCGAAAGGCGAGGATCGACAGCTCTTCAAAGAGGCGATGTTGCGCATCGGACTTGATGTGCCGCGTTCCGGTATCGCGCACTCGGTGGAGGATGCAGGTAAAGTCGCCGATGCAATCGGTAGTTTCCCGCTCATTATCCGGCCCGCCTTCACCCTCGGCGGCAGCGGAGGCGGCATCGCCTACAATCGCGAGGAGCTGGCGGTAATAGCAGCGCGCGGACTCGCCATCTCACCGGTCAACGAGGTGCTCATCGAAGAGTCGTTAGTCGGTTGGAAAGAATTCGAGATGGAGGTAATGCGCGATCGGGCGGATAACTGCGTCGTCGTTTGCTCGATCGAAAATTTCGATCCGATGGGCATTCACACCGGCGATTCGATCACGGTCGCGCCGGTGCAAACGCTGACCGACAAGGAATTTCAAATGATGCGCGACGCCGCCTTTGCCGTAATTCGCGAAATCGGGGTCGAGACCGGCGGCTCGAATATTCAATTTGCGGTTAACCCGGAGAACGGCCGCATGGTCGTGATTGAAATGAATCCACGAGTCTCACGTTCGAGTGCGCTGGCATCAAAGGCGACCGGATTCCCGATTGCCAAGATCGCGGCCAAACTGGCAGTCGGTTACACCCTCGACGAGATCAAAAACGACATTACCCGCGAAACGCCGGCCAGTTTCGAGCCGACAATCGATTATTGCGTCGTCAAAGTCCCACGTTTCACCTTCGAAAAATTCCCGCAAGCCGATCCGACTCTGACCACGCAAATGAAAAGCGTGGGTGAAGCGATGGCTATTGGCCGCACCTTCAAGGAAGCCCTGCAAAAAGCGCTGCGTAGTCTGGAGATCAAACGTTTCGGATTGATCGGCGACGGGAATGAGAACGAAGTCGATGCAGAAACATTGCGTTTGAAGCTGGCATTGCCGAACGCCGAACGAATTTTCTATATCGGACAAGCCTTTGAAAACGGCATGTCAGTCGAGGAAATTTTCGAGTTAACAAAAATTGACCGGTGGTTTCTGCGGAATGTTCAGCAAATTGTTGAGGAAGACAGCCGTCTCCGGCTGTCAGGGAAAATAGCCGTCCCGGCTGTTAACCAGACTGACGGACAGGCCCGAGGCCTGTCTGCCGTAACAGGCGAGACGCCTGTTTTCCATGGTTTGGATGAACACGGAGACATCAAAATAACACGCCGGCACTTGCCGCACTGGGAGCAGGAAGGAGCGGCTTACTTTGTGACGTTCCGCCTGGCGGATTCCATTCCAACTACCCTTCTGACGGAATGGCGCGATGAATTGCAAGCCTGGCTAAAATTTCATCCCTGGCCTTGGGATCACAAAACCGCGGAGGAATACGAGCGTCGATTTGTTGACGGCCCCGAGAAATGGCTCGATCGCGGGCTGGGCGAATGCCACCTGCGGAATCAGCGTCTCGCTGTAATCGTGAGGGACGCGCTGCGACATTTCGATCGCGAGCGTTACTGGCTTGACGCTTTTGTCGTAATGCCAAATCACGTTCACGTCTTGGTTCAACCGAAATCGGGCTATTCACTCTCGAAAATATTGCATACGTGGAAAAGTTTCTCGGCACACGCGATCAACAAAGCGCTCAATCGAGAAGGCGAGTTTTGGATGGAGGAAAGCCATGATCGAATTGTGCGCGACACCGAGTCCCTCGGAGCGTATCGCGAGTATATTGCGCAGAACCCGTCGGCAGCAGGACTACAGGAAGGTGAGTTTTTGATTGAAGCAGCTCATGTTTTGAATGGACGGGAAGAAGAACGACACCCTGGAAGCATGTCGGCCATGACAGCCGGGACGGCTGTCATCCTTCGAGCCAAAAAACTCGGCTTTTCCGATCGGCAGCTCGCGATTGCGGGTGGCGTTCCGGAAACGGCGATTCGTTCGCAACGAATCGCGCAAAACGTCACCCCGACCTATCGCCTAGTCGATACCTGCGCGGCCGAATTCGAAGCCTATACCCCTTATTATTATTCCACCTACGGAAGCGAGAATGAGCGCCGCGAAAGCGGCAAACGCAAAATCATGATTCTCGGGGGCGGTCCCAACCGCATCGGCCAGGGCATCGAATTTGATTATTGCTGCGTCCACGCCGCCTTCGCTCTGCGCGAGCTCGGTTTCGAAACCATCATGGTGAATTCCAATCCGGAAACGGTTTCGACCGATTACGACACCAGCGACAAACTTTATTTTGAGCCGCTTACGCTTGAGGACGTGCTCAATATTTACGATCAGGAAAAACCCGAAGGCGTAGTCGTGCAATTCGGCGGACAAACGCCCCTCAATCTCGCCGACGGATTGAAAGCGGCCGGCGTTCCCATTCTCGGCACCCAGCCGGAGAGCATCGAGATGGCGGAAGATCGCAAGCTCTTCGCCGTTATGCTCGACAAACTTGGTTTGCGCCAGACCCCGAACGGCTCCGCTGTCAGCATGG
>Ga0209808_1001661_pt1 | contig 11516 bp, 10 predicted proteins | sample GraSoiAngelo_157_FD_186171 | JGI IMG/M metagenome (GOLD analysis project Ga0209808, IMG submission 186171) | Grasslands soil microbial communities from the Angelo Coastal Reserve, California, USA - 14_1009_16_20cm (SPAdes) (version 2) | ecosystem: Environmental > Terrestrial > Soil > Grasslands ...
CCCGCCGCGCCATTTATTTTCTATCCGCCTGGGCAAGAATGTCGTACACATAGTGGACGTCGAGCGAACGATGCTTTCCTCCGCTGCTTTCGATGCGCAGGTTTTCGCAAAGCTGCCGACCGTCTGGAGAAAGCTCGAAGGTGCGGCTCATTTTCCCGCCGCGCGGGCTCTTTTCCTCCGTGACCAACCGGTTGCCGTCCCATTTCGCGGCGATCTCCTGGTAACGATCGTCTTTGGATTTTTGCAGCTTGCGCCCGTCGGTCATGAACGCGCGCTTGCGGTCGCGATCGTCCATCAAGTCCACTTCCGCGCCGGTCATCGAGAACGTCATGGTCGTCGGCGGGCTCAGAAGTTCGTGCATTTTCTGCCGTTCCTGATCGCTCTCCTCTCCGCCCATGCCGCCGCGATGTCCTCCGTATCCTCCACCCCCTGGCCAGCCTCCTCCCCCGCGTCTGCCGCCGCCGGAACCTCGCGAGTCTTCGGCGCGCTTGCGCATGTCATCGCTCTCGTCGCGGTTGAGCTTCCATGCGCCGACGATGCTCTGGCGCGGAGCAGGCAGCGGGACCGCTTCTCGCGGCTTGGCCGCAGGCATCGTTCCCGGTGGCGGCGGGCTGAGCGGTCCCACCGGCGCCTGTGCCCGGGCGACGTCGCAAAGCCCCAGCAAGCCTGCAAAACCCGTCATTGCCGTCAGCAAAATCGTTCGTCCGACTTTCATTGGTTCCCCCGAATGGCGACTCACTCGCAATTCTGATTCCCTCCCGAGCGACAAATAGTTCCCCTTGGATTGGCCGCTTCAAGACTTTCCGAGTACCTCCGCAAGCTCCGTTACTCGCGGAAGAAGCGCGAGCGCGCCCAATTCGCGGAACTGCCGAGCGCGTGCGCCGTCACGCTGCCCGTCTCGCCCGAGAATCGCCAGGAACGGCACGCCTGCCGCTCGCGCGGCCAGCGCATCGTCAATGTTGTCGCCGACATACAACGCCGTCCTCGGATCGCGAGCCCCGAGAATGATCTGCAGGCCGTCCGGATGCGGTTTTTTTCGAGCGTCATCCATGGTGATGATGGTCCGGAAGTACTTCGTGGCCGGCCAGCGATCAAACGTGAAGGAAAATTCCTGCCGAGTGCGTCCGGTGAACAGGTTTAGCTCGAAACGGTCGGCCCATTTTTCGATCTGCCGCGGGCTCACCAGTATTTTTTCGTTGCGAACGTTTCCCGGCTTCCCGTCGCTCCCCCAATAAAATATTTCAAACGCAGAGCGCGCCTGTTCGTACGAGAGCGGTTTGCCGAGCGCCGTCACCCACGCCGCCACCATGCTCCAGTCGTCGTTGAATCCCGGCTGGCTCTTCCATTGCTGCAGTTCGGCGTAGGTTGCGCGCTTGCCGGTGATGTAGCGCACGGTATCGAGCGCCGAGCGCCAGTACGTGCCGCGCACGTCGACCAGCACGCCGTCCACGTCAAAAATGAGGATTTTCGGCGGCCTGGGAAGCGCCTTGCTCCTTCGCATTGCCCCCTTCCAACTCGGGGAAGATTTTCTCGGCACCTTTGCTTATTCCTTTGCACGGCACTAGACTAAACAAAAAGTTTCGCTGCTCCTGCGGCATCGCGTCAAGCTGGGCCGCTTCTGCAAGCAACGTTGCTGGCAAATCCGGCCGGTTGCTACACTGGACCGACGTCTGACGGCTCGAAGGGCGGTCATCCCGAGCGCTCCTAGCCCGGGCCTTTAGGCCTGCGGGATCTGCTTTTTAACTTTGCACAAAGCCAAGCCATGACCAGGAGCAACGTATGGTGAAATTCGGCGGAGTGGATTTCATAGATTTCGATTCGCAATTGAACGACGAGGAAAAACTTGTCCGCCAGACGGCCCGCGAATTCGTCGAAAACGAAGTCATTCCTGTCATCGAAAAACACAGCCGCGAAGCCACCTTCCCCATGCATCTGATTCCGCAGCTCGGCGAACTCGGATTTTTTGGCGCCAATCTTCACGACTACGGTTGCGCGGGCATGTCCAACGTCGCATACGGTTTGCTGACCCAGGAACTCGAGCGCGGCGACTCGGGCCTGCGCAGTTTTGTTTCCGTGCAGGGCGCCCTGGTGATGTATCCGATCTATTCCTACGGCAGCGACGCACAAAAAAACAAATGGCTGCCGCTGCTCCAGCAGGGCAAAGCCATCGGCTGCTTCGGGCTGACCGAGCCGCAATTCGGCTCGAATCCCGGCGGGATGCTCACGCGCGCGGTGAAAAAAGGCTCGAGGTACGTCTTGAACGGCGAAAAAATGTGGATCACCAATGGCTCCCTCGCGGACATCGCCGTCGTGTGGGCCAAGGCCGAGGACGACAGAGTCCGCGGCTTCCTGGTCGAGAAAGGCACGCCGGGTTTGAAAGCCTGGGACGTCCACGGCAAATGGTCCCTGCGTGCCTCGGTCACCTCGGGGTTGTCGTTCACCGACTGCGAAATTCCGGAAGCAAATTTGCTCCCCGGCATCGTGGGATTGAAAGGCCCGTTGAGCTGCTTGAACCAGGCGCGCTACGGCATCGGCTGGGGCGCGCTCGGCGCGGCCATGGCCTGCTACGACACCGCCTTGCAATATGCGAAAACGCGCAAGCAATTTGCCAACAAGCCCATCGCATCGCATCAGCTCGTCCAGGAAAAACTCGCCTGGATGATCACGGAAATCGTGAAGGGCCAATTGCTGGCGCTGCACGTCGGCCGCCTCAAAGACAAAAACAAAGTCGATCCCTCGCACATTTCCATGCTGAAAATGAACAACGTGGCCATCGCGCTCGAAACCGCGCGCAAAGCGCGCGACATTCTGGGCGCCAACGGCATCGTCGACGATTACTGCATCATGCGCCACATGAACAATCTCGAAAGCGTCTACACCTACGAAGGCACGAACGACATTCACAAGCTGGTGATCGGCGAGCGCGTCACCGGGATCTCCGCTTTCGTGTAACCTCGCAAAAATCGCACAAGCAGCAAAGCCTTTGTCCGCGGCGTCCTATTCAATGAGTCCGGCAGCAAGAAGGTCTGCCCGGTCGACGGGCAAGAAGCAGGCGTCGACTGGACGAAGAAATGGAACTTCCCCCCGCCTATTTCCCCTTAAAGCGAAATAGGACGATAGGAGCCTCCCGTCCACCGCCGAACAGCCGGCATGGGCCTAACCAGAATTCGCAGCGGGAATCTTGTAAGGAGATTCCGCAGGATGTATCGTGCCTTCCGGGAGAATTGGCATGCGACCTCGAGCGTCATCCCGGTTTCTTGCTTCTTTCGCACTTGGCGTTTTCGCGGTGGCGGTTTTCGCGCGCGCTCCGCAGGCAGCGCCAAAACGTCCGCCGGCGCAACTAAGAAACACGTCCGGCAATTCGTCAAACCCCAAGATCCGTGCGGTTACCGCGTTCGTTAATCTGGATTGGCGCAACTACCAGCGGCAGATCGCGGACACGCTGAACATGCTACATCGGGCGCAAACCATCTTTGAATCGCGCGGCTATCAAGTCCAGACCATCCGCATCGCCACGCAACCGTTCCCCGAATACATCCAGGGCCTGAACACGGAACAGTCGGTGGCTTTCTTCAAACTGTTGGACGCTCTCGCGGAGCAGCAGAAGTTCGCGATGTCCATCGGCCCGGCCATGCTGAACCCCACCGACCCGCCTTCCCAGGCCGACCTGCTCGCAGAAATCCTGGCCAATACGAAAAACCTGAACGGCAGCCTGGTGGTGGCCGGCGAAGACGGCGTGCGCTGGGGCGCCGTGGGCGCGGCCGCGCGGGTCATGAAAAAACTCGAAGCCTCCACCGAGCATAGCCAGGGCAATTTCCGTTTTGCCGCCATCGCCAATGTGCCGCCCCTGGTGCCGTTTTTTCCCGCCGCATATCACACCGGGTTTGGGCACCAGTTTGCCATTGCCATCGAGTCCGCTCCCGTCGTTGCCGCCGCGCTTAAAGACGCGCCGGACCTGGCCTCCGCCCGCCAGCGCATTACCGACGCGCTCGCCGCGGTGGCCTTCGACATCGAGCATCACGCCGGCCGCGTGGACTCCGAGACCGGCTGGAGCTATATGGGCATTGATCTTTCGCCGGCGCCCTCACCCGCGAAAGATGCTTCGATGGGCGCGGCCATCGAGGAATTGACCAAGCAGCCCTTCGGCCTGAGCGGCACGCTGACCGCCGCAGCCACGCTTACCGCGGCCATCAGGGACGTGAAGGTCAAGCAAACCGGCTACAACGGGCTGATGCTCCCGGTCCTCGAAGATGCGCGCCTGGCCGAGCGCTGGAGCGAGGGCCGCGTTTCCGTGGACGCGCTGCTGGCCTACTCCGCGGTGTGTGGCACCGGTCTGGACACCATTCCCCTGCCGGGAGACACCACCGCCGAGCCTGTCGGTGAAGTGGCACAAGGCACTCTCGGCGCGGCTGATGCCCATCACCGGCAAGGGCTGGGGCGAAACCACGGACTTTGCCAACCCCTTCCTCGTCAACGTCACCCTTCAGCAGTTCGGCCAGAAATAGTTGTTGGTAGCAGGTTTCAGGCGGTACCCAAAAAGATCGAACTAGAGCGCCTAGCGCATGGGAGAGTTGGGGGATGGGCAATATTTTTCGAACAGGGCATGCCCCGGGGAGGGTCGAGTGAACACGCCGAAGCTGGTGCTGGCACTGCTGGACGAAGCGTATGAGAGAAAGACCTGGCATGGGCCGAATCTGAAGCAGTCGCTCAAGGGCGTGTCGATGGTCGAGGCGGCCTGGCGGCCCGGACCGGGCCGCCACAACATCTGGGAAGTAGCGCTGCACGCCGCGTACTGGAAATACACCGTGCGGCGCAGGATCGAGGGCAACAAGCGCGGGTCGTTCGCTCTGAAAGGCAGCAACTTCTTCCCGCGGCCGGAAAAAGGCAATGCGACACAAGCCGCGTGGAACGCTGACAAGAAGCTACTCGAGCGCGAGCATCGCGCCATGTGCGTCGCGATTGCCAAGGCTTTGCGCAAGCCGCGCGACGCCAAGTTTTTGAAACAGCTTTATGGCGTGGCCTTTCATGACGTCTACCATGCGGGGCAGATCCGTCTGTTACGGCGGCTGCAGGAACGCTAGGAGCCAGGGAGCGGAGACGGGCGCCGGAAACCGCGTGACCCGGTTCGCGGCGACCATTTTGGGGGAGACGCGGCACGGCACGGCTGAAAAAGGCCGTGGAAAGAGCCGGAGATAGAGGCTCGCGCGTAGGAGGAGCGCAGGTTAGCGCGAGATTTCTTTTAGCGCTTTGACCACGGCGGGGAGGTCTCGAGCGTCTTGGAAGAGGCGGATGGCGGCGATGCCGGATGCTCCGGCGGAAAGGCAAGCGCTGGCATTGTCCGGCGTGATGCCGCCAATGGCCACGACCGGCAGCGTGACGGCTTGGCAGACTTCGCGGAGCCGGTCGAGTCCTTGCGGCGCGCCATAAGCGGCCTTCGAGGGCGTGGCAAACACGGGACCAAAGAAGAGATAGTCCGCGCCGCCGCGTTCGGCCTGCTTGGCTGCTTTCGGCGAATGGCAAGAGACGCCGATCAAGAAATCTTCCTGCTCGAGCCCTTGGCGCAGGCGGAGCGCTGCTTCTGGCGGCAGGCTCTGCTCGCCGAGATGGACGCCGCCGGCGTGCGCGGCGAGCGCGACATCCAAGCGGTCGTTTACCAAGATTCGCGCGTGGGCCGCTTTGCCTGGCGAACAGGCTAAGGCGCGCGGCGATCCGGTGGACTCGCCGGCACCCGCGGCGTCGTCCGCATTTCGAGCAAGCTTCAGAGCTTCACGCGTCAGCGTGCTCGATTCCTTTCCCGAGAGATCCTTTTCGCGGATCTGGATCCAATCGACGCCTGCCGCCGCAGCCGCTGCGATTTTCTTCAGAAGAATTTTGCGCGCGGGCGCGGCCGCAAACAGGCTGCGGTCGCCCACGTAGCAGAGCAACAGCGCGCTTCCCGATTTAGGCTGGGGGAACACGGCCGGGATCCGGGCGCGAGCCGATCCATCGGATGGCCAGAAGGATATCCAGAATGCCGATGCCGCTGACGGCCCCCCGAAAGGAAGGGTGAAGCAGGATGGAGCGAAGCAAAGGATAGTGATTCAAGAAAAAGTTCTGTTCCCAGTAGATGGACCATGGCAAATACAGCAGCAGCACGCCCATCTCGAACGCGAGGACAACCAGAAGTGCGTGATAAATCCGGTTCATCGATGTAGGGAAATCCGTCCGCGTGGCTGCATTCTGGATTAGCGGATGGGCTTCTGAAGAGCTGCGATGCGCTCGGCTACGTCGCGGTAGTCGATGTTCATCGCGTAGACCTGAGAAAAACTCTTTAGCGCCGCTTCCGGCTCGCCCGCGGATTCCTGGGCGACCCCCAAATCATACCGCAAGGCGAGGGTACTTTCCGGGTCGATTCCGGGAGTGTGTAAAGCGCGCTCATACCAGATCGCGGCGATGGCGGGCTGGCCTTTTTCCATAAAGGCCAGGCCCAGCAGCGTACAGCACTGCATGGTATAGCGGAAGGCGCGGCCGTTATCGCTGGCTTTGGCGACTTTCTGGAATTCGCTGATGGCTTCTTCAAGAAGGCCCATCTCGCGGAAAGCAGTTCCGAGATTGTAATGGGTCTCGAGATCTTCCTCTTCCGCGCCCATTTCGCCAAGTTCTGCGCGAAACTCTTCGAAGACTTCCATGAGCGGGCCGGGCTCGGCAGCTTGCGAAGGCGCGCGCGGCACCTTTGGCTTTGCCGGCGGAGAGGCCGGAGCGCCGGGTTTCGAATCGGAGAAGGACGGAGCGAGAGAGTCCATGCCCAGTTGATCGATTTCCCGAGCAAGCTCAGCCAGGAATTGATCGGATTCGAAAGCGCTGCCGGCCGGGGGTGCCGCCGCCTTGTTTTGTGCGGGCGCGGGCGGCTCGGGAGGCTTCTGATCGTAGGCGGGAACCAGCTGTTCCTGCTCGAGCACGAGTTCGTACTCCTGTTCCCGTTCGAGTTCGGGCTCGGCCGGCTTGGCCGGCTTCGGCGGAGCTTTTTGGGCGGGCTTTTCCTTGGATTTGCCAGCAGTAGTTTTCGCCGCGGGTTTGTCTAATGGAATGGGCGGAGCCGCAGCAGGGGTATTCTCCGCGGCGGCAGGCGCTGGCTCTCCGCTGATCTGAAACTCCTCGACATGCGGAGGCTTTTCCGGACGCGGGGGAACAGGGGGAGCTTTCTCCGGCGTCGCGGCCGGGGTTTTCGCCTCTGGCGGCGTGGCCGGTGGGGCCTTGCTTGGCTCCGGCGCCTGAGTTTCTTCGAGCAGCGTGGCCCACTCGTCGGACAAATCCACTTCCTGAACTTCTGCTTCCTCCGGCGCGGCGTCAACATCGGCCGGCTCAGGTTCTGGCTCGGCAGCCCGGGGGGCGGATGACGAATTCGAGGCCGGAGCAGGCTCTGGTTCCGCGGGCACGGCGGTGATTTCCGGAATGGCCGTCTCGGCCGGTTCATCGGCGGCAGCCGGCTCGGCGGCTGAGCCCGGCTTCGCCGGGGCTGCGGCACTAGCCAGTTCCTCGTCCGAAAGTCCGGCGGCGCGCTGGAAGCGGCGGCGCAATTCCGCAAAGCGCTCGGCGCTGCGCTTGTCGCCGGTCTCGGTATGAATCTGTTCGAGCTGCGCAGCCAGTTCGGCGGTGCGGCGGTCGTCGCCGGCGCCGAGAACAAAATCGAGAAGTTTTTCGAGGGTGGGGGTATGACGCGGGGCGCGGCGCAGAATGGCCTCGAGCAATCCGATGGCCTTCTGCGTGAGACCGTAGCTGGCAAACAGGTCTACGTCGGTGAGCGACTGTGCGATGAATCTCTGCGTCTCCTCGTCCAGCTGAGGATCGAGTGGCGCGGCCGAAGCCGGCGCCCGGTCTGCGATTTCCGCACCGAACCCGCTTACATCGGAGCGCAGCTTGGGCGTGGGAGCCTTGGGTATTTCGGCTCGCAGATGATCCTCGGGAATCGCGGGGACTTCGTCCGGGACATCGGCTGCCGCAGGCAAGCCCAATTGGCGCAAAACGTTATTGAGTTTGCGTTTCACCGAATCGCTGTCGGGCTGGCGTTCGACTAGCTGCGCAAAGATGGTCTTGGCGCGGTCGTATTGCTGGTCCGCGACGAGGGCATCGCCCAACTTCGCCAGGGCATCGGGCATGTGGAAGGAATCACTGGTGCGGCCGTAATGCTCCACGAGCCATTCCAACGGCTCCAGCCGGCCGGGCATCCTTTCCGCCAGCGCCTGGAGCATTTTTCCGACCGCCTCGTGCTCGCCGGCATCGGTCAAAGGGATGCGAGACTGCTCCAGAATCCCCATGGCCTTTTGCGTCTGTCCGGCCTCCAGCAGAGCCTCGACGACCTTTTGCAGCGGGCCATAGTTCTTCGCGTCCGCTTCGAAGACCTGCACCGCCAGCGTGACGGCCTGATCCCAACTGGAATTCTTGAGATGGAAATCGAGCAACAGTTCGGTTTGCTCGCCGCCTTTTTCGAGGTCGGGCACCTGCTCGAGGAGGTGGGCGGCCTTGGCGGTGTCGCCCTGCAAAGAATAGGAACGTGCGCGGACGATGAGCGCGGCGGCGTTGCTCGGCTCAAGCTTTAAGGCTTTGTCGGCAAGCTTTTCGCTTTCCGTCTGGTCGCCACGGGCGAGGGCTCGCTGCGCAGCCGAAACGTAGGCTTCAATGGCGTCGCGAGTCTGACCCATGGCCTGGTACAGATCAGCAAGGCGGATTTGGATGCGAAGATTGTCCGGCTCAGCCTGTAAAAGCTTCTTCAGCAGGCCGACCGCTTCGGCCTGGCGATTCTGCTTGAGATGAATTTCAGCCAGCTGCAGGAAAAGCGGCCGGGCCTCGCTCATTACGCCCTGCTGAACGTAGAGGTCGGCGAGTTTTTCGAGCGGCCGAATCTCTTCCGGAGCCAGTTTGGCGATGCGCTTGTAAACGGCGATCGCTTTGGTAAGGAAACCATCCCCGACGAAAATCTGGGCCAAGCGCTCAAAGTAATCGATGGCCTGGAAAGTCTCGCCCTGGCGGATATAGAGCTCGCCGACGGTCATCAGGGTGACCTGGTCGCGGGGCTCGTGTTTGAGAATATTCTGGTATTCGGCGATGGCTTGGGCGACCTTGCCCTGGTTCAGCAGCTTTTGTGCGGCTTCGACGTATTTGCTTTTGTTGTAAGCCATGCGCGAAAGAGACCAATTCTCCTAGGAAGTAGTCCCAAAGACACTACCCCGTTGGCCGGCGGGCAGAAAACGCCCTCGGCAACTGCTGTGGTTACGCTAGCAGGCGGGAAAAAGGCAAGTCAACGAACCCAAAGTTTGTTGTGAGCAGGCAGTTATCCCCGTCCTATTCAGGAAACTCTGGGGCATGGCGAAGGCTCCAGGCGGGCGGACCGTCCCCGGGGGGCCTCGCGCCGTAGCGGACTGCTTGCGGCCGGTGACCCGCTTTACTTAAGCTCCGCGCGGGAGAACCCTTCGAGCATGGCCCGCTCTGAGGGAGGGTTGAGGACGCTGTTTCGAGCAAAATCCTCGGCTTGCGGGTAATTGGCGGCGCGAATGCGCTTGGCCGCTTCCCTCAGGTCGTACGGTGTGCTCTGAAGCGCAACGTCCGGCCCCAACAAAAGCCATTGGGCACGCGAACGGCCGAACGGCATTCCCACACTCCCAGCGTTCACGACTCGCATCCTGCCCACCTGCCGGTCGAACTGCATGTGGGTATGGCCGCTGACGACCAGGGTTACGCCCAGTCCCGCGAAAACCGGCAAAGCCGGCTCTCCGGCGTCAAACGAGTGAAACACTCATTCTCGTTTCGAGGTGTCGCGTGGCAGTAGAGCACTTCTCCCAGTCCAGGCAAGTTGCGACAGCGCGTTTTGGGCCACGCCGCGAGAAATCGCTGTTGTTCCGGACCGAGCTGCTCGGCCGTCCAGCGGATCGTGAGGCGATAGGGTTCGGGCACCGCGGCCGGGTCCCTGCCCGCCAATTGCTCGAGCACCGCGACCTCGCCATTGCCATAGATAAACTGGACGGGGACGTCGAGATCCTGCAAGCGTTCCAGTGTTTCAAGCGGCATCGGGCCGGGCAGCACATCGCCGCCAACCACAATGCCGTCGACTTGTTCATGACGAATTTTCCCGATTACGGCTTCGAGCGCCGGCAGGTTCGCGTGAATGTCATAGATTGCCGCGATTCGCATAGGAGAACTTTGCCGCGATCAAAAGAGAAACCGCCAAAAAAGGCGTTGCCTTGGTAGGCCGGAGAACTCTTCTCCGCGCACCACGCTAAAAAATCGGCAGGGCAGTTTGCGTGGCGCCCACGGCCCAGCAACTAGAATCGCGCACGGGCGCGAACGAGTGGCGATGCAGCGGCGTGGGCCCGTAGAGACGCAAGGCTTCGAGATGATCAGGCGTCGCGTAGCCCTTGTGGCGGGCGAGGCCATACTGCGGATAGACCGCGTCCCACTCTTCCATGCGGGCGTCGCGATGTGTTTTCGCTAGAATGGATGCGGCGGCAACGGAAACGCTGCGCGCGTCGCCTTTGATCAAGGACTTTTGCTCGACGAGCACGTCGAGCTGCATGGCGTCAATGAGGAGATAGTCGGGCGAAATGGCCAGGCGTTCGAGGGCGGCGGTCATCGCTTGGCGGGACGCCTGGTAGATATTCCAAGCGTCGATGCGCTGCGCATCGACTTCCGCGACGGCCCAGGCCACAGCGTGCTCGCAGATGCGTTCACGGAGTTCCGCGCGCCGTTCCGAGGTCAGCTTCTTCGAATCGTCCAGGCCGACAATGCGGCGCTTGGGATTGAGAATCACTGCGGCGGCAACCACCGGGCCAAACAGCGCGCCCCTTCCGGCTTCATCGATGCCGGCGATGCGCGTCCAACCCAATTTGCGCGCCGCTCGCTCGAAACGGGAAGAGCAGAGCCGGCTCATCGCGTGGGAATCTTAGCATGATGGCAATGGGTGATGCGGCGTTTTCTTGACGGAGCTACTTTTTGCATGACAGGATACGCGGCTCGGGTCGTCAAAAATGCCCGTTCGAGAAATCGAAGGAGAGCCCCATGCTATGTCGCACGAAAATCCTTTCTCTGGCTTTAAGACTCCTTTATCTTTCCGCCTGGTGTCTGGTCGCGACGCTCCCGTCTGCGAGGACGCAAGGAGTAGTCAGCAGTGATCTTTCGAAGTTGCGTTCCGTCGGAGGTGTGGCGCTCTCTCCGGATGGGCGCCACCTCGCCTACTCCGTAGTCATGCGTGATGAGCCGGGACGACCTTACGGCCAGCTCTGGATGATGGAGCTAACCACGCAAAAATCGATTCGTTTCGGCGGCGACAAGGACCGCGGCGGCGGGGCGGTGTGGTCGCCGGACGGGGGGTGGATCGCCTTTTTCGGCCGGCTGGGAGACCAGCGCGGCCTTCTGATTGCGAAGCCCGACGGCTCGGGCGTTACCGTCATCGCGTCGCCCGAAGGCACGAACAGCCCGCTGCCGGGAATCGGCAATGAACTCGCCTGGTCACCCGACGGGAAGCAGGTTGCGTACATTTCCTCCAC